>Ga0307509_10000851_pt1 | contig 52589 bp, 66 predicted proteins | sample 10_EM_MG_FD_202245 | JGI IMG/M metagenome (GOLD analysis project Ga0307509, IMG submission 202245) | Populus trichocarpa ectomycorrhiza microbial communities from riparian zone in the Pacific Northwest, United States - 10_EM | ecosystem: Host-associated > Plants > Roots > Unclassified | place... | reverse complement strand
CTGATACTGTCAGAGCGCAACTAATTCTTGCCACAGCTCATGCTCAGGCAACCAGTATTATTTAAAACTTGTAATACACATTATATAGTTCATTGGGAGGGTACATATTTTAAAATTAAGACTGTCAGTGGCCATGGTATCAAAATATTCTATGTGCACTGCCAGTACAGTGGCCGTACACTTTGGCCTTGGTTAGAAATGGTGAAAGGCCTGCCAGTGAAATATTTTTCAGGAAATAGATGCCACAATTGAAAGGGGAGACATTCCTGCCTCAAAAAATAACTCACAAATAGTGTAAACCCCTGCTCCTCGAAACACTACACTTCCTTGTTGGCATATCACTTCACATGCATAAGATGATTGCCCTAATGTTGAATGTTCTCGAATCTATTTTGTGCTACCTCAGCAAGAAATTCTGATATGAAAAATAGACATCATTGGGTTGTGAAGGTAACTCGCTTTTATCGGCAACCCACAGGGGCTAGAAAGTTACTAATTAGTGAATCTCCAAGTCATTTGAAAAATTGATACAAAACCTGGATAAGCTGGTCAACGGATAAAAGTGCCATTAAATAGTCACTGAACTCGATAACAAGGGCAATGCAGTACCGACGAGTTCATAATAGTGGAGAATACCAAAATTTAATATGATGGCCCTTGAGGTTGTATGTACACCTTGCAATTCCAGCAGACTAATGGAGGGAGGATTCAGATTTTCAGAGCTCTTTTGCCACATTGGAGGCCAAAGATAGCTTTGATTACAATTTGATTACCAGCATTCCCCGTTTATCCTTAGAGTTGTGATCTGGCCTGAACACAATATCTGTTGTTTTTGGCCTCTTCGCATTTTTCCTTGCAGTTTTATCGGTCCAGCGGCCAACTCACATGGAGATCAAGACGCTTCTGTTGACAGTAGTATTGGAGAAACCACGAGAGGCAGAGAAAGTGTGCGATGCATTCGCGATATTCAGGCATCTAAGGTAACGCAGAGAGACAGATAAGAGAAAGAGAGATTATCTTCATGCAAACAACATGTGCGTGTGTACGCTGCCTGCAAACATGCAGGCACAGGATATTATTTTTGGTATTTACAGTAAAACTCACATGCCTTGTACAGTGAGCATAGAATATTTTAATACCATGGCCTCTGACGGTCTTAATTTTAAAATATGTATCCTCCCAATGAACTATATAATGTGTACCCCAAGTTTTAAATAATACTGGTCGCCTGAGCATGAGCTGTGGCAAGAATTAGTTGCGCTCTGACAGTAGTCAGAGATGTTTCCCACGGGGCCACATACATTGTGCAAGTGAATTATTGTCTTCTCAAAGTACCCGATGGTTGTAATTTTTACATATATATTGTATCAAAATGCTGTAGTATGTATCTACTTAATTTTGTATAATATTGGTATCCTGGGGACGCGCTACACTAAGAATTAGCGTTGCCTCCGGGGTTGCTCCGGGGTGTCATGGGTCGTGCTCACCTGCGGATCACGACATTACCTTATACTGACTGTTTGGCAACAACTTCGAGAGCATGGTGCTCCGGCTTTCCATACGCATGAGTTCAAGTTACAGAATACATTAGTTGGGGTGTTGACAACGCCACGCCCCTGACGTTGACTTTCCAAACCGAGAAAACCGGCAAGATGATCCCCAGGTGAAACTCAGTTAGCGCAAGTTTGTTGGATGATAAGAACAAGTTTATGTCGAACGCAGCTCTCAACATTCTTGGGATACGGTTTAGGGGACCCTTCATCCCAGGACCCAGACTCATTTCGAATGGGGATATTTCAGATTTGAAGTAATAAACCCATCATGCTATCTTGATGCTATCGGCTACCTCCTGGTAATACCATATAATTACATACAATGAATCATTTTTTTTTCATGATTTGAAAGATCGAATCAGTTAGTGTTCGGGCGCAGCTGCACAAGATCCAATGACTTGTGCTATTGTATTGTCGCTATTGAGGCCCTTGAGCACATGTCTTTATGTGACATAGAAGATTTAAATTTACGTTCCAAATACAATTGGAAGTTGTAGGGAAGATGGATCGACGAAATCCCCGAGCCTCCTTACTTTGGCTCGCTGTTCACTCGGGAGTCGGATTTTATATCTCTCTTGTTAACGATAGGTTTGATACCTTTTATTGCGGGAGCCCACTGCCACGCAACACTGACTCGGAGTACCGTGACTATTTCCTACTCTTCAACCTTGCTGTCGAGCTACACAACCAATTTTCTGTGGCTCACTAAGCTCTGCGTGCTAGACTTAACCCTGAGTTTATACTATCAAATCATGCCATTTAACCAATATACTTACAACTTGAATTCACAGCTCAGCTCCTGGGTGCCAGGGTGCATTCGGTGCATCACATCGAGAAAGTATGTATAGTGCTGCCAACCCGCCGCTTGCGAAGATTATCGGAAACCTAAATTGAATGGATCATTAATGTGGCGCGTCTAGCAGGTCCCCCTGGCCAGCCTTGTCACTTTTGGTAGGACATTAACTTGGGGGAATGGATAGCACATCCGCCAATAACACCTTGATCGGAGATCTATTAAATAATGGCCATAGAAAGAAATTCCATTGAGTCGTTCGACGTGCTGAACTTAACTTCAAATTACTCAACTTGTGCCTTGCGAGTTGACTTAGCGTCTAGATGTGTCTGATCCACCAACACGAGAGCGGTCAAGCGCCTAAACGCCTCTCTCCTAATCGAATACTTCGCAAACAACCACACACGGCCCGTGTTCCACGCAAGCGCCGGTGCCACTTTACTTCCACAATGATGGAGTCTTCTCCACGTAATAAAGGAACGATTCTGCTTGCTTGTCTTCGTTTACTAATCTTCGTTGCTTCTTCGAGGTCTCGCCATAAATGCTGTAATTCCGTGCGCGTCAACTGACGCTTGACTCAACGATGTGGAGGAGCTAAGGGGATCTGAAGCCAAGAATCCTTCCCGGGCCCAGGCGTTGCAGCCGGGTGAAAAGTTGAGCTATGCTACTGATCACAAAGGAGGATCATGAGAGAGGATCAACCTAAGGTCTTCCACCCACAAAATCACTGGAATTCTTCAAGTTGATCAATTTATCTGCTCAATACGATGTATTACAATAGCCAAGTACAAACAGCGCGTTCCCGGAATGTAACCGCGTCACCACGAAAAGGAGCGGTATATGCGGCGTGTGTCCGACGTACCTATCAAAAAATAGACGCCGGAACAGCGCGCACCCCGGAGCGTTTCCACAGGGATTCAGCACTCTCCCGGTGTATAGCAAAGTAAATTATTGGAACATCAATTCACCTTCAATTTATAAGACGATTATAAGATGCCGGCGAAAGGAGCTCCGAGCGCATTTTCGTTTCCCGAGCTCTGCCTCGCTATTATATCTTGATTGCGATAATCGTCATGCCACATTGGATATAACCAAGACGGCGGAAAATAACCAACTTAGTCTTGTAACTGCTCCCATCGATCGATGCGGGCGTCGAATTGGATATTGACCTCCGTTTCTGCATTGATTGTACAATTATCAATAATATATGAGAGGAGAAAATGTCCAAGGCGAGGTATGTAAAAACAGACGGTAAAGTAAGGAGAAACAAGGAGTGCCCATGTCTAGGATGCAGTGCGAAGAATGCAGAATAAATACAAAAAATATGGAAAGAAAGAGAGACTGGCCATGTTGTTTATTTAACCATGTGGCAATGGATGCACCATCTTGTTCAACTCGGGGCGCTGGGAGGTTACAAGCAATGCAGGATTAAAGCAAGGCTAAGAATATCTAGCCTGGTAAGGAGGGACGCCTCCAAAAAAACCTAGAGAAAGCAAAATCAAGGGGGAAGAAATATTAAATTAAAAGGAAACACCGCCCAGCGATAAGACCGGACGCGTGGACAGTAAAGCCAACTGAGGTGGTGGTGGTAGCCAACGACAATGCTGGTGAAGCGTGAATGAGAACAATCCTTCCATCCTTCTGAGTAACGCAGTAGGATTTCCAATGTGGTTTAAAAAGAGTGTGTTGGAGTAGTTGTCTGATATGACTGGAGGCGCGTATGGCACACGGATAGTCGGGTGAGTACGTCGTATCGGCAGTAATAATGTATAAGTAATGTCATCGAAATTTCGTGTTTTGGTGTCATGACGGGTAACGCCTTGGAAGGAGGAAAGAAGGACATCTACTTCCTGCTCTTCTTCCTCTTGGAGCCATTGATCAGGGAACCAGCAGCGGTAATGATCTTCTGTAGTTCGCCACTCTTTTCCAGCTCGCGCACTTTCTCCACCGAGTAGATAGGCTTTCCTCCAACGAGAAGCACAGGAAGGTCTGGCGCTGAGGTCAGACGCTTAAGCATGGGTGTTAGGATATCAGCATCCTCGCGAAGATCCACATCAATGATCGTGGGGGCAGGTCGGAGATGTAGGTTTGAGAGGATGTTCTTGAGCTCTCGTGAAGCTGGCGAGTAATGCTAGGTGACAACATTAAGATTTTTAAAGAGCAATAAAGCTACAAGGCTAACCTTGGCGTAAACGAATACGGGGTTTCTCAACCAAACATCCTCTACCATAGCTCGGACTTCCTCCTGAGCGCGGGAACCCCTGGTGTCAAAATCAAGGACAAGCTGCGGGTCGATAGGCAGTGCAGGGTCGGCATGGTGGGGGATCACGTTCTGAGGCAAGCTGGCAAGAAAGCTGCTGACGGCGGCAAGCTCCTGCGCAGAGTCTAACTTCAGCGACGGTCTGATATGTTTATGACCTTTTCGTATTCCGTGACCCTTCGATATATCTGCGAGTCGTGAATTTTGTATTGTTTCAAGCGCCAGCGCAAGTTGGTCGGCCGATGAAGACTCCGACCGTCGCAGGGCTATTGACGGCGACAGGGAGGCACTGTTGGCAATAAATATGTAGGTTGTTAGACAGAGGAGGATGATAAGAGCAACAAAGGTGGTGCGCTGCTTCGGTTTCCGTGGGTTAAGGGCACCAAGGACGAAGGCGACGTGGGGGTTGAGAGACATTTGTTGGTGCTTATCGTTATTGTTGAACGGGTTAAGATATGTGCGACTGTTAATGCGGGGGAGAGACATGCATACGGTAAAGAACGTGGTGGGTGGGTACTAAGTAGGGAACGGAATAAATTTGTTGTTCACCTCCGGTCCAAACACTGGTCAACACCCTTGTTCTCTTTCCGTGCAACGCTAATACTAACTCGGGCCATCCGCCTTGGAAGTATTTATCAACCGTGTAGTTCATTAACGGAAATTATAAAGTGGTGAGGGTCAAATCCTCTACGGCAATTAGTAAGAGTGAATGTAAAATACTCAAGTCTCCAGAGAAAATCCATCTATATATTCTGAACATTCACGTTCAGCACCAGACCACCATTCCAATCTTCCACCCGTCTCTGACTGACCAGGCTAAGAGTCGAGTCTTCTGTCCCAACAAGTCCCACAGCCATGCTCTGGATAACGACATCGATAAGGGGAGGGTACCATTCTCCGAACCGTTCCAGCGTCTGCTCTTGCGTATGGTTTACGTGAAGCCACCCCTGACTTTTCACGTCGTCCCAAAAGTCAAGGGAGGTTTCATCTATAGAGAAATCTTTAGAAGAAGCCACGAGAGACCCACCGGACCACCGACCTGAAGTAACGACTACATTCGACACCGAAAGTCCGCGCTTCATCAATAGCTCATTTTTGATGTTATCGACTTGCTTCTTATATATGGACAGCTGGGGCAAACACTCTTCGCCCCTCGTCGAACAGTAGACCTTGAAGTCTCCGCGACGCACATGCACAGCTATAAACTAGAGCATGGGATCAACGACCAAAACATCGGGAGCCGCAACAAATTTTATACCACCGGCAATTCCTCCTCCCGCTGTCCGGAAAGACTGAAGACCTTTGCCAAATACTCTCTCCCGAGTTGTTTCATCGCCTTCGTGAACCTCAGTCGCCTTCCTACTGTCATCCACACAGGAGACCAAGAATACCGCCACTCAAAAGGCTTGACGCCCGATGTCACAAAATACATCGTGTCAAAACATGACAGATGCTCCTCAGGCAGGCTCCAATGGCCCCCTGGCGACGGCGCAAGTGCCTGCAAGGTTTCCGGCAGCACGACCGGGTCGCGTGGGTACACCAGCGCTGCAAGCTCGGAAAATACCACGTGCGGATCGTCCATATTCGCGGGCTGGTACCGCGTCCGGGTAGGCACGCGCGTAAAGGAAACATCCACCCCAAGATGATGCACGACGTTTTCGGCCCGTATGGGCTCGCCTTCATTTTCCTTACGCGTCGTCCAACAGCCCAAAGGCTCAATCATGGACGTAACGTAGGGGTCTTTTGAGTACCGTGATGGGAGGTTCTTGACGTCTCGCCATTCGAGGATCGAGATTCGCAACTGCTTTCGCAGGTCAGCCAAGTCGAAGATGTCACCAAAGGGTATTATTCCTGCCGAAGTTGCTACCTCATGCAGCCAGATGAGTGCTCATTCCAAAACATAGAATTCAACACGGATACTCACATATGTGGTGGTCTGGTGCGAAAGGGGGGATAATAGGTATTCGCTCGCTGATTATTCCGAGGTAAATCATGTTAACCTAATCAAAGTCAAAGGTTCATTGAGAACGAAGTACATCCATTTCACAAGCTTTACGCACATAGTTCATGAACTGATTGGCTATAAAGGCACAAGGTTAACAAGGAGATTCACGCAAATTGACGGCTACACGTACTGAATCCAGCATTCGACCAACTCGTAATATAACTCGAGTCGTTCCGAAGGTTATCTATGAAGTTCGGTTGGATCGATTCTTCGTTTCAACCAAGATGTAGGCTAAAATAACGCTCACCTCTAAACTTCTCCGTCGGTAGCCCGTTGAGCACATGTTCCCAGACATCAAGAGCCTCTGCCTGTGTATGGTTGTCACACTTATGATTAGCGTACCACAGAGCTACACGAGAGTTGTGTAATGGGTTCAAGAGTGCTGTTCGTGCAGGAAGAGGGTAAGAGGTAGGCATGCCAAGTATCCAAAAGCCTCCCATGAGAAGGAAAAAGGAAAAAAAGACCTGCTTCCGCCTGGAACGTGTCTTGACCAACATCTTAAGCGCACCGCAAAACCACTGCAGCAAATGCCGGGTAAAATTACTAGGAGGGATTGGAAACCACGGCTTGCTCGATCGTGAATCGAAGTGCGCGCTGCGGCGATTATAGAGCGCGTCCATGGCCGGAGGCTAGCGCTGCTGAAGTTATTGAGATGTCAGTTGCAGGTGGGGTCCGCCACCAGCGATATATACGAGAAGGTGGAGGAGAAGGCGTCTTGTTGGCCCTAGACATGACACCGTTGGTATGAGGAATTTTTTCCGGCGCGTCCAGGGCTTGTCTTGGGATCCGCAAGCAACCGGGAATATTGGGTGCCTGGACGGCGACTTCTAGTTCGGATCAAGGTGAATAGTCCGAGTCAGTACTTGTTCACCGTTAGATAAAGTACATACCTGAGGTGATAGAATAATAAATCATATACATACTTTTTTTTGTCAGCTATACCTTAGCTCAACTTGAGATAGTATTATTTTTGAGAGAATATTCATTTCCAAGAATATCGTGAACGATTGTTGGCCATAGTTCAGGAAGAAGTTTGGTTTTCTTCTCCAGATTTTGGTGTAGATAAGAATAGTTGACATATGCACACAACAAATATAGCGGCCTAGCCATCCCGCTGGTTACAATAAGCACTGACCCAACAAATAGGGTCTATCAAAAAATATGTCAAGGTGTGATATATTATATTCCTGCTCGCTTGTTGAAAAGAAAAAGTGATTCGACCCAGGCTCGAACTGAGGACCTTCTGTGTGTTAGACAGATGCGATAACCAACTACGCCATCGAACCCATAGTTGTGGCTAGGGTCAAAACATTATAAATAGAAGCACACGAAGCACTTCATACCACTCAGCCAGTTGCAAGCGCGAAATGGCTTCAAAGTCAACGCCACGGACAAAATTTTCCAACTTTCAGGCCTCCTTTGTAGCTCTTGCCGCTGTCAGACTTTGGATCTCCTTGTCAGACCTTTCAATCACCCTGAAACATGACCACCAGCTCTCGTCGCCACTGACATCTTTTTCTCAACGTGCGTCGTCATCACCGCCGCGTCGATACAACTGACCAGATACACTTGTAGTGCAAGAGGGTATCTATCTTTTCAAACATGACATAGATCCATACTCTGGAGGTTCATTTCGCCATGTTAGCCCACCAATTTGCTTGCTTGCATGACATTGGATTGACCACATCTGTAGTCACCAATACTTCTGTCCTTCTTTGCCACGATGTTGCCCAACTCGAGGAAACTAGCCTCCGTACTATGGACCCTAAACGACGCAGTTGGGGCTTGGTCTCTCGTTCAAACATGGAGATCCCGCCAAAATGTGAAGAGTAGCCCTCGGGATATTCTCATTGCTTCTTTGTGCGTCCCACACCTATTCTCGATGAGTCAAACATCAAACATCCTATCTAGATACCTTTTGAATCCATATATCTTCCTCCCGTCCCTTGCCTTGTCCACTTCCTCGTTTGAAAATACCCTAATGCTATTATCTACCATGCTTGCGAGTCAGGGTGAGCCACCAATCCTCGATTTTGAAGTTGAATAACCCCTTGTGTCAGGCAGAGCCTCAGCCTCACTCCTAACTTTATCTTTCCTATTACACTTATCATTATCATCTATCGTGATGCTGCTTCCAATCCTGCTACTGCTCATCAACGACCCTCACTCTCACCTTGCATCACCTAAACCTATGGCAAATAGCTTGCGAAAAATAATCCCTCTCTTTGGCGAATTTGCTGTATATACTGGAATCTTGACAATATTATCGACGATCGTGGCTGGAAGCTGGGGTTGGATCGCCCAAACTTGGGGAGCAACGTAATTGTCGCTTGTTGCTCAACATAACCCAGTACTTAACCTCATCCACAGATTGACTCTTCCTGATCTGACACCGAATACTGGCCTCTGGTGGTATTTCTTTACGGAGATGTTTGACCATTTCCGCCCTTTCTTCTTGATGGTCTTCAGCGTGCGTTTTCCTTTGGTTCCTGGGTCGGATCACAAGTTCACGATATTCACAGGTCCATCTCCTGATATACGTAGTGCCTGTTTGCATCAAATTCCAGTACGTCTCCAGTCAAAAAAAATTATAAATGCCGTGATAAACCTATCTTAGACACGACCCTCTTTACGCTACCTTCATTATGTTGGGTATCCTCGGAACGTTCAAGCCATACACGACACTCTCAGACCCTGGTCTTTTCTTGAGCATGATCGCCATTTTCCCAGAGACCTATCCATGTAATGACATTCGTTTTTTTTCAGTTGGAACTTTTCTAAAATTTCCTGCAGATTTGAGGCATCCTATCGTCACCGCTCTCTTGCATCTCCATTCTGCTTTGCTGATGCCCCTCTTCCATCACCTATGGTTGACTCAAGGTACTGGCAACGCGAATTTCTTTTACGCAACGACACTGGTTTTTGCATGCTCGAATGGCGCAGCTCTGGTAGATTCCATATGGGCAGGGCTACGGATTGCGATTGGTCCACCTGTTGAAAATTATACAGTTGTACAGGAATAAAAAGTTGGCGAAAATATTTAAAGTTTCGCCGGATCGACGGGTTCTTAGTGTACTCCATCTCCGCCACCGCCGCTACTTATAAAAGGGGCGGGGGCGACAGAAGATCTTCCACGATCTGTAGGTCAATGGGAATGTTGGCTTTCCGGAGGTAGTCATCATTCCTATTGGGCAACATCTCTTTTCTGAACGCCATTACAATGATTTTTGGGAATTGCTTACCAGAACTAATTCGCGCAGGAAATTTGTTTAGTTAGAATGAAAGGGTGGATTATGCGACCTCTTACCTTGGAGTAATGCCTTGTGCCTGAATCGCATCTAGAACAATGTTAGTATCGCGTTGTGGATGGTGTTGGGAACTGAATTCCTGACAGAATAGTCACCACGTTCTTGCCATCGGTCCACCCCCTTTGTTTTACCAATTTCACGCATGCCACAAGGTTACATGCACTGCTCGAGCCCAGGAAAAGCCCGTCATGTTTTACAAGGTACCGAGACATGGCCACGGCTTCAGCGTCTGTTATTCTTACGCAACGCGAATTAATCCGGCGTTAGTCTATACACACGAGAAATGATACCTTACCTGAAAGCGTCATCGAGAATTGGAAGTGCCAGATCTATATTATTTGTCATGCGATTGATACCTCTGGAACCATAATGAGATAAATAACATCGGATGTCGAATTTGAATTACTTACATTCCTTCAACGATGGTATCTACTTGATGGCGTCGTTTTGTTCCCTCGCTCTCCTTGCGGTCAAACATAACACCATGTTTTACCTACGAAATTATCAGCCCGTCATGGATGTTTGCGTAGTCGTGCACCCACTTTGTTGTATAATCCACTGCCTTCAGGATCTGCAATCGCAATAAGGATATCTTCATTCTTCGATTTCAAGTATTTCCCAACACCAGCAACAGTTCCTCCAGTACCTTTATTCTGGTTCAAGACAGATAGAAATTTACAGGGGGTCCAACCAGAGCTCACCTGCGCCAGCGATGAAGGCATCCAGGCGCCCGCTGGTCTGCCGCCAGATTTCAGGGCCCGTTCCCAAATAATGGGCATCAAAGTTGCTTCTGTTCTAAAGAAGATCATCAAATCTACAGTTCGTTTGGAAGGGTTTGACACAAAGAAATTTATTTACCTCAAATTGATCTGCGAAATAGCCTCTGGGTTGCGACAAATCCATGTTGGGAGTCTCTGAGCAATCATCAGTATCAAATCCAACGTGCACTGACGTTGAAGTAACAAGGACAGAGTTGGAAGGGGAGTGAAAAATATGAGGATGGGTTGCTTTTGAGCTTGGATCGCATGCGTCGATGCTGTCAGACTGACCAAACTTGCTGGCTCGTTGTCTAGCAAGATTCTAGAAGGGACATCCATTGAAATATGATCTCTTCTCCCCAAGAAGTATACTCACGACATACTGCATTGCCAAATATCAGCGAAATAGAAAGCTAGGCAAACCAGACCAAGAACTAACTTGTTTTTTATCAACGATGCTTGCGGGGCGGACTCTCTCGACTGTAGCTCCAAGAGCCTCTAGGGCTTTCACTTTTTCCTCCGCAACATCATCAGGCATGATGATTGCTGCCCAGAGATTGTTAGTCACAGAGGCAGAATTGCTTCAGCTGAAGAACATACTCGTATCGTATCCTCTGAAAACAGATTAGAACGGAACTCAGATTGTTCGTCGACGAATTACGCACCGAGCACGCGCTATTGTTGCTATCGAAATTCCGGTAGATCCAACCGTTCCTTCAAATATACGCGAGCCAGTATAAGGACGAATGAACCCTTGTTTCTCGGCGTCGTTGATCACTACATGAGAGCTCGTTCACAGCTTGGATAAATGCAAAGTCACTTTGGATACTCACTCTGCAAAGCTACCCGATCCTTGACGCTTCCTCCGATATTCAAGAACTACACGCTGAGGTTAGTTTATGGACTAAATTCCTTTTTTGAACATAAACTTGCCTCAGCCTTTCCGAGAATCTCCACACCGAGGGCATCGCTCAATGAGTTAATTCTGACTAATGGTGTATTCCCTGGGTTTTACAATTGTCAGAGCCACAAAATACAATCACTTAGTAGAGGCAAACCAATAAGCCCCACAACTCCGTTGACGATCTCATCGCTCCGAAGCTCTATCGGACGAGCAGAAAAATTCGCGATTTGACGTTCACGTTTTCGTTGTTGGTAATAAACCGCAAATGATGTAGATGTTAAGGAGAAGGAAAAACCGATTAGCACGCCGACGAGTATATGTCGCGTCGTTGTGCGCGATGGCCATTGCAGCCAGGGTAATAACGATTCGACCAGTGTCGATGTCCAAGTCATGGGTCTATGCTCCACTTACACGGAATAATCACGGGCCCGGCTCCCGTATGGTTCTATTTAGATTTCAATCACTCCCTTCAAAGATTATCGGTTCGATGGCGTAGTTGGTTATCGCATCTGTCTAACACACAGAAGGTCCTCAGTTCGAGCCTGGGTCGAATCACTTTTTGGAAGCTATGCTTGAAGTTAACTCCACCTCCCACTATCAAGCCCCAGGCATTATATCATCGAGTCCCAATGACGTGGTCTCCAACCTTTTATTTATATACATCATTTATATATAGGTCATCCGACAGAAACCCCACCCCGACCTCCAACATACCATTCTTCACAGGAATGCCTCTCGTCAAAGCCAAACCTGAGGGCGAAGCTTTCGGGGCCTATTCTCCCCCAAAGAGCAGCTTCTGGCACAAGGATGAGCATAAGGATGAGGTCCCAGTAACCAGGAAGAGGAGCATATTCTCATCCAAGAGCGGTTCCAAGAGCCCCCCCAAGTCACCAGCTCACCACCCAGCCAACGCCAGCACCAGCGGGCCCAGCAGCTTCTTCCATCATCGTCGTTCAGGCTCTACGTCGAGCTCCGATCGCGAGAACAGCACCAGAAACAACAAAGGGTTCCTGGGTATAGGCCGCAGCAATCATCTCAAGGACGACCCATCCATCCGCGGTGCTCGCGAGAAGGTCACTGATGCAGTGAACGCAGAGAAGGAGGCAGATCATGCTCTCAATGAGGCTCGTCAGCGCGTCAGACTTGCACGACAGCATGTTAAAGATTTGGAGCGTGAGGCGCTTGAAGAGTGAGTTGATCCTGTTCCGTGATGTCTTCTCCAGGATTAGGTACTGAAATGAGTTTGGCTGCAGCGCGAAACGTGCAAAGGCGAAACAGGCTGAGGCGAAGGTTGTTAAGAAGAGCGCCAAAAGTCTTGGTCGTCACGGCAATTAGTCGCCTTTTCATTCCATATTAGTTGCCACATATGCCCATCCCTTTATCCGATTTCTATTGTGATTTTTGTTTTCGTTTTTGTAGGAATATAGGTTGCAGCTGTCCATATACCGTTTTTTTTTCGTGTACCAGTTCATTGAATTTCGAACAACCTTTCTTATTCCAAAAAATCGATACATGGTCCGTACCAAATCTAAGGAGATGTTCAGCAATAGGAAAAAAACAGGGCTGGACAGTACGAACCAGAAATAGGACCCAGCTCCTGCATAGGTTCCAGTTGGGATGGAAGGCACAAGTCCCAGGCTACCTCGGTCATCTGTAGAAGTAGCTCCATCCATATCCAATTGCTCCGCCTTTCGTCGAGTATACTCCAGAGACCCTGGTCCAAAGGCGGGCAAAGGCGGTATGTATGGTTTGGCGGGAATTGCAATTCTACCACCCGGAATTCTTGACTGTAGATTTCGTTGGTTGGGGACGGGCTGGAAGTGCAACTAAGATATACGGTCAAGTATGGTTCCATATTTCAGACAAGGTAAAACTCACCGTGTCGTTCATCTTCTTGTAATATTTGAAGAAGACGGTGACGCTCGCCAGTTCATCGTTGATTCTTGCTTTCCATTGTTCTTCCTTCTCCTTGTCGGAACTTCCTAGAGAAATGAATTTTCCTCCGTCCTTCACTTCCTCTAATTCCTTCTTCGCCCACTGCAGAAATGCAACGGCTTCGCCTCCTTTATCGGTTTCCGAGCCCGCCTTCTCACCCGCTTCAACGCCTAACCATTTGTGAGACAAGGCACTGTGCAGCGAGGCTTGATTATTCAAATAACGCCGCAAGTCAAAGGAGACATCTTTGCTCGATTCCTTCGATGAACTTTGGGTGGAACCCGGAGTTTTCGCAAGAAGCCGCGCAGATGAATATAAACTAGCACACTCGATATGCAGCTTCGCGAGAAGGGCTGGAGGAGGGTGAGACTTTGGCAAGGGTGGACCTGGAGCGATGTTACTATCATATGCAGATTTGGAAAGGAGTCTCCTGATTGCGAGCGTTTGTGCATCAGCGAGTGACATCCTGGGTACGGAATCAGCGAGGAGTTCAGTATGTATAGAGGAATTACCCACTTTGCTAACGCATGGTTGATTTCCCGAGTGAGGTCGGGAGGTTTGTGAAAACCTGGGGGGCTTGCTCTGCTGGTCTCCCAGTCAGGGAGGACGGTGTCGCTGATGAATGAGAATATCCCACTTGCTCTACATAGGAAGTCGACGGCGACGTTGAGTTTTTCGTCCTTAGCTTTACGGTCTACATCTGATATGGCCCGATCGTGTTCGTAGATCCCCACAGAAGTAACGATAGTGTGTGCAAGGTTGGAAAGTGCGAATCCATAGGTCAACAAGGTGAAGGCGTAGTCGGCATGCAGACCTGGGAGCTCCAGCCTAGGTGAGGTGTTAAATCGACTGGCCGAGAGGGTAGTTCGCCAGCTGAAAGCTTGCAATCTGTTGGATCAGCTTGCAAGAGAAGAGGAACAATAAACATACTTGGTTCGGTCTTGATCCCAATTTCATCATGGGCGACACAGTCAATAAGGCTTCGTATATGTGGCAGGTATTCCTCAATGAGCTAGAGGGAAAGGGTTTCAGGTGAACAATTGAATAGCAATTCATGGACGCACTTTAACCAAACTCAAAAAATCCTTTTCTGCATGTTCAATGCGCTTGCTCTCCTTGAGAATACCACGAAGGTTGGCTCTCGCTTGGGTCGCCTCAGTGATGTGATGAGTATAGCCTCTTTCCTGACTATGGTCAGAGCAGACATCAGCGAACGAAACGGCGCCAGTAGTTGGTAATTCGTATGAATACATGACCGAGTTGTCAAAAGGCAGATATCTGATCCGGAGACCTGGCTCGATGCTCCGGCCAATTCCCAGAAACACGCCGAAGAGACCATCAGCAGACGATAATATTATTCAATTTACGCATTTTATGTGGTGATATATAGTATGTCCATAGGTAATACATGTCACCTTCATCCCTCACCATAAAGTTCATAAGTTCGTCAAGCGAACTGGATCGTGGGGTTCCAGTTCTATTATGAAAGTGGTTTCGTGAGAAGTGGAAAATGGCGAATAAATTCATAATTACATTTTCAGCCAGGTCGGAAAGAAGACGCTCCTTGTCAGTATGGGTACACACATCAACCCGCTTGTAGGCCAACATGGGATGCTGAAAGAATTGCATGACTTCCATCAATACTGGGCTGTCCTCTGGCATATGGAGACTCTCTACCTTGGGGCTACGGCCCAAGATGCAGTAGAGGACTTCGAAGAAGTGCGAGATTCCCTCCCCTAAGGCTATGAGCTCCCCTTTCTCGAGGTAGATCGTGCGGAGCTCTGGGAACGCCAGCGTTTCCCGTGTAGAAATTAGAGGTTCATGGAGTGCTAAATCAGAGAAGATCCGAACTGTCATCCAGTTGAAGGTTCGAGGTGTACAACGAATTTCGCGGAGATTCTTGAGGTGATTCATAAAGGTCAAAACGGCATCGGCTCCGCTCTCATCCAGTCCGTAACAATCCAAGAGTAAGTGGTAGGCATTCCCAAGGTCACAATGATTTTGAATGCTGGTTAACATCGACCCTAGAAATAGAAAATTGAGGCGAGGCTGGACGCTCAAACCCGTCCCTAACCAGATGTATTCAAACAAAGGTCTGGAAGGGGTATACCGTGTGTCGAATGCAACGATGTGGCTGGTGAAAGGCGACGCTGATAAAACCCAGGCAGTGTGTTGTTTGCGGAGTTTCCACTTTTTAAAGATCTTGCTAAAAGCACTCTGCAAGAGAAGACAATTGGGGGCACCGTCGATCCATACCTTTGGTTGAGTTATTGTTACTCGAATGACGCAAGATGGAGGGGTAGTAAGGTGATCTAGGATCACGGCGCATACCCTGGGTTGGTCCGATAACCAGAGAGTCTGGAGACTGGGAAGGTGCATCGTCCTTGAGGGGCGAGAGCTAAGTGCGACGGAGAAAGAGAGTTGCAGCATCTCAAGTGTCGGTTGGTGCTCCAAGATGTCGAGAAGTTTAGAATGTCTTAAGCGGGCCGGGGAGATAATCGCCAGGTTGGAAAGGCGAAAAGGAATTCTTGTGGGCGTAAGGCCACCGAAAAGATAGAGGGATTTCAGACTTGGTGCATTTCCACCAAAGATGTCGACAGAAACAGTGTTGGAATTTGGGTGATCACCAGCTCGGGGCGCAGGCGCCCTGCAGAAGAGGAAGGACTCAAGAACTGGCGTAGGCTGTGATAGGATTGGCCTCAGGTCACTGATGTTAAATGAGGGGTGGATAAAGAAAAGGTGGAGGACACGGAAACGATAGAAATGGATCAAGACATTGAACCATTTTTCATCGTTCAGGATTGAACCTTCAGGATTGCGGATGATTGCCTGAACAACAAGCGAGGCAGATTTGGTTCTTTGAATGGCGGTATTTACCCAATTCGCGCCGGCGGTATTCATGTCGAGACCATAGACCCAGAGAGATGAACACCCTAAAGCCGTTTCCCGCCAGAAGCGGCAGACCTGAGAGACAGAGCGGATTGATGAAGCCTCTATCGCTCTTTTAACAGCGATGTCCTCGTCGTAGCACGAGTCATAGATGGGGTTGATCAATGAGAAAAAAATGACTTCCAGAAGTTCTGCAGGAAGCGCAATGGTAATGTTGCCAGAGTCCAGTGGATGCATGTTGAAATTGAGTCGACCCAGGTTCGAACTGGGGACCTTCTGTGTTAGACACGATAACCAACTACGCCACGATGGCATGGTCCGTGCGTGGAAAAATTCAAGGAACAATATCTATCGGAGATTGAATTGTCCTGGGTTTGGGGTGATTTGCATAATGTATAAAAGGGCCGCCTTCTTCTCTTTTTCCCCCACGTACGTCGGACGCCCCAGTGACCACTAACGTTGCCACAACGCCTGACCAATGTCGAATAAGATAGTGGTGAGCTGCTCACCAACCCCTTGTTAGTAGTAGCACATCTGGTTTTAACACCGATATTTCTCGAGCCTGCTATCTACCGTGATGTGGTAGACGATGTCATCCGTGCTATTAGGCCAGAGTTCGACGAGTTTGGCGTCCCTGAAGACGTTCTGGCTGAATTGCAGCATGTAAGTTGACTCTAAAGCCATCCTTCCTGACCCCAGTTCTGAATACGGCTCAGAAATGGCAGAGCAAGGTCATTGCATCTCACGTTGCCGAGTTTGACAACCCCCACCCCATGAATGCGCCTTCTGCAACTCATCCTGCCACGATGGCCGCTCACCAGCAGCAGTTACAGCAGCAGCATCATGCATATCCTCCACACCCTGTCCATATGATGCCCCATTACGCCTCTCATAATCCCTATGCCCCTGTAGCCTCTACGGGCCAACCTGCAGTCAAATCGGAGCCAGTCGAAAACCGGTACATGCTGGGACCCAGTGTATCGTATACGTTGCCTGCTCTCCCTGGACCGAATCTCAATAACGGAAGCAGGCAATTACCACCTCCAACTGCTGTTGGCCAGACATCCGTCCTGAATTTCCCCCGAAATGGCCAACCAGTCACTTCACCTCCTCGTGCCTACGTTCCCCCAGCGCAATCGTCCCAGCAGCCTGCACGTATACCGCAGGTAGACGGCCCTTCAGAATCGTCTGATGAAGAGGGGTCTCCATCTCCGCCCCCCTCAGGGACATTTGCTCCGAGGTCAACGCATCCCTCACTCCCTCAGCCTACTCCTCCGAACCCTACTGTCGTGGATTCAGAGGCCATCAATAGTGACCTCGATGATTCTGACACTGAGAACGAGGACGAAGATGAGGAGGGCGGTTCTGGTGAAACTGACATCGTGTTCTGCACCTACGATAAGGTATACCACCTTGTGGTAATTTTGGTTCCCCTAGCTGACCCCCATTCTAGGTGGCTCGTGTAAAAAATAAGTGGAAGTGTGTGTTGAAGGACGGCATGATCCATGTTAATGGAAAGGATTACCTCTTTGCAAAGTGTACAGGGTAAGCATCGTTGGTTGTTCTGCATACGCATTCTACTAACCCCCTTATCACAGCGAATTCGAATGGTAGTGCCCGATAGGAAGTATCCCGCCATGTATAATTGATTGTATCTTTGGAACCCCCGTCCCTCGTTTTGCTCTCTTTCTCTGCCTCGTTCGCCGCATATCCTCATTGCTTACATGCATTATCGTATCATATCTATCCACAACACAAACAACTACCGACCTTACCCCAGTGGATCACGTACAAAAGTTATGCTGTGTCGCATCGTCCCAGCTTGATACTATATCTTAGAACAAATAAATTGTTGCCTACGTCCACAAAGCGGGCGTTACGGTGCTTATTGATAGCCACCTGTTCTGGCTGTCCTACCAAAAAATATGCACTCGAGGTGATTCTATAGCCGCCACTGCCGGAAAATAAAGCATGTATATAGGGAGATAACGAACCAACTATCTGACAAGGGCTGTAGTCATAATGGGAAGAAATAAGAGAGATTTAGTGATACAGATGATATGTTAGATGCTGCACTAAAACAATGAGCCAAGGAAGGTGGTATCACTTATGTGATGAAGATGGGGGATAGCTAGATAAGTGTCACGCTAGGTAAATAGTAAGAGGAGCAAAGAAAAAAAATTGAAGCAAAGACGAAAATTCCAATGCTCTCTGGCTAATAGTCGCGGAACGCGGTGGCAGGCCTTATACATAGATAATTTGAGGTCCAAGAAGAGAGCTCAAACCCAGAGAATTCAGGACTTGGACTTCTTTTCACGTAGCATCCTGAGGGTCTTCTCATCAGAGGGGTCTCGCCGCAATGTCATAGATCTGCGGAGGATGCTAAGCGGTGCCAGAGCGCAGTCTTCTTCTTCTTGCCCAGTAGCTGTACCCTGATGATCAATGTCGATGGAAGGAGAGACCTTCGACTCTCCGTTGTGCCCATGAGCTCCCACTGGTATGTGGAGGGGTGATAGTTGCGGCCCACGGTGGGCTGGTGCGAATGGTGCAACTTCTGCCTGAGTCTGCAGCGGCGGAGTAAGGGCGGCCTGTAATGAATATGAAGGCGAGTACACCTGCATTGGGATTGGCGCTGATATATTTGTGGGATAGATGTGTGGGGGATGTGTGGGATTACTGGTGGTAGAGACGCTGCTGCTGTAGCCCGTGTCTGCATGGTGGTGTTGAAGGTACTGCTGGGGCGGGGAGTGGTAATAAGGGCCATTCCTGCTCCAGGGCGAAGGGGAGACATCCGGGGAATAATAACTGTGGTTGTCCTGTGGTACTTGGAATTCGGGGTTAGTATGGATGTCCATGGATGACGGGAGGGATGCCGGGCTCCTTGAATAAGCTGAATTAGTGTAGGAACCTGGAGTATTGCTTGCGTTTGATCTAGAATATGATGCTGTGTTTGCAAAACGCGACCCATGATCTTCGGGGGAGACTGGTGACGGAGACTGCTCGTAAGGCGAATGACCACGCTCCGGAGCTCGCTGATATGGTTCGTGCATCAAAACAGGTGTCATGTTTGGAGATCCTCCTTGAGGATGGTATTGATAAGGTGTTGGAAATGGAGCATATGTCCTGGGTATGGTGGTCGCTGCCCTTGCTGCATCAGATCGGTTTTGATCGTCCGTCTTGTTTCGACTCTTGCCTACTCTCGTGCTCTTAAACATTCCATCAGGTACGAGGATTTCGCGGACGCGGGGGTCATCGTCAATGGTTCCCAGTTGGTCAATCGTAGCTTGGGTAAAATAAGCAGCTGGACCATTGGAGTCAATGATAAGTGCAGGGAAACCGAAGGTAAGCCTTACTTAGATGCCATTTTCTACGACCTTTATCTGTTTGGACCCAAACTGAATATGTTTGCTTGACAAGTGGATCCCAGTCGCGTGGCGGTTGGCGCTCCGGCGAAATCCTGCAAGATAAGATTTTTAGCATTAGAGGTGGCCACTGCCTGGGAAGGAACCAAAAAAAAAAAAGGGACTAACCCAGGGTGCATTGCATCCGGCGGTGGAGAATATTTCTCGTAGTAAAAAAGGAATTCCTAGGGAATAATTGACTAAAGATTCAGTTGAACGCTTCGGGCTAGTTTCGACACCACGTACGTCGCGAACCCGGGAAGGTGACCAGCGACGACCCTCTGTGAACCGTTCAATTCCAAGGCCAGTTAGCTCGCTATGTGGACCACGTTCTTCCCAAGCATAGACACAGCCAGATCGTAGTGCAAGACGTTCATCCGCATCAAGCCGCCTCGTCACCATGTGGAGGATGCCCCGCTGAATGGCGCCAAATATTTTGTGGGCGTCGGCCGTTGAGCGAATGCGAATATTTGAGCATGTCGGATGTTGCATTCAGAGAGTAGAAGGATGAGTGCTGTTGGTATGAGAGAAAGAGCACCAAGATGTTGTGTGATCCATCATCCATATTTAGCAATACAACCATCTAGATTGCACCAACTCAAATTCTTAAATGCAGATCCAGCAGATTTACTTCCGTCCATGATCTTGTAATCCTCCCCAATTTTATTGCTGCATACCATGATCATGATTGTTTAATCCACGTACGTCACAGCGTTTTGCAAGGCGTCTTATTCTTCCGTCAAGTGTGGGTGACTTGCACATATTTGCGATCCAGTGGGTCCTGGGCCGGTGGAGATAGAGTGAGTTCTACCGTCGTTTATCACTGATAATAATCAGTATATGAAAGCACAGATTCCCAGACTGAGAATACACTCTGCATTGACTGACTAATATCTCCGACCTTTAAGCGCGCCTTTGTATGGCTGGTCACTGGTATTTTTCCGACATAAGCATCTTCATCTCCGTTCCCTATCGGGGTACGATACTCACGTTATTGTCGTCACTCCTCGCTCAGGCTCTCTGGATGCACCCCAAAATTCGCCCATCAAAGCCTGTGTTCGCTGGCTCTGCAAGCACTCGTGGTCCGTGGACCTTTTACCTCCTTTTACCTTGGAAAAGAACGATGCTAACCTACTTCTGGCCATCTCCTCCGTTACACTCGCAATTCAAGAATGACCTATGACTATTCGGCCCAGTGTGCACCGAATACCCGCTGCGCTGAGGACCCTCTTTGAGGGGTACTTAAACGATTCCTTTGAAAGACCTACTATCCATACTTTTTAAGAACACAACTCCCAATCATTTATTCGGAAAGTAGAATGAATACTGATGACTCGAAGGAGCTAGTACAAATGGGACATTTACATTGTACAAGTTAATTTCCGGTGTGCATGTGTCGATAGCTTGTATGGAATCAAGTAACGATAATTAGTTTAGAAGCCGGGGAATAGGATGGGTGGTGAATAATACGTATGGACCGTCCTCATGGGAATCCAAGAAAGGAATTAAGCGCCATCTCGTCCATGACGTGACGGCGAGGTGGTGCACAGCTATTTAGATATACTAGTGGAGCGAGGACCTGAGTACTGTCGAGCTGACGGATGGGGACATTAAAGGGCTACATGCAAGATTGTTATTTGGTTTTAGAAATAGGCAAAGGAGCTTGAATAACGTGCCTTGCTATCTACGATAGATATTCCATTCCCACTGATAAGGGCCGATGTTGGGTCTTTGGGCCGAGCTTTCGAAATTCGAGCGCTGGTATATATTCCCTTAGGCACATGGAGGGATGCGAGCTTGGGATGATCGTCGATGGTGGTGAGGTGCTCTGCAATTTCGGGGACGAGGTAGGCAACTGGAGTGTGAATACGAACACAGAGCACCAATGAGCATTATCTTGTTATGGTAAGATTATAATTCGTACTGAGATGCCACTTTCTCCGGCCCTTGGGTGTTTTGACGTAAACCGAATATGTTTGTTTAGTCAGACGAGGTCTGTAAACGGCTTGCCTCCTGTGAACGCCACCGGAAGATCAATCACTTTGTGGTTTTAGAATGATTAATGAGACACACGTTGTGGGCTCCGAATCCGATGTCATAAGTTCCAGATCGGCATGCGAGTCTCTCTTCTCAAGGTAAAATAAGAACTCCTGATAAGATTCTGTTAAAACAACTAATTGTCGCGAGATTTGATTCATACTCACGTCTTTCACGCGGCTTGGTCCCCATCGAATGGAATCCGTCCACCGCTCAATGCCGAGCTTGAGATAGGTAAGCTCGAAACTGGCATATCGATGATGCAAAGAGAGGGCTCACCACCCCATTCGCCTCAGCGTTGGCTCCTCGCTCCTCCCAGACATAAACACATCCGGGTGAAATTGCTCGGCGCTCTTCAGTATCGAGACGGCGTGTCACCATCTTGAGGAGGCGCTCATGAACGGCATGGAAAATGACATGAGCATCAGCAGGTGTTCGTATGCGTAGGCCAGTGCAGGTGGGTTGCTGGATCATAGTCACCATTAGAGGTTGTAAGGGAGAAGGCAAGAGAGGGGATTCTGAAGGGACAGGAAGGCATGCAGGGTCATTGTACTTATATAGATTTTACCATTGATGATGCTAAACGCATTTCCTGGAACGGGACCATGGCTTTACTTGCCCACAGATGGGCAACCCCTTCCTCGGGCAAGGGTTTGATGTCTTCACGGCATTGTTTAGAGACTCGGAGAAGAACCGCAAATAGACGCTCTTGGAGCAAGGCTCAGGATTCAGGTTAGACAATCCGTAAGGAACCGATGCAAAGTAATGCAGGGTCCGAGGTCCGAAATTTGCCAGTCCTGAAAAAATCCAGTTTTAGATGGATAAGCCACAAAGTTTTGTACTCGATCATGGGATCGGAGGGTTTTTCGTGACAGGAATTGGGATTCGGATGATGATATGTTGATAATCTGTAGGTTGCAATGATTACGACAACTTGACGCGCGCATCACGGTCGAATCCAAGAACACTGAGCCTTGAAGCTTGAGGTTCCAAACCTAGTACCCAGATTGGCGAGGTATCAGAAGAGTTACACGGTTTAGGTCCATCATCTAACTACTCATTAGACAGATAAGGCAAATAATGATCGACGATTTCCCACTCCGCACTGCCTAGCGGGAAAAGGTTTAGACCGAAGCATACTAAGCTTGTTCCGTGCACTGGCACGTGTTAGTATGGGCGCTAACAACCAGGCAAGATAACACCGAGTCATGTGGTAGTACTTTTGAAAGGATAACTGACATCATGTCCCAATCTAGAAAATAAGGCAGGCAACAATTTGGCTTCCAGTCGCCGTAAAATAGACACTAAAAACAATGCCTCAAAGCACATATCACATCGTGGGCGGAGTGATTGAAATTTAACAGGAGAGGATGTTATCTTTTTGTTTCACAAAGTGCGTGAATAATGAAATCAAGAGATCGCCGGACTCAATCAAAGTGCAGAGAAGTCTCAAGCTCGGTTAAATCAAATCCGCCGGAGCGATGTACCATGAATCCCAAAGAATTCGGATGCGACGATTATGATGAGATAGATGGCAGTGCGTTTCTCGTTCGTTCCTTGTTCAATCAGCGCTGAAGAGCGCAGCCACATTGCGGAGATTGAAGGAAAGAATTATCCATTTCTGAATGGTATATTAGGCCGCAATTGAAAGACGCTGGGACGGCGAGTGGAAAGGCACAATAAACACCCTTGGTCATGATCACAGGGAATACTATCATAGATCCAACGCGTGAAGGATAGTTGGGTTAACGAAAAGGACCACTGGTGGTTCTAGTTGGTTAAGCTTTTGTGGTGATGATCTCTTGATGGATATGATGTGATGCTGACGACAATTTATGTATAGGTGCACCCCAAGTCTTTGAGTTCCACATAGGAGCTGAGGCCACCTGTTCCGTGCCCGGCCTTCAGTACAACAACAATATGGAAATGGTAGGGTGAAAAACTTTACAGGACATGGGAGCGATATTTCTTATTGTCAAGTCGCAGTTAGTCAACGGAGACAGTGCTGCTTCTATCAAGTTATCAAACACAAAATAGAAAAAACCCCGATGGACTGATGACCCTTTAAGAGTCTCCCATAATTTTCATTGTAAAGAACCTATCCACCTATCTCGTTAATGATCGCCTGACGGGGAGCAAGTTAAAAAAAAACAGAGTGGGACCGCATGGAGGATTTGTGGAGTCTCAGGAAAAAGTTCCGAACAATTAATATTGTGATTGTATCTCCGCTTGACAAACTAATCGATTCTTGTATCTATCAACTGTCGGCATGCCGTATCAATTATTTCCGAAAACATTCATCAACTCCGAAACCCGAACATGCTCCAACACGATTCCTTACATCTCGCACTCTTAGAGGTTTATCTTCTCACTTCAAGTTCTCACGACGGAAAACAGACAGCTTGCATATGAGGAATAAACGTCGCCTTTATGATAGCATACCACGGAAAGCAACAGAGGAAAACTGGATCAAATTCCACATAGCCTTTCTACTATTGCCAAAGAATCCCAAGGTTAACTCTAGCGTCAAATTCAGCAAGCTGTTCCACGTCAAATATGTACTCACTTCGTCTGGCAAGCCAATTTGGACATTTGTGGTCGAAGAAGTTCAAGCACGCCCTGCCCAACTTGAAGTTGTTGGGGTATAATTGCTTTAAAAAATCCCTGATTTCCTCGGAGATAAAGCACTCCAAGACATCCTGGCTGGGATACATCTTTCCCAGGATGCGACGACTCCACCTGGCGGTGTAGGCATTGGATATGGAAGGCGGTGGATGACGAACTGTTAATAAGGCACTTAACGAACATGAGCCCATCGCTCCGATTTCCCATTTAAAAACATCTGAAGATATCGGATACTCCTTCCTTGAAAAACTCGAATGTCAATTACAATTTATGGCGATTCGTATTGAGAATTTCCCTCCTGGGGTGTAAAGGGTGAGCCCATTGGCAGCCAAATCGGGTCATTCCAGAGGTGATAAATCGACCGGGTGCAGCCATGTGGTGGGGTTGATTCATTCCTATTCTCTGTGCGATATGTCAACGGATTTCGAAAGAGCAATAGACGCCCACCAGATTAGATAATGATTAGAATCGAGGACAATCATGTGACCGCGTGATGTGCACAACCATAGTCAATGCAAGTTGATCAGATTCTATGATTAGGGCGTTCGCCAGAGCCCACTTCAAAGTCCTTCCATTTCTTTTACTCAACCACCCTGCCAAGACTACTTGCTCAATATTTCGACGGTTATCGGGCATGTCTGCTCAACAACCTCCGTGGTCTGCACCGACAAAACAGACCGAAGAGCCGGTTCTTCGAGTCTACAATTCACTGACAAAGACAAAGGTCCAAACCACCTTTTATAGTTCGCCATCGATCTCACTCCCCCATTAGAACGAGTTCATTCCACGTAATGGCCGCCATGTCAAGTGGTACAATTGCGGTCCGACAGTTTACGATGCTTCTCATATGGGGCATGCCAGGTAAATCTGACTTATGTTATGTACCTATATACCTAACCGTTAGTGAAATAGAAATTATGTTACCCAAGACATTTTGAGAAGAATTATGGCGGATTATTTCAACTATGATGTTCATTTTGTGATGAATGTTACTGATATTGATGATAAGGTACGAGGATAGCCTATCAAATCCTTCTCGAAGTAACATCTAACGAAATCCTAAGATCATTGAGCGAGCACGGCAAAATCATCTCCTTGAAACATTTAGGATGCAAACACAAGCCTTGACGACTGCGCTATTAACAAACCTACGTGATGCGTGGAAGGCCTATGTTCAGACTCGCGTTCGCAAGGGTCTACCCGAAAATGAGAAAGTCCCTGAAGGAAGTGAAGACACAGTGTGGCTCCGCATTTCTGAGCTATACCAAAAACCGGAGTGGAGGCAAGAGTGCCTGAAAAGAGATGAGAAATTTGACTTGTATTATTCATCAGCGGTAAGGTTATTTATTGCCCACTCACACTGAGATGCATAGTAATATTTGTTTACCTCTAGCGAAAAGCTTTAGATGCCATAATTGTTGCTCAATCACAACTAGAAAGTGGGAACACGAGTCTCGGCGCCGCTCATCAACTCATAGATTCATCCAAAGATGTGCTATCACTATCACTGGATACTGAGGTTCATCTGTCTGCTAAACTTTTCTGCAATGATACTCAATTGTGGCGTTAAAAGTACAAATCAACAGTGACTGATCCTGCCATCTCCCGAAAACTAGCCGCATATTGGGAAGGAAAATTCTTCGAGGACATGATTCGGCTCAGGGTACGAAACCCCGACACCATTACACGAGTGACGGAGTATGTCCCAGAAATCGTGGACTTCGTTCGAGGAATCATTGCTAATGGTTTTGCATACGAGGCCGAGGGAAGCGTTTATTTTAATACCCTGGGATTCGACAACTCGGAAGGGCACCATTACGCCAAACTAGAACCATGGAATGCGGGTAATCGTGAGCTTTTGGAAGGAGGGGAAGGTCAGTGGATTAACCTTCTGTTCTGGGAAACTACTTTGAGCATCTTTTTAGGAGCCTTATCCAGCAAAACTGGACGACGTTCTGCAGCCGATTTTGCGCTTTGGAAAGCTTCGAAACCAGGAGAGCCATCCTGGCCCTCGCCATGGGGGCCAGGTCGCCCAGGGTGGCACATTGAGTGCTCGGTCATGGCCAGTGCTATCTTTGGAGATAACATGGATATTCATTCGGGTGGAATCGATCTGGCCTTCCCACACCATGACAATGAACTGGCCCAATCCGAGGTAACCACGGGACTAGAATTTCTACTTCTCTGCTCTCTAACCATTTTCAGGCATATCACAATTGTAATTCGTGGGTTAATTATTTCCTGCACACTGGTCATCTGCACATCGAGGGGCTGAAAATGAGCAAGTCTCTGAAAAACTTTATCACTATCGATGTGGGCATTTGGGCTGTCATGTCATTTGTTTGGCTAAGGTTTACATTTTGTCAGGAAATTCTGGAAAAATTTACCGCGCGCCAATTGCGACTCGCGTTCTTGACACAACTTTGGACTGCCAAAGTTGACTTCTCTGAATCTTTGATGACAGGGGAAGTTCGTAATCTGGAAATCACAATAAATGTTCGTATCGACCCTTTACCTTGTTTGTTTTGTTTTGTTTAAATTGTAACCCAGAATTTTTTCACAACGGTGAAAGCCCTCATCAATCAAGCAAGTGGTGAAGGCATCGTTTCAGACGGACATCATCATTTCGAGCAATCAGAACAGGAATTGCTATCTGGGTGGGTGACCCAATCGTGGTTAAAACTAGATCTGACACTCCAGGATTCAGTCTATACCAAAACCAGTCTTCTTTCAGAGAAGCACTTTGCGATTCGTTCAATACACCAGTGGCAGTTGACGTTCTTCGGGATGTCATCTCGCGGACAAATATATACATAAACTCCCATGGCAAGGCCCTCAACGTTAAGCTAGTCGAGAATGTTGCCCAATGGGTTGCCAAACAGCTGCGTATGTTTGGCCTTGGAGAAGGCGAGAAATCGGAATTTGGGTGGGGTCAGCTGGATGAAACGGGTACAAGTGCCAACGTATGTTTCCTTACTTCCGAGTCTCTGTCTTAGCTGATCCGTACCGATGAACATAGCGCGAGGAAGTTCTGATGCCATACCTGAGAAGCTTGTCGTCATTCCGTGATGGAGTACGACAATTGGCCATGGCGAAGGGAGATACCGCACTCAAAGATATTCTTGCTCTTTGCGACAAGCTTCGTGACTCGGATCTTGTGCCCCTCGGAGTTGCCCTGGATGATCAAGAAGGTTTGTTTGGGGATTGACTATCGCCAGAGTGCTATTGATCTTCACGATCTCATCAGATGGAAAAGCTTTGGTAAAACTAGTCTCTCCCGCGGAACTAATCAAGGCCCGAGAAGAAAAACGTGCACTCGCGGAAGCAAAGGCCGCTAAGAAAGCTGCCTCTGTTGAAGCCGAGCGACAGAAGCGACTCGCAAAGATCGAAAAGGGACGAATATCCCCACGAGAGATGTTCAAACCCCCGAATGTTCCGGAAGGACTATACAGATCTTGGACTGAGGACGGCCTGCCATTGATGGATAGCGAAGGAAAAGAATTAACCAAGAACCAAGCGAAAAAAGTACAGAAGGATTACAACAACCAGGCAAAGCTACACGAGGAATTTTTGGCATGGCAGAAAAATGATCAGTAGATTGGTAGACCATCCATCTCTCGATATTCTCATATACCGTTACCAATTACAAGCATTTACGATCAAATCCGCTACCTTTTCTAAACCCACCCTGTCTTCTTCAGTGAATCCATTGACAGCGAGGCAATCTAGATCCAAAACGCCGTAGATACGAACATCGCCTCCAATTTTGTGAACAAGGGGCACAACAATCTCGCTCTTTGTTTCACCATCACAGGCTATATGCCCAGGATACAAATCAACCTCCGGGACAACTAATGTCTCTTTTTTGAGGAAGGCATCTGCGCAAACCCCACGCGCTTTTCCTGGTGCAGTGTTAATGAATTGGCATGCGGGCTTCCCACAAAATGGGCCTAGTAACAGGCGATCTGAATCGTCCGTAGCACTGGAAGCCGGAAACGTCGGTGGAGGAAACAAGGTCGAATCAATATAGAATCCTAGATGACATAAATTTTCAGGTAAGTCGTCGGGCCCACACAGGAATCCTCTCACCACACCAATTGACGGCCTTGGTATCGTCACTCCCAAAGAATTTTGGGAAAGAAAGGAGAGAATTGAATATGAGAGAGGAGGCATTTGCGAGGTTTGAAATCTATAAATTGTTGGAATTTTCCTTGCAATTTCAACGTATATCTTTTAAATACCCAGTGTCTCTGCCCTTCAAGTAGAGCTTCTAACTGGTTGTGTATATGCTCCCAGAATTCTGATTTGGTCTGTATGCTAGAAATATGTGTCAGTTCATCAGCTTGTCACAGTAGACCATGGAATCCTACCTTTCTGGGACCAACGAGGAATCGGCGTGAGGCATTTTGAAATTGTTCGAAGGTTCGAATTGTTGGAATGAAAGAATACCTGGACGCTAATCTACACCAGTGAGAAGAAATGTCCCATGTGCACGTGGTGAAGGAGATAAGATTCTAAGTGTGTATCACGAAACATTGGCAACCAAGCAGTGAATTACAACTCCAACAATGCCTTCTGAAAAAGATCCTCTAGCTAACACCAGTTCTGCTCCTCTATTTGAACCCCTTCCCCTTGCCTATGAGACACTTAATCAACCAGGTGGGAGAAGAAAAAGGGCTGATCATGGGCCAATTCATCTACCCAACTCTCCTCCACTTTTTCGGCCGCCCAACACGACACCCAAATCACATACCAGGTCCCTCAGCTCTTCATCGGTAAACAGCATCAAAGGCAAGAAGAGTTGGTTCAAGTTCTCTTCACCAACCCCATCATCCTCTTCACGGACTCTAAATGAGGTACGGACCACCGTTCTTGGTCTGGTACGGGATTTGGTGCAAGAACATAGCTCGGGATCACCAGCTGCGTTAGGGATTTTATCAAGTTGTGCAGAGGCATGTTCCTCCCACACAATCTCACTGTCCTCGATACTGCAGGAGAAATTCATTGAAGGCCATTCTCCTCTCTATTGGGCCGTTGTCAAGCGTCCGAAGCCGAACACCAGTCCCTTTGAAGACCAGCCCGAGGAACCCGATCTAGTTGGCGCTCTTATCTCCCATTCAGCACCCTTGAATGAGGACACCATCTCCGAATTACGCCTTGCATGTCTGGCAACATCTGACCAGTCAATGTTCCAACGTCTGCGACATCTACCTCAATTTTCTACCATCTCCGGTGCTGATCAGATACTCTTGGGGGCTGATATACCCTTAGATGAGGTAACAATAGAGATCGGACTAGGCAGCGAAGGCGCATTCGCTGCCAACTTCGAAATCCATCAATTTCACAAACGGATGATGATATCCAAGGAAATTGTCCTCGAATTCATTGCTAGAAGTGAGCGTTTTCATCTGCCTTTTCCGTTGTAATTGAGAAATACTGATTCAGGATTTACGTAGATAGAATTTGGCGGTTTGCTTTGTTAATCACGCCTGACAATACCTGGTCAGGGCCCGCTCCTGGTTCGTGGTGTGCTTCCCTCTCTTTACGGGAACCAAGTCCTCCGACATGGCTCGATGCACGTCTCGTTCTTCATGAACCACCTGAAGGCGTCATTGCTGGGAATGCCACACAACTCCCTCAAGGTAAAGAATACTTTTTCCTCGAGTATCTATACTCTAATTATGAAAACCGTCAGGCAAATCAATACCCATGCTACGATTCAAGTCCAAGCAGATGATGGAGGCTCCCAAAAATGGCGTTCCTGCTACTCAAATCATTGTCTCGCTCGATGATGATCGAACCTTTGGTAGTTTTCAGTATTCGTAAGTTTGACCGGACCAGTCTTTTTCCGGGGCAGGAAATGCTCAACTCTGTTATAGTGGAAGCTCTGCAGAAGAAATATTATCTGTGAGGCTGGAAGCTAAACTGAGGAAACCAACTTTAGAAGCGGATGAATGTGCGATTTCATGATCTCATACATTTTTGGGTTCTAGGAATGAAATCCTCACCAATATTAAAGCGGGATGGATATACCGGACCATTTTTAAACCTTCGATACCCTAATCTTGACAGTACTCGTATAATTTTCTACCGCCATCAATGACACCGGTTGCGAAATGGAAAATATTAAACCTGCGGACCGGCAAGGTTCTCCATTGCGAATTCCAACCTCGGCGGAGGATATGCCCTTCTCGATTCTTTCCATTTTTCTCTAGAGTTTGTCTTGATCCTCGTGTTGGAGCAGTTCTGCATCCTGGAATTTATCCTTGGTGAAAACCGTCCTGGAGCCTCACGCACACATCGTTTCAAGATGGCATTAGAAATCGGGGGAGAATTATGATATACTTATGAATTTCAATCAAAGCCCAATGCAAGTATGATGAGCAATGCTAGAAATAAGACGAGAAGAAGTTACCGAGCTAAACTGATGAAGAAAGAATCGGGAATTTCAAAGGGTTACATATACTCAATGCATTTCAAGTAGAGGTGTCCGCTTCGATTTATGGTTCATGGGTAGGCCTAAGGGCACTTCCAAAAAAAATGTCTTGAAGAGTTTTAGGTTCAGATGTGGCCAGAGAGGGAGGTCGAGTGACCCTCATTTTCCTGAAGGGCCGTAATTTCAGTGAGGGTCATAGAGCGGCGGGGGCCCGGCCTTGCTTGCTCGATGCCAAGGTAGGCATTGAGGCATGGAGATGACTTCAATTGTTTTATGTCGGCGTGGATGATCGCGCGACAGAACAAGTCCAGATCCAGATCATTCTGAGGGTTTGTAAGGTCAGATGAATCTGCTTGGATTGAGAAAGGGCCTCACATCGTCATAACCTTGACAAAGAGTAAAGATGAGAGAAGACTTCAATCGCATGAATAGGACATGAAGGACCGCACCAAAAGGTTGTTCTATCTCCTCGCCTGCAGCAATGAAGCCAAGATAAATGAACGCAGCAATGGCGACACCAGGGATGGTGTAATAGCCAAATTCACTAACAAGCTGGAAAGGTAAGAAGAACAAGTAAATCCATACGGTGCTATTCAATAGTTGAGGTCTTTCAAAGTTTCGAAAGGGGACGAAATTACTCACTGTCTGTTATGCGTCACAACGCGAAGAAGGGAGAGGTTTACAGTGTGCCTGAGATCTCAACGCTAAACGACGGACCTGATATGAACCGAGTATACACTTTACGTGGGGATGGAAAGTCAGTGAGGCAGATGTATGAATCAGATAAAAACGACTAACAAGGGTAATGGCGTTGTGAGAATGCGTTCAAGCGCTGTGAAGTCCCAAGAATGTGAGAAACCAACGGAGGAAAAGAAAGTGGTGATCACTACTGACCACTCAAAGATTCTTCGAACGCAGCAATGATACCGATCATAGAGCCCAAGCTCATTCCTAGAATGTCATATACGTTTTATTGTCAGGGATGGTAGATCCCAAATAGTGGCACACCTGGTACGCTTCCTCGATCTTCCAGTACGCTACACCACTCGCTCAAGCATCTCAAAATTTCGAGGGGAAGGTTTTCTCCGCCGCCCGCGACTGTTGGGCGATGCTTCGCATGTGTGCCTGAGTGCACGGGTCCTTGCCATCGGCGCAGATTGGATTGTGGGTCAACACTGCCGTGTCCAGCTTCGACCTCCTGTTTAAAGGACCAGGCTCTCGATTACTTAAATTATGTTCCGGTTCTTTAACAGACTCACCGAAACCCCAGGTGGCAACACCTCCGATGGAGGAGAGGCAAATTGACGCCTGAGCATGGTGATTACGCCAGCAAATGGAATGAGATCTCCAGAAACCTTATCCATCACATTGTCATTGGCCGGAGGCTGAGATGAAGGCAAGAGAGGCTGATGCTGGCTCTGTACAGAAATGCTTGAGAGGGACGCCTGAGACGAACTGTGTCCGAGACGGCGATTCGCTGCCCCGGATTTCGAGAATAATTTATGTGAATCAAAGGTACCATAAGCATTGGGGGATATAATTGGGTCATTATCGTCAGGAGGAGAGGAAGTCCCTTGTAGAAGTGAAGAATCTGCCTGGGGAGGCAAAGTGATGGTCTGAGTTGTGATTCTTTGTGCTTTCCGCGGAGAGGGTAAGGCAGATGTCATGGCTTGTTGGGTTTGCCTATCATCGGCGCTGTGATCATGCTGATAGAGTTTATTAATCAAAATTGGAAGAATGTCTGAATGAAGCGTACATCGTGCATGGGTCGAACAAGATGATAGAGATCTTCGTAGTAAATTCCAAGTTCACCTGCAACACGACAAATCAGGCTCGATTGTTAGGCAGGTAGATCAAGAAAAAGACCTCGAATGTGGTGTTTAAGGGAAACTGCAAATCTGAACAAAGAAACTCGTTTTAAAAATTTCGCAAGGGATGAAAGGACAAAACAATTACTGACCCTTCGATAAGATCTAGTGCCATGAGTTTTTCTAACATCACTTTGTTCATCTCCTGCGTTGACCGTTGTAATACGCCAGTTTGGATTTCCTCTGGTGTTTTTGCGGTCAAACGAGGAGGAACGTGGAACCAAATCAGCCTCCCAAGTGTCCGAGAATTTCGAATCACATCTGACCAGCAGGTCCTTCCCATCCAATATCGTTCATATCTAATGTAACACGTGAAGACGCGCAGTTAACGAAGCTCAAGGTTACACACCCGCTGATAGCACGATATGATATGACGAAGCCGATTACGACACCTAAGCGTATATCAGCACGCGAATACGCTGTTTAAGAGGAGGTGCTGGCGTACCAAGCACTGTCAACATGACATTTGGAATTTCAAGGCCAATGATTCCAAGCATAGAAGTAGTGACAACGACTTGTGAAGGGTGAGTGACGCGAAATTGTTGTGATGGGATCGAAAAACCTACTCGCTGCGAACGACGTATGTAGCAAAACAGCCGGCCAAATCCTCCATATCTGTCATAGACAGGGCAGTTAAAGGTGCACCGCGAAGAGTAAACCAACTGAAAACTCACGACCGAGCCTCTGCCTAAGGACCAGGTTATAAACGAATATGTTGGAACGCGTGGAATGGGTTCATATGATGATCCCGGTCGCGAAGCTGGTAAGAGCCGGTGGTTTCCAGTCATGGAACGTTTGTTCTTGAGCATGACAGGAGGAATGAACCCCCCTTAAAATATGAGTGTTGTGTGTCACTGTTGTATGTTGAAAATCGTGGAAAAGATAAGATAAGATGGTATCTATGTTGATCACTTTCCTTGTACTTATCGTCTTGACCTTCCTTCTTGTTTACCATCATGGCACCGTACCTCGAGACAATCAAAGTTGGTGATACTCACTCTCATTCAGAATTTTTTCTCATTAGACCGTCAGTCGTTCGCGGATGTCACGATTACTGATGCAGGTGTCGACACCGTAGCTTTCCTCGAGGCAGCAGATGGTCTGGTTGGATTGTTTGGTATGATTGACGCCTACTCCCCCACTTGATATTGAATTTGTAAATTTTTTTCTAGATCTTCTTGGATCGGCAGCTTTCTCCGTTGTTCAGAGCGATTTAAAGGGGAACATCGCCGTGAGTTTAGCGAGGGATCGTGTTATAACCTATCCATTAAACTCATTAAACTGTCAACCAGAAAGTGAGAACTCGCTATAACGCTACTTCGACACTCTCTGCGACTTTAGAATCACTCGTTGAGAACGAGAAGGGAGAAAAGAAACTCGTTGCAACCGAAGGCCTCCTTTGGCTGCTCCGTGGACTCTCGTTCACCTGCAAGGCTCTCCAGAATGCCCAAGGCAACAAGGCTGACGAACTTGCGGGGGCTTTTACGAAGTCCTATGATGTCACGTTAAAGAAATTCCACAACTTCGTTGTCAAAGGAATTTTCTCTGTGAGTTGTGCAACACCTCCATCCAATAGAATGAATATGTCGAGCTTTCGTGGTCCCAGGTAGCAATGAAGGCTTGCCCATACCGTGCAGATTTTTACGCTAAGCTTGCTGCTGACCCAGATGGTGGTGCGCCAGCCAGTCAAGAAAAGCTCAATGAAGAGCTGGACAAATGGCTTGCTGCCCTCAGCAGCATCGTGGCTAGGATGGAAACTTTCTATGAGAAAGGCGGTCACGGTAAAGGTTTCTGAATTACGACCTGCGGACCAATGTACCCAATCCTTCTGTGGCCAATTTACTCTGCAGGATCCCAAAATACCAATTCAAAGCTATAACCATGTTTTGCAAGTCAATTTACCCTTTGCAAAATTCTTTCTTAGCATGGAAATGGGAGAACTTGTAGTTTTACACTCCTATTATACCGACATGCAAGATATCGGATATCCTGACCACAGCCTCTGAATATAACATGAAGTCGGATTAATAACTTATATCATTCCCAATCCAGGATTCACCTGTGTTGCCTTGGTTGTGAAATATGGGCCTTCTCCTGCAATGTCATGACCAAAACCATGCCATTGGGGGAAATCTCGAGGGGCACTCCAACAATCCCGTAGGTCAAATTGAAGTGCAGTGGAAGGGTTAATTTTCACCCTCCCCAATTCACGATCTTCAATTTTAAATTCTGATGTGCTCTACTTATTTATCGCAATTCGCGCTCATATAATCACAACCTCCAATATTACTATAGCAGTTTATTTAAAGGATGACCTTATAATAAAATCAGACAATCGGGCGAAATCTGAGGATTATTGGAATGAAGAGTAACAGACAAATAACACCACAAAAGTCAAGGTAAAATTGATTTCGGAAGCTTGCTTCGAACCCCTTAAAATCGTGGATTGTCTGGAGGAGAACATAAAGAATATTGTGTAAATGAATACTGATATTACCTTTCTACTGAAAGGATTGATGATTATTGTCCTTGTCATGGGTTTGGTAGCCTGTTTGGTAGCCCTGGAGAATTTTTTTGAACCTTGGTTGCGTCAAAATTTTCTTGGAGCGGTTCCTTTGGCCGATATTAAAACCACGGAGACGAAGCAAATAGACAATGGTCCCACTTTGACATGATGACGATGGATCAGACAAGTCAGGGCACCGTAGGGACATCTAAATTTTCGCAAGTCGCAATGTTCCTGTCCTTCCTAAACCAAAAAAAAAATCCAAGGAGGGATCCACACGGCTCTGGGCAGGGAATGGTTATATTAATGCAGTGAATAACCTGCGATTCCAACCGGAATGCCTTCAAAGGGTGCCGGCTTTTGTTCTGGCTTTCACCGCGGGTTTGGTACTCATAATCGAGGAGATCAGAATGAGCGAATATCCGTTGATAGCTCGACTGTGGGAAGGGGTCTTCTTGTCTTTTGTGCAGCCTTGATATTTCCAATGCACGATAAAGTACGAAAAGTTGGAGAACTCTGCCTCCGATCCGTTGAAAAATTGACATCACAGATCGACAGAGCCAGCAGAAAAGTGCTTGATGATAGAAAAGCCATTTAGTCCTTGGGAGGCCAGATTTAAGCTGAGCCGTTGAGCTCAAATACCATTTGATCGACATCTAGCTCGGACCATCGATTTTGAAGCTATCAAGCACAAAACCTAAATCGCCATCCTCCGTGATGTTTGGACGTTTCCTTCCCAATGTCAAACTTCCCGTTCGCACAATTTCGCCAGTTGCTCGACCACGTTTCCCAGCAGGTCTTCCAACGGTACTGTGTTGGAACACAGGCAGCTGCATTGCTGGGGAAGGCTCCATCTGTGAGGTCCGAACATATGTTTCATTGGCATGGGATAGGTAGAAACGTGGTGGTGAAGTGGAGGAGTGTGATCGAATATGAGGAGGCTTCGAGAGAGAAGACGAGGGTGTAGCTTTATGTTGTTTGTGACTGGGTAATTGGGACTGCGGTTGGGATGCCGTTGGTGTGGGTAATGACAGTTCAACCTCGTCAGCACCGTTCTCGTGCTCCTGCCTACGGCGTCGCTTATGGGTTGCAACTTCGCCCAATTCGTGACCTGTTTCTTCGTCTGAATTTGTATGAGAGCGGTCGCTAAAACTGGAGCTAACATTATCAAAGGACAGTCTCGTAATAATTTCGTCCCGAGTTGAGGCAGCAATCGGGAGCGCGGTGAGAATAGATGTAAGTGAACTATTGGCAGACGAGGAAGGGTATCGGCTCGGACCACAAGAATTGGATGGTGGTTGACGGTACAGGGTATTACTTTGTGAAGAGCCATTCAGGTCAGACTCTAGTGCTTTGTTCGTAGAGGGGGGGAAATAGGACAGTTGTTTCGTGGGTATTCTGCGTATCGGAACTGATGGACTTGGTGGAACAGAGATGGAGCTTTCTCTGCTAATTGGCGAAACCGAAGCTAAGGCTGAAGTGAAAACGCTGCCCACGTTGCCGTGTTCGTCTGGAGCAAACGACATCAATGATGGCTCTGGGATATATTCGTGGGCACGAGATGCCTTGTCGACAGGGATATAAAGTAGTTCTCGACGATGTATTGAGTCTGATGCCCAAAGTCGATTTGCTTTTCGAAGCTCCGGCAGTGAGATGCCATATTTCAGGGAGACACCAGCCAGAGAATCCTTTGATGTTACCTGGGACATGGTCAACACAAGCTGAAGAAAGCTGGAAGGACATACGTGGTGCACAATGACCTCTTTCTCCTCATCAAGAGGTGGTGGTATTGTAATACTGGCAGCCACACCGACCTCTGCGGAAGGGACATCAATAAGGGTCCCTTCATTGACAATTCGCGAGAGATGTGGCCTTGTGATGCCCACGTCTTGGAAGACGGCACCATTTGCAACTGCCAATGCGGATTTCAAGGGATGGAGTCCAGCGCTGTGTGGTACGATGTGGATTTCGGTGCGTGATCGTAGGTGCTTCTTGAGGTCTTCGGAGTCCTTCAAAGGGGCCCTATCCACCAAAGAAGATCTTCGTCGCCGAAGTGTTGTTTGAGAAAGTCGCGGAAAGAAAGTAGAATTGAAGTAGCCTTGTGTATCGATAAATCCTGAGGCGTCGTCGTACTGTTCTGAAAATGGGTTGTACGCAAGATCGTCGGATTCATCATGCGACATAGGTTGAGGCCAAGGTTGACGAGCGTCCGAGCAAGCTGTTCAACCTCCGATCACGTGTGGAATATACTCCCAGGGATCCACTCTACCTCACTTGCCAGGACTCTCCACCAGTCCCCACCTGCGGTTAAAATTTCCTTTCTGAAGCCTATTGGCGTAGAACCTGACTTTGGATCCTCGAGACCGAAGACCCCACCACTAATTGTCAAACACATACAACTGGCGTCTATATTTAATCGGAGACCACGTGGTTGTCGAAGCAGTGCCTATCCTGTGGGGAGGCACAACGTCTATAAGCGGTTTGACCTGATGACTAATGACACAGCCACAGGATATCTGCCAAATGCTTAAACTGCAGATAAAGTGACCCTATATTCAAATACACGCGGATTTCTTGGATAAAGTCCTCAAGGATATATACCATTGGCCAAATTAAATTATTTAAAGCCCAAAATACAATGATAAACCCCTTGATTTTATGAAAAAAGTGGATTATGTCCAGTTTGATGGGTTATGTAAGCGCTTGAAGACACTGTCGCACCTCATTTTTGAAAGCAGTTTGCTAGCTCAACACAACATTTTTGAACAAGGGTTTATAAGAAGAAAGTGTTTTATTCTTCACTTTCCTGGTTTTCGCCTTATTTTTTAATTTAAAAAACCTTTACAGCGTAGTTTGGCTTCCAATTCATGTCTTATTCATTTACTTTCTTGAAATTTTATAAGAACAATCCCTGCGGATTCAAAAATTAATTGTATTTGAGTAAGAACTAGAGCAAAAGCAGTACCCGATCATCTCAAATATTGATTTTCCATCAACGGAGCCCAATTATGAGGTATGCAAATAGTTACAAATAAAAATTGATCTCGCGGCGTTGCGCCTCCGGGCCAATAGTTACCGTGCATCCTCAGAAACACATCGCTTCCTCAGCCTGAGCGTTTTCAAAAGCGACACATGATCAAGCTCTGGTTGCATCTTTGGCCCAACTGTACATACATGCCATTTCGTTATGTAAGCCTTGATCGCTATGTGCCTTGTCGCCTTTGGGTTTTACGGCCCAAGTCGACCAGAGGGTATCTGCTTATCTCTGGCGCTTCAAAGCAATTCCCACCCGAACTTTGATAACTTTGGCATCAGGACATATGTATTGACTGGTAACAGGCCCCTCACCTCTGGCCATCAAGCTGACGGCACAGGTGTAATGGACCTCAGGTGAGTGACTTTATAAGTACATACCATTACCATACCTCCACCCATTTTCTTCTTCTCGTTATCATTAGGACGCTCAGGCTACTGATAACGACAATTATGTCATTCCATTCATTGCCAATGTCATTCTGGCGGTTATCTCTGCAACCCCATTCCCTGGCGGCATGCCGCATAAGGCGCGCAACAAGCACAGAATCACAATACTTACCTACTTACCTCGACGTCAACAGCAATGGGACCTGAATGGCATTTCCCGAATCCACAATGCATCCGTCCTAGCATGCGCCACTGCATCTCGACCGTGGCACTATCTGGGGTAAACGCGTCATCCAGCAGCTAGTCCGGCTCAAAGACCGCGGTTGACATCACATTTAACCTGCCGCACCTTGTATCCGGCGGCTACAAAGAACATTAAGAGTCGGTCATTTCCTGTCATGGTCGATTTGTTAGCACTGATCATTGCGCAGACCTCTGAAGGTGGACAATAAGCTATAATAGGATTATCTGACTTTCAGGTCCCATGCATCTCATGACCCATGTCTTGCCTGTGTCCTTTCACAAACCCTCCCGCGAACAAAGATAAAAGCAACCCACGTCTACATCGGGTTTAAGTTTGTGGCGTCCTTTTTTTTGGACTTTCCCCACAAATACCAGTTCATGTGCCTGATCTGATCATGAAACAAGATAGCTCTTTTGCAAGAGCTGTCAAGCTAATCTGAAGTCAGAGATACATGGCGGGGATATCGCCAAGATATGGATGTTTGCTCACTTGTCGCTCGCAAAGCACCCATCCTGGCTAGCCTACGTATCGCACATACAAGTATTTACAGTGCCGAAATTTCGTGCAGATGAAGATAAGGTTCCTGATAAGTTTTATTACGCCCTGAATTAAAGGAACCAAGATCTTCCACCCCGACGTTTGGACTACGCACGTGTATGCGGACTCTCGGAGGCTCTGCGTCTCGACGGACGTTATTTATAAAGGACCTCTTACTTACTAAGCTACAACACACAATAATCATGCGTTACACCCAACTCTACTCAGCGTCCAGTTTTCAGACAATTTGATGCAAAAGAAAATACCATGCGGAAAGGGGTCAAGGACCTTATAGTATCGATTATCTAGTTATTCATTTAAAACCGTTGTATTGACTGTAAAACGCGCACCATGCAATCTAAGTATCCTTGAAAAGAAGCAGTCTGAGGATCGTCGACGATCTCGATGCAACCTCTTGGGTTCTGCTGAGCGAGTCCGGGTGGCTAGTGAGGAGTCAGAAAAAGAATAAATATATACAAAATCGAAGAGAAGGGGAAAGAATGGATGTCCTCAAGCCCTACGATTGCCGCTTGGCCAAGAGGATGCGCGCGATCGCGCCTCGCAGGACAAAAAGCGTCGATGGTACGGCCATGGCTTGAGTTCGGCTGATTGAATAAACCCGACACGCACGACAAATCAGGATGTCGACGGAACAGGTTACGCTTGCAACCCAGGTGAAAATCGGAATGGAGGCGGAAAATCTGGGAATAAAAGGTTCCGTAGACAAAAATTGCCCGGAGAATGCTGCTACAGTAGTTCAAAGCCTTTTCAGCTGGAAGCCTCAAAAGGGTCGTATGGATACAGAGGGTGGTCGTCCAAGAAGGAATAGATAAGATGAAGAAATACAAATTTTTGAAAGGCTCTTCATTTATTTATTTAATAACGGTGAACTGCCTGAACGTTCTCTATGCAGCTGATTCTTCTCTTCGTCTTTTTGATCCAGTTGTTATCGTTGTTGAGGGAGGTGCGGGAACGGTGAGGCCTGTACTCGTAGGTCCTTGAGCTGCACCAGTGACACCAACGACAAGACCCTTAAGCCAACCATTTTCTCTTCTCAGTCCCTCACACTCCCTCTCCAATTCGTTTACCTTAGTTTCGAGCTCCTTCGCCCTTCCTTCGAGAGCAGCCTCTCGTTCCTTCTTCTTGAGCCTGAAACGGGCGCTCGCAGCCGTGTTTCTGCGACGCTTATCTTCGGCAGGTGATAGATTGGGATTCGGAGGTAGGCTTTCCTCACGGAAATTGGGGGGTTCAATGCTGGTCACCGACATCCTGCGGGAGCGGGCGCGCTTGGTCATCGGCACATAGGGCCCTTCCGACGGAATCGAAGTGGGGCGAGTGAATGAGGGTGGTGCCCCAGCGTCAGTAATATATTGGGCAAGACCCGCACCAAATGGTGGGACATGAGGTGGGTGTAGTGCTAGGAGCTGAGCAAGGGATGGGGTAGGCTGGCGCTGAAGCTGACTTGGGTGAGCCGTAAACGCATCGATGCCGAAATTGTTTAAGAACGAGTTGATGTCGAATAAATTGGCAGACTGAAAGGGGGCAGAGTGGTTTGGGTTTTGGTTTACTGGGACATTGGCTGGGGTAACGACGTTCACATGGCCGTCGTGAACTGCTTTCTCCCCAGTGACAGGGGATCGGGCTTCCTCCTCTTCCTCTTCCTCCATGACGGATTTAGCTGCATTCTTCTCTTCATGTCTTGGGCCAAGTGGTTCGTCGGAATCGAAAGCCAGATTTGTCCAGAGGTCGAGCTGAGCAGTGAGGTCGGGGTAAGCCTGACCAAGTAGCAGGTCATGGGAGTCGCCCGAGTCCTGAACGGGATGGACGATGTTAAGGCCCTGGAGGTTTGAGGGGGGCATTCTCGCGCGGGAGGTGTAGATGATGGAAGTGAGAAGATAAAAGGTCGTCGGTAATCTGGGCACTGAAACCGCACAAAAATCGTCGGTCCGACCATTTCATGACTAAGCCGCGGCCTTGTCCGAGGACCCCTATTATCTGGCCTCTGTACAGGCCATCTAAAGTTGGAACACCCGTTCGTCGATTTTTAAAAATATACACGCTGTTGTAATGCTCCGACCCACGCCATGATCTGCCCCCCTTCTCATCTTGTTGTGATACTAATTTCATCCAGGTGGTGCCACTAGAAGTGGTCCCAATGTTCAGCTTCGGATAGGGGTGCGACAATCTGACAACAATTGGGTAAAAATCGCCTCATTAGGGACGCAGTGCCCTTCTCATAATGGAGGGTCCCTGTGCAACGTGGGTTCGAGAGGCTGACGAAGCGTAGCGTACACGTGAACTGAATTCCCCGCCTGATAATATTCGGACAAAAGAAACCATACATTCAGCTGGAAAAGGGCAAAATACGTTGTAATCAAAAGGGACTAGCTCTCAGTAGATGGAGAATGAGTCTAAAATAGCCCATCTCGTCAGGCTGACTACGGGAGACTGAGAGGCGACAAGAACGGAAGCCAAAATCATAAATCAGAGAGGCCAAGATGCCTAACATCACACGCGTCTGACTTGTAGCACGTAGCATTATAGACAAGATCTTACTTCCAGGTGCTCTGGACGCAAGAAAGAGATGTCGGCCTGAGCCTTAGAGCGGTGCAGAGGAGTGCCCATGACAAGGCCGAGTTGCAAGAAAGCGAAAATCAAGTCTAGCAGAGGCGGCGACGACGAGATTGATGAAGGATGAAATTCTTCCAAGTGGAGAAGTCTTAACATGGTCCAAGTGAGGACGCGAAGGATCGTACGTAGAACCGAATGGTGGCGTTCAAGTCGTTTGTCGTCCGAGGCCGAAGCCTTCTTTCAAGTTAGCACCGTGAGGCAAGTCAACAATGTCATAAGTACCGCACGGAAACGAATAAACAGGACGCACTGGGTTAACTGGAACCCGTGGAAAGGCGACACCAGACAATGTGCTGGATCCTAACTAATAAATCCAGTGCATGCAGACGCGGCGCCTTAGTCACATATGGGTGAATTGGTGATTTGCTGAGTCAGTAATAATTATGTAAGAAAGGTACCTTGCTGGAACCCAAGCTTCAAGGTTGAACGCTGACTACGATGGCGTCCACGGAAGAACATATCAACGTCCCATTTTTCAGGAAAAAAGGGAAAGGCAGACCGACAACTTCACGGAAACGCTCACCTTCACCCGACTCGTCACAACCTGGATTGGCTTCTTCCTCCACCTCCAAGTCTGAGGTTGTGCTTCCAAATCGGAAAAACGCGACGAACTTGCTCAGTGCGGGCACCAAGCGCACCTCGTCTCAACGTGATGGGATCGACGATCTTGATATACCTGAAAAGGACGGCCCCGACATCAAGTGGACCGCTGCTGGGTCTCATATCAACGCCGCTCTCGAAATCCTGGCCGGAGACGAGGCTGAGGAGCTGTTGGCCAAGAGGCGACGGAAGGAGAAAGCTGACGCTGGGGAGGAAGAGGACATTCCAGATGATGGCAAATATCACGGGCAGAATGCGTATCGCAGTCATATCAAGAAAAGCACGGAGGTTCCCAAAGCGATGAGGGTTGGACCCCAGCGGAGCACCAGCACTATTCGGACCGTCACTATCGTTGATTATCAGCCGGACGTTTGTAAAGATTATAAAGGTGTGTATCTTATCCACGTCTCTTCTCCGAGAAACGCTAATGCTTGATTGTGTTGACAGAAACTGGTTATTGTGGCTTTGGTGATACGTGTAAATTTCTTCATGACCGTGGCACATGTGAGTTGAACATTTGACCTAGTTCACCTATTATATGAACAAGGGACTAATCAGATTTACATTTTTGTAGACCTCGCGGGATGGCAGCTGGACAAGCTCGCGGAAAACCCCAAGAAGCAAGTGGAGGACGAATCTGATGATGACGACTCTGATGATGAGGATGTTCCGTTTGCGTGCCTCATCTGCAGGAAGCATTACACCGACCCAGTTGTTACCCGTTGCGGTCATTACTACTGCTCTGCATGTGCGATAAAGCGATACGCCAAAACACCTAAATGCCTCGCCTGTGGCACCCCAACAGGGGGCATCTTCAATCGGGCGGATAAGATAATCGAAAAGGTGAACAAAAAGAGGGAGGCGAAACGAACGAAAGAAGACGACCTTGACAATAACGACGCAGAGGTCCAAATTGAGGGCTTGAACACTGTTGGAGGAGAGGATCCAGACCCTTCTGATTCTGAATAGAAGCGTCATGCGCTTTGGACCAGGTACCTGCACTTCATCCTTGTTATTACTATTTTCATACATTTACACTGGTTTGGCGTCACAGTATCGTTCCATGATTCTACTCGTCTTCCTTGTGCCCTTGATAAGGCGCTCAAATCTCTTGCCCACCTGATCCAGTGTTGAAACTCCCTTATCAAAAAACTTCGACATCCGGACCGGACGACTTTGCGCTGCTGCATAGATGTCGCTTTCTACTTGGAAGCAATGCCCTTTGTGATGAGTGCATCGCCATTTAACTATGCACCGTACAAAGGGCAAGCATTACTGATTTGTGGATTCTTGAAGCCAGTGGGTGAAGCTCGTCATTCCAAATAGCGCACAGCCCACTGTACCTGAACGTTTTTCATGGGTAATGGCTACTTAGGAGCAATTTCATCTTCCCCAAGGCTCGTACACTGCCTGGTGGGATCTAATTATGGGGTATGATAATATAAGGCGGGCACTTCTGTTTATTCCATGGCCTATAATATTCTATGGTCCGTAAGGCAGGGTGTCATGCTGACATTAGGCCCAGATTTTCACGTCATCTCAATTCAATACTGGTCGCCCACGATAAAATACACCCTGAAGTGTCCCCATGGTCTGACAGAAACAGAACTGTCGCGTGGGGGAATTGCTCTCCTAGGGACGCAGATCGGTGGACCCTATATTCTAATTATTCTCCCCGTCAGAAAACAAGCCACTATATTAGTCGGAATAGGACACTATCTTAGTCAGAATTGGAAGATCGGCATTGCTCATGTTCCGTTCTGTAATATCATGCATCCTTCCATTCACCTATCTTTTAGACACTAGTTATTCGGGAATCGTATCGATCGAAAATTCCCCATCCGCTGTAGTGAGTTGTAACCTTCCACCGAGGCTTAGCTATAGGCGGCCCGCAGCTCGGAAGAAGGTACGGAGAAGACGTGGTTAAGTAAGATTTAGTATTATAGGGAGGTATAGATAGCAAGAACGAAAGAAAAATGCAACTAGAAGAGAGATGCATGTCAGAACCGGAGGGGCGATACCAAATACGATGCACCCACCGTAACGTTCAGCCATATTATATCTCAATTAAAAATATTACGAATGCATGTCACATCCATTATCGAGATGCCTTTTGAGTGAATCAGCTCTGTATGGGAGAGCTAAATCAAAACAAGGGTCGAGGGGTTGGTGGACCTTACCTGCTGAATTCTTTTTGACAAAACTGACAAGTGTGCATGACGGGCATGACGGCATGCTGGGTTTCGTTATGTCGCTTGCGATCGTGAGACCTCGAGAACGTCTTGCCACACTTGTCGCAAGGAAATCGTTCGCCTGAGGGAGACGAAGCAGAAGTAGGAGACGTACTGGTGGCTGCAGACATCGTGCGTGGCCGTCCAGTAACTATACGGGAGGGGAGACGCGGCGTACGAGAAGAAGGAACAATGTGTGGGGGAACAGGATAGTTTAGGGACGAAGACGAATATTGTGCTTCAGAAGTGGTCGGCGAGTGTGGGGCTTGGGAATAGCTGGAATAAGAATGGGCCATTTCAGATGGTGTAGGAATAAATTGAGACGGTGGGTGAGGGGTGTGGCTCAGGGGAGGCGAGCGTTGGTCCGAGGTAGGAATGTAATGTGCTTGTGCTGGGTATTGGTGGCTTTGGGCCCCATACATTGGCAACGTAGATGAGGTTGAACTTCCGTAGCCGTGTGCACCGTGGTAGCGTGGATCGTTTGAACGGCTAGAAGTCGGGTATCGATGAGCGGCAAGAGAGGGCGTCATGCTGCGATAATACGGACTGGAAGAATGGGGAGCTCCAAGAAATTCAGTTATTGGATCGACAAGTGAACGTCAAGGACATACAGTCACTGGGATTATTTGTACCATGAGCGGGGGCAACATAGTAGTGAGAGCTATCATGTTGGTAACTCGGTGTGGTATATTCTCCGTTATGGTGGGGAATATGGTTCGATGGGTAAGCCGTATTTTGCTCGTCATAAGAATACGATGGTAGATCTCGTTGATACATAGGCGATGACAGTAGAGGCGGGACAAAGACGCAGGGCTCGAGGGACAACACAAGTGGAGAAATGACCGGGGGATGGAAAGGAAGACTAATGGCCCTTTAATAGGACGGAGCCGCCGAGATGTCAGTGAGGCAACTTGGCAATTTAATGGTCATCGGGCCAGTAAAATCCACCAGTTAGATCATTGCTTGTCTCGATCCCGGGTCCCAAAAGACAGAAGAACCCGCTATCCACGGCGAGAAACCGTTTCGAACTTAGCTACTTTGCGTTTGCTTTAAGAATTATCGCTAGAGAAGCTTCTGAGGCTACGTACCATCGAACGGGTTAAAGAACACCTCATGAAAGGATAGCCTCTGATCAGACGCCTCGAAAATCATTCATGGAAACCCTGCCAGGTGTAATTCGGCGAGCTAGTTTTGGGTAGATCTGTAGATGTGTGCCTTCCGAAACTTTAGATTTGGGAGGGGCATGGAAAGCCAACGAGAACGGTGAGACTAAAAGCGGTTAGGTACCACGACGTCAAATATGTCATAACTGAACTCTAACGATACATGGGTCATCAATGCTGTGTTCGCATGGCTACTTTCCGAGTATGACACGCAAACTTCCTGCACAATGCTGGGGGTCAATTTTTTTGCGTGACATAAAAGGTCCAAACGGTGATTGAAAACTACAAAAAAAGAGTCAGAAGAAAGAATTAATTCGTCTCGGTGTGAAGGTACCGCAGGGTTTCCGGATTTCTCGGTGAATGAACTTATGCGGAGTTTCGAATGCATAATTTGAAATGGCCATAGACCCTAGTTATAAAAAAAAACAATCTGAAAGGAGTCACGCAAACGTCCAAAGTCCGGGTTCTTTATAATTATATGCATCCTGACCCGAGTGCCGTTCAGAAAGTGGTGTTAACGGACATGCCTAATGTCAATCGGAATGAAGCTGGTCAAGGCCTGGTCAACCGGAAGCACAAGACAGATGTCAGAGAACATGCTCACTATCAACCTTTTTTTTAAAAAGTTGACTGCAATGCAAGCATCGTTGCGAAGTGCCAAGGGAGGCACGAATGACTAACCTCTAGAGGAGAAATGAAAAAAATTGAACGTTTTGAAATCAGGGCTGCGGATCATACCAGTGGGCGTATGACTGTCCCAAATGAGCACCGAGAACGCTTGGATCTTGGTAACATAACAAAAGCTGCTGAGATAATCGCAGAAGCCAGAAAAATGCGAAAAAATCGCGATGGCTCGTCTTGGAAGAATAACTAAATTAGCTAAGCGAATATAATTTCTCACAACTGGATGGTGAAAAGCTTGAATGTAACAGAAATGGCCGGAACCTGGAAACAAAAGGCAGGTATTCACAGAGTACTGTATTCACAAAAGAATGCCCACCAAAACTGCTTGCTCTGAGTCAATGGTAGCCATTTAGAGGCTGTTATCAAGCAAGCACAAATAATATTACGAGCCTACAGGGAATTGCTGGATTCATTGCTGAAGAAAATGGCTCCTTTCGATTTGGACGCCTGCATCCAGCAGCTCCTTCGCAAGCAACTCCTACACGAAGCACTGCTACGCGAAATATGCGAGAAAACGAAGGAGGTCCTTATGCGCGAGTCCAACGTCGTTCATGTCAGTGCGCCAGTCACAGTTGTCGGTGATATACACGGGTGAGTCATCTAAGTTATGCACCCCATTAATCACGTCTGAACGACAGTTCAAGCCAATTTTACGACCTAATAGAGATATTCCGCATAGGTGGCTACGCACCCAACACAAATTATCTTTTTCTTGGTGTGCTACAGAGCTTCGCGCCGTGGAACATCGATTGACATTTTCTCAGGCGACTATGTGGACCGCGGGTTATTCAGCGTCGAAACGATATCCCTTCTAACATGTCTGAAACTTCGATACCCAGACCGTGTCCAGTTGATTCGAGGGAATCACGAATCGAGAGCAGTCACACAAGTCAGTTTCTAATACTGGACAGTGATGTGTTCTCTTATCCGCATCAAAGTCGTACGGGTTCTACACAGAATGCGTCAGGAAATATGGCTCATCACACGTTTGGACCTACTTCACGGATATGTTTGACTTCTTGACTCTGTCCGTGGTTATTGACGATCGGATATTTTGTGTCCACGGGGGTGAGCCTTCAATTGTAGAGTGATGCATTATGTGGCCTGACCAACACATAGGACTGTCGCCTTCAATACACTCAATTGATCAGATTAAGGTCGTTGACCGATTTAGAGGTGCGACTCATGATCTTGACGTTATATCATCGCAGTCCGATCTTTCCAGCAGAAATCCCACACGAGGGTCCCATGGCAGACTTAGTTTGGTCGGATCCCGACCCAGAGAAGGAAGACTTTGCTATTTCACCAAGGTGAGGTGCATCCGCATCTCCGCCGAGCTCTTGAATGACTTACACTGAATTAGAGGAGCGGGCTACACGTTCGGGTCTGGTGTGGTGTACAAGTTCCTGGATCAGAATAATATGTCCCACATTCTCCGCGCCCACCAGCTCTGCATGGAAGGGTATTCGTCTCTTTTTGACAAGCACCTTTCAACTGTTTGGTCAGCGCCAAATTATTGCTACAGGTGTGGTAATGCTGCCAGCATACTGGAAGTTGGCCCTGGCGGCTCAATGTACTTCAACGTCTTCGATGCCGCACCCGAGAATGAAAGGGATGGCCCAAGTCAACAAGCTGCCCAAAACGCTGGAGGGAAGGTGCGTTTCCGTAAATTTCTCGACCGGGTAGCGAATCGCTCTCAACAAATATCTACAACTTTAATCATCTTACTTAGCTTCCTGAATATTTCCTATAGCTCGTCGGTTGCCAGATGTAGCCGTCGATTCCTCGAATTTATGAAATCATCTTCATAACCTTCGCCCCAATGATAGTTACTTTTATGCCATGTAGGAGCCCACGCTAGTTGTATGTGTAGATTTGGAATCCCCGTAGTTCTAGCTGATAAGACTGCTAAGAGGATCATGGTTCCGCTGAGGGCGGGGCAGGAGGGGTACATTAAGAATTAGGTATAACGGGCGACGTCAATTTGAGGCCAAACGCCTGTTGGACAGAAGCCAATGCGAGATGGAAGAAGGAAATCGTGAATTTCCTTTTCGAAAGCCGCGTTTGAGAATGTAGAGCATTACTGTTACACATAGCACAGTAGTAATGTACTTCCGCCATCGCATCCAAAATAGCATGGCAAGAGTGCGAACCAGGTCTCGTTTTCGACGGCGGCCATGACGAAACGACACTGGGCCACGTTTTGAGGGCGATAAAACAGGGTATCCAAAGAAAGGATTCAAAAGTGATGTCGGTGATAACCAGGAGATGCAGGAGGGATTCGGCCGCAATGTCACGGTGGGCTCAGGTTCTGACGCCGACGCCACAATTTCTAACTCTTCTGGAGGTTGAAGTTGTTCAGGCCGGATGGGGTCTTCGAGATGCGACAATGTGGGTAGAATCCCACCATAGTCTGTTGTTGATTATCATCAGCATCGTGCACTTATCGTCGAGGGAGGTCAGGGCGCGTACCTTGTGGTAAATTGGAGGGGCCAAAATATTTCACCAATTCCTGATTAGAGGGGAAAAATATCCGTGACAAGGCCACTTCAGGTAACAGACGCCTAAGTGACGATATGAGCAAGAGTGTCAATTGTGTAAAACTGACAAACGAACTTGAACACGCTCCAGAGGCCCGCATGGGTCCATGAATAATTAAGCATAAATACTGGTCGAAATAATTGTCAACATCAAGAGATTGGCAAACCCAAATTTGAGGACTCACCTGCTGCGATCATACCAGGAAAACGAGGTATCACTTCGCGAAGCGTCCAATTTAAAAGGTCGATATTCTGAATGATGGATTTGAAATAAATGAAGAAATAAAACTAGCTGAGAATGCTGGAACGTACAAGACTTTGCAATGATAGTCGACTCAGGTCCAGCAATGCTACATATTGAAGAGAGGGTTTTTCACCGTCTTCTGACGTTTCGTAGAGCTTTTTCAAATGTATCCTGAGGGTTTCAAACGCTTGTACAATAAAGAGCTTCTGCGATTCCGTGCTTTCATCCACAGCAACCACTTCAAGAACAAGAACAGGTCTACCGAAAGGATCCCGGATGTTGTCGGGGAGACAATGTAGGTTTGGTATCTCCGGTAGTGGCTCTAGTGGCCAGAGATTGGTCAAACGCCATAGCAGGTTCTTCTGAATCGCTTCTAGGGAAAATGATCGCGTGAATTTGTTGCGCTAAGTAAGAATGAGTGGGTTAAACTATCCACTCTTCGCAAATGGGAAAGGACTTACCCTGGAAATGCGGAAGATGGAGTCTTAGTGGACTGTTAGTTCATATTAACGATTCATGTAAAAATTGAAATTTTACATACGGGTATCAGAAAGCCATTCTTTTGCCCAATCTTGTCTTTCTGGAGCAAGCTGAAGCTCATCCGAGACGGAAGGTAAAATTTCCTGAATTAAAGTGTCTTGGAGGTTGTAAACATCGTCCAAATTGGAGCGGTATTGTTCTAATAACGCATCTCGATTTGTCTCAAGTCGTTGGAGTGTTTCCATGCAAGTGAATTAGGTCGAGCAAGTCCTTCTTTTAGTGACAAGCGGGACAAGTAGAGTGGTACAGTAAACGACATGGACATGACATTGACAAGCACCGAAGGCCGGTCTCCATTCTTTCCCACGGCCATCTTACGATTACATCATTCACCCTGAGTATGTACTTATATCATATCACAATTCCAAATATTCAAATGTTCGAGTTTTTGGAATTCTAAGCAGATAAGCACTTCATATTCTGCATTTCTGACATTTTATCTGAGGCCTTACGATCCTGGATCAATACCACCTGGTAGAAAGTGCCGAGTTCATATGGTTGTAGGGAGGAATGGAATGGATACTTTCAATACTGTCCATCAGACTACCTTACAGGGGCATACTGTGTGTCCATGAGGTTTCCTTCCTGGTTGTGGAAATTTACAGGAACCTTCATAAACCTTCCTTAAGAGAAACGGGCCGAATGTGATCTAGCATGATCATCCACACACCTTTTCTAGAAACTCAAGCACCATATAATTACAAGAATCGCGGGAGTTACTGAAGGAAATATTTCTGAGGCAAATAATTAGGCTAGAAGGCAAGAAATTTTCTATCCGTTTGTGAATCCTAGCAGGCATCTCCTAAGAAAGACGACGAGTCGCAACCTTGTCGCAACCAACCATTTGGCAATATCATGGAAAACGTGAACGGTAGAATGTCAGTCAGACGTAACAAGAACACAGTAAGGAGTATAGAAGCGACCACAGGAAAGTATATGAAGCACTGTAAATTCGCATATAAAGGGAATATCAAGCACGCATTTTAGTTCTCCTGGGTTGAAACCGAACTAGGAGTCTAGGAACCTCGAGATTAAAGAGTCGAGGTGGCGTTCAAAGCATTCGAATCATGTGCCTATTCGCAGATGCGTGCAAGAACTAAATTTAATTGAAGCAGTTGAGAAAGAGGGAGGGGGAAGTAATTTTGTGCATTGCCATGTGCATCTTTAGATCACCCACCACTCCTTCTGCTAATATATATATGTCCGTTTAGAAGGAGCTTTTATTCGTCAGCTAGCCTTCCGCGATGAAAGGATCTCCCTGGAGGAGCCTCGAACCGCTCGGTCCTCATCGAGCCTTGCGCTCTCCACGCTTCCAGGGTCTTCCAATTACAAATTACAAATTTATAGTTCATCGCCTCTGTGAAACACTGATAAATAGTTGTATGCAGCATGATAAACCATTGGACGTGGTAGCGATTACCTGGCAGAGAGCTGAACTACATTGGTAATATGGTATATCCGCAGTTAAATATACTCAAGGCCAGAAGAACATCCGACCTCAAATTAGAACCCTTTGCGCATACCCTAGGTTCGGGTGTCTCGGATTGCCTCGTGAGCTTATAATATGTATCAAGGGTGTCGTGAGGCTGTATCCAGTACGCCTCATTGCGGTACCGGTGAGGACAAGAAGTCGTCAGATATCGCGAAACACGGAAGACCGACAGTTTGCTAAATAATATCAAATGAAAGAAGAATGAATCTCCACGTAAATTTCCTGTGAAGCTAGATGCATTAAGCTTGGATATTTGAATACTTAGCCAGTATTGACACGGGGTCCAGTTGTGGGTTTGCAGCTTGCTAGCATCCACATTGGTTGGAAGAAGAGCACTCAATATTTTCACGGAGATATAGACGAGAATATCGGCTCTTCTTGTCTGGAGATGAACTTGAACAACAAGCTTGGCTAGCGCGATTATAAGCGGATCAGCACAGTTGAAGGACTCCATGAGCTGTGGCCTGACGAAATATTTCGGCCATCTCAGAGGGTATATCACAAGGCCGGATTTTCGTAGCTGTGAATGTACCTGAAGGAGTTGAAGTCGGGGCATATCAAACCCCGTGAGAAGATGTGGGCACTGCCAGGAGCCCAGTAACTAGTCAAACGTTGATGCATTTGTTTTCTCCGTACTTCGCGATAAAAGAGGCTGGATATCGTAAAATACCTGCTGTAGAATATCCATGCCAGATTAACTTCGAAATTTGAGCAATTCAACTCGTCCAGTCAATGCGTTTGACCAAAAATAAACGAGCGCTCGGCACAGTTCTATTTTTATTTCGATAGCTCTGGATTTCGGGAAATATACATTTCACACCACCTCGCCGGTCACCGTCAACCTAGCTTTGGCTAAGCTCGGTCAAGATGAAAGGGCTTCTTTTTTGTCTCTCGTCTCAATTCCGACTCACTTTGTATCTTATGCCCAAGTAGCTGACTCTTCGGAGATGGCCGACTGAACTTTGCAAATGCAATGATAATA
>Ga0307509_10000850_pt1 | contig 52591 bp, 31 predicted proteins | sample 10_EM_MG_FD_202245 | JGI IMG/M metagenome (GOLD analysis project Ga0307509, IMG submission 202245) | Populus trichocarpa ectomycorrhiza microbial communities from riparian zone in the Pacific Northwest, United States - 10_EM | ecosystem: Host-associated > Plants > Roots > Unclassified | place... | reverse complement strand
TGCGGCCGCGTCAGGCGGACTGTTGGCGCTCTTGCTGGGTTTCGGTCTTCTGCGTTTGCGCGGACACTACTTCGCGGTCGCGAGCCTGGTCGTGGCCGAGGTCTTCCGCGAGTTGATCATCGCCGGCGGCGATTTAACCGGTGGTGGCATGGGCCTGAACCTGGCGCTGCTTCCGATACCGCCGCTAGCGCAGGCGCGGCTGTTCCTGCTGGCGTTCAGCGCACTTGCGGCACTCGCGGCGCTGCTGTCGTTCTGGATCGTCGGCGCGCGATTTGGCGTGGCCTTGCGCTGCATCGAACAGAACGAGAACGCAGCCGCCATGGTTGGCGTGGCCGCCACGCGCTACAAGACGTTTGCGCTGATGTTGTCGGCGGTGTTCGCCTCCGCTGGTGGCGCGGTGTATGCCAACTGGCTGAACTACATCGACCCCAGCGACGTCTTCAATGTGCTGATGTCGGTCAAGCCCATCGTGATGGCGCTCATCGGCGGCGTCGGCACCGTGATCGGTCCGTTTGCCGGCGCCGTGGCGCTCGCGGCAGTTGAAGAGCTGGTCACCAAGGGTGCGTTGGACCTCAACGGGGTCTTCCTGGGGCTCGCCATCGTCTTGCTGGTCCTGTTCATGCCCGGTGGCGTCATGGGGTTCCTGTCGCCCGCGCGGCGCATGAGAAAGGCTTTGGAGTGAAAGCACCGCTATTGCAGCTCGACGAAGTGTCGTTGTCCTTCGGCGGCCTCAAGGCTTTGTCGGACGTGAGCTTCCAGATCAACGCGGGCGAGATCGTCGGGCTGATCGGACCCAACGGCGCGGGCAAGACCACGCTCGTGAATGTGTGCGCCGGTGTGTACCGCCCCTCTCGTGGAAAGGTGCAGTTCGAGGACCGGCTGATCTCCGGCCTGCGGCAAGACCAGGTGGCACAGCGCGGGATGGCCCGGACGTATCAGATCGTCCAGCCATTTCCCGCCATGACGGTACGCGAAAACGTGACCGCCGCCGCGCTGTTCGGCGGCGGCATTCGCCACCTGCCCGATGCCCGCATGTTTGCCGACGAGCAGTTGGCGTTCGTCGGGCTGGCGCCGCATGCGGACAAGAGCGCGGCCAATCTCTCGCTGGCGCACCGCAAACGTCTGGAGCTCGCCAAGAGCCTGGCGTTGAAACCCCGGATGATCTGGCTGGACGAGGTCAACGCGGGACTGAGCTCGGATGATCTGGACAACACACTGGCGCTCATCCGCCAGATCGCCGCACGCGGTATCACGATCGTGATGATCGAGCACCTGATGAAGGTCGTCATGGGTGTCAGCACGCGCATTCTGGTTCTCAAGAGCGGCACGCTGATCGCAGACGGCTTGCCTACAGACGTGATCCGTGATCCGGCCGTGGTCGAAGCCTACCTTGGAGGGCACTATGCCGAAGACGGGAGCCGGCGCGATGACTGAACTGCTGCAAGTCGCGAAACTGCATGCTGGCTATGGTGCCGTCAAGGTGTTGCACGGCGTCGACCTTCGCGTCGACGCGGGCGAAGTCGTGGCCCTGATCGGCTCCAACGGCGCGGGCAAGTCGACGCTGATGCGTGCCTTGTCCGGCTTGGCAGACTCCGGGCAGGGAACCGCGCGACTGGGCGACGTGGCGCTGCACACGCTGCCGCCGCAGCGTCGCGTCGCCTCCGGATTGATTCATGTGCCCGAAGGTCGGCGCCTGTTCCGATCGATGAGCGTCGAAGACAACCTGCTGATGGGCGCGTTTCTGCGGCGTGACCGCGTGGCCGCGCGGCGGACGCTGGGGACGGTCTACGACATCTTTCCGAAGCTGCGCGAGCGCGCGCGACAGGATGCGACCACCATGTCCGGTGGCGAGCAGCAGATGTGTGCCATCGGGCGCGGCCTGATGGCGGATCCTCGGCTGCTGATGATCGACGAGCTGTCGCTCGGTCTGTCTCCGCGGCTCGTGTCGGAACTGGCTCAGTCGCTGCGTCGCGTGAACCAGCTCGGCGTCGCCATCTTGCTGGTGGAGCAGGACGTGGGAACGGCGTTGGCCTTGTCGTCCCGTGCCTACGTCATGGACCAGGGCCGCATCGCGCATTCGGGCCCCTCGCATGCCTTGGCGGGCGAACCGGCTGTTCGCGCAGCCTACATGGGTTGCGCCTGACCCGAGACTCATCATCGCTTGCCTGGGTTCGATACAGGTACCCAAGTCCGTGAATCAGGTTCCCGCCATCGGCAATCACGTCGACAGCAATTTGCACGTCGAGCTCTCAGCGCCACCGCCTCTCTGGGGCTCGCCATTCCGCGGTGGCGTTGCCGCCGCTGGCGGCTACCTGAGTCGCGGGCCACAGCAGCGTGTGGAGCGACGTGACCGTCTCCGGCAGGGTACTGGCGGTGAGGCGACCTTTGTTTAGGAACGCCTGCCATTGGAGCTGCTTCGCGGCGTCATGCGCGAAGCTGTGGGTCAATGCCACGGGTGGTTCATTGGGCAGGGTGGTGCCGCGGCGCGCAAAGGTGGCCGCAATGGCGCGCGCCAGCGTCGCGCCGTCGAGATCAGTCCGCTGCGCGATGACGGCGATGTCGAAGAAGTCCTTCATGCGGGTGTTGGCCAAGCCGAGCACCGTCATCGCGTGGAACTTCTCGGCGATGACGGTGTAGACGGGATAGACCTTGAGCGTGGGCGCGGCCATGTTGTCCAGCAACACGGGGAACACCACGGTCTGGGGCTCGGGCGTGACGGCGTCGCCGAAGCCCACGTCGATTTGCAGTGCGCAACGCGCATTGCCGATGCGGCCAGTAAGGCGCACGCGCAGACCGCCGTAGCGGTTGTCCTCGCGGATCATGTCGGCGCGAACGGACGACGGATCGAAGACGATGCCGTCGTCCAGTTCGATGGCCGCGATTTCGCGGAAGGTGGCGATCAGGGTGTCGGCGTCGTCGGGGCCAGAGCCCAGCAGATCGGCATCGCGTGTCGGGCGGTGAGGCTGGTCGTACCAGAGCGAGAAGAGCAGGGCGCCCTTGAGCAGGAAGCGGTCCGCGTGCGCGGAGGCGGCGACGCGGCACAGCAGTCGTTCCAGCGCGAAGCGGTTCAGCAGCAGGTTGTAGTCGTCCCCGCGCTGCTTCGCCAGGTTCAACAGGCGAGCAAGTGCGGAGGCCCCGAGGTTCGCCGTCATGCGACGACGGTTTCCAGGAAGGGCTGCATGACCTGGGCCACGCGATTGATCTTGGCGTAGCGTGTCACTTCATCGATGTTCAGCTTGCGCAGTCGCCATGCTTCCTTGAGCGCTTCGAGAGCGACGTCGAGCCCGACCTTGTGCCGGAACTTGAAGCAGTCGGTGATGGTCTTGGCCAGGCTGTAGACGCGGATCGTCGAGCCATGCTCGACGATGGTCTCAACGCCTTCGCTGTAGGCCTCGCCGCGCAGACGCGCGATGCGCAGCGATGGATAGTCGATGGCGGGCGTCTGTGTCGCCTCGGGCAGCGCGATCCAGACCTCATGCGGGAGCTGAGTGCCAATCTCGTGGAACTGCAGCGCCGACAGCAGACAGATCACTGCCTTGGGCACACGCCGGCAAACCTCGACCAGCGATTGATGCTCGGTCATCTCGCTGTCTGGCAGGCTGTAGAGACCGCGGGTGACGCGCTGGAGTTGACCGGTCCGGTGGAGCTTGAGGAGGAGTTGCGGCGACCAGCCGTGCGAGCGCAGATCAGCCGCACTCAGCAGTCGCTGGCGGCGGGCGAGTTCGAGGATGCGCGCGGTCTGAGTGTGTGACACCTGGCTAGTTTAATATACGCATTACTTGTCAGCAAGTAATGCGTCATTGCGCCAGCCAAAAGACCGTGCCGAGCAGCCCGAGCAACGCACCACTGAATCTGATGATGGCACTCGACAGGCGCCGCCTCGTCGAATCGGATGTCTCGGCCCTGCAGGAAATCCTCGACGCTGACGATCGCTGCGCCTTGATGGGGCTGGGCGAGTGCGGAGATGGTGCGGCGTACGCTCATCTTGCCGCGGATCACCTAGCGCCCTATGAAGAGCGCCTTGCCGGGCTGCGTGAGAAGGAGTTGGCCGTTCATGGCACAAATCCGTCACAGGCCCGCGAGAGGAAAGAAAAAAGCACCTGAGTCTTGCGACCCAAGTGCTTGATTCGTTTCGAGTTTTATGGCTCCCCGACCTGGGCTCGAACCAGGGACCTACGGATTAACAGTCCCTGGGGATGGAATTTCATGGGATTTCCTGATACAAGTCTCCTACCGAATGGCCTTTACAAATCAACTACTTACGTTCAAAGTCGTTCTAAGCCGTCTCAAGCCATCTACGCCAAAACTGGCACCAGACTGGCACCAGCACAGCTACGGACTATGGCAAAAGATCAACTCTCAAGCACCGCGGCAGCGATCAAATCGCTCGACGGTAGCGCCTTCGTGACTCTTCACAGCAGGCTCGATAGGGGCGGCGCATTACAGGCCCGCAAGCTCGCGAACGGCGCGGTCCAGCTCTACTGGCGCTACTCGCACGCGGGCAAGACCAGCCGCGAGCCGATCGGCGTTTACGACCCGGCAGCGCCGCCGAAGAAGCTGCAACCCACGCAACGCGGCTACGGCATCGCGGCGGCGCTGGAGAAGTGCAGGACGTTGGCCGATGTGCACGTCGAGCGCGCTGACACGGGTGGTCTGCAGGAGGTCAAGGCCGAGAAGCGCAAGACCTTCCTCGCCCAGAAAGCGGTCGAGGCTGAAAAGTCCTCTCGGACACTGCAGAAGCTTCTCGATGCTTACGTGGCGCACCTGAAGACGCAGGGCCGTCGCAGTCATGTCGACGCCAATCAGATCTTCAAGTCGCATGTCACTGCCGCATGGCCCGCGGTAGCGGATGCGCCTGCTGTCGACCTGACGCCAGACCAGGTGCTGGACATGCTGCGTCGGCTGATCGAGTCGGGCAAGGGCCGAACCGCCAACAAGCTGCGCTCGTACCTTCGGGCTGCGTATCAGTGCGCGCTCGATGTCCGGACCACAGCCTCGATTCCGGTGGTCTTCAAGGCCTTCGGCATCGTCTTCAACCCTGCGGCCCAGACCCGGCGCTCGCCGCAGTTCGACCGCGCCGACAAACGCCCGTTCTCGAAGGCAGAACTACGGGCCTATTGGAAGTTGATCGGTGGACGCGCTGGGTGCGAAGCAGTGGCGTTGCGACTGCATCTGCTGACCGGTGGCCAGCGCATCGAGCAGTTCGTCAGGCTGAGGTGGGCGGATGTTGCGGACGACGCGTTGACGATATTCGACGGCAAGGGCCGGCCCAGTCAGGGGCCGCGTCCGCATCAGATTCCATTGCTGCCCGACGTGAGCACCGATCTAGCAACATTAAAGCGCGTCGGCGAGTTCGCGATCTCCACGACGGCCGGCAACAAGCCCATCAGCGTGCGGACGCTGGCCGACTGGGCTCACGCTTTGGTCGGTGAGGCGATCGATGGTTTCCAGCTGAAGCGGATTCGATCTGGTGTCGAGACGCTGCTTGCAGCCCATGGCGTCAGCCGGGAGGTTCGGGGCCATCTGCAGTCGCACGGCCTGACAGGCGTGCAGGCGCGGCACTATGACGGTCATGACTACATGCCTGAGAAGCGTTTCGCGCTCGACATTTTGAGCCGAGAGCTTCGATTGGACGCTGACGCGTAAGCTGCGGGCCACGAGTACCGGCCCTCGGGCGGGTACTGACCTTCGGGATCAGGGACTGCACATGACGGAGAACGGGATCTCGTACGTGTCAGAGAGGAACCGCTCCGTGACCGCCAGGAGCATCAGCTGCCCGTGCGAGGCTTGGGCTCTCGACAGGCCGGGTTGCACGACGTAGACCTTGAGCTTCACGTCCGAGCGTCGGCTTATCTCCTGGATCTGCAAGAGCAATTCCTCGGTTCCCCGTTCGAAGCGCGTCGGAGCGCCACGCTGCACGCGTTGGTCGTTTCGACTGAGCAGGTGAGTGAACAGATCGGTCCGCCTCCCATGATTGGCGAGCCACGAGGTGCTGCGCTGGGCCTGGCCACAGACGACGTAGAGGTCTTCCAACCGCCTGCCTGACGCACCGCCAGCGTACTTCAGGTGGTACAGCTCGACCTCGATGCGCGGTACTGTCGGCTTCCGTTCACCCGAACGCCGCGTGCAATGCGGCTCAGGTCGATACTTTGCTATTTGCGGATAACTTCTAAGTTCATCCTCGCCACTGCTCAAGATCACCGCAGCGACGGGCGCAACCGCGCGAATCGGCGCACCGCGCCGCGATTCGATCAGCTTCGTGGGCTCGGCAAACTTCTGCCGCCCACGCTCCTAGATGCGGCCAAGGCCTCCGGTGAGTTCGCTGAGAACGACCCTGTTCCCCAACTGATAGAACCCGCCTCAAGTCCTTGGTGATCACCATAGCGAAACTCGATCCCTGTAGGGTAGGAACATTTTGTCACTAGGCTTGACTCCGAATGTAGAATAAAAAAATCGACTGTTGCGCACGACGCCGTTAACTCGGAACTCATTTGGCGCGTGAGGATCCGATTTGGTTTGCGCGAGTAGTACTTCTGGTCGAGTCTGCTCACGCCATGACTGCGCATAACTATAGAAGAAGCGTTGAGATTTCGACATGCCTTTATTTTTTCGTGACTGGCGATTCCGCAATGATGCTTGGTATGATTTGTATGCAATTTCCAGACCGGCGATATCGGCAATATTCTCACCAACGGTTAAATTCCCATCTATATAAACATTAGGAAGTACCTCGAAGGTCGAATACTGAGTCGCAAGCATTTTTGTCTTTGCGATGAAGCGCTGCCGATCGTCCGGGGTCCACCAAGTTCTTAGCCGTCCCGTGCTGTCGTACAAGCTACCTTGGTCATCGAAGGCATGGCTGATCTCGTGGCCGATCGTCGTTCCGATCGAACCATAATTGGACGCGTCATCCACCGCGAGATCGAAGTAAGGAGGCTGTATATATGCGGCGGGAATTACAATCTCATTTAGCAATGGATTGTAATATGCGTTAACCGTTTGCGATGCAACCAGCCATTCATCTCGATCAACCGCGCCGCCAATCTTCACTGCATTGCGCGCATCTTCAAAAATACGAGCGCGCATTACATTTTCTACTAGGTGATTGGGCTCAACCGTGACCGCGCCGTAATCGATCCACTTTTTTGGATAGCCTAGCTTTACATTCAATTTGGAAAGCTTATCAAGCGCGTGCTCACGTGTTTTGGGGTGCAGCCAACTGCATTCCACAATACTTTTTCCGTATTCCACTAATATGGTCATCACCATCTGTGCCACGCGAGTTTTCGCGGCGTCAGAAAAATAGGTTTTAACGTACAATTTTCCAACAGAATCTCTCAAATGGCGATTGAGTAGGCGGACGCCACGTTCCCATCGAGGAGTGCTCTTGACTCTACCGAAAACGGCTGAGTCAAAAAAAGCGAAGCGCCCATCAACAAACTCCTTACTCAAGTACTGAGAATATTCGCTCATCAAGTGGACGCGAGCGTAGTTCTTCCATGTTTCCAGAGGAAACGAAGAAATCAACGAATTCAGCACTCTAAAATAACTCGGTTGGCGGACAACTACCTCTGTAACCTTGTCTATCAACTTCCTCTCTCGCAAATAGTCGCTCCAGTCTATTTCAGAAACAAACAGAGGCAATTCATCCGTTCGCACCAAGTTGTACGTTTTGACGGGATTCCTGTTTTCCACAGGGCTCCATTGTATTTTGGCTATTTCAACTTCAAGTTCCAATATTGCCTTAGCGTCTTCTAGTGCTGCCTCGGAAGATGTGCCCGAAAGTCTGAGCAAGCTCGCGTGATACCGAACCTGCTTTTCGCGAAGGGCGACGAAACGTTCGTTGCTAGCGTTCAGATAGTAGTCTCGTGTTGGAAGTGTTAGCCCGCCTTGTGTGAAAAATGGGACGTACCTTGTCGGATTCTGGTCATCTGGGCTAATGAACATTACTATCGGGTTATTAACACCGATCGTTCCAAGTCGGGCGAACAAGGTTCCGAGCTGCCGTCGATCAACAACTGACGCGATCCGGCTAAGCTCCGATTCGAGCGGCCGCAAGCCAAGTTGCTCGAGTGCCGGCTCGTCCATGAAGCTCGCATAGAAATCACGAACTTGTAACGTGGAACGGTCGCATCTCGAATCGCAATAGCGTGTCGCTTCTATCAGTTCATGCAAATTTCCTTGTACACGATCCGACAGTTCCTGAGTCACGCCATACTGAGTTCTATCGGCAGGGATTGATGTATTCTCTAGCCACCGCCCATTGACATGACGCCAGAGGTCATCTTGAGGGCGAACTACGGCTTCCATGGATGCTTCATTGCCACCTCGGAGCGGCCTAGAGAGGGTGTCTGCTCGAACTGCGTGACTGCCGCAATACATAACCGTCAACAAGCCTATGAACATAGCCCAGGCAGGCGGACTTCCCAATGAGCGAGTAAGTTTGTGGGACATGTCAATAATTCTCGAATGGTAGATTGGACTTCCAATTGATTTCATAGATTAGGCCTTTAGCCGAGAATTCTGCTGAGCCTCGGACAACTCTTCTTCGAATCCGCTCAAATTCCCGTGCATCACGACGGACAAACACTCGGGAGAGCAATGCCGGTCTAGGGGGCACTTCGCGCAACCCTGTTTTTCGCCCCTGAGCCGAGTCGAGCGAAGGCGCACCCCCACGCGTAAAAAGCACAGACAACCAGTTCAAAGCGTTCGAGAGAGCGAGCGGACGCCGCGCTAAACCGGATATCTCACCTGCCCCTGGAGAAGCCGCTACTGACCATAACTCGGGCACTCCTCAAAATCCGGCCTCCAGAATTAAGCGAACTTTTATTCGAGAAGGCGCTATAGAGCTTTGTTGAAAACTCCCATTCGAGTCTGAGTACGCTGCTTCAGCGACATTGTCTTGGCGAATGATATTCGAGATCGCAAGCCGCAGTTTAGTGGATTTCTCGATGCGCCACAGGCCGTATATATCCAAAGAACGTCGTGGACTAGTGCGAATAGTCTGATTCTCAGACGTGCGGACAGATCCTCCGCCCTGAAATGCGAAGGTTATACCAGACGTTAGCGGGAGAAAGTCAGAGAGCCGCCAATCTATACCGACCGATGCACTCAGTGGTATTTGAGAGTCAAGGCGATTATTCGGGCCTGGAATGTTGTCCACAGACGAAAAGTTCCGCGATACAGAAGCTCTAAAATCCATATCCGGATACTTTGTCGACAATTTCCTTAGACTCATCTTTGTTTCCGCCTCCAAGCCGTACACGGTCGCGCCACCCAGATTAGATTTAGTCGAAAGCCAGCCATTTGAATAAACTAGTTGATCAACTATGACATTACTGATCCGCCGAATATTCATGGTCAAACTAAGCATGCCCGCCTTTTCGGGCAGATAGTGCTCATATCCAAGGTCGAAAGACCAAGCGAGTTCGGGGCGAAGTGCCGGATTTCCCTGTGTATCAGGGGTCGTTGGAGTATTATCCGTTGCCACATATCGACGCGGAACGAGATCTCTGGTCCTCGGAGCGCGGTACGTTCGGCTGACGCTGGATCGAATTTGATCGCTACCGCCTTCGCTAATTTGCCATACTGATTGCAATACCGGGCTCAATACGCCAAATTGACCACTTGTGCTAACTATTTCGGCACCACTTGTTTCGGTCCAGAGACCTTCCCACCGCAGGCCTAGATAGGCTGACAGACTTTTGGTGAGCTCCCATTCATCCTGAGCATAGATGGCAGCCCGCCCGACGCGGGCTTGGTATCTCTCGTCGAGATCCGAGGTTGCGCGCTTAATTGGACTAACTTGAGTTTGAATACGACTCTCCTCGCGCGCCACTGCGTCGATGTCCCAACCCAGGGATATTGCGTGCTCCTCCGTATAAGGGAGACGAAGCTTTCCGGTGGTCACGTACCCGAGGTCGCTGGCGCGGGACGAAACCTGCTCAATAAGCGCCAGCTCCGAACTTTCTCCATATCCGAGAAATGTGGATGATGCCGCCCGCCGAAACGAATTAACCCCAATCTTTGTTTCAAGCGTGGCGTGATTGGCAAAGGTCTTTGTCCAACCTAAACGGAATCGAGTCGTCGTACCGTGAATGTGGAGAAAGAGGGCATCTGCCGAGTAAGGAGCCGATTCCCCTATAACAATGTTTCTACTTTCGTCCACACCTCCGTTGAAACTGTAGTAGCGAACATACCCTTCCATGCTCAATTTGTCTGTTGAACCAAATTTCCAAGTCACATTTGGCGTTACGCTGAAGGTATTCTGAGCGCCATTCTCGAGTCTTGTTGTGTAACGCAGAAGATTCATCTCACCTGAAACATCATTGCCCGACTGAACGATTTGAGACGGCCATAAATCCTTCTGACGAGCAAAGCTTCCAGCCAGGGAATACGAGAGACGCCCGTCAGTTTCGGTCAGGCGGCCATCCAAACTATACAACGGACTCCCATCTGACGAGCCTACGCCGACGCGTATCTCGCGCTGAGAATTTCCCTCAGCCTGCATCAGAATGATGTTAATAGTGCCGGCAATTGCTTGCATGCTGGCATCTGCGGTGGGTGCACGGAGTACTTCGATTCGGTCAATAACGCTGGGCGACAGAGAGTCCAAGGTGAATCCCGCGGGAGCCGGTTCGCCGTTAATCAGGATTTGCGTGTATCCGTTGCCAAGCCCCCCAATCCGCACGTCCCCCGGACGCCCCTGGGAGCTGTTTACGGTAACGCCGGGGACCCGCCGTAGCACACCTACAACGCTTGTGTCGCCATAGCGGGCGATCTCGTCTCTCCTCACAATGGTCTTCCGAGTTAGCGAGCTCCTGTTGTCATCCTCCTTAGAGGCTTTCACCTCAACCGGCTGGAGAACCAGAGCTTCTCCAGTCTCGGCTTGTGCAAAGGCGGTGACTTGACCGCCAAGCAAGGCGGGCAAGAGACTTAATCGGACGATTTGAATACGCATGGCGAAGTGCAAGTTGCGTCAGAGACGGCTGTAAGGCCGCCATTTGGCGGGGAAAGAGATGTAGGTCAAACGAGGCTCAGGCTGTACCCGACGCTCCGGCGTATAGGGCACGCCTTGAACGAGATCACCCCTTGCACCCTCCGATGGTGGTCTGGCACATTCAGTCCAGGACGGCTGTTAGGACCACGTCGTCCTGCAAGACGTCGAAGTCCACCGGCCATCGCGACCCGGCCGCGAACACCGCGTCCAAGGGTTCGACGACTTCCAGCAACAGTCGACCCGCGCACGGATCCACCGAGACGAGGCGCGCAGCCGTGAAGTCGAAGAAGCTGCCGACGGTAGGGTAGGCGGCCTTGTAGAGGCTCTCCTTGGCACTGAAGGTGACCGTCACCCAGAGGTCGAGCCGACCGACGCCCAACGACTCCAGCAGCTTTAGCTCGCCCCAGTCGACAACCAGGCGGCGCAGGGCTTGCTGGTTTTCGCCGACTGCCAAGCGCTCAAGATCCAGGCCGATACGGCGGTGGCTCGAACTGCGGGCGGCTGCTGCAGCGGCAAGGCCTTCGATATGTGTGATGCTGCCTACCGTGCACGCCGGCCACAAGGGCTCGCGCGCGGCGCCGCTGCCCACCGCGACGCAAGGCAGGCCGCCCTCGCGCAAGGCGGTGCGTGCGGCCCAGCGGCCGAAAAAAAACTCTCCCTGCCGTCGCGGCACGCTGCTCGAGACGGAGTCGTTCCAGCCGAGGCCGCGCGCCCGCGCCGTCGGGGCATCATGGCATGCGAAGAGTGCCGGGTCGAAAGCTGCGAAGTGCACGAGCGGCAGCGCGCCGGTGCGTACCTTCCCCGGCCAGGGCAAGCTCCACTCGCGCACCAGCGACCGCGGGGCCTCCCGGTTGGCATCGTCTACTCGCAGCATCGGTGCGGTCATGGCCTACAGCTTCCATTTCGGGTCAGCTTCACGGTGCGAGGCGTCCCGCTAGTTGTTCCCGCGCCAGCATATCGACGCCGACGGGCGTTCCTGCACGCCCGGAGAGACCACAGGTGACGAAGGTCGATGCGGCCGACTCGGAAGCCACGAAAGGCGGCCTCATGCCTGTCCCTCCAAGTAGGGGATGGCGCGGCACTCCTGAAGGCACGCCGCGATGCGCCGGGGCGTGCCGAGCTTGTAGACGTCGCGCATCCGCAATTCGCGGCCGAAGCGGTCGCGGCAGCTGGCGATGAACTTCATTAACAAGAGCGAGTGCAAGCCAGCGGCGAACACGTCGTCGTCGGCCTGCAAGCGCATCTCTGGCGTTAGCTCCCGCAGCAGGTCCAGCACCGCAGGCAAAGGACCGGCGTCTTGCACCACGGCGGCCTCCGACGCGCGGTCAAGCTCCACGCCACTTCCGGATGTCCGAGGACGGGAGACATCGGCCTCCGGCTCGGCCACCGCTGGCTCAAGGCAGGCCTGCGGCGCCTCGGCGGCCCTGTCTAGCAGCCACTCGATGCCGGAGGCGATGCCTTCGACCAGGTCCACAGGTAGCCGGTCGAGGTCATACTCGAATAGCAGGTCCATCGCCCCATCCAGGCCCTCGTTATCGAGAACACCGACCACGTTCAGGTCGAACTTCGCCGATCCGTTTGCCAGTCCTTCCTCGACCTCTACGTTCAGCCCGGTGAAACGCGGGGCGAGTCGCACCGAATCGTGGAAGGAGAAGCAGACGTTGAACGGTGCCTCGCCGCCCAGTGCCCTCGACATGTTAAGCGACCGAACGATCTCGTTCATCGGTACAGCGCTGCGCGCAAGCGCGAAGTCGAGTTCCTCGGCCACCGCCAACACACGCTCTTGGAATGGCCGCGGGCCCGTGATGTCGAGGCGGACCGCCACGGCGTTGACGAACATGCCGACCGTCTCCCGGTAATCCGGCGCCGGGCGGTTCGCGACAGCGGTTCCGATGAGGAAGCGGTCCTGCCGAGAAAAGCGGCCGCAGACCAGGCCAAACGCCGCAAAGGCGAGCGAGAACAGCGAGGCGCCCATTGCACTGGCTGCCTCGCGCAACCGCCGGACTCGCCCGGCGTCGATGCGGCGCCGCATCTGCTGACCTCGGAATAGCCTCTCGCTGGCCAGCAGCCGGTTCTCCAAGACGCGGCCATGTCCAACGAAGTCGCGCAGATGTGCCACCCAATCGCCGAGCTGGCTCTGAAACGCCGATGAAGTTAGCCATTCACGCTCTTCGGCGCAGAAGCGTCCGTAACTGGCCTCGACCAGCGGCAGAACCGCCGGCCGGCGCTCGATGCGGGCCGAGTACAACTCGGCCAGGTCACGAACCATGAGTCTGAAAGACTGCCCATCGTGAACGTTGTGATGTTCCGACTGCAGAATCACGTGCTCGTCTTCGGAAAGGCGCGCAGCCCACCAGCGGATCACCGGGGGCGATGCCAGTTCGAAGCGGTGGTCGAGCTCGGCGCCTAGGAATCGTGCCAGCATGCCCTCGCGCTGTCCTGGCGGCAGGCCGGACAGATCCTCCACCGGCAGGCTTGTCGGCGGCAAGGCTATCTGCTCGCGGTGCCAAACGCCGCCGGAGTCGATGAAGGCGCTCCCCAGCACGTCATGGCGGGCCAGCAAGTCGTCGATCGCGCCTTCGAAAGCGCTCGCATCGAAGGCGCCCCGCAGCCGCAGGAGCGCATGCGAGCGGTAGGCCCGCCAGGCGCCTTCCAGGTGTTCCAGGAAGCAGACCTGTTCCTGCGCGCGCGACAGCGGACCCCGACCGGCCGTGGCCGGCCCGGCATCGATCTTGGAGAGGACCGGCCAGGCGGAACCGTCGCGCTTTGACTCGACGCGTTGCGCATAGGACCTGATGCTGTCGCTGCCTTGCAGGCGCGGCACCGTACGGCCGCGTCCCAGGGCTGCAGACAAGCGGCTCACGGTTTCGATTGCCTGGATGGAGGAACCGCCCAGGCTCAGAAAGCTCGCCTCCGGGGGCACGCTCGCCAAGCCGAGCAGCTCACCCCAGATCCGGCACAGCTGAGCCTCCAGCGGCGCCAAGACGGCGTTTGGCCCCACGTCCGGCAGGGCCTCGGCGGCGGGCTCGGGAAGCGCGCGCCGATCGATCTTGCCGTTCGCCGTCAAGGGCAGTGCCGGAAGTGTCACCCATCGGGTGGGGACCATGTAGTCCGGCAGTCGCTTCGACAGCGCTGCGGCAAGCCGCTGCGGCGCGGGCGCGATTTGGCCGCGAGGCACCACGTAGGCCACCAGATGGCGGACGCCCTGGCGGTCCTCGTGGATCGCGGCCGCTGCGTTCGCGAGGTCGTCGCTGTCCAGCAGCGCGGCTTCGATCTCGCCCAGCTCGATCCGGTAGCCGCGAAGCTTCACCTGGGAATCAACGCGGCCGACGTAGTCGAGCTGGCCGTTCGGCAAGGCGCGGCACAGGTCGCCAGTGACGTACATGCGCGAGCCCGGGGAGCCGAACGGATCGGGCACGAAGCGCTCTGCAGTGAGGTCCGGTCGGCCCAGGTAGCCACGCGCAAGGCCCGCCCCTCGCAGGAAGAGCTGGCCTTCCTCGCCTCCGCGGACCGGACGCCAGTGCCCGTCGAGCAGTGATACCCCGATGCGGTCGATCGGGTTGCCTATCGGCGGTACCGCGGCGATGGGCTCCGAGGCCGGCAGGACAACGGAAGTCGCGACCACGGTGCACTCAGTGGGGCCATAGTTGTTCACCAACGTAGCGGTAAAGCCATGGTGGGGCCTCCTGAGCTGGTCGCCGCCGGTCAGCAGGGCCCGAAGCGAGCTCGGCAGCACTGTGCCGGCGTCGATCAACAATTCCACAAGCGGCGTGGGCAGGAAGGCTACGCTCACGCGCCGGCGGGCGAGCAGGTCCGCCAGCTCGGCCAGCGAAGGCGTCTCTACCGGAGCGAGACACAGCGTCGCGCCTGCGCACAGCGCGCCCCAGATCTCCCAAGTGGCTGCGTCGAACGCGAGGTTGGCGAACTGCAGTGCGCGGTCGCTCGAGGTCACGTCGAAGGCCTTGCGATGCCAGGCCACGAGATGGGCCAGTGCGCCGTGTGACACCGCGACCGCCTTCGGCGTTCCGGTGGTGCCCGAGGTGAAAATGCAGTAGGCGAGTTCGCCGTCGAGCAAAGTAGGCGGCGGCAGCAAGCGGACACCTTCTTCCTGGCGCGCCCAACGCGGATCATCGAGATCGAACACCACGGGCGCGAGGTGGCCCAAGCTCGAGGCCGTTTCGGCACCAAGCAGCAGGCAGCTCGCGCCGGAGTCCTGCAGCATGAAGCGGATGCGCTCGACCGGCGCGCGCGGATCGAGCGGCACGTAAGCAGCGCCAGCGTTCAGCACGGCAAGCAGGCCCACCACCATGCCGGGCGAACGCTCGACCGCAATGGCGACCCGGTCGCCACGGCGCACGTCGGCTGCGCGCAATGCGTCCGTCAGCCGCGCAGCGCGCGAGACAAGGTCTCCGAAGCTGAGCTCACCGACGTCCGACACCACGGCCAGGGCCGAGGGGTTGCGACGCGCTTGCTCGGCGACGAGGTCGACGACATTGGTAAGGGCACGTCCCGCCGCCGGAAGCTCGGATGGTCCGAGGACTGATGAGACATCGCGGGCCGAAGACGGCGGTGCGGCGAAGAGGTTGTTCATTTCTTGAGGGCTGTAGAGAAGGGCGCGGAAGGCGCGGTCATTCCGCGCCGACGGTGAAGGACGGCTCGATCTGGCGCCGTAGGAGCTGGCGCGCCTCGGCGATCAGCGTATGCAGCCGGTCAAACGACGGGAGCACGAAGTACTGTTGCTGCACGTGACTTTCATCGATCGGCTGATCGAAGATGCGCTGCAGGTCGAACGCCTGCCGGGGAGTGGCGGGCGCGAACGCGTTCATCCATTCGGATTGCGACGTCACGATCGCCGTGCCGAGCACCTTGTCGCCGTCGCGCTCGCGCACGAGCCCAGTCTCGACGGCGTACCAGTAGAGTCGAGAGAGCCAATCGCTCGCTCGCGGGGAATTGAGATGCTCGACACTGAGGGCGCCGAACTCCGCCAGGAAGGCGGCGTAGACAGGATTGACGAGCAGCGGCAGGTGCCCCATGACATCGTGGAAGAGGTCCGGAATCTCGGTGAAGTGCAGCGAATGGAGAGGCCGCAGCTGCCAGTTCACCGGGAACACGCGGTCGCGGAGCAGGTAGACGAAGTCGCCGTGAGGCAGGAGGCCGTTGACCACCTCCAAGCGCCAGCCGCAGACCTTCTTGAGGCGCCGGTCCACGGCCTCGACACTTTCGATGCGTCCGTTGTCGAGGCCGAGCGCGAAGTAGCCCTCGACGAAGGACTCGCACGCGTTCGTGAGGAGCCGCGTCCTGTATTGCGCGTGCAGGATGGACCACGACGACTCATCCTGAGGAAGATAGGGATGGGGAGGGCGATCGAGGGCCGATGGGGCGGGCCGGGAGGCAATGGGCACAAGCATGGGAAATGGGGTCCGGTGTTGGGGTGGAGGGGGACACGAATGGCTCTCAGGTTTCACCCATCGCCACGAGGATCCGGCGCTCGCCCGTGTAGGGGCGCCGTCCGTGCGCAAAGAGAACGTTGTCCAGCAGCACCAGGTCGCCGGTCGCCCAGTGGAAGCTGCGTTCGCTGGCTTGCAGGGCCGCACGCACGAGCTGCAAGTCGGCGGCCGATATCGGGGACCCGTCGCCGAAACTCGCATTCATTGGCAGGTCTTCCTCGGCGGGCAGGTTTTCCTCGTCCTCGAAGCCGGGCAGGTTGGACACGTGCCACATGTGCGCCTGGTTGAACCAGACTAGCTCGCCGGTACGTGGATGGCGCTGCAACGCCGGCCGGACTTCGCGCGTGTGCAATGCGCCGCCCGCGCCCCACCGGTAGTCGATGCCCTGCGCCTCCAGCGACGCAGCGACGTGCGCAGGGTCCGCGCTGCCGAAGGTGCGCTCCCACGAGCCCGCGAAGCGGGGGGCCGAAGGGAAGACGCGGGTGTAGGCGATGCCGCGCTCGTCGAAGCGCCGGACCAGGCCGTCCGGCAGGCGGTCCAGGATCTCGCGCCCGTCGGCGATAGGTGTTTCGCCGCCGGTAGCGGGCGGACGTTCACAGAAGAAGGCGATGACAGCCGGCCAATTGTGGTGGTACGACATCTCGTTGTGCAACGCGATGGTTCGCTCGGCCGGGTGTTCGGTCGAGGTGTAAAGGCCGTCGCCCAGCCCCGTCCGCGGTGAGGTACCGCCGGCGTAGTCGCTCAGCCGGCTGCAGAAATGGCCCACGACCGCGCGGAACTCCGCACCTCGTGTCAGGCCCAGCCCCCGCAGCAGCAGCGCGCCTTCGCGCTGCTGCTGCGCCTTCATGTCGGCGATGTCCGCGCAGAGCAGCTCAAGCGCAAGCGCGGCATCGCGCACCTCATTCACAGGGGCGACGCACGGGATGGGGCCGCCCACGGTCGAGATCGCGACCCGTCCATGATGATGGCCGATGCGCGGCTGCGCCGCGGTCTCGCAGACAATGAATTCAGGCTGCATGGTCGCTGCCCTCCACATCGAGGCGACGCACAAGCGCACGCCATAGGCGAGCCCCTTCCTGTACCTCGCCAGTCGACTCGAACTGGCGGGCCGTGGCCTCGCAAAGCGTCTCGGAAGGCGTCACCAGCTCGCGGCCGCAGGACATAGCCTCAATTTGCGTTCGACAGGCCTTTTCCAGGTAATACATGGCCTGGAAAGCCGCCGGGATCGACGGGCCCGCCACTAGCAGGCCGTGGTTGCGCAGCATCATCGCCGCATGCGGCCCGAGGTCGGCCACGAGCCGGTCGCACTCGTCGAAGTCGGTCGCCAGGCCTTCGTAGTCGTGATAGGCCAGGCGTCCATGGAACTGCAGCGCCGGCTGGCTGATCGGCAGCAGCCCGCACGCAAGGCTGGACACCGCGGTGCCGGAGGTCGTGTGCGTGTGGATCACGCACTGTACGTCGGGCCGGTGCTCGTAGATCGCGCTGTGGATCACGAAGCCCGCAGCATTGACTCGCCACTGCGACTCCTGCTGCAGGGAGCCGTCGAGCGACACGGCAACGAGATTCGAAGCCGTGACCTCGCTGAACAGCAGCCCGTACGGGTTGAGCAGTATTACTTCCGGCCGGTCCGGCAGGCGTGCGCTGATGTGGGTGTAGATGGTGTCGCTCATGCCGTATCGGTCGATGAGCCGGTAGCAGGCGGCAAGGTCTCGCCGGGTCGCGATTTCCGTGGGGCTTGTCATTGGGCCGGGGTGGGTTCGGGAGTTGGGCTGGCGAGCCGATCAGCAAGCCACTGCGAAGCGGCGTCGGCCAGTTCATCCAGGTGGCCGGCAAAGCTCAGGGTGGCGCCGGCGATGACGTGGACATTGGAGCCTGCCGGCAGGCGTGGCAGCGCTGCAAGATTTCGGGCAAGGCGAGGCGGCTCCAGCCCGTCTGCCGGCGAATCGCCTTGCAGGCATAGCAGAGGCTGTGTCAGCTCGCGGCAAACGCTGGCCTGGTCCACTCGCTCGATCGCCTCGAGCAGCGAGCGATCTATGCGCACGGCCGGCCGGCGGCTTTGGTCATAGCTCGGCACATCCACCCAGCCCTGCGCTTTCAGGCGCTCGACAGCCGCGTCTCCGAAGGCACGAGGCCAGTCGTACGTGAGCGGACCGGTCGTGCCCGCACTCATCACCCGCGCGGCGATGGCGCTTGCGGTGGGGCCGAGGCAGGTCGGGGCCAGCATCCCGTGGCCCCACAGCACTAGGCGCTCGAATCCCGCCTCGTGCGCGAATGCCATCACGGCCTGCCAGTCCTCCAGGATCGACTCCGGCGTCACCCTTGTATCGCTGCTGTCGCCGCAGCCGCGGAAGTCGAAGGCGAGGGTCGACACGCCATCGCGCGCCAGGCGTTGCGCCACATGCGGATAGCGGCCGTGCCAGTGCCTGTGCGAGAGGAGGTCCGCCGCACAAAGCACCACAGCATCGCCAGTGGCGCGCCGGAGATCGCCCGCGAGAAGGCCCGCGGCGGCGGGCATGTCGACGCGCTCAGACATCGAGCATCGCCTCCATGCGACGGCGAAAATCTGCTGCGACGGCTCCGATCTTCGCGGGGTCGTGGAGCTCGGGGCTGTAGCCCCAGCGCACCTGCAACGCGCCGACGGCTACGTCGGAGACGACATAGATCTCGTATTGCCGCGTCCCGCCTTCAGGCTGCCAGCGGTCGTCCGCCTTCGGCATGCCGAAGAAGGCCGAGGTCGAGGTGGAGGCTTCGTACTCGCCGCGGTACTCGCACATGATGCGAGGCCATTCGAGGCCGGCCAGCTGCTGCCGCGCCTGCGCGTCGCTAGCCAGATGGCGCAGGAGGCCGTGCGCTTCGCCGCGCTCGGGTATGGCGGCCATCTGCTCGCGGATCCATTGCAGGTGATTTTCAGCGCTGCGGCCCGGGTCGACATCGACCAGGACCTGGGTCGCTATCGCGAAGCGGCCGAACGTGCGGCTCACGTCGAGGTCGCCGAAAACCCGCTCGCGGCCGCGTTCCGGCATCGCAAACAGCAGCCGGCGCCGGCCGCTGGAGGCACACAGTGCTGCGGCCATCGCAGAAACAACGCGGTCGCGCAGGTGTCCGCGTGCCTGCAAGGCAGCCGTCTGGTCCGGCGTGAAGTCGACGCTCACCGTGCGGGCAGTGGCGATGAGGTTGGTGCCGCCCGCATGCTGGAGTGGAAAGTGCGCGTCCCGTGCGGGCTCCACGCAGCTGACCCAGTACGGCAGCTGCGCCCGAACTGCCCGGCTGTCGGCATGCTCGCGCAGGCGCAAAGCCCACGCTCGGAAGGGTGCACCGGCGGGAGGCAGCGAAGGCGACTCGCCCGCTCGCAATGCGTGATAAGCCGCGGCGAGGTCGTCGAGCAGCATGCCGGTCGATGCGGCGTCGGTCAGTTGGTGATGCACCAGCACGGCCAGGCGGTCGCCGCGCCCGGCGCCGAAATGCAGCACGGCGATGTGTAGCAGCGGGCCGCGCTCCAGGTCGAAGCGGGTGAGCACCGCGCGCGCAATCTCGGACTGTCGCGCCGAGCACGCTTCGGGTTCCAGCCCGCTCAGGTCATGCCAGCTGAACGGCGTCTCGGCCTCCTCGGCACGAATGTAGGGCTGGTAGCTGTCGCCCTGACGGCGGAACACCAGGCGCAGGGCATCGTGGTGCGCGACCACCGCGGCCACCGCCGCTGACATCGATTGGGGATCGATCGCCTCGGTCAAGTCGAACAGGACCGGCGCGGCGCGCCTAGCGGAGTCGTGCAGCTGGCGTCCAAAGAACGCACAGTGCGACGGAGTTAGCGGGACGTCTCCGAGCGGCGACACAGTGGGCTGTGCCACGGGATCGCCCGTGCCTGCAGGCGCTATCGCCGCGGCCAGGGAAGCGGCTGACGGAGCGGCCATGAACTGTGCCGTCGTCAGCTGGAGGCCCGCCTTGCGGGCCTGGTGGACCACGCGAATCGCCGAAAGCGAATCGCCGCCTACTTCGAAGAAGTTGTCGCCGGCCTGGATGTCCTTTCGCTTCAGCACCTGACGGAACAAGCGCAGCAGAGTGTCGGCCGCCGGGGAACCGGCCTGAGCGGATGGCCTCGCGCCAGTCGCGTCCAGGTGCGAGCGTTCGTCCAGCAATAGGCGCAGTGCGGCGCGATCGACCTTGCCGTTCGGCGTGACCGGCAAAGTTTCCACGATTAGAAGCCTCGCGGGCACCCTGTAGGCTGGCTCGCGCGCGTGCAGGCGTCGCAGCACCTCAAGCGACTCAGGCCGGCTGCCAGCGCGTGGCACGATCACCGCGGCGAGCCAAGGGGCGATGTCGGGTTCCTCGACGCGGATCACTGCGGCGCCGCTCACTTGCGGGTCGGCCCGGAGGGCCTGCTCTACCTCGATCAGGTGAACACGGTGGCCGCGGATCTTCACGACGTCGTCGCCGCGCCCCAGGTGCACTAGCTGGCCCAGCGGATCGAGCCGACCGAAGTCGCCGGTGCGGTAGCCGCCGGAGGCCGTGGTGGGAAGCGGTGCGTCAGAGTAACCCAGCGCCAGCTGGCGTCCGCCCACCACGATCTCGCCAACGCTGCCACGGGGAACGGGCTCCCCGTGGTCGTCCAGCAGCCACACTTGCGTGCCGGCTAGCGGCCGCCCGATCGGGACCGCCCCCTCGGCGGCGGCATCGCGGGGCACAGGGTGGATGCAGACGATGCCGCAGGTCTCCGTCTGCCCGTACATGTTGACCATCGCCGCGGGATGGGCGAGCTCGTCATACCACTGGCGGACCAAGGCGGCCGGCAGCGGCTCGCTGGCCGTCAGGATCCAGCGCAACCGATTCCCGAGCAGCCCCGCGCGCTCGGCCGGCGAAAGCGCCAACAACACGTCGGTACACGCCTGGAGGTACGAAGGCACCAGGTCGAGGACTTCGACACCGGACTCCTGCACCTGCGAGAACAGGCGCAGCGGATCGGCGATCGTCTCGCGGCTCGCGATGTGGCAGGTCGCGCCCAACGTCAGCGGCACGAACAGCTGACGCACGGAAGAGGAGAACGAGAACGGCGCGGTGTGCAGGAAGTTTTCGACGCCTGCGAGCGGAACCGCATCCGCGAGCATGGCGACATAGTGCTTGAGCGCGTGGTGGCCCACGACGACGCCTTTCGGCTTGCCGGTCGTGCCCGACGTGTGTATGAAATAGGCCGGTCGGTCGCTTGCGGGGCTCGGCTGGGCGGGCGTTGGGGGCAAGAGCGACACATCCCGCGACGCCGCCACATCGACCCAGCGGGCCGCGAGCTCTGGCAGCGCCACGTGGTCCGTGCCGTCTCCGATGCAAAGTGCGATCTGCGCATCGATGGCGCAGGCGAGCCGGCGCGCCGGCGGGTAGCCCGGGTCCAGCGGCACGTATGCGCAGCCGGTCTTCAGCACAGCCAGGATGGCAACGACGATATCGATCGAGCGAGGCAGGTGGATGCCGATCCGTTCACCAGGCTGGGACCCGGCGCTGCGCAGCGCCGCAGCCAGGCGGCAGGCCCGCAACTCGAGATCGCCGTAGGTCAGCGCCTCGCCCGCATGCACAAGGGCGTGCTTGTCGGCTTGCTGCCGGGCCAGCTGCGCGATGCGCTCGTGCACGTCCTGCAGGCCGCTGTGAACCGATTCGACGAGCGTCCGTTGCGGTGCCGGCAACGGCGCCGGCACGGCGTCCTCCCCCGCGACGGGCAATCGGCCGACCGGCGTGTCGGGGGCCTCCACTGCCGCCTGAAGCACGCGCAGGAAGCCATCAGCCATGCCGCGCGCGGACTCGTGTTCGTAGAGGTCCGTGTCGTACACCACCTGACCCCGCACTGCACCGTCCTGCTCCCAAAGGTAGAAGCCGACATCGAAGCGCGAGCTCGCGAACTCCCCACGCGGCACGCCGTCGTGCGACGGCCCGGCCGGGGTGCCCCCCTCGCCGGCCACACTGGCGGGAATGTCCTGCATGCCGAACCGGGTTTGCGCCAGCGGCGCATGGCCCGGGCTGCGCACCGGTTGGACGTGGGCGACGATCTGCTCGAACGGCAGTTGCTGGTGGTCCAGCGCATCCTGCAGGGACCCGCCAGCGCGATCCAGAAGATCGATGAACGGAGTGTCGTGCGCGACCGTGAGCCGCAACGGCAGCAGATTCGAGAAGAAGCCCACCATCGGCTCGGCCTCCACCCGGTCGCGACCGGCGGTCGGCACGCCGACGACGACGTCCTGAAGGCCGCTTGCGCGCGCGAGCAGTACGCCATAGCCCGCGAGCAGCGCCGCAAATAGCGTGCGGCCTCGCGAGCGGCCGAGCATACGCAAGCGCTGCACCGTGGTCGTGTCGACCTCGAACGGGAACCGCGCGCCTCGGTAGCGCTGCTCGGCACGTCGCGGTCGATCCGGCGTAAAGGTGACGACGGGCGGGACGCCGGCGAGCCGACCGGCCCAATGATCCCGCAGGCGATTAAGGCGAGCGTCGTCCAGGTCGCGCCGTTGCCAGTCCGCGTAGTCGACGTACTGAAAGGGCAGCGGTCGCAGCGACGCCTCCCGGCCGGAGACCTCCGCCTCGTAGATCGTCCGCAGTTCGGCCAGCAGGAGCTGCGACGACCAAGCATCGCAGACCAGGTGGTGGATGTCGAGCTGCAGCACGCCGCCGTCGGGCGTGCGCGCCCAGGTGGCGCGTAGCGGCAGCTCGCTTTCCAGCCGGAACGGGCGCTGCCCGGTTATATCCAACACGGCCTGGCACTGAGCACGGTCCTCAACCTCGACCGTTGACAGCACGGCTGCCGGAGGCGAAAGCACCCGCTGCATCGCGATGCCATCGACCGACTCGAAGCACGTGCGCAGCGGCTCGTGGCGGCGCAGCAATGCGTCCACGCTGCGAGTAAGTGCGTCGGCGTCGACGTCGGACGCCAGAGACATCGCGAGGGTCACGTTGTAGAACGGGCTGTCGGGCGCCATCTGGTAGAGCACCCACAGGCGTTGCTGGCTCAGCGACAATGGCACGGGCCGGTCCCGATCGACTCGCCGCAGCGGCTGCTGCGGCGAGCCCCCGGGTTGTGCCTGCAGCGCCTCGATCACCGCAGCCACGCCGGCCACGGTGGGGCGCTCATAGAACGCACGCAACGCTAGCGCGGTCCCGGTGGCTTCGCGCAGGCGCAGCACCAACCTGCCCGCGAGGATCGAATTGCCGCCGGCGTCGAGAAAGTGATCGTCGACACCCAGGACCTGCGCCTGGAGTGTTTCGCGGAACAACGGGAGCAGCCGCTGTTCCAGCGCCGTGGATGGCGAGCGCCCGCGCGTCGGCGCTCCGGCTTGCGGCATTGGCAGTGCCGCACGATCGACCTTGCCGTTGGCGGTGAGCGGCAGGCTCGCCAAGCCGAGGATGCGCTCCGGGATCATGTAGTCCGGCAAGCGCTCGCGCAGGTGGGCCAGGAGCGCGGGCTCGTCGACCTCGGTGTGCGGCGCAGGCACGACATAGCCGGCCAGTGTCCGTTGCCCCGCGCGGCCGGCCACCACGGCGACCGCCACTTCCACCACCCCAGGGGCCTCTCGCAGCCGCAGCTCGATCTCCCCGAGTTCGATGCGGTATCCGCGGACCTTGACCTGATCGTCCGAACGGCCTAGATACTCGAGCATGCCGTCGGAGAACCAGCGCGCCAAGTCGCCGGTGTCGTACATGGTGGCGGCGGGGTTCGGGTCGAACGGATCGCGCACGAAGCGTTCACGCGTGAGTTCCGGACGCCGGAGGTAGCCGCGCGCGACGCCTCGTCCCGCGATGAACAACCGCCCCTGGACGCCAACCGGCACCGGTGCCAAAGACTCGTCCAGCACGTACAAGCGCGTGTTGTCGATCGGCCGGCCGATCGGCAGCGAAGGGCGCGGGCGGCTGTCGAGCATCGCATCGAACACGGCGCAGCCCACGACCGTCTCAGTAGGCCCGTATTCATTGATCAGCGCGTTCACCGCGCGCGAGCGTCGCCAAGGCTCGATTGCCTGGTCGGCGAGCGCCTCGCCGCCCACGACCAGCGTGTCGATGTGCCATGATCCCGCGTCGAAATCGAGGAAGCCGTTGAGCAGGTCAAGGTGAGCCGGAGTGAGCTTGACCATAGCGAGGCCATCGCCGCGACCGTGGTGCGTGATTGCGCGAGCCAGCGTCTCGATGTCGGCTTCCTGGGGAAGAATGTGCAGCGTCTGCCCGCACAGCAGCGGCCCGAAGAGCGAAGTGACCGTGAGGTCGAACGACAGAGGCGAGTGCAACAGGCTGCCGCGCCCGCGACCGCCGAAGTAGCTCCGGCTGGCGAAGGCGAGGTAGTTGAGCAGTCCCCGATGCGTGATTGCGACACCCTTGGGTTTGCCGGTTGAGCCGGAGGTGTAGAGGACGTAGGCCAGGTCCGACGGCTCGGCGCGCGAATCGGTCCCTGCGGATCCATCGCGCGGGCCGACGGTGGGCAGCTCGTCCAGGCAGCACGCCTTGTTGCGCCAGGGCTCGGGCAGCGACCTCGCCAGGCCGCGGGTCGTCACGATGGCGAGAGGCTGGGCTTCGTCCAGCATGAAGGCCGTGCGCGCTGCCGGGTGCTCCGGGTCGACTGGGAGGTAGGCCGCGCCGCTGGCCAGGATGCCGAGGATCGCCTGCACGGCTTCGCGGGAGCGGGGTAGGTACAGCGCACACAGCTTGTCCGGCCCGCAGCCTGCGGCGCGGAGTTGGACGGCCAAGCGGCGTGCGCCCTCGAAGAGCTCGTGGTAAAGGACGGATCCGGCATTGTCGGCCAGCGCAACCGCCTCCGGATGGGCCGACGCCACTGCTTCCAGCCATTCGTATAGGTTGGTGAAGTCACTGCCCGCCACCTCGGTGCTGTTCCACTCGACGAGCAGCCGCGTCCTTTCCTCGGCGTCGAGCATCGGCAACTCGGCGAGGGGCTGTGCCGGAAAGGCCAGGGCTCCGTCGCACAAGATCCCGTAGCGCTCGACTAGCTGTCGGACCTCGGCCTCGCCGTACCGCTCGGTTGCATACTCCACCGACGCTTGCAGTCGCCCGCCGTCGACGAACACATCGAACAGCAGGTCGTATTTCGCGACGCCCAGGTCGACGGGCAGCGGCTTCACCGCGAGCTCGTCGCCAAACGGCCGAACGTCCGAGCCTCCAGCCGTGAAAGTGAACTCAGTCTGGAAGGGCGTCATGTGGCTGGTGCTTCGCACCAGCTCGGCCGCGGCGACGACCTCGGTCAACGGTAAGGGATGGTCGAAGGCGCCGAGAAGCCCGTCCTTCAGGTGCGTCACGAGCGCGGCGAAGTGAGGCGCGTCCAGGGCGACGCGCAGCGCGACCGGCTCGGTGAGCAGTCCCACCACGTGTGCGGTCGCCGGGTCATCGCGCCCGGACGCCGGCGTGCCGATCACCACGTCCTTCTGCCCCGCATGCCGACCGAGCATCAAGGCATAGACCGCGCCCAGTACCATGAACGGTGTCACGTGGTTCGCCTGCGCGAACGCGGTGACGCGGGGCCACAGCGACGCATCGAGCGGCAGCGTGATGCGGCGGCCGGCGCCGTCGCGCAGGGCCGGGCGCGGTCTCTCCGACGGGAAGGTGCTCAGCACCGGAGCGCCGGCCAGGTGGTCGCGCCAATAGGCCTTCGCGCGTGCCGGGCGGTCAGGCTGCTCGGCCAGCTGACGCGCACGCCACTCAAGGAGGTCGATGAACTGCACGGGCCGGGCTCCGGCCGCGTTGCCGCTGACATACGCGGCCGCGAGCTCGCGCAAGAGCAGACCGATCGACCAGCCGTCGCACACCAGGTGGTGAAGCGTCAATGCTAGGCAGGTTTGCACCGGCGAGATACGGAAGAGCGTGGCCCTCACGAGCGGCCCACCCAGGTCGAACGGTCGCCGCGCTTCTTCAAGCACTCGGCGCTGCGCATCGCCCGCATCGGTCGCGTCGATGACGGCCAACGAGCATCCCAAGGCTTCTTCCTGGTGCTGAACGAGGCGACCTTCCTCGATGGCGATGCGCAGTCGCAGCGCGCCGTGGCGAGCGACGACCGAGTCGAGCGCCCGCTGTAAGCGCTCGATGTCTAGTGGTCCATCGAGCTGCCAGGCGATCGGGACATTGAAGGTGGGTGCGCCGGGGTCCAGCTCCTGCAGGCCCCAGATCGATTCCTGGGCCGCTGACAGAGGCAGGCTGCGCGTGTGGCTGGCCGGCGGAATGGCCGCCGTGGCAGCACCAAAGGAGCCGCCGGCGAGGCGACGGCGGAGAAGTTCGCGCTTGGCGTCCGGCAGGGAAATAGTCATGGGCGTTTGTCGGTGAGGCAGGCAGGCTGGAAGGAGGAGGAAGCCGTCTTGCCGACGGCGCCGGAGCTAGGAGTGGTCGGCGGACTCCGGACGCAAACCGGGCAGCAAGTTGTGAAGCCTCGCTAGGACGTCCGCCGCCCGCTCGTGCAGGTGGAAGTGACCACCGGAAATCACGTCTACCGTGATAGGGGCCGCAGCGTGCCGCTGCCAGCCCCCCAGCACGGGGGCCGGCACGAAGGGATCGGACGAGCCGCCCAGCACATGCACTTGCGCCAGCAGCGGTGGCCGAGGGCGGTGGCGATATGCACAGAGCAGCGCCAGGTCGTGACGGTAGTGACCCAGCACTAGCTCGCGCATTTCTTCGTGCGCGAGCAGCTCGTCTGGCGTGTTGCCCATCTGGCGCAAGCGTCGCACCAGGAATTCGTCGTTGCCAAGGTCTTCGGGGCGGTACTCTAGGTGTTCCACAATCTGGTCCGGCGGGCGACATGAGGAGAGCACCAGCGCTTCGGCACCACGGCCCACATGCCCGAGCAGCCAGTGCTGCACCTCGTACGCGACGAGCGCGCCCATGCTGTGGCCGAGAAAGGCCACTCGCGGGCCGTCCTCGAACCGGCGCGCGATCACCTCGCCCAACCGCGAAGCGAGCGATTCCACGCTCGCCGCGGTGGTTTCGCGGGTGCAGGTGCCGCGGCCGGGGATCTCCAGCAGTGCCAGCTCGAGTCCTTCGTCCGCGTGCTCGACGAGCGGCGCGTAGCTACCGCTCCAGCCGCCGGCATGCGGGAAACAGAACAGCCGCAAACGGGCCTGCGGGCGCGGCCGGGGCAGCCACAGCAGGCCTTCGCGGCGCGCAGGCGCGCTCATTGCGGTGCCGCCTTCAGATCGGGCGCCGCATCGCGCAGCAGCGCAAGCTGGATCAGGTCGTGGTGCGAGCCGTTCCAGCGCGCTACCTGACACAGCCGTCCTTCGAACTGAAAGCCCAGGCCGACAAGCAGGCGTAGCGAGACGATGTTGGCCGGGTGAACCTGTGCGCCGATACGGTTGAGCTGCATCGCGTCCCAGCCGTAGGCCAGCGCGGCACGCAGCGCCTCGATCATGTATCGGCCCTTCCACGCATCGCGAGCCAGCTCGAAGCCGATCGCGCAGTTGCGCCAATTGGCATTCCACGCGAACAGGCCGCAGGTGCCGATCAGTCGTCCGTCTTCGCGCCGCTCTATGCCCCAGCGGGTGCCGGGATTCGGCTGCCGGCGCCAGCCGGCGAAGAGCTCGATCAGCTTGTGGGCTTGCGAGAGCTCCGTCATGGTGTCGGCGCCGTACCAGCGCATCGCCTCGGCGTCGGCGTGGATGGCGAACAGCGTTTCGGCGTCGTTCGGGGTGATCTCTCTGAGGATCAGGCGGGCAGTCTCGAGGCGCGGGAATGGAGTGCTCATGGTCGTTGGCTGGAGGAAGGTCGGGGCGGTGGAGGAAAGGGACGCTTCAGCCCACGAGCTGCGCGGATCTGTAGGCTTGGAGCGCATCGCTCAGCCGCGAGACGGTCCGATGCCGGCCCATCACCGTCATCACGTCGGCGAGCGGAAGGGGGCTCGGCGCCCGAAGGCAGGCCAAGCTGAGAAGCTGTGCGGCCGTGGGCTGCGAGGCGAGCGACTCGCCAAGCGCGCGCTCTATGCGGTCGCACTGCCATTCGGGCAGCGCGCTCAAGCGGGCGACGGCGTCTTCCAGTGCGGCGACGACGACTTGAGGCCCGCAGCGCGTTCCGCCGAGCAGTTGCAGGTGTGCGTATCCGATGCGGTCATCGAGCAGCGGCATCACCGCCCGCCACGCCGCAGCGCCCGCCGCGACCCGTCCGCGCGTCAGCGCGAGTAGCGCGCCCAGCCGAAGCTCTTCGTGGAGGTGGCGCCAGCAGGCGTCCAGGTGCTCGTCGGGTCCCGGTGGGGCGCCCGATGCCCGGGACTGCGAAGAGATGAGGTCAAGGCTCATAGAGGGCTTCTCCGTCGGTCAAGAGGGCACGAACGGCGTCTTCCGGAAGGGCTTCGATCTCCTTTAGGATCTCGGCCTCGAGATGGCGCGCCAGCGCAGAGACGCTGGAGTTCTCGAACAGGTGGCGCAGCGACACCTTTACGCCGAATGACTCTTCGAGGCGGAAGGCGAGTCGCGCGGCGAGCAGCGAGTGACCGCCCAACAGGAAGAAGTCGTTCTGCGAGTCCTCGACGATGCGGCCTGTCAGCTCGGCGAACAGCGCCGCCACGCGAGGTTCCACTTCGCCTTCGAGCGGCCGCCCGGGGGCAAGCTCCGAGGGGGGCGCTGGAAGCGCCGAAGGGTCGAGCTTGCCGTTGGCATTCAGCGGCAGCGTGTCCAGGAAGACGTAGACCGACGGCACAAGATACGGCGGCAGTGCCCGGGACAAGAGCTCCGACAGCCGGGTCGACGAAACCTGGGACGAGCCGGCGTCGGGTGTGCTCACGATGTAGGCCACGAGCCGCTCGTCGCGTACCACGACCGCGGCGTCGCGGACGTCCGGGCAACCGGCGAGTGCTGCCTCCACCTCGCCCGGCTCTATGCGCACCCCGCGCAGCTTCACCTGGCGGTCGGCCCGCCCGGAGAATTGCAGCACGCCGTCCGGCAGCCAACGCCCCAGGTCCCCCGTCCGATACAGCCGGCTTCCTGGCGTGCCGTAGGGGTCCGGCACGAAGGCCTGAGCGGTGAGTTCGGCCCTTCCCGCGTAGCCTCTGGCGACACCGCCACCGCCGAGACAGATTTCGCCGACGACGCCGATCGGCATCCGACGCCCCTTTGCGTCGAGCACGTGAACGGTCGCGTGCGGAACGGGACGTCCAATCGGCACGGGCGTTCGCGGCCGGCCGGGAAGCTGTCGGTGGAAAGCGGCGACGGCCGCGCATTCGGACGGGCCGTAGCCGTTGATCAGGGTGTGTCCCGCCTTGGAGAGAGCGCGCGCCAGCTCGTCGTCCACCTTCTCGCCGCCCAGGATCACGGTTGGAATTGCGGCGATAGCCGGCAGGTCGCGCAGCGACTTGTAGACCGACGGCGCGCAGTTGATCCGCGTCGGCCGGTGCAGCGCGGCGGCCTCCGCGAGCGCGGCGAACCGGGTGGTCGGCCCGTCGGGCATGACCAGTGTCTCGCCGAAGCACAAAGGCCCGAGTAGGTTCTTCTGCGTGAGGTCGAACCCGAGGGCGCTCGCCAACAGCACGCGCTCCGTGCCCCGACGCGTTCCTGTCGCCGGCGACATGAACCAATGCAGCAGCCGCGACAGGCCGGCGTGATGGTTCAACGCCCCCTTAGGCGTGCCGGTGGAGCCCGAGGTGTAGATGCAGTAAGCCAGGTCGTCGGGCCGGCTGACGTGCTGCGGGTTCTCTTCTGGCTCGCGTGCGATCGCTGCGGCATGCTGGTCGACCAGCACCATCACGGCCGGCACCCCGGAGCGCTCGAATACGGCCGCGAACGTGGCGCGAGTCACCACGGCAACGGCCTTGGCGTCGCCGGCCAGCGCGGACAGCCGCGCCTCGGGCAGCTCCGGATCGAGCGGAAGGTACGCGCCCCCAGCCTTCAGAACGGCGAGCAAGGCGACTGCCAGCTCGGCTCCCGGCTCAAGGCAGACGCCGACCAGGCGATCCGGTCCAACGCCGAAGCGTCGCAGGTGGTGTGCCAGGCGATTGGCGGCCGTGTTGAGCCCTTCGTAGCGCCATGAACGCTCGCCGCAAAGCACCGCGATTGCATCCGGCGATCGAGTGACGGCGGCCTCGAACAGCTCATGGCAAGGGCGCACGGGCGCATGGCCAGGCGCGGGCGCACAGCCGCTCCAGGCGGCGAGCAGCGCGTGTTCGGTCTCGTCCAGCAGCTCTATTTCGCCGACACGGCGGCTCGCGTCTGTTGCGCACTGACGCAGCAGCCGCTGGAGTCGGTCCGCGAGGCGGCAGATCGTGGCCCGCTCGAACAGGTCGGCGCGGTATTGGAGCGCGCAGGCGAAGCCGCCCACATCCTCGGCCACCTGCAGCTGGAGCTCGAATTTCGCGGTGTCGTTGCGGCCTCCCGCGAAGACGGCTTCCTGGCCGGCAATCCGCCAGGTCGGCACTTCGTTGTTGTTGAAGCTCAACATGACTTGCACGAGCGGCGGGCGATCGAGCGTGCGCTGCGGGGCGAGTGCCTCCACCAGGCGGTCGAACGGAAGCTCCGCATTCGCGTCGGCCTCAAGCGTGTGCTCGCGCACGCGCTCAAGCACGTCGGCCAGCCGGTCGTCAGCGGCGACCCGCGTTCGCAACACCAGGGTGTTGACGAACAGGCCGACCGTGCCCTCGGTCTCGGTGCGATGCCGGCCGGCGGTCGGGTACGCGATGCACAGGTCTTCGCCGGCGCCCATGCGGTGCAGCAGCGCGCTGAACGCCATCGCGAACACCATGAAAGGCGTCGCGCCCAGTGTCCGGCAGGCCGCGCGCAGTTCTTCGGCTGCGGGACCGTCGACCGCGAACTCCAGCGTGTCGCCGCGATGGGTCATGCGAGCAGGCCGTGGATGGTCGATGGGTAACTCGATCGCCGGCGGAGCATCCGCCAGGCGGGCGCGCCACCAAGACAGCTGCGAGGCAAGCCGCGCCTGCTCGGCTTCGTCGCCGACCCACGCCGCCACGTCCGGATACTGAATGGCCACCGGGGGCAGCGACTCGCCGCCCGCAGCGATTTCGTCATAGAGCGCACCGAGCTCCTTCGCCAGCAGGCTCATCGACCAGCCGTCTGCGATGATGTGATGCGCAGTCAATGCCACGATGTGGTCATCTGGTGCAAGGTGAAGCAGCCTGGCCCGCACGAGCGGTCCCCGGGCCAGGTCGAAGGGTGCCGAGGCCTCCTCGCGCAGCAGCTCGACTGCGCGCGGGACGGCTTCGGCTTGCGGCGATAGCTGGTGGCGCACGAGCTGCACTCGCAGCGTGTCGGCCACCACCTGGACCACGCCGTCGCCTTCCGCCCGGAACGTCGTGCGCAGCGCCTCATGGCGCGCCAACAGGCGCTGCAGCGCCTGCTCCAGAACGTCGGCATCGATTGCCGCGCGGATCCTCCATGCGGCGGGAATGTTGTAGGCCGCCGAACCTGGCTCATAGCTGTCGAGGAACCACAGCCGCGACTGCGCCGACGTGGCGGGTACCACCGGCGACGCCGGCACGCGAGGCACGATGGGCACCGGTCTGGGACCAGCTCGCAGCTCGATCAGCCGCTGGGCCAGCTCGCCGAGGCGCGGTGTCGCGAAGACGTCGCGCAGCGTCAAGTCGACGCCGCAGCTGTCCCGTACACGCGAGACGAGTCGCGACGCAAGCAGCGAGTGCCCGCCGGCGGCGAAGAAGTCGGTTTCGGGGCCGACGTTGTCCTTTTCCAGCACCGAGCGCCAGAGCTGAGCGAGCAGGGACTGCGTGACCGTCAGCTGGGAAGCGGCGGAGGCGCGCCCCGCCTGCGAGCCCTCGTCCGGCTCGGGCAGGGCGCGCCGGTCCAGCTTGCCGTTCGCGTTCAGTGGCAATGCGTCGACCTGCATGATGCAGTCCGGCAACATGTAGTGGGGCAGCGTGCGCGACAGCTCGGCCCGAACGTCGGCACAGACCGGATGGCCGACCAAGTAGGCGCACAGCCGGAGGTCCGACCCTGCGCCGCGGGGTCGGAACGGGACGACCACCGCCTGCGAGACGCCTGTGAGATGGCGAAGGGCGGCCTCGATCTCGCCGGTCTCGACCCGGAAGCCGCGAATCTTCACCTGGCCGTCGTCGCGGCCTAGGAACTCGAGCTGCCCGTCGGCCCGCCAACGCGCACGGTCCCCGGTGCGGTACATCCGGGTTCCGGGCGGGCCGAAGCGGTCTGGCACGAAGCGCGCGGCGGTTTCCGCCGACCGACCTACGTAGCCTCTGGCCAACCCTACTCCTGCGAGGCAAAGTTCGCCGATCGAGCCCACGGCCGCAGGTCGCCCGGCCTCGTCCAGCACGTAGCAGCGATACCCCGGCAGCGGCCGGCCTATCGGAACCAGCGGGCCCAGGCCGCCTTCGGGCACGCGATACACCGTTGCGTCGATGCAGGTTTCGGTCGGGCCGTACATGTTGGCGAAGCGGGTTCCGGGCAGCGCTTCACCCAGGCGCGCGATCAGCGCTGGCGTCAAGGGCTCGCCGCCGAGCATCAGCTGCCGCAGTCCGTGGTGCTGCCGTGGCAGCGGCCCGCGCAGCAGCGTGTCGATCATCGCGTCGAAGAACGACGGCACGCCGTTGACGTGCGTGACCCCGTCGCGCGCCAGCAATGCCCAAAAATCTTCCGGGGCCAGCTGGCGCAGCTGAGGTGCGACGACGACCGTCGCTCCGTTCAACAGAGGCAGCAGCAATTGCCCAATGGACACGTCGAAACCGACCGAGATGGAGGCCAGGATGCGGTCACCCGGTCCGATCGGGTCATGCGCGAGGCGGCTGGCCGCGAGGTTGGACGCGGCGGCGTGCGGAATCGCGACGCCTTTGGGCTTTCCGGTGGAGCCAGAGGTGTAGACAATGTAGGCGATCCGCGAGTCGGCGCCCTGATCGACGCCCTGGCGCGGTTGCGTGGCGCTCAACGGGGCCGGTGTTCCGAGCGAGGCTGGCGTCGCGACCGGCACGTCGACGTCGATCGAGACACTGCCGTCGGACAGGAGCAGGCACGCGCCGGCGTCGCGCAACATCTGCACCAGACGTTCCACCGGATGTTCGACGTCGAGCGGTAGGTAGACAGCACCGGCCTTGAGGATGGCCAGCAGGCACACCACCGTGTCGGCGGACCGCTGCAGCGCGACGCCAACGACGGGTTCGAAGCGGCCCGACCCTTCGAGATGCACAGCGAGGCGGGCGGCGAACGTATCCGACAGGAGGTCGAGCTCCCGATAGCTCAGACGTCGGAGGCCGTCGATGACTGCCAGCGCGTCGGGCGTGCGGCGCGCCTGGTCGCGGAAATGCATGTGCAGTAGCCCGTTCGCCTGCGGGCCGGGCACCTTGTTCCAGTCAGCGACCGAAAGAGCCAGCTCTTCCGCCGAGGCCGCCGGCCAGCTGGACGCCCGCGAGAACGGGTCGGCTACCAACGCGCCCAGCAACTCGACCAGGCGTGTCGCGAGGCGACGCAGGTTCTGCGGATCGAGCAGACCCGCGGGCACCTCCAGCTGCCCTTCGAGCTGGTCGCCCGGCTGCGAGATCGAACACACCAGGTCGAACTTCGCGCTCGCGGCGACCGATTCGAAGGGCGTGAAGCGCAGCGCCGGCGTGCCGGCCCGCACCGACTCTTGGAAAGCGAACATCACCTGGCTCACCGGCTGGCGCGAGAGGTCGCGCGGCGGGTTCAACGCCTCGACGACCTTGTCGAACGGCAGCTCCTGGTGGACTAGGCCGTCGAGCGTCGTGCGCCGCACATGACCGATCAGCTCGATAAAGCTGGGGTTGCCGGGCCAGTTGGTCCGCAGCGCCAGCGTGTTCACGAACAGTCCGACGAGCCCTTCGTTGCGCGGGTCGCCACGATTCGCGACCGGGGTGGCGACGACGAAGTCGCGCTGCCCGGTCCAGAGCCACAGCAAGGCGTCGAACGCTGCGAGTAGCACCATGAACAGGCTGGCGCGCTGCTCACGGGCCAGTTCGGCAAGCCGGCGCGTGATTTCGGCTGGGACGACGAAAGGCTGCAGCGCGACGGGCAGCGCCATCGCCTGCGGCCTCGGATGGTCGAAGGGCAACTCCAGCACGGCCGGGGCGTCGCGGAGGCTATGAAGCCAGTGGTCCAGGCTCGCCTGGAAGTCGCCGCGCACAAGCCGCTCGCGTTGGCGAGCGGCGAAATCGCCGTATTGCCAGAGGAGGGGACGCAGCGCCGGCGCGCGACCGGACGACCGCGCTTCGTACGCCTCGATCAGCTCCCCGAGGAAGACACCCAGCGAAGCACCGTCCCACGCGATGTGGTGGGCGCAGAACGCGAAGACGTGCTCGACCGGGCTGAGGGCGATCAGCGCCAGCCGCAGCGGCGGTTCCTGTGTTAGGTCGAACGGCCGGGCGGCAAGCTCGCGTACCCGCACGCGAGCCTCTGTCTCGTCGCTGGCGTCCGGCACCAGCACCGGTCCGGCTGTTCCCTCACTGCTCTGGACGACCTCTCCGTCGACCTCGATGAACCGCGCTCGAAGCACTTCGTGGCGGGCCACGACGTCCGCTACCGCGGCCGCGAACGTCACGGTGTTCAGCCTACCAGTCAGGCGATACGACTCGGTGATCAAGTAGCCGGAACCCGCGGTGCCCAGCGACTCTAGGAAATGCAGCCGCTGCTGTGCGGACGACATCGGGCGTTGCGAAGGCCGGAGGTCCGTCGGCGCGGGCGCTGTTTCGTCGGTGCCGGGGCCGGCGTTGTGATTGCTTGCCATGTTGCAGCTGCCGAGCTGGCTTGCGAGTTCGCCGACGGTGGGCGCATCGAACAGCTGTTCGAGCGTCACCGGCCGACCGAGCGCCTCTCCGAGTCGGGTGATCAGGCGGGTCGCGATCAGCGAGTTGCCGCCAAGGGCGAAGAAGTCTTCGTCATCGGCCACCGTGGCCAGGCCGAGCACTTCGGCGAACACGCGTCGCACGACGGCCGGGGTATGGCGCGTAGGAGGCGAGGCCACCGGCGCCTCCTGAGCCGCCACGCCCTCAGGAGCGCCGCGCAGCAGTCTCGCCCAGCAACGCACCGGCTCGAACGCCCCCCCCGGCAGGTGCATCCGACGGCCCGTACCCGAGTCGTGCAGTGAGGCGAGATCGGCTGGCAGTCCGGCGGCCCACGCTCGCGCCACCGCCGCCAGGAAGAGGTCAGGCCCATCACCCAAGGCCGGAGATGGCACGCTGGCACAACGCGCCACGGCGTCGGCGAGGGCGCCCTCGCGTCCCAGTTCGAGGAACAGCACGTCGCCTGCGCGCTGCAGCGGAAGGACCACCTCAGCCACCCTCGCTTCGTCCAGTGGTTTCGACGGGAGTTCGGCCTCAGCGAAGGCGGCGTACACGCCAGTCGCGTCGAGCCTTCCCGAAAGGTGCTGCGACACCAGGCGCCCCGCACCATAGCCCAGCACCAGCGAAGCGGCCAGTCCAACCGCCCGCAAGGCGCAGGCCAGCGCCAGCTGCATTCGGAAGGCCTCGACCTGCGGCGACGGAGGCAGGTTTTCGAACGGCGCAAGCGCAGCCTGCGCCTGGGCCAGCGCGCGCGGGTGGCGGGATATGCTTGCCAGCACCGATGCCACCGTCTCCTCCGGCGCGCCGGAGGCCAGCAGCACTAGGCTCGTAGAGGGGAGGCATTCCGCTGAGATGATGGCTTGGGCTAGCTGCGCAATCAGGTCATCTAGGTCGCGGACCACGAACAGGGCGCGCACCGTGTGCGAGTCTCGACCTTCGCGCAACGTGCGAGCGACGTCGGCGAGGCTCGGTCGGCGCCGGACCAGGAATTCCCTCAGCGTTCCGATCGCCCCGGCCAGCGCCCGCGGGCTTTGCGCCGAGAGGGGCACTAGCCAGGGGCCTTCCTTCTCGACGACGGGACCGAACTGGAGGGGGGGCTCCCGAAGCACTGCGTGCGCGTTGGTGCCATTCAGGCTAAAGGCGCTGACTCCCGCGATGCGGGGCCGCGGCCCGGTCCATTCGCGTGCTTCGGAGGTGGGGCGCAACGCGGTGGACTCGAAGTCGATAAGCGGGTTGGGACGGTTCAGGTGCACGGAAGGGAACACGCGACCTTCGCGAACCGAAAGCGCCGCCTTGGCGATCCCCGCCAGTCCCGCGGCGCAATCGAGGTGCCCGATGTTCGACTTGACGGAGCTCAGCTCGCAGTCCCGCCGGCGGTCGGTGTCGGCGGAGAACGCATCGCTCAAGCCTTGCACCTCGATCGGGTCTCCGAGCCGGGTCGCGGTGCCGTGCGCTTCTATGAAGCCCAGGTCCGCGCCGCTGACGCCAGCCTGGCACCACGCCCGGCGCACGACCTCGGTCTGGGCCAGAGGACTCGGCGCGGCCATCCCGGCGCTGCGACCGCCGTTCTGGTTGATGGCCGTTCCCAACAGGACCGCGTGGACCGGATCGCCGTCTTCGAGCGTCCGGCCTAACGGCTTCAGAAGCAGCACGACCGCACCTTCGCCGACCGCGGTGCCAGCAGCCTGCGCATCGAAAGCTCGCGCCTTGCCGTCGGCCGAAAGAATTCCGGGATCGCCCTCGAGCCGGGCCGGTGGAGGGGTCAGCATGAGGCGCGCAGCGCACAGCAACACTGTATCGGCTTCGCCTGCCTGAAGTAGCAGGCGGGCCTGGTGCAGCGCCACTAGCGAGGCGGAGCAGCCACTGTCGATGCCGAAGGCTCCGCCGCGCAAGTCCAGTGCATGCGCAAGGCGTCCGGCGACCATCGCCGGATGGTTGCCCGTCGTCTCCGTTGGGTCGCGCTCGGCCAGCAGCCGCACATACTCCGTGGCGCCGGTGCAGGCGATCACCGCGCAACGGGAGCCGGCCAACGCGGAAGGGCGCAGCGCCGCGTCCTCGATCGCGCAGATCGACAACTGCATAAGTAGCCGTTGCTGCGGGTCCATGAAGTCGGCTTCGCGCTTGGACAGGCCGAAGAAGCGATGGTCGAAGAGATCTATGTCCTCGAGGTAGCCACCGATTCGGTAGTCGCCCGGAGCCAAGCCGGTCGCCAGGCGACGCGCCTCGCTGAGGGGCTTGACGCTGTCGCGTCCCCCGGCCAAGTTCTGCAGGAAGTCGTCCAGCGTCGAAGCGTCCGGCAGACGGGTGGCGATGCCGATGATGGCTAGGGCGTCAACGCTCATTCAGAACTCGATGGAGGCGACGGCCGTTGTGGGTTCGGACGAACTGCCCACGACGAAGCCGTCAGAGTCAAAAGGGTGGCCGGGCAGTCGCAACGGGCGCGGAACTTGGAATTCCTGACTGCGGGACCAGAAGGCGCGCCAGTCGATCGGCACACCGTGCGCCCAGAGGACGCCGACGGCGTGGGCCAACGTGGATGCCGAGCACTGGCCACGTTCATCGCAACTGGCCACGCGCAGCAGGTCAGGGCGTTCGTAGGGCTTGGGGAGAAGCGCGCTCAGCTGGCGCCGTGGCCCGACTTCGACGGTCGTTTGGCAGCCGGCTTGAAGCAGGCACTCCAGTCCCTGCGCGAAGCGGACCGTGCCGCGCAGGTGGCTCGCCCAGTACCGGGCCGAAACGGCGGTCTGTTCGTCAATCCAGCATCCGCTGACGTTGGACACGAAGCTCCGACGTGGCGGCCGGCGGACAACGCTGGCCACGGCGTTCTCGAATGCGCCGAGGACGGGCTCCATCATGGCGGAATGGAACGCGTGCGAGGTTCTCAGCCGGTGCACGGCGATGCCTTCCTCGCGCAGGAGCACCTCGAGAGCGGCCACCGACGCGTTGGGGCCGCTCGCCACGCAGGCGCTGGGGCTGTTGACCGCGGCAATTTCGACGTCCGGAGGAAGGCGGCCGCGCAGGCCGGCTTCGTCCAGCGTGACCGCGAGCATCGCACCAGGCGGCAAAGACTGCATGAGGCGGCCGCGCCGCGCGACGAGGCGCAACGCGTCGTCGAGCTCGAACACGCCGGCTAGCGTCGCGGCGACCCATTCGCCGACGCTGTGACCGAGCATCGCGTACGGCCGCAGCCCCCAGTGCTCCCACAACCGTGCCAGGGCGAACGACATCACGAACAGGGCAGGCTGCGCCAGCGCGGTGTCGGTGAGCGGGTCCCGTGCTGCCGGATCCGAGGGTGCAACCGTCAGCAGGTCGCGAATGTCCAGCTGTAATTCCGGCGACAGCACTCTCGCGCAGTGGTCCACCATCTCGCGGAATACCGGCTCTGCAAGGTAGGGGAGCATCGCCATGCCCGACTGCTGCGCCCCCTGGCCGGGAAAGAGAAAGGCGATGCGGCCGCTCGGCGTGGTGGGAGCCAGAGCGCGCAGGCGCCAGTGGGAGGGTTTGGGGATTTCGCCCCGTTGCACGACGGCCACCGCCCGATGCCGCCAGGCCGGTCGACCGAGGGACAGCGTGGCGCCGACGGCCTGTGCATCGGCCGTCGGATGTGCAGCGAGCCATCGGCGAAAGGACTCGATGGATGCATCAAGGTCTTCCGCGGTGCGCGCGGACAACGGCCAAGGCACCGATTCGCGGCCGCTTTCCTGTATCGCCGCGAGAGCAGGGGCGTTCTCCAAGGGATAGTCAAGCCCCGGCGCGGATCTGCCCAGCAGGCGCCGCACCGTCCGTGCGATTACGTCTTCGCCTTCGCGGTCCCCGTCGAGGTCGACGGGCCCACCATCGTCATCGGCCCGAACCAACACAAGTGCAAGCACCTCGGTTTCGCCACCGGCATTCGCGTCGACTCGAACCGACAGAATCACAGCCGTCTCGGCGCGACGGCGTTGGAGCGCGTGTCCGGCAGCCTCGAAAGCGCTGAGCGCGTCGACATGGCGGTGCAGCGGGCCTTCTATCGCCGGCGGCGCGAGCGCACGGACGTCCGGCGCGACCAAGTGGTATTCCCAGGCGCCCGGGACCTTCAGCCTAGCTGCATGCTCGAGGGCGCGCCAGGCGCCGATCCACGCGGCGCGATCCGCCGGGTTCCAGGCCTGCACTTCGGCGGTGCGCAACCCGAACAGCGCCTGAGGGAATCCCGAATCGTCTGCGAGAAGCCGGCCGCTACGCAGCCAAGCGCCCGCGGCGCGAACGCCGGGCTGCTGCGCCGGGAACCTGTTCGGTGGGGTGGGAAGCGACATCTTCGACGGCCTTCAGGCGGTGGCGCTTCTCTGCGCCGGTACCGCGGGCGCCGGCTCGAGCCGCAAGCCACCACGCAGCAGCAGTCCGATGGCGCAGGCCGCCACCGCTGCGCCTAGGGACGAGACCATTAAGCCCAGGGCCGCGGCTTCGCCGGCCCCCCAGATCGCCACCGCCAGATCGCTGCGGAGTAGGAGCGGTCGGAACACAGTCGCGGCCAATGGCACAGATAGCAAGATGGACAACGGCGCTAGACCGAACGACAGCACGGTCCGCACGGCAAATACCTTGCCTTGGATCTGGACCGGTACGTGGGACTGCCAGATTGTTTGGCTCGAAGCCATCACGAGCGAAGTCATCGCGCCCAAGGCCAAGGCTACGGCACACAGTGCGGCCCCGTGCCGGCTCAGACCCCAGGCGACCATGCAGACGCCGAAGGCCAGCGAGCCGAGCACCACGCGCCGTTCGTGATTCGCAGTGCCGCCCTTGCGACGGTGGCGCACGAGCAACATCCCGGTGAAGAACATGCCGGCGCCTTGGAGGCCGAGCCCGAGGCCGAGCAGCGGAGCCGACGCGCGCGACAGCACGTAGGGCGTGAAGGTGGCGGTGAATATCGAAATGCCTATGTTCAATGTCATGAAGAACAGCAGCAGGGTGCGTAGCGGCGGGCGCTCGAAGACCCAGCGAAAGCCGTAAGTCAGCTCGTCCCAGAAGTTGCGAAAGACGAACGTCGCCTCGGACTTCGCTCGCGGCGGCACGGACACACCGATGAGCCCCGCGATGGCGACCACGTACGAGACCGTGTCGAGGCCGAGCAGCAGGGGCAGGCCTAGTAAGTCCAGGCCGACGGCGCCCAGCACTGGCCCCAACATGACCGTGGCGCCGCGGAACGCCTGCTGCATGCCGTTCATCCTGCCGAGGTGCTCACGCGACACCAACATCGACACCAGCGGTCCCAGCGAGGACCAGCGCATTTCCGTCGCGAGTGCCAGCACCAGCACCACCCCCGCGACGACCGGCACCTGGAGCTGTCCCGCCCTGTAGGCGACGAATGCGACGGCCACCGCGAGCATGGAGGAAAGGTCGCATGCAAGCAGCACGCGACGCTTGTCGAGGCGATCAGAAAGGTACCCTGCGAACGGTGCGAACAGCAGGCTGGGCAGTGCGGTCAGGACGGCCAGCATCGCGAACACCTGGTAGGAACCAGTTTCTCGGTAAACCCAGACGTCGAGGCCGTACGAAGTCAGCGTGGACCCCAGTGTGCTGACACCGCGGGACGCCACCAGCGTCCAGGCCTGACGGGGCACGGGCGTCGAGGGCGGCGCGGAAGCGTTTGATGTTGGAGAAGTCACGTGGCAGGCCTTGAGGAAGGAAACGAAGCGGCGACGTGCGCCGGAGCTGCGAGGCGGACAGGCGCCATCATTCAGGCGCCATCATTGCCACCCTTTCGTCGCGCAGCCCCTGTCCGCTTGGTGGACAGCGACGATTCGCATCTCGCTCGTGTACCGGCGCCCATCCGAATCCGTCATCCACAACTCCTCAGGCGTGGGCAGCATTTCCGAGACGACGATCTCGGAGCCGGGAGGCACGCCACGATCCAGCGCGTTGCGCACCTGTTTGTCGAACAGGGCTACGTAGAGAGGGCTGTCGAGGTCGATGTAGAAAGGCTTGACTTCCCAGGGCATCTTGACGAAGACGAGGCGTGGAAGGCCGTTGCGCCTGCGCCAGGCCGTGACGGCCAGGAACGTTTGCGCCTTGTCGCGGGCGTCGGTGATCGGCAGCGAGCTGCAGGCGAAGCGCCATGCCTCGCGCTGCACTACGAGGCGATCGATGGTGACGCGTGGCACGTGGGCGCGCGGCGGCAGGAGCTTGAAGCGTGTGGCGGCGAGGGCGGAAAGCTGCTCGCCGAAGACATCGAGCAGCGGGTGTCTGCGGCCGTCTTGGCGGCGGGCCACGAGCACGCCGGCACTGCGCTCGACCACCAGATCGGACAGCGCGAGCGAGCGCTCTGGCGCGAGGGGCCGGGCGTCAGGGGAGAAACACAGCTCGGTGTCACGGCGCGGGTCTGTGACGACCTGCACCCGCACGGGTTGGCGCGTGCCCTCACGGGAAAGCAGGGGAATGACCCGACCGCCTGGTAGGTCCGCGTGCAATGCAGCCATCAGCGCCTCAGGGTCGCGATGCTGCTGGCACGCCGAGTGGTTCATCAGGGTATTGATCCCGGCATGGACCTCGCCCAGAACGAAACTTCCGTCGCCACGGGCCAGCTCTTGCAGGCTGCCGCACGCCATCACGTCCGGGCTTTGATGGCAGCCGCTAGCCCAGCCGCAGTCGGGTGCGTCGAACAGGTCGGCGACCCGCTCGCGAAGCTCCGAGGAGGAGCAGCGGACGCGCCGCGTGTCGACCTGGTCGACACTGAGCAGGGTGGCCCAGCGCGTGCAGAAGCCGGTCGTCAGCGCCTCCAGTTCGGGCAGCGCGTCGCCGAAGAAGATGTCCTGTGCGTGCATCCAGAAGGCCGCCATGTCGATGGACGACGCGCCGCCGAGCGCCAGCGAATCGAAAACGGCTTCCAATTGCCGTTCGACCATCCGCCCCAGGGCATGGCAGTACCAGCGGGCACCCTGCAACACGAGAGACAGGGGCGCCTGCAGGGCCTCGCGAGTGGACGCTCCGATCGTCAACTGCATGTCGCGAACGCAGTCTTCATAGAGCGGGGTCCGCGCGCCGTACGTGAGGCCGGCGTTGCGCGTCGCCGGAATGCCGCACAGCCTCTCGAAGTCGGCATCGAAGCGGACCAACGCCGCATGAAGGCGTTCGGCATCGCCGGCTGACGCCGCCACTTCGGAGCGGGCCAGCTCTAGCGCGTCTAGCCCTGCCAGTACCTCTTCTCGCAGTGCAGGATCGTCGATGCGAAGGAGTTGGGCGCGAAGGTGGCGCTCCGGATGCGGGTCGCCGACGCGCACCTCGAAGCGAATGTCCACGCGGCCTCGTGCGACCAACCGGTCGAGCAGGTCCAATGCGTCGTCTTCGAGGTCGAAGTCGAGCATCGGATGGGTGCTCAACCTCGCCGCCACTTGGCGCGCCGTGCGCTGGCCGTCGCAGGCTGCGAGGACGGCGACTTCTTCCGGCCCAGCCTCTACCGGACGACCTGCGAGGAGCATGCGCGCACCATCCAGCCGCAGATGCGGCACCCGCCGCGGGACGCGCCAGGGGCGCAGGCGCGCGTCGCCGCCGAGACGTTCCGCGTAGGCCCGGATGGCCCAGTCCTCGAAGTACACGTACCGGCGCGCCAGCAGGCCGGAGCCCGGGACAAGCCGCAAGCCCGATGCCTCGTCATCGAGGCGAGCCCAGCCGACCGGCCCGAAGAATCCGATGGTGTCGTTCTTCGTCGAATAGCGCTGGGCATACGAGGCCAACAGCAGCGCCGCGCGCCGCGTCGACGCGTTGTCTTCGGCTCCCGTCGGGCCGGCTAGGACATCCAGCGCCGTTCTCAGTACCGGCCGGTTCTGCCAAGTCACCGCTTCGCGCAGCCGCGAGTCTGCTGCGAGTGCTGCTGCATGGCCTCGAGACGCGGCCGCAGCATCCGAATACGCACTGCCGAAAGCGGCTTCGGCCTCGGCGCGGCGGCTTTCGGTGCTTGTGGCTTGCGCCCTCGCGTCAGCCGGCAGGCACTCGGCCAGCGCTCCGCCGTCCTGCTGGCGCTCGGCTTGCTTCATCGCTCGGCGCCAACGCGCCAGCTCCGCTTCGGACACGGCCGGATCGGCGTCCTCGCTGGACGCGTGTCGGTGCGCGGCGAGCAGTTCGCGAATGCGCGCCTTGGCCGTTTCGCGCAGCCGGTCCCAGGCAATGGCCGCCGCCTCCCGAGCCTCCAGGCAGGCGACGGCCGCCTCGTGCAACGACGGAGAACCGAAAGGCAATACCTGCGCGGCCGCGAAACCGGCCGTCCTGCACTCGGCCTCGCGCCAGAAGTGCCAGCCCCACGCGGCCGGTGTGAGATGCACTTCCACCTTCGCCGCCGCGGCGGGCCGGGAGGGCGTCTCTGGATCCTCGTGAAGAAGGTCGGACTCGAGCCGCATCAGAACTCCAGCGAGACAGGCGCTGTCGCCACTTGTGCCGTCGAAGGACTCCTCGACGCTTCCTTCGCGTCGAGGCGGCGGGCTAGTTGGCGCAACGTCGGGTATTTAAAGAGGTCGGCGACGGCGATCGCGCCCGGATGGCTCCCGCTCACCGCCGCGTGCAGTGCGAGTAGGCGCAAAGACGTGCCGCCCATGTCGAAGAAGGGCCGGTCGAGATCCGGCTGCGCGGCACCCGGGACGATCTCCTGCCAGTGCCGCTGCAACATGCGCTCGGTGTCGCTGCGCGACGCTTCGGCGCCGGCGGACGCATCGAAAGAACCGGGGCGAGGAGGGGGGTCCAGCGGCTCGCCGGCGGCCGCGAGCCGCTGTACTGCTCGACGATCGATCTTGCCGCTGGCCGTCAACGGCAGCAGCTCCGCCAGGCGCCAGCGCTGCGGAACTAGGTATGCGGGCAGCCGCTCCATCAGCGACGCTCGCCATGCCTGGACATCGGCCGCGGCCCCAGCGGCCGGCACGACCACCCCGCACAGCTGCTTGCCGTCTCCGTCGTCCACCGCAACGACGGCGGCGTCGTGGACCCCGGGGCAAGCCAGCAGGGCGGCCTCGATCTCCCTCGGCTCGACGCGGAAGCCGCGAACCTTGATCTGTGCGTCGGCCCGACCGAGGAAGTCGAGCAGTCCGCCGCGCAGGCGGCGCGCAAGATCGCCCGATCGGTAGAGTCGGGACCCTGGCGCGCCGAGGGGATCCGGAACAAAGCGCTCGGCCGTGGCCCACGCGTCACCAAGGTAGCCGCGCGCTAGTCCAGGCCCCGAGATGTACAGCTCGCCGACAGCGCCGTCCGGCACTGGTCTCAGGCCTTCGTCGAGCAGATGCACTTGGGTATGGGCGATCGGCCGTCCGATCGGAATGCGAGCACGCGCGAGGTCGCATCGCTCGACGGGGTGGCAGGCCGCAAACGTCGTCGTTTCCGTCGGCCCGTAGCCATTGATGATCCGGCAATCAGGGTGGGCTTCGATCACGCGCCGGACCGCGGCAACCGGCAGGATGTCGCCGCCGGCGAGCAGTTGGCGTACGCCACGCAACGACGGCAGCTGGTGACGCACAAATCGATCGAACAACGCTGCGGTGAGCCACAACGTGGTCACGCGGTATCGGACGATCTGGGCTGCTAGCTCGTCGAACGACAAGAGACCGGGCGGTGCCACGACGAGCGTCGCGCCATGCAGCAGCGGCCACCAGATCTCGAAGGTTGATGCGTCGAAAGCCAGCGGCGCGGCGTGCAGAACCCGCTCGTCGGGGCCGACCTCGACATAGTCGGCGCAGCCCGTGACCCGAACGACGCCGCGATGCGTCACTGCCACCGCCTTGGGCACGCCGGTCGAGCCGGACGTGAACAGAACGTAGCAGAGGTGGTCCGGGCTGATGCCTGGGTGCGGCGTGGGCAGGGTCGGATAGGCGGCGAGCGCAGCCTCGTCGATGCCGACGAAGCTCGTGCCGACGGGCCATGGGCGGGAGTCCTTGGACACCGGACCGAGCACGACTCTGCACCGGGCAAGGTCGAGCATTTCAGCGGTTCGCGCGGGCGGATAGTCCGGATCGAGGGGAAGGTAGGCGCCACCGGCTTTCAGCACGGCCAGCAGAGCCGGCACCAGCCAAGGGCCGCGCTCCATCATGACGCCGACCGTGTCGTCGGCGCCCACCCCGGCCTCGCGTAGTACGTGGGCCAGGCGATTCGCGCGGTCCTCCAGCTCGCGCCTGCTGAGTCGATGCTCGCCGCAAATCACCGCCAGCCCCTCCGGGTGCCGGGCCGCGGCCTCGGCGACGTGCTCGTGCACGCAAAGCCCGAGCCGCGGATCTTCGCGGCCCGCATCGTCCGCCGGCAAGCCGGCCGGGGCACCCAGTTCGCGCAAGGGTGCCGAGGGCCGGTCGACGACGGCGCGCAGCCAATGGCTGTAGGCCTCTGCGAGCGCGGCCACGGATTCCGGATCGAACAGATCTGCGTCGTAGGCGAGCGCACCGCGCCAGCCGTGCGCATCTGCGGTGACGTGCACGCTCAGGTCAAACTTCGACAATGTCGGATCTTCCGCCGACAACGTGCTGCGCAGGCCCGGCAGCACGATGGACGCTTCCTCGGCCGCCTGGTCAACGGCTAGGAGCACTTGGAAGATCGGCGAGCGGTGGAGATCGCGGTCGGGGTTGAGGTGCTCGACTAGCTTGTCGAAGGGCAGGTCCTGGTGGGCGTCGGCGGTCAGGACGGCCTCGCGGGTGCGGCGCAGCAGGTCGACGAAACGTTCGTGCGGGCTGGGTCGCAGGCGCAGCACGAGCGTGTTGACGAAGAAGCCCACGAGGCCGGCCAACTGGGGATGCTGGCGGTTGGCCACGGGGTAGCCCAGGCACAGGTCGTCCTGGCGGCACCAGCGCGCCAGCAGCGCGCCCAGCGCGGCGGCCAGCGTCATGAACGGGGTGACCTGATGCTCGCGGCAGAACGCGCGCAGCCGTTCGCTGAGCTGCGGGCCAAAGTCGAACTCGTGCGAGGTGCCGCGGTGCGAGGGGCGCGCCGGCCGTGGGCGGTCGGTGGGCAGCTGCAGTTGCGCGGGGGCGCCGTCGAGCACGGTGCGCCAGTGCGCGAGCTCCTGCGCCAGGTGCTCGCCGCGCAAGTGCTCGCGCTGCCAGGCGGCGAAGTCTGCGTATTGCACCGGAAGAGGAGGCAACGAAGGCGCCTGGCCGCGCACGAACGCGCCGTACAGCGCCGCCAGCTCGCGCGCCAGGACACCGAGAGACCAGCCGTCGGCCACGATGTGGTGCAGCGTCAGCAACAGCACATGGTGCTGCGGCTCATGCCGGCACAAGGTTGCGCGCCACAACGGCGCGCAAGCCAAGTTGAAGCCTGCGCGGGCCTCGTGCTGCATCGCTTCGCGCTCGGCGAGTACGCCGGCTTCGCCGGGGGGCAGTTGCAGCAGCGGCAGCGACCATGCCGAAGGCGGATGCACCACCTGCAGCGCAAACTCGACGCCGGACTCGAAGCTCGTGCGCAGCACTTCGTGGCGTGCCGCGAGCTCCTGCAACGCGCGCTCCAGTGCCGCCACGTCTAGCGACCCTTGTAGCCGCCACGCCAATGGGATGTTGTAGCGCCCCGTGCCCGGCTCCAGCATCTCCATGAACCAAAGGCGCTGTTGTGCGAACGACGCGGGGAAGGCGTCGCGATCAAGCTGGGACATGGCGTTTCGGGCCGCGTCGTGAGTTCAGGCCTGTTGTTCGCGCGCGCGGCGAAGGCTGGCAGGCGTCATGTCGATCCAAACGGCCCGAATGTGCGCCAGGCAGTCGGCTTTCGGCCCTTCGAAGCCTTCGCGGATCCAGCCGGCCGGCGGCTCGGTGTCGGCCTGCCAGATGGAGTACTGGTCCTCGTGGTTCTTGACCACTGCGTAGCGTTCTTCGTCGTTCATGCTGTCGACCTTGGATGAGGAAGGAGGAGGGGGTTGCGGGTTAGACCGTCTGAGAAACGCTACGGCGGGGACGGACCGCAATGGCCGGCAGGGCTTCGACATGGATACCCGCGACTCCGGATGAGGAGTCGAGCAAGCTCGCGAAGGCGGCCAAGGTCGGCGACTCGAAGAGTTCGCGCACCTTAGTCCGCACGCCGAGCGCTTCGGTGACGCGGGCGACGACCTGGGTGGCCGACAGGGAATGACCGCCGAGCGCGAAGAAGTCGTCGTGCCGGCCCACGCGGTCGACACGCAGCACGTCGGCCCAGATCGCCGCGAGCAGTGCCTCGGTGGCGTTGGCCGGGGGCTCATGGTGCGCGGACACCGGTGCGGTCGTGACCTGCAGCTGCGCCAGTGCCTGGCGGTCGATCTTGCCGCTGCCATTCAGCGGCAGCGCCGGCAGCACATGCCATGCGGTGGGCACCATGTGCGCCGGCAGCGTGCTCGCCAGCGCTTGGCGCAGCGGCGCGGGTTCCAGCAGCACGCCCTCGGCCGCGCTGAGGTAGGCGACCAGCCAGCGCTGGCCCTGCGTGTCCGTGGGCGCCAGCACGGCCGCCTCGCGCACGCCAGCGCACTGCAGCAGCGCGTTCTCCACTTCGCCTAACTCGATGCGGAAGCCCCGCACTTTGACCTGGTGGTCCGCGCGGCCGAGGAACTCCAGCAACCCGTCGCGCCGGAAGCGCGCCAGATCGCCGGTGCGGTACATGCGCGCGCCCGGCGGGCCGAAGGGATCGGGCACGAACTTCTCGGCCGTCAGCTCCGGCCGCCCGACATAGCCGCGCGCCACGCCGGCTCCGGCGATGTGCAACTCGCCCACCGCACCCACGGGCACTGGCTGGCCGTGCTCGTCCAGCACATACACCCGTACGTTGGGCAGCGGCCGGCCCAGCGGCACCTCGGTCTGGCCCGGGGCCACGCGGTGCCGCAATGCGATGTCGGCGCACTCGGTGGGGCCGTACGAGTTAAACAAACGCAGCCCCTGCGCATGCACTTGTGCGGCCAACGCCGCATCTAGTGCTTCGCCGCCGAGCACCGCGGTGCGCAGCGTGCCCGGATCGTCCACGTAAGCGCGGTACGCCGAGGGCGCGCAGCAGATGACGGTGGGAGCATGCCGACGCAACGCCTCGCGCAGTGCGTCGATGTCGCGCGCACCGCCGGCCGGCACCACCAGCGTGGCGCCGGCCGCCAGGGTGCCCAGCAAGCTTTTCTGCGTCATGTCGAAGCTCGGGGAGCTCGCCAGTAGCACCCGTACGCCGACACCGTCCAGACACTCTCCGGCATACCAGCGCACGAGGTTGGCGAACCCGCGGTGCGTGTTGGCCGCGCCCTTGGGCCGGCCGGTCGAGCCGGAGGTGTAGATGCAGTACGCCAAGTGCTCGCCTTGCAGCGGCGTGTGCAGATCGCTTTCGTCGAAGGCCGCGTCGTCGGCCGCATTGCCCACAGCCACCTGCCGCACCGTGTCGGGCAGCCGCTGCTCGCAGCCCGGTGCCACGAGCACCACCGTCGCAGCAGCGTCATGGACCATGTGGGCCAGCCTCTCGGCCGGGTAGTCCGGATCCAGGGGCACGTAGGCGCCGCCGGCCTTGAGCACCGCCAGCACCGCCGTCACCAGCGCCACGCCGCCCTCGGTGCACACACCCACCAGGACGTCGGGCCCGACGCCCATCGACCTCAGCCGCCGCGCCAGCCGGTTGGCGCGCGCGTTGAGTTCGCCATAGCTCAGCTCGCCGGCCTCGCCGACCAAGGCCACCGCCTGCGGCGCTTTCGCCGCCTGGGCCTCGATGCACTGATGCACCCACGGACCCTCGGCCTCGCCAGCCTGCGCCGCGCCGCTCCACGACTGCAGCAGGCAGTGTCTGGACGCTTCGTCCAGCAACGACAGCTCCTTCAGCTTCGCCTGCGGACGTTCCAGCAGCGCCTCGAGAAGGCGGCGGTAGTCTTCGGCCATCTGCTCGACGAACTCACGGTCGCACCCGTCTCGGTCGTACAAGAACCAGAGCCGCGTGCCGCCACTGCCCTCTCGAACGTCGAGCTTGAGCTCGTTCTTGGCGTAGCGCGGCAGGACCTCGACATGACCCAAGGTCGCGTCGCCGAGGACGACCGAAGCCTCCTCCTCGCGGATGTGGCCGAAGCCGACCTGCAGGAAGCTGCCATGCAACTGCCCGCTCGTCCGACGCAGGCGCTTAACGACGGCTGGAAAGGGGACCGCAGCGGCGTCAAGCACGTCAAGCAGCGAGTCGGTCACGGACCCAAGGCATTCGGACACCTTCATCGTCCCACAGATGCGGGCGCGCACGACGGCGAGGTTGGTGAGGTAGCCGATGACATCGGGGGACTTCAGGGCGGCGCGCGGACTGACCGGCAGCGACACCCCGAAATCACACTGGCCGGTGTAGCGCCAGAGTAGGATCTGGAACGCTGCAAGGTGCACCGTCGCGACGGATGTGCGGTGCTCGCTAGCGAAGTTCGCGACACGTACGGTTTCCGCAGCGGTCAGCCAGAACTGCACCCCGGCCAGCTCATGGGCCTCGTCCGTCGCTGGTCCGGAGCGCGGCAGCGCCAGGTGCGACGGCATGCCCAGCAGGTTGGTCGCGGTGCGCTCGATTGCTTCGCGACCGGAGTCCTGCGCAAGGTAGTTCCGTTCCGCCTCGGCAGCGGAGTGGGTAGACGCGGCGCCGCCGCAGTCGCGCGAAGGGGGCGTGGGGCCTGCCGACCCAAAGGCCTGTGCCAGGTCGGCAAAGAAGACCCTGGCCGAACGCTCGTCGAAGATCGCGTGCGAGAAGACGAACACGACCGCCGTGACCGGCGCGTTCAAGGCAGGCCGGACGAGGGTGACACGCCACGCCGGGGCGTCGGTAAGATCCACCGGCAGGGCGCTCTCTTTATGAGCAACCGTTGCGGCATCGTCGTTCGACTCTCGCCAGCGAAGGTCGATGACGGGCGAAGGCTCGACGATCTGCACACCCAAGCCGTCTCGGAGGGCGAACCGGGATCGAAGCGCTTCGTGAGCGTCGGCGACAGACCCCAGTGCGGCGCGCAGTCTGTCCACGTCGAGCGTGCCTTGCACCGCGAACGCGAAGACCATGTTGTACGCAGCGCGCAGGCGTGACCCAGCCTCTTGAAGCAGGAACCACAGGCCCTGCTGCGCGTGCGTGATCTCGCGCTCGTCGGCCGAGTTGAAGGGGTCAGCCGGGTTCTGGTGCATATCGATCCACGAGCAGGAAAGCAATTGAGGGATTCGTCAGCGCTGCGCAATGGCAGCGTACGGCTCGGCGCTCCCTCGCGCCCAAGAACTGAGGCGGCAATCCTATTCAGGCCCTTGCATAGACTCAAGCAGAAAGACGTTTTCCGCGCTGAGTGACTCGACAGCTAATTGGTATGCATCAACGAGATCAATGTCTCGCGAAGGAATGGGGGCGTACTCGACTTCGATCTTCACGCTTCTGCCTTCAAAGAGCTGCGTCTTGCCTCAAATCGAAACATAGTTCCAACTGCCGATGCCCCGCTCAATTCAACAGAAATATGGCAACAGGAAGTTGAGTGATGCCATTCGCAACTCGACTGAAACATAGTGATGATCCTTGTTAGCCACGACGCGACTATTAGCCGCTCGTGACATCGGAGATCTACAGCAAGCACCACTTATCGAGATGATCAAGTGTGCGCCCTCGAAGGGGTCGACGGCCAATCCACCGAACTTACGGGTCCAGTGTGATCGCCTCACCGAGCCAATGCTATGGGTCATTCGTACCAAAAGCAGTCGCGCGCGGCGATCCAGATGCGGAAGGAATGTCCGACCTGTTTTTCGCACCGCCGCATGGTTTTCTAGGCACCCTGTAAGAGTTGACAGGTCATAAACGGCGTCATCATTCGTACACTGAAGTCACAAACAGGCACGGGCGAGCGCATTTGAGGTGCGCTCCTCGGCTACGACTCAGGGAGCGAGGTGATGCGAGATCAAATACTGTCGGCGGCGGAGCCCAGTGGAACCAAGCTGTTCACCGACTGGCTCGAGAAACATGGGCATTTCCTCGGCCTGCCGATGGACGAGTCAGCGTTCCGATCGCTTTGTACCAATGAGCTCCGCGAGCTGATTGGCCACCGGACGATGCTGGCAGCAGTGGGCTACTTCGCGTCCAAGGACATTGGCGCGCTCCACGCGTGGAACTTTGACTGTCCGGCCGACCTGTTCGAAACCATGACGTCGAAGCTGGCGGCAACGGATCAACCCACGTTGGTTCGGTGGCTCCAAACCCAGCAACCCTTGTTCATCGAGTCCAGCACAGGCAGCGAGCGGCTGGTGGAGCGTGAATTGGCGGCGCGTGGGCTCGGCTGCCGTGCGATCCACGGTGTCGTCGATGGCGGGGGTTCGATGGGGACTTGCTTGGTGTTTTTTGGGATCTCACCGGAGCGCCGAGACACGGTCGTGAGTGCGCTCCGGTTCGTGGTCCCCAGCCTTCACGCGGCGCTGATGCACCTGTGTCGACTACGGACGTTGCAGGTCGCCCGTGGCTTGACTCCGCGAGAACGGCAATTGGTCTCGTTGATCTGCGAGGGGCAGACGAACCCACAGATTGCAACGGCATGGAGCCGCTCTGAAAAGACCGTTCGAAATCAATTGCGCGGCTTGATGGCCAAATTGAATGTGAGCAGACGGGCCGAACTGGCGGTGGTTGCCATGCGAATGGGGCTACTCGACTCGGGCGTTCCAGTGCCTGCCACTCCTCCCCACTCGACGCGCACGCCGAAGGCGGCGACCGCAACCGCATAGATCACCCCGAACACGATCGGCGCGATCAGACCGGTGATGGCAACGCGGCAGCCCAGCAGTTTGGCACGCGAGAGCGGCGCGGCCGCTTCCACGGGCCGGGGCCGCGCATAGTCAGCAGGCCGACCGCCATCTCCACGCTCATCATCAGGCAAGACCCTCGGCAACCGCCGAAAATCGGCGATCAATATTTGCGGCACCGTAGTTGCCAAGCCAACACTCACCATCGACCTTTGAGACCTGCAATGGCCGACAGCTTTGACGCTACTAAACAACTCTAACGTCATGAAAGTGTCGTGACGGCTTGTCACTGTAAGCCACCAACTAACTCTTTTAGTTGGTTGCCCCTTAAAAAAGGCGCTTTGCTCATTAACTGAGGACGCTGTCAGCGGCCGAGCGCCAAAGCCAGCAACTGGGCGGGCTGGGCAGCGTTGCGAGGCAGCCGGTCGAGAGCGCGGAACCAGCCGAGATAGTTCTCGAGGTACTCCGTGGCCACGCCATGGAAGCGACGCACCCAGGTCTTGAGCCGCGAGTGGTAGGCGTTGACGTTTTGGATGTGCCATGCGCCCACGGCGTGCCTGCCCGAGGAGGTCAGGACGGCATGGTGCTCCAGGTCCAGTTCCTTGGTCGCTTGGCTGATGGTGTTGAGTTCCACGCAATCCTGACCCACCATTTCCATCCAATAGTGACCCACCCGTATTCGAGCCCCGAGTAATAGTCCGACGAAGGCCGTTCTTGCGCCGCTCACCGGCAGCCAGCAGCATCTGACCTGAAGAAGTGCAGAACCGCTTGATGGTGTGCACCAACAGGAGATGGTGCA
>Ga0307509_10000849_pt1 | contig 52614 bp, 46 predicted proteins | sample 10_EM_MG_FD_202245 | JGI IMG/M metagenome (GOLD analysis project Ga0307509, IMG submission 202245) | Populus trichocarpa ectomycorrhiza microbial communities from riparian zone in the Pacific Northwest, United States - 10_EM | ecosystem: Host-associated > Plants > Roots > Unclassified | place... | reverse complement strand
GTACTATAAGGAGTTTGAGGTCAAACCCCTTTGGTGGGAGCTAATATTACCCTAGCGGGAATAGCTTGCATAATTATGCGCGAGGTATATGCCACCATAAGGGAGAGCATATATCCGAACCCAAGCTCCCTGAGTAGGGACTTCCCGGAGGCATCTGGGAGACTACTCAGGAACCTCAAAGAGTTCACGTTTCAAGATATGGCTAACTGATTGGAACGATGATTAGAGAACCAGTTCTCTACTCTTAATAATGCATACGCATTATGCATTGATAGATGAATATCGGAACTGATCACTCCATATTCATAATACTATTGGTATGTAGACATTTGGACTGCATATTCTATTATAGTCTATCAGGACGAAGAGATCGAAGACTGACTACTGGTGGAGTGGGGACACCCTCAGAGGAAATAGCAGTCAGGGGATTCTCAGAGTAGAGCTGGGTAAGTTTTCAGGGTCAAACAGTGTTCGCACTTTGTTCTGACGAACTGAATTCTTAAGAAGATACTTCTTTACTAGAGAAGTCAAAGTAGCGTGAACATTAGTATAAATAGTAGGGCTCTCCCCGGTGGTTGAGATCCTCATCAAGCAACGGAGAAGAGACCTTAACAATATTATAAGTTATTAAAGATATTCTTTTATTACTTTACCGAACAATTTATCCTGACCCTTCCTGACCTATAATCCGTTGTCTCGAATATCCTTCGGCCTAGTTAGCCGGGAATCCTACCGTGTTAGCTACCCCATTGTAACAATCCTATTGTTAGTCTTCGTATGCAGCAGGCAACGACAGGATCTGTTTTCTTTCTTTAGTAGGTTAACGATCTTGCTTGTCTTGAGGGATCCGTTGAAGGATACTATCTTCTCAGATGGTACGGAACTGGCTTGTCGGATAAGACTATCACAATAGTCTTATGTTCGGGCGACCCGTCTCTGAGACTATCACAATAGTCTCCGGGTTCTTAGCTCGTCGATTTAGATAGATGAATAATAAACGTGCGTAGAATAAGAATAATCGTATTGCAATATCTTAAGTATAGAAAAGTACTTAGATGGTTGCGTGAAGATCCTATCTCTTGGTCGGAACCAAGCGCCTTATATAGGCATCTTCTCACAACCCTAACCCTGGTGACTCATCACCTCGTATTACATAAACCTTTATGACTCATAATGAGTCATAGCGTGAAATCCATCAATGACTCATACGAGTCATTGCGCAACATACCGTAAACCAATTAAAACCCATAAACAAAGTCATGCGCTCAAATAAGTCGCATGCGTGAAACCCATGACTCATAATATGAGTCATGTGCGAAAATCATTACATCATATGACATCACAATCGTGAGTCATGAAAACATTAACCAATCATAACATAACGATGACTCGCAAGTGCGTAGTCATGTGAGAACTATGAGTCAAGTGATGTCATAGTGAAAAACCCAACATACCTTTATGACTAATAAGTATTAGTCATGTGAAATCTGCCTTGCTTAGTCACGATTTGTGACATTAGCTCCCGTCTCCCCCCAGCATCGGTCCCACGATGCTAATGGCCCAGATCTAACAACCTCTGCCCAGCTCTTCTGAGTTCCTTCCGGAGGCTGTGGTTTCGGTGTTCGAGCTCCTCGTTTGCTCGTTGTCTGGTGTCCATTTCGTTCTTCAACCTTGCTAGGCTGAACCCCGATCCCGCGACCGTCGGCGAAGTCCTTGGATTTCCTCGCGCATTCGTCCGATCGTGGTCTGGTAGTTCGCTAGCTCTTGTCGGGTTTTTTCGTCCCTTTCCAGTGTTTGTTGTCTTTCGTCCAACAGGTCCTGGATTTGCCTTTGTAGGGCTCCGATGTCTGGTTGAGTTTTTTCGCTCCCCTCCCTCTCCTGCTGTGTCCTCACAGCTCCAAATTTCCTTCGCTGTTCCGGCTCCGGGTGTCGTCTGTGCCATCTCGAGAGGGGTTTCCTTTCGCCATTTTCCTGGGGGTAGTACCCGGCTTTGATTTTTTCCTGTACGTGGACGAAGCATTTGTCGTCGAAGCATTCGTACCATGTCACAGTTTGGCCATGGCGTTTCCTCTGTTGCTTTTTGTTCCGGTGCGATACCGGTACTGATGGCACAGACCGCGATCGGTCTTGCGGAAACCATCCCGAAGCTTCCTTGTCCCTGTAGTGCACTTGGCACCCGTCGTCGTAACATGCTGTCCACGACAGCACATCGTGCTCCTGTCGAGCCTTCTCCCTTCTTTCCGCTTCTTCCCACTCTTGTGGGGCTCGGTATGGGGGGCTCGTGGGGAGTCCCACGGAGGTCTCCCATCCTTCTTGCGCGGTCTTTGGTGTGGGGGGTCTTGGTGTCGTCATTCTTGGAGGTGGTGGTGGTGGTGCGAGTTGCGGTTCTGGTGATATTGAGACCCGCGTCTTTCCGTCGTCTAGCTCCTCGATCTTGATCGAGAGATGGTTTCCTTGGGTACCTTTGGTGGAACTGTTGCTTGACGATGCTTGCATTTTCGAAGTTTCCGTAGGGGTACCAGACTTTGTCGTGTTCAGGAGAATAACCGATCCACTTGGCTCGGTATTGGAGTTTTCCGTAGTGTAGGCGAGAATCGACAATTGCTTCGAGTTCGTACTCAGGTTCTCCTTCGATGATAATTGGAGGTGGTGGTTGTGCTTTCTGCGAAGGTAGTTTATCGTCGTTGTAGGGTTCCAAGAGAGAGATATGGAAGGTATTGTGAATCCTCATTGATCGTGGAAGATCGAGCTTATAAGCGCTTCCTCCTATCTTTGCCAAGATTTTGAAGGGTCCTATTTTCTTGTAATCCAGCTTCCTGCATGGCCTTGTGGTTCGTATATTTCTCGGCAATAACCAAACCATATCTCCTGATTGTAAATTCGGATCGGGTTTTCTGCCTGCATCGTAGTATTTTTTGTGTCGTAATTGCGCTTCCGTCATTTCCGCTTGTAGGGTATCGTGTAATTGACTCATATCTTCCGGTGGCGTGATTTTTCCTTGCATCATATGCCCGATGGTCTGATATTCGGGGTTGACTCCGTAGTTTGCAAAGAAGGGTGTTCTCTTAATGCTTTCTTGATGCCCATTGTTGTATGCGAATTCCGCCATCGGTAGGAGCTCCTTCCACTTATCTTGTTGATAGTTGACGTAGGCTCGGAGGTATTGTTCCAAAGTGGAATTGGTCCGTTCCGTTTGTCCGTCCGTTTGAGGGTGAAATGCCGTGCTCAATCTTCGTTCAATTCCCAATTGTTTTGTGGTCTCTTTCCATAAATCGGAAGTAAATATGGATCCTCGATCCGTTATGATATCTTTGGGTAGTCCATGCAGTCGAAATATTTCCCTCATAAAGAGTTCCGAGAATTGTCGTGCATTCATTTCCTTGGTGCATGGTAGGAAATGAGCCATTTTTGTGAGTCGATCGATGACGATAAGGATTGCGTCATCTCCTCCTGATTCCGGTAAGTCCGTGATGAAGTCCATCGATATTGATTTCCACGGCCGATCCGGGGCTTCATTTGGCTTCATCAAGCCATAAGGTGCGTGTCGTACCACTTTTATCCGTTGGCAGGTGTCGCAATTCTTGACGTATTGCTTTATCGTATCTCTCATATTAGGCCAATAGTATTTGCGCTGTAGGAGCTCTGTTGTTTTTGCTGTTCCTCCGTGTCCTGCTTGGGGAAGGTCGTGGTGTCGTCGTATAAGGTTGGTTCGAATTCCTTCTTTGTTGGGGACCCAAATTTTTTCTTGGTACCATAGGTATTCGTCCTTCCATTGGCATAGTCCTAGGGCCACCCCTTTCATTTCTTTGTCTCCTCGTTCTAAAGCTTTCCTTATTGTTTGGATTTCTTCGTTTCGGGCCGTTTCGTTGCGAAGCTCCTCGTCGTTCGTGTTTTCAAGTATCGTGGTTTCCATTTCCTGGACTTCGGCGTCGAAGTATTTCTCTTTTGGCAGTAGAATCCTCTCTTTCTGCGTGAGTCGTTCGTCTCCTTCCTGGGGCATGTCTGCCTTTCGCCGAGTTAAGGCGTCTGGTTTGCCTCCTTCTTTTCCTGGTCGATATTCAATTTTGAAGTTGAAGCCACTCAAAACTTCGCTCCATCGGATTTGTCGTCCAGTTAACTCCTTAGTGGTGGTAAATCTTATCAGGTTCTGGTGGTCGGTCAGAACTCTGAAGTGCTGTCCGCTTCCTTTCAGGTATCGTCTCCATTCTTTGAGTGCTTGAACTATTGCCAACAGTTCCTTATCGTGTACATCGTAGTTGCATTCGGCCGGTTTCATTGTTTTTGATCGATAGGCTATCGGTCTCCATTTGCCGTCTTCGTCCTGTTGCGACAATATGCCCGAGCAGACATATTGCGAGGCATCCGTTTCAACAAGGAGTGGTCTTCCCGCTTTGAAGTATGTCAACACTGGGGTTGAGCATAACTTCCTTCTTAGCTCGTCAAAGGCGGTTTGTTCCTTATTGCTCCACTCCCATGGGATATCTTTCTTGGTCCGATCGTAAAGTGGTTTGGCTGTTCTGCTGAATCCGTTTATAAAACGTCGATAAAAGTTGCAGAATCCCATGAATTCCTGAATTCCTTTTTTATTGGTGGGTGCTTTCCAATCCCATATTGCTGCTGTTTTGATAGGGTCGACTTTGACTCCTTCGTTGTTGATGATAAATCCTAGGTATTCTGTTTCTCGTTGATGAAATTCGCATTTCGTCGGTTTGAGTGTCATTCCTTGTTGTCGTATAGCGCGGATGATGGCAGCCACGTCTTTTTTGTGTTGTTTCAAGTTGTCCGAGTATATTAGGACATCGTCCAGATAGACTATGCAACATATGTCGATATATGATTGCAAGGTTCTGTTGATCCATCTTTGGAACGCTGCCGGCGCATTGGTTAGGCCGAAAGGCATTACCAAGTATTCGTAAGTGCCGTATTTCGTGGTGAATGTTGTTTTCCATTCGTCTCCTTTTTTGATTCTGACATTGTGGTAGGCGTCTTTGATGTCTAGCTTGGTGTAGTATTTGGCCGTTTGTAGCCTATCCAAGGCTTCCCCTATGAGCGGTAGGGGGTATCGGTCCTTTTTGGTAACGTGGTTGAGGGCCCGATAGTCGACACACAACCGTAGTTTTCCGTCCTTTTTTTTGACAAACATGATGGGGGATCCCCCGTCGGAGTAGGTTTCTCTTATCCATCCTCTTTCTTCGTTCTGTTTGATATAGTTCCAGAGTTCCTTTAGTTCGTCCTGGGAGAGTGCGTATATCTTTTTTATCGGGAGTCCTTGTCCTTCCTCAAGTTTGATTTCCAGGTCCACCCCTGGTCGTCGAGGTGGTAACTCCGTTTTTTCTCCTTCTTCGAATACATCCAAGTATTCGTGGTATTCTCGGGGTACCATTTCTTCTAGCTTTCTTTGCTTTTGGTATTTTCCGCTTTTGATGGCTAGTTCAGTGCTGATATTGACTGATTCTAGGCTTATGCGTCCTTCTTTTTTGTTGTACTTTAGGATGCCGGTGGTCGTGTCTGGTCTCCGATAAAACTTCCCGAAGGCTTTGGCACTGATCTCGCAGATCTGTGCCTTGGAAGTTCCTGTGCTTCCAAATCCTTGTTGTCCTCTGTTGGTTTCTTCGATTGTTTGGACCTCATAACAGTCGCTCTCTACTATTTTCTCCGTGATGAGCTGTGCGATCCTGTCCCCTTTTTTGACTTGATAGTCTTGGTTGCCCATATTGGCTAGTACCACCTTGATTTCCCCGGTATAGTCGGAGTCGATCACGCCTGCATTGACAGCAATCTCGTGTTTAACTGCCAGACCGCTTCTTGGCGCTATCCTGCCGTAGGTTCCTCGTGGTGGTGTGATTGATATTCCGGTGTTAACAACTTCTTGTCCTCTGGCCGGTATCGCTTTGCTTTCGTTTGCGTACAGGTCGTGTCCTGCCGCTCGTGCCGATCCTCTCGTTGGTATTCTTGCTTGTGGGTCAAGTTTCTTAACTTGGATCCTCTGATCTTTCTTGCTTTGAGCAACGCCGAACTCGACTTTCAAGTTCTCTTCTCGTGCTTCGTCTTCTGGTATTGAGTATACCGTGGGTGACTGCTTTAGGCACCATCCCGTACACCTTTCGCTTTCGAAGGTGATCTTTCCTTGGCCCCAGTCTATTCGGGGACTGTGTTGCTTTAACCAGGGCATCCCGAGGATGACCTCATGGTTGGGTAGTTTTGCCACTTGGAATGTCGCTAATTCCCTATGGCTTCCGATGTCCATAGGTACTTTCGCTGTATGGGTGATTGGTCCCATAGCGCTAGGTCGACCGTCCGCTAGGTAAATTTCTCGTATCTTTTTTGCTTGCGTGGTTCTAATGCCGTATTTGCTGCAGAACCCTTTGTCGATAAAGTCTTCGGTTGCTCCAGAGTCGATCATCGCGTTGATCGTGACTTGTCGTTTTGTGCCGTGTAGTCGTATCTGAACCATAATATGGTTGTTTTTGTTGTCCAGTATTTCCGTGTTGTTCAGTGCCGCGTATAGGTTCCTCATCTCAATGGGCTTTGGTTTGGTCCTGTCCCTCAGACCATTGCCTACTGGGGACTTTCGTCGTTTCCCGATTCTTCCTCAACTTCCTTGTCGACCCCTATTTCTCGTGCCTTGGCCGGTGGACTCCATCGTTTCTTGTTGTCGTTCCGTGGTTCCCATGTTGCTCCTTCTTTGCTATTAGCCTGACTTCGGCATGCCGCGGCTCGGTGTCCGGGTTTGGCGCATTTGAGGCACAAATTGCCTCTCATTCTCCGTTGGTATTCTTTTGCCGAGATATTGAATCCTGGCCTTCTTCGAGTCGCATCCAATTCCATTGGATCTCCTTGATTCTCGTTCTGTCGAAAGGTTCCATTTTGGTTTCTTGGAACTGCTGGGGAGGTGGCCTTTTCCTTGTTGGACGTTCCGTGGCGCATGTGCCTAATGGCTGCCATCTTGGTCTCCTTTTTGATGGCCCAATTTGCCACGACTTGCGGGTCTTGCGAGTCCGATCCATCCATTCCCCATGCGTCCTGTATCTCTGTCTTGAAGCCTCTCATTAGGTGGTAGGTGAGGGTTGCATCGTCCATTCCTGTTTGACTGGCAATGAGTCGATATTCGTTCCAGTATTCTGTTGCTCCCTTGGATCCCTGGGTCATCTTCATGAGCTTTGCTCTTGCCGCTCCCTTTTCGTCAATTTCTCCAAACTGTCCTCTTAACTCGTCCTTGAAGTCGTCCCAGGTGTTCCAGGTTACATCCTGTCTTCTTTCGATGTAGGGTGTAGCCCATTTCAGCGCATCTCCCCTTAATAGACTTAAGGCATAGACGATCTTGTCGTTGTTGTATTCGGTTTCCCATCCGACTCCCTTGAAATATACTGACAGTTGTGCCAGCCATCCTCTGAGTTGGTCTCGTTCCCCGTGAAATGTGCTTGGCTCCTTGATCTTCGGTTTCTTGGTGTTGCCCGCTCCTCCTGTTAGGGCCCCTATGATTTGTTGTATTTGCTCTGGCGTGAGATTGGATGGCAGCGGTGGTTCGTCTTCTTTTCCTTTTGTGTCGGGGTTAGATGTAGACGCCATGGTGTTTCTCCTTGTGGGTACTGCGTCCGTCTCGTCCGAGTCTGATTCTTCTTGTGAGCTGTCTGTATCTGAGCTTACCGCTTGCGAGTGTTGAATAGATTCCCCTAATGCCTCTCCTAGTCCCGCTAAGTCAATTTCTCCTTCCGTGAGGTCGATCTCTTGATCGACGGGTTGTTGAGCCGTCCTGTCGTCGGGTGTTGCGATGTGACGCAACCAAATGTAACAATCCTATTGTTAGTCTTCGTATGCAACAGGCAACGACAGGATCTGTTTTCTTTCTTTAGTAGGTTAACGATCTTGCTTGTCTTGAGGGATCCGTTGAAGGATACTATCTTCTCAGATGGTACGGAACTGGCTTGTCGGATAAGACTATCACAATAGTCTTATGTTCGGGCGACCCGTCTCTGAGACTATCACAATAGTCTCCGGGTTCTTAGCTCGTCGATTTAGATAGATGAATAATAAACGTGCGTAGAATAAGAATAATCGTATTGCAATATCTTAAGTATAGAAAAGTACTTAGATGGTTGCGTGAAGATCCTATCTCTTGGTCGGAACCAAGCGCCTTATATAGGCATCTTCTCACAACCCTAACCCTGGTGACTCATCACCTCGTATTACATAAACCTTTATGACTCATAATGAGTCATAGCGTGAAATCCATCAATGACTCATACGAGTCATTGCGCAACATACCGTAAACCAATTAAAACCCATAAACAAAGTCATGCGCTCAAATAAGTCGCATGCGTGAAACCCATGACTCATAATATGAGTCATGTGCGAAAATCATTACATCATATGACATCACAATCGTGAGTCATGAAAACATTAACCAATCATAACATAACGATGACTCGCAAGTGCGTAGTCATGTGAGAACTATGAGTCAAGTGATGTCATAGTGAAAAACCCAACATACCTTTATGACTAATAAGTATTAGTCATGTGAAATCTGCCTTGCTTAGTCACGATTTGTGACACCCATAACAGCAGCAATCACAACTACCTGCACTTTACAGGCAGTACGTCACGCAATTCGATAGCTAGTGTTTATAATACACATGAGGGACTGGCCAAATTATGCTCCGTCGAGACAACATTCACTACAACAAACCAGAAAATTACAGCTGAATACTCTTACGGTTGACTCCAAGGCAGGAGGTTCAAGAGGGGGGAGACGATCTCCACAAATACCGGCAGACCCAGGCAGACCTCGGTAGATCCGGCCAATTTCCGCCAATTCCCACCATCCTTCTAAGGGAATCCGCAGCCCACCACTGTCTCTTATCATCTATCTACGAGAATGGCACAATAGTGTTTAACCTTGTCGGGCCCGTGGTCCTCACTCAAACCTGCAGTCCTAAAATGTCCCGAAACTGGGCGGAGAAAATCTTTTTATCCAGTCTGGTCCAGTCTTCTTAGGCCAAATATCATTCTAGGAGGTCGCTTCCAAGAGGAACACAGATGCGGCCTGATCCCAATACCCGGCACAAAGAAATCCCTACGGTGATTCGCATTTTCGTCATTATCCGGAGAACTCCACTACCCCCGGGGCAAAAAGCTTTTGATTTCACAACTACCGAAATAGACTTGGATACCTTTACTTCACCACAAATCACTTCCACCACCATCAGTGCCTATCTGTAGCCCAAGCAGCTCAAAGCAAATGAAGGAGGAGAATGCTAGTCCCAACATTCTACATAGGTAACCCCCCTCGGGAACTTCATGCAAGTCCTAGGCCGGAAGGTAAGATAGCCTGCCTAGAATTGGGAGGTCGTTGGCCACCGAACGGTAGGCAATTAGGTCAGCCACTTGACCACCTGCCTTGGAGTGGGATCTATCGGTGCCAATGATCTCAAGCGACAAGGGCAGCGGCATCCCCCACCGCCACCGACAGTGGACACATTGAAGATGGTTTTTGGTTTTCTTATTTCTCTGTACTCATCAGTTTCTCATACTCTAATATTGGTCATTATTCAAATGTATTCGTTTGGCTTTGAAAAATTGCTAGAATCTCATTGCCAGTTACTGTATTGGTGCACATGGCGTTAGTAGACATGATCCGCCTGTGTCAGATTATTCACAAGGTTGTATTTCTTGCATACAGATTTCAGGGTGCTGAGTGGTGGTGATTCGCTGTTCGGAGATGAGAGTAGATACTCCTAATCCTCTTTGGGCGTGGTGCGTGTTTTCCGTGCAACCTCATCGACAATCAATGCTGATTGCAGCTAGCTTTCGCGCAGCCGGCGACATTTGCGCCACCATCATTTCGCTTATTTTTTCCGACGCCCGACACCTGCCTGTGGGGTCCTATAGATTTCGGCACCAAAGCCCAACTTGAACCTTCACGATCGCAAAGCCCCATTTCGTAGGGAAAATCTCGACCTTCGGACTCTGCGTTCCTTGTAGTTCTCACGACGATAGTATCATGTATCCTATGACTGTTACAATTGTCCATGTAGCGGGCCCCGCCAGGATGGCAATTATTCCAATACAGATTGTAGGCAATTCTTTCACTCACATACCGAGTGATAGTCTGTGCATAGTTATGTCCGGTCTGGCGTGAACCACGAGGTTGTATTCCTCTCAATAAGTTTTCAAGGAGCTAAGTGGAGCAGATTCGCCGTTCGAAGATGTGAGTAGATACTCCTGATCATCCTCTTTTGGCGTAGTGTGTTTCCCGGGCAACCTCATCGTCAGCCCATGCTGCTTGTAGCTAGCTTTCGCCCAGTGACATTGACACTACCATGGTTTCACCTTTTTTTCTGACGCCCGACCCCCGTGTGTGGGGTCCTATGGAGATCTTGAATTTCAGCTCCAAAGCCCAACTTGAGGCTTCACGATCTCAAACGCCTATTTTGTGGGGAAATCTCCTGCATCGGATGTCCCGTCTAACTCTCCTGACGACAGTATGATGTGCCCTACGAATGTTGCGATTGTCTGCGTCCCGGGCTTGGCCACCATGGCAATAATTCCAATACCGATTGTGGGCAATTCTTTCACCGTCATACCGAGTGATAGTCTGTGCATAGTTATATCCGGTCTGGCGTCAACCGCCTGCGTCACATTATTCACAAGGCAGTACTCTATGCCTTGAATACAGTTTAGGTTGGTGGTCATGATTCGATACTGGGAGATGAGAGTAGATCCTAATCCTCTTTTGGCGTGGTGAGTGTCTCGCGAACAGCCCTCGTCGCTAACAAATACTGCTTGCAGCTAGATTTTGCATGTCCGGCGACTTTAGCGACACCTTTATTTCGTTCATTATTTCTCACGATAGACCTGTGAGGCCTAATTCCTGAACAACAGATATGGTATTGAAAGTTTAAACCCCTTTGTGTAGGCACATCCCTCCCTTGCATACCGAGTGATAGTAAGTGAGCCTACCACACCCCTAAATCCTAGCGTACAGGTATAAGACCTAGCGCGTCCTCTTCGACGAAAAGAAAATACTCACTCCTCGCTTCCACCAAACTCGACACATCCAATTATCAGATTGACTCCAATCTTTACCAAGGTTCACTACCCGTCCTATATCCCACATGCATGCGAATTCCACCAGTCAGCCAGCACCCCGGATAGGTAATCTTAACGGGCGCTGGCGCGACATCATACCCAACTCCATGGGGTCGAGTCAGCCAACTCCACGAGTGGGCAATCTGTGCCGGTGAAGGCGCGACGTCATACCCGACTCCATGGGATCGAATCAGCCAACTTCACGAGGGGGCAATATGAACGGGCGTAGACGCGACGTTGTACCAGCGGATAGGCTGTCCAGATCGGTAACACAATAGACCGAATCCGGCAGCTCCAATAGTGCTGAATCGTCGGGTCGTACTTCTTCCCCACCACCAATCGCGAGACAGCTTCTAGCACGACCGGCCAAGCCCCTCCGGGGTAGCACAATTCAGAACACAGCATATACTGAACCTGAGATGGAGGCTGACGGACAAGGGCCTATGGAACCTGTCCGCCTCAGCGACGATAGCAGCGATGAGTATCAGATATCATCTCCGGGCGACGAAACTGGACCGGACACCAAACCTGAAGGAGTGAACCTCGGTGGTGCGGATGAGACAACACCTAGACCTTGTCGTGGGCCACGATTGGTGGAGACACACAGAAACAATCCCCCAAGGACTGTGCGAATTTCGACCAACCTTGGTTCACAGGAGGTAGCTATTGTCCCACGGACGCCCGCGGCCCGTGTGACTATAACTCCCGGTAGGCCCTTGTCCCCGGCGACATTCCCATCATCAAGCGTAGCACGGTATTCGTCCCCACTTGGGGTCCCTAGCACAACAACGTCTGGTATCAGGAGCTCGAGTCCACCCGGCGAACTGAGTACAAGAGGACCTGTGTCTGTCCGGCATGTAATTAATTCGCGGCAAAACACGGTGATAGGCGTGGCGGGGGAAATACTAGGCGTAGCAAAGGATCTGATGCTTCAGTACACCCTTTATGTTAACCCACTCCTGAACCCGGTTGCTTTGACGTCTGAGAAGCATAGTGTTTGGAGTGGCGCGCAAGATGAACTTGCGGATACCGGAAATATTGAACCGTCGTCGAAGAGTATAGACATTGTAAGTCAGAGGTCACAACCATAAAGGGTGCTGCACTAACTACAAAAGATACGTCAAAAACACTCTGGCGTGCAGGCGCAGTTTGTCCATTATATAAAAAATCAACTACGGGAATTATACGGACTACCGGGTGACCCCACTGCCATCGCTCGTATAGTCGAATACCTTCTCGAGGATGACAGGTTCATGTGCCCCTCAAATCAGTATGAGGTGTGTATCCGCCCGTCGCCCGTCGCCCAACCAGGACTTCCAATCACGACTGACTCTGACCGGGATGCAGCCTATATCATTCAGGTTCCTTGCGCCTCAGATTGCCGACACCATCTATGGTAAGTATTTCAATGGCAAGAGAAAGCTTGGGATGCTAGACCTGGAATTCATCAATCGTGTCAATGGTACGATGGTGTGTCTCACTTGTGCAATCCTGTGCCATCAACTAGGCCCATATCGACTTCGGGTGTATCAGGATCCTCCGGACTTGAAGCCTCACGCAGTTGGCTGTAGCAGACCCTCAATGTCCCCTCCGTCCTTGGTTTTTGTTCTGATGAATAACGAATCTTGGAAGACCTTTTCTTACCGCAGAAGAACACCTGGCGGGCAGTACCACGGCCAATGCAGCAACTCATGCTCAGGAATCTGCGTGAGACGATCACAGACAGGATCAAGCAAAATCATCGTTTGATGCAGGAAAGTTGTGAAGGCTTTGCTGACAATAATGACGCAGTTCATGCCGAACTGGAGAGTCAGTTATCCAGGCGTCAGCTATCCAGCCGGAATCCAAGACGACCTGCTGTGCGGGAACAGACATCACTCAACAATCACGCCGGGGGTTTAGAGCACTAAGGACAGAGTCAAGATGCCTCCCAGGGGAGCAAACTGTCGTTTGACTACAACCAGGCGTCGTTCGCCCAGGCGCTTCAGATGCTAGATTCAGATCCGGTGAGCATAGGTAACTCACAGGAGTTCACGCTAGGACTAGCGCAAGAGGGGCCAGCGACCCAGGGTTTCGCCAGGCAGCTATCGTTGAGCCTGGACGACTCGCAGGAAAGAGACGCAGGCGTGGGAGAGAATGGATTTTTGTACACTTGGCGAGGTGTAAACCATTGAGTTTATGGAATTTGATTTGCAGGAAATGTAAACTATTAGATTTCGGTTGGCCGAGCTGTGGAGCCGTAAGGACAATTTGGGCTGTATTTCTGAGCGAGATCTGAGCGAGAGCTCAGAAACTTAGAATCGCCGTGGCCAGGGTGTCCTGGACGCCCTGGTCACGGCAGTGGACTGGTAATAATAGAATATCAAGATGCGGATGAGGTTCAAAGTCACGATACAAGGGGCACCAGCGCCTCGAAGCCTTTGTGAATGGCACTTTGTAATACAAATGAATAGTGGAGCGATTGTGATGGCGTCTGGAATATGTGTGCTATCATGACGCAATCGAGAGTGTGCATGTGAGCTATCACGACGGCGTCTGGAATATGTGTGCTATCATGACGCCATCGAGAGTGGGCATGTGAGCGATCACGACGTCGTCAAGACGGCGTCTGGAATGTGTGTGCTATCACGACGCCGTCGAGAGTATGCAAGTGAGCCATCACGATGCGGTCGCGACGAACATGTGAGCTATTTGGAAGGCATTTGGAGCCTATAGCCTGACCTGGCAAGTGATGCAGAGGGGGTTCCAATATTGCTGTGTAGCATCCGGAAAACTAAGTATCTGGATAGTCTTCAGGGTGCGAGAGTGGAGTTGGATTCCGCCATGACGAGGGAGGCACAGGAAGGAGGTCGGCGGGATGCGGGAGAGCACAGGGTCTGAGGGCATCTGGAGGCATGCGCTTGGTGGTGGACGTCGTGGGGACGTCGAGGACGCAGGGGTAGATGGGGAATGGCGTCCGGACATGACGTCCGGCCGACGTCGCGTCCAGAGTAACAGTTAACGTTCTGAGCGTCCTGAGCGTCTGATGCACGGGACGCTCAGGACGCATATAATAAGTTTTGCTGATGTCATAGACCCGACGAAGCTTTTAAAGACCCCCACCTTCAAAGCGCCACAAGCCTTGATGCCCAAATTCAAGGCATAGATCAACAAGCAGATGAATGCCGGTATACTCCATAGGACCAGTGTACCTGGAGGAGCCAGCATGTTTGTGGAAGCAAAAAGCGATAGCAGAATCCGCCCCTTGGTAGACCTCCGCTTCAGGAATGATAACACCCAGGCCGATCACACACAGATCCCAGAACAAAACACTATACTAAATGGGGTAGCCAGAGGACGATTCCGCAGCAAGATAGATCTCAGTGACGCCCACTTCCAGACCAGAGTGCATCCAGATGATTTGAAGTACAACACTATCAAGACACCGTTCGGCAGCTTAACCAGCCAGGTCATGATGCAAGGAGACATGAATGTACCCGGAACCTTTGTGAGGACTATGGAGGACCTATTCCATGACGAATTAGGCAAGAACATATGGGTCTACATTGACGATATGTTCGTCTTCAGTGAGACCTTTGAAGTGCATGTTAAGGACATTACGAATGCCTGCAGTAAGCTGCAGAATGCCAGCTATTATGCCAACCCAAAGAAAAGTGTTTTCTTTGCCACAAAACTTGATATCCTAAGCCATAGGATAGACGATGATGGCATCCACCCTGCACCAGAGAAAATCCGAACCATAATGGACTGGACAAGACCAGAGAACCAGAAAGAACTGCAGCGATTCAATGGAATGGTTAATTATATCTCGCAGTTCATTCACCACATCGGCACCATCACAGCCCCGCTCACAGAACTGAGTGGGAATGCTGAATGGCTGTGGACGGATCTGCAAGAAGCAGCCTTCGAAGCGGTCAAACGAGCTGCAGATAAGCACAAAGTCCTTAGACCGATCAACTATAATAAGTCAGATATGATATGGCTTGTTACCGATGCATCCCCTACAGGTACGGGCGCTTGGATAGGCCAAGGACCAACCAGAGATGCAGCCAGACCTGCAGCGTTCCCCAGCAGCAAGCTGATGCTATCACAAAGCAACTACCCCACACCCCAACTGGAAACGCTCACAATCATTGAGGCTATGGAAGCATTCGCTCCCCATTTGCTACACAGGCCATGCACAGTGGTTACAGACCACGAAAGCCTCACTAAACTCATGACACAAAATAATGTCAATGGACGACAGCAGAGATGGCTAATGCACATCAGTCGCTTTGATTTTAAAATAGACTACCAGCCAGGAGTGAAGAATTTCCTAGCAGACTACCTATCGAGAATTCAGGAAGGAACCCCAGGGCCGTTAGATATAAGCCTCAAAGACCCCACTATCAATTATGACAGGCTTGAGCTACCAGACCCTACCCAACCCCTTCAAATCAATACAAGGTACACCTCCTCTACCGATTTTAGCATTGAATCGGACGACGCCATGTACCACTCAGGCGAAGCCCAAACCTCCCCCAGCCTTACCAGCAGTGACTCTATCAATCGCTGCCGCCCTGAATATCTTATGGACGAAATTACTTGCAATGAAGTAACCTGTTCCCAGAAGCGCAAGGCTTCTGCCCACTCGCCAGCTACATCAAGCGCAGCCAGCAACGATAGCAGAATATCGATTGGAAACTCTTGGGGTGATAATAGAACTCTCCCAAGGTCTAATGAAATGGAACGACGACATTCAGAAATGAGCTGGATGTCATGCAGTGACGATGGGTGTGAAATACATAAGAATGAAAAAGAAGGTGCAGGCTACTAGCCAAAGGACCCTAAGGTCCGGAAGCAGAGTAAGAAGACAAAGAGAAAAGAGCAGGATAGGACTTCAACATCGAATACAGCCCTTGAGGAGGGCCAGGCCTCGCTCCCTGATATCCCATAGCTCTCAGAGAGCCTTCTGCCTTTCCGTATGAATGATACCATCCTTGCTACACCTCCTATGGCCTGGCCAGCTTTTAGTCCCCTGTACAGCCAAGCAGGCTATGACTCTGATGAGGCAACCAATGCCAAACAATTTCTAAATACCGTACACTCCGGCCTTATCGGTATCCTCGCCCAGCGAGTTAGAGAAGCACTTAAGACCGACGCCCTCTACACCAGGGTCAAAGAAACCGATAACAAATTGCACTATTCCATCCGCGATGTCCTTCTACTTGCCCAGATCACCAATGGGTATGAAAACCTTGATATACCGGTAGGACCTCTTGAGAAGGGGGTATCCCTACGGGATTTCATCCTCAAGACTCTCTATGAAGGCCTCGGACATTTCTTAGCTGACAAATACTACTCCTATGCGGCTTGCTTCTTCTGGTGGCCACAGATGCGCCAGGACTTTGTCCTATACTGTCGGTCATGCGATAAGTGCCAGATTAACAATGAGTTCACCACCCTACACTATGGACGATCTCTTACCCTCCCTGACCCCGACGAAGCCTACCAATCCCTAGCCATAGACTTCGCTGGCCCCTTTAACAAATCTGATGGCTATACATCTATCACTGTCATTATGGACCGCTTTACCTCCTACACACATCTCATCCCCCTCAAGGACGCGGCCACCTCTGAGAAAATCTTTAAGAAACTAAACAATACCATCTTCGATGTGCATGGCCTCCCTCTCTCAGCATTGTCCTTGACCAGGACTCTCGCTTTACCTCAAAATTTTGGGCACAAATGATGAAGTCCCTTGGTATCCAGGTCTGGATAGCGACCCAATACTACCACCAAACGAATGGCCAGGTTGAGCGAAGGATTCGTACCCTCAAACAGGTAATGAGGAACTTGGTTGACCCCAGACAGAACAACTTGTCCGGTGCCCTCCCTGCTATTGCACCAGCCATGAATGGCGCCCAGCATGAATCCCTTGGCATCTCGCCATACCATGCCCTCTATGGGTGCCCCTGGAAGATATTCAACCCTTTCCAGAGATTCGCCAGCAAGGTACCAGCTGTGGACAATATTTTAAATGCCGATGAAGCAACAAGAATGGAAGTAGACATGGCTAGAAAGCATGCTACCTCCCGCCAGACTGTGCAGGCAGACAAACGCCGCAAACCCCTAACAGAACCCTTCAAGAATAGCAGTAGAGTTCTTGTTAGAGGCCGCCCTTATACCTCCTCCCCTGTACAATTCAAGAAGGTAGAACCTGGCAGGTTCTGACATTTCAAGGTCCTAGAACATCTACCTGACACAGACAACCACAAGCTACAACTCCCGCCCAGAATGGCCCGCCAGAAACCCTACTTTCACGTCTCCTCCCTTAAGGAATACGGAGAGGATGATCGCGACAGATTTAAGTCCCGCAGAATGGACAAGCCAGCACCCATCCTAATCGACAATGCAGAAGAATGGGAAGCAGAGCAGATACTTGACTACCGCCGCCAGAACAACAGGCACGAATTCCTGGTCCACTGGAAAGGCTATGAGCGAGCTGATGACTTCTGGGAACCTATCGAGAACCTCGACCACTCACTGGAACTCATACAGGAATACTGGGACGGTAACCACCCAGCAGAACCGACACCCCAGATCACCTCCCAGTACATTAAAGCTTCCTGGGAACCTATGGAAGTTTCCTCTACATCCTGTACCGCAAACGATTGCCCAGACGACCTCTGCGAACGCTATGATGATGAGGAATATCATTCTAGCAGCTCTGAGCAGGACTATTTGCCCACAGATGACGACAGCCTCCTATGGCACACCGATAACAGGGCTGAGGACAGCGAGGACTTTGGAATGATGGTTGATTTGTCAGAATAAGGGAATGTAACATGTGTACATGTTCCGGTAACAGTACACAGGAGTGGGCAGTTGTAACAGGTTTATTCCTGTCTAACGAAAATACAATAGGACCGGCGATAGGCCTGCTAGCGCTGGTGCTAAGGGAGGCTTCAGGGGACCGGAAGTAAGAGATAATAGTTGAAGGACAAATGGGACTCAGGGATTGCCGTTCAACCAAGTGTATTCTTAGACTGAAGGTCTGTCGAAGTCTGCTATCTCCTGCTAGCCAGGAGACTGGTTTAAATACAAAACCCAAGAGCGATAGCCTTCCTGCAATCACGATCATTACCAGTAGCTGTGCACATACCGGAATCCTGTAATCCTGCAAGACCAAAGAAAGAACCAAAACACAGCCTTCACCAGTGCTACATGACCATTCCATACCCGGAATCCTAAATATAAACTTCCAGCAAAGCAAACTAAACCTAGCAATACGATAGCATAGCCTATCTGACTCAGAGACAGTGGCGGAGCTGAAATCAAATCAAATAAACCAAAGATAAATCAACTAAACATAGGATATCCTGCACTGCCCGCTCCTGTGTACCGTTACCGCAACATGGACACATGTTACAGTTGGTGCGATGCATGCTGATTGCCCCTTGAAGCGAAATAGGCGGGAGTTGATCTCACTGTCCCGGCCCAAGGACTCCGGCATTTTGCATGAATACCTACTGCATGTTGATATTTTGCGCCATGTCCGTTGCGGGTTTGTTTATATTGATAGTTGATTTGCAGATTCTAGTCTGGTGAATATAGAGGATGTTATGGATGTTGTCGATGTTGTGCATGTCCGATTATCCTTGGTATGAACTTGCTGCTCTCGTGATCAACCCATATTATAAATACAACTCTCCGCCATTCCAGATGGTTTGAAAGAATCATGAATTGTTTGAATTGTTTTCAAGAATCAAGATGCATCAAGAACTGACACCTCGGGCATCCATTAGTGTTTCAGTCGTTTCCTGTGAATGCAAGATGATAACCAGCTGATACCATATGACGTCGCGACACACAACGCTAAACCTGTTCGACGGCTTGTGATAGATTAGTGTGCACAGCGCTAGGCCCAGCATCTCCAGTCATCTGCACGCGTTAACATCGAGACGACAACAACATCACACTACTATCACCAACACTGGACTCCCGAAATCGGCGGCGCCGAATTCCATTATGCCGGTCAAATGTTCATTTTGTCGTAAAGAAACGAGCGTCCAGGCGCATACGAGATACACTTGCGAAGTGCTCATGCAAATATCCATATCATACTCGCATCCACGATACAGAATCCACCTGCGGACGTCTTTACCTATGGGGGGACCGACCTATCTGACCCCACCGAACCCATCGAATACTCCGATTCAGACTAGGAATCAGATCCTGCCGGAGATACAGCCGGTAGTGAGCGCGACACCCCAGATCATACGCTTAGGTGGAAACCCAAAACAGAAGTACTCGAGGACAACACGTACCCAGTCGCTGCGGAACAAGAGGATTATCCGTGAACCGGGGAAGCCATTGGAGAGGTTAAAGAGTATAAGGAAGAATGCAGGGATTTGTGCGAGAACCAACGGGCTCCGCTTGCTTCTGCACAAGGTTTCAAACTTGCATCTTGGTTCATTGAGAGCAAAGTCTCAAAGACACGGATTAACGATCACTTTTCGAATGGTATCAGAAACTCGCCATCCGTCAGCTATAGCTCTATGCATACGTTGCAGAATCTTCTCCAACACGTGGATCTGTATAGCCCCTATCTGCAATGGTTGGAGGGACATTGGAGGTCGGTCAGAGAACATTACCATTCTTCTATCGGAACGTCCTACACTGCGTGAAATATCTTCTTCGCCAGATAGCCTATGGTGATGACTTGGTCTATACGCCACCCCGTGAATACGACCAGAGCTGACAGAGAATTTATGCAGAAATGCATACAGCTGACTGGTGGTGGGACGTCCAAGTACTGCCGCGTAGCCTCTTTTATGTGAAAGCATACTAATAGATCACAGGAAACACTTCCGGAAGGGGCGACTGTGGTTCCAATCATTGGGATGTCAGATCAGACGAATCTCACCAACTTCTCTGGAGACAAGAAAGCATGGCCCGTTTATATGACGATCTGAAATCTTCTGTCGACAATACGTAACAGACCTGGATCAATGGCGATTCTGCTTCTTGGGCTATTGCCCATTCTGCCCAAGCTCGCAAAGTCGTCTAGGGCCGACAAACACCAGAGACTGATAAAAGCCGACACACTCTGTGGCGTATTCCAACTCATTTTTGTGCCATTGAATGGTACGGCGCGGGAGGGAGCCTCTATTGATTATACTGACGGCAAGATCCGGAGAAGCTTCCTGATAATGTCAGGCTGGATTGCGGACCATATGGAAAACATTACCCTACACGGGATCAAATCCAATGCCTGTCCTAAATGTGAGGTGCCTCCAGAAGAATTCGGAAGCCGAGCCGGCCACCATCGTACTAGAGATTATGCAAGATACAAACGGTACAAACGCGAAAACCCGGACCTAGATTCCGAGACCCACGACGCTGCTCACGCTCGCTACACGAATGAAACTCATGGTATCAAGAGGGGGCAAAACGTTTTTCAAGGACTCGTAAGCGTTTCGACACCTGATCTGCACAAGCCGGATATGCTCCATACAATATATCTAGGACTCTTCAAGCATATGATGCACAGGATTCAGGGATTGCTCAAAAACCATGTGGGACAGCAGGCCTTCGACGACGCCTGGAAAGCTTTGCCCCCTTACCCAAGATTCTTTGTCCCCAAAATGGCCTACAGTGAGGTTACGCAGTGGCAAGGAAAAGAGATGAGGAATCTCGGGCGTTGTTTGTTGGGAGTTCTCACTGTGGCGTTGAGACAGCCTGATAGTACGCAGGTGCAACCCTTCAGACGTGCGCTCACCTGTGTCAGGTCTCTGCTTGACTTTACCATGATGGCTCAATACCGAAGTCACACACCCAAGACTATATCTTATATGGAAGAATATGCGACGCAGTTCCACGAGACGAAGGAAATCTTCTGGGAGTTTCGTATATCCAAACGGACGCAAGAGAAGGCTGATGAGTTGCGCAAGGAGCTGCGTCGTCAGAGAGCCCAGATGAGGGAGCGAGTGCTCCCATCGCAACGGCGCCGGATCGGTGACCACGATCGTGAAGAAGAGAACGACCAAGGTATGGAATTGATACATTCCGAATCTAATTTCAACTTTGTTAAGATGCATCTAATAAGTCACTTTCGCGATCACATCTACATGTTCAGCAATATTCCCATGTATTCTACCGAGTATGGAGAGCTCCCACATAAGGAGCAAATCAAGGATGGATGGCGACACTCAAATAAAATCGACGCAGCACGACCGATACTAAGCAGCTACCGTCGACAACCTGCAATCCGCATGAGACTTTTGCACTTGGAATTCCTTCAACGTGCAGGAGCTGATTTGCCAACTGTGGTAGTAGAACATTTAGAGAAGACCAGGCCCGCTCCAACCCCACCAGCCTATCGTAGGATTCTGAAGGGACGTCGTGATAATATCCACGACGCCGTTGATTTTCGCAGAACATGCAATATATCCTTGGAGACGATTTGTTGGGCATTGATACGATATAGCCGACCGAGCCTGCCTCCCGAGCGCTGACTGCCGGAAAATCCGGCGATACTTCGAGCTTTGACCGTAGAGCTACTGACGCAACTGGAGATCCCGGTTCTTGCGTTCCAGGAGTCACGTGTTTACGATATACACAGGGCCCGATGCACAGGTGCTCGACTCTTCCGGAACCAGACCAGTCGGAACGATTGCGTTTGGATACAGGCTGGTGGGGAGAATATGTATGGTGCGCTCAGGGGTCGTTTCCCGGCAAGGCTCATAGTTCTGTTCAAAATCCGGTCAGGCTATATGCAGCAGGATACGGTCTATCGCCTCGCCGGGGTTCAATTCATGAGCCTGGTAGACTCCAGACGACCGTCGGACGTAGTACACGGTCTGGTAACCGTTCAGCTCAGAGACGCTACCCAAGAGCTCACAATTGTGGATATCGGGATGATCTTAGGCCTGGCGCATCTAATACCAGAGACACAACGGTGCTGGCTTGTCAACAGTTGGATCAATTTACGCATGTTTAACGAGATCTATTAGGATCACAGAGGGGGCTTGTATAATAAAATAAACTCGGGGAGTGACGTGGCCTAGATGTGGGCTACATCGCTCCCCGACGGAGATGTAGCGTCACGATCACGACTAGACGATAAACGTGTATAATAGGCAAGTATATAGTAGAGATACTATAGACATAGAGGAATAGAAACATCTAAAAACAGACAAATTATGCACCATAGTAGTAGTAGGAGGCACACCGGCAGGAATGACTAGGGTGATATCGGCGGCAAGTTGTTATGAGCACGCCCGGAAGCAGAAGGAAAATGGGGTACCATGGGGAGGCGTCCGGATGCTGTGGAGATGCGAGGCAGGAAAAGAGACGTCAGGACGCGAGATAAGGGGTGGGAGAAGAGCAGGAGATGTGGGGTGGCAGCGGGATGTAGGTAAGGTCCCACGTCACGTCAGGATGCAATTGGCGTTGGGAATGGCGTCCTGACGCTGGGAACGCAGAGGATGGAAAAACGACATCGGATGCGTCCGGACGCGGCGCCCGCGCCTCAGACGCAGGATTAACTTTTGCTGATGACTGTCTACTCGTGGAGTGGGGACACTCTCAGATGAAATCGCAGTTCGGGAGATTCTCTGAGTCAAGCTGGGCAAGTGTTCATGGTCAAACGGTGTTCGCACTTTGTTCTGATGAACTGAATTGTTAAGAAGATACTTCTTAACTAAAGAAGTCGAAGTAGCATTTTTCTCCTTTTTTTTTTTTTTTTTTTTTTTCTTTTTTTATATTATATATTCATTGTTAAGGTACAAGAAATCGCATGGAGCGCTAGCTATGGCGAAAACAAAACCCAAAATCCAAAACGTACTAACAAAGGAAAAATCCAGCACCAAACTCTTCAGCTGCGGTCCGTACCGGTCCCAGGCCCACATTCGGGCACGAAATTAAAACAAGTACATAAAAGGAAACCCTCCTTAAACCAGCGGATAGCATAAAAAACAAGTAAAGCAAACCTAGCTCTCCTGAAACGACATAAAGTACGCAAAGGGAACTACATTAGAGGACTGGGAAGAAATGGAACCAGCGGAAGAAGACGGGCGAGAGAACATGCCCGGAGGGAAGGCGGTGGCTGTCGAGCTTATGAATCGGGCGAGGGCCCCGAGTAGCGGGGCGGAAGACCAGACCGGGGCGTCGGGGCCGATGTCAGAAACCCCCTGAAGGTGGTGGGTTCAGGCTGGCTCTTTCGCGGGGCAGCGGAGGATGGCGTGCTCGAAGGTCTCTGGGGCCTCGTCGCACCTGGGGCAGGTCGTCGGGATGTCGACGTCATTCCAGGAGGGATGTGCGCGGAGGTAGCTCTTGCCAGACCTCATCTGGTGCAGGTGGCCCGCGGTGAACTTGTTGAGGCCCATAAACCGATGGGGCCTGAGCGAGGGGCGGTATGGGTAGCGGGCCGGGTCCGGCGCGGCTTCTTCCCATTCTTTGATTAGGAGGCTCTTGCACTGGAGCTTGAGCTGGGGGTATGAGCGACCATGGGGAGGGGCTGGATGGAGAGTAGTCAAGAGGTGCTGGGAGGTCACTGGGAGGGGATCAGATCCGCCTGGTCCCAGGATAAAAAGCATGGAGTGAGGGAGGGCGTCTAAGGGGAGGTGGGCCCTGTTCTTCGAGGGCGGCCTTGGCTGGAGCCACGGGAGGGGTAAACGGCTCCCCGCGTTCTTTGCAGAGAGAAGCCTATGACCCGGGGAGTGGCGGTGTAGGGAGGGCGTTTGGACCGACAGGGGGAGGCGGGCCGTGGCCGGGTTGATTTCCGGGGGGGGGGGAGTATCCTGAGGCTGGCGAGCCGGCGTTTGTATGTTAGGAGGAGGTCCAGGGGAGGGAGGCAGGCCTCGATGGCCAGTATATCGATAGGGGTGCTGATGAAACAGTTGGTGGACCACCTCTGAACTTTGTGCCAGAAGGCGGCCAGTTTCTTTGTCATGTGGTAAGTGAGGGGAAAGACTTCCGCCCCATAACTGAGAATGGGAAAGAGGAGCGAGGAGGCAAGCCGATAGCAGAGGAAAGGGGGGAGACCCATCCACGGGGGGGAGAGCCTCTTGATGGCCACAAAGGCAGCTTGGGCCTTGGCCAGGCGTTTGGTGAAGTGGGTCGTGGTGGACATAGAGGGGGTGAACCAGTAGCCTAGCCATCTGACCTCGTCTTTGGGTTTGAACACCGAGCCACCCAGGTGGATCGGGGCTTTGGAAATTGGGGCTCTGTCCCTGTTTGTACGCCAGTGGATGAGCTCTGTCTTGGGAACCGAGAACTCTACGCCTAGCCTGGCCCCTCTGGCCTTCAACCTGGCGTATTGTCTCTGCAGGATCTGGATGTTCCGACGATATGACGTCGAGGAAGCTGTCAGGGCGAAGTCGTCCACGTATGAGAGGGTGAGGCCCATCGGAATCTCTGAGTGTAGGCTGGAAACGTAAATGACCAACAGCAGTGGGGAGATGGGGGAACCCTGCGGGGTGCCGACGGAGACGGGGGCGAATATCTTGGGTGAGCCTTGGTAGAGGAGGCGACACGTCCTGCCAGATAGGAAGGACCTTGTCCACGACACTAGATACGGGTTGACCCCTTTGGCCTTCAGCATGCCGCAGAGGGATGAAGGGTTGACGTTGTCGAATCCCCCTTTTATGTCCAGGAAAAGCGTAGAGACCTTCCTTTGGGCCATCTGGAGGGTCCTGACCTCATGGGTCAGGGTGGAGGTCGCGTCCGATGCCGAGAGGCCGGCTAAGGACCCGCACTGATGCGGGTTTAGGAGGCCCGACACCCGGGCCACGCAGGAGAGTCTTGAGTTCATTATCCTCTAAGTCGAAGTAGCCTGAACATTAGTATATATACAGTCACTGGACATAAGTCTTGGTGATTGCGGACTTTTGAGACACACCCGTGTATCCAAGGGGTATTTAGCAAAAGGCTGATAATGGCATTTCGATGGTAGAACAACGCGAAGAATTAAACATAAAATGTTAGTTTAGTAGTAAAGCTGTAAGAATGCATGTAGTATGATACCCCATACGTGATTTTCCACTGTGGTGGGGCTGGGGGGTGTCAGACTTGGATTATCTCGCTTAGTCCTTGCTGACTAAGCGATCACCAAGACTTATGTCTAGTGACTGTAGTAGGCCTCTCCCCAGGTGGTTGAAGAATCATCAAGTAACGGAGAAGAGACCTTAATAATATAACAAGTTAACAACTTAGCAAGTTATATTTAACTCCTTGATATTTGACTACGCTATATTACTTTACCTTTACCAAATGGGTATTATTGAGCCTTCCTGACTATTAATCCGTTGTGGCAAATATCCTTGGCCTAGTTAGCCCGGCATCCTACCATGTTAGCTACCCAGTAACAGATTTCCCGTGGTGTTGGGATTTCAATCGCTGGTGGTGTAGGAGAGATGGTTCGTGTCCTATTCCATTGTCCTTTTATTTTTTTACTTTTTTTTTGATATCATGCATTGTTTGTTTTAGGTACAAAAAGCCTTATGCAGCGCGAGCTATGAAGAGAAAAAAACCTTCTAAGTCACAACAACCGCCCACTTCACCTCCTCATGAGAAAAATCAAACACCCCGCAACCATAGGAAAAGCCCTCCTCAGCTAGCACCTAAGATACTAATACCCTAGACACGTAAGGAAACAATTCTTAGAAACGTAGAGGTAGAGAGACCGAAACCCTTCGGCAGGCTCCCCAGAACAAAAGAAAGTTTCGCTAAGGCCTCGAAACACTGGCCTGCGGGAGAGGATAGTGATCGTGCGTTTTAAAGGAAAACCACAGAAATGTGGGCCGACACTGTAACCGCAAAACAAAGGACGCACTGCCAGTAGTAAATACATTGTTTGACCAAGGTGTTGGCGGCCGCCACAGAGGCAGTACAATACCAAGACTGGGCATAGCTGAGGAGGAGCGCGACGATCGGAGAGGATAGAGGGGCGCGTGGAGCCCCCGGGCACTAGGGTGCCAGCCGGTGAGTAGCAGTAGGGTGCTAGCCGGGGGGAGGAACGCAGTAAGGTGCCAGCTATGGGGGCAGTACGGTGCCAGCGGACCGAACCGGGAGGGGGGAGAAGGAAGGATCACAACTCGGAGCGGGCTAGCCACAACCGACAAACAGGCCATAGCAAGGGCTTTTGGGAAGACGACGAGACCGGGACAAGACCGTGATGTTACTAACCGAGGCTTTCCCCACTAGAGGAACAAGCCCAGCAAGCCAAGGCCTACTTTGACCGAGAGTCCGACACCGTAACGCCGACTGTGAATGAAGCGAGAAGCTCTCCGACCGTGCAAAGTGCTAAGCCAGGTGCAAAGCAAGTGCGGGGTAAGGGGGAGAACCAAACTTCATGAGCATGTCAACGATGAACAGGAACGAGAACCCCAAGGAGGAGAGACCAAAGGGCCTCAGAAGAGGACGGAAGATGGCTTAACGTCAACACCTAGGCAGTAGCCATCGTGGGAGAAGAGAGGTGGGTGGGGGAAGGCGACCATAATTTCCTGTGGTGTTGAGATTTCAATCACGGGAGATGTAGGAGAGATGGTTTGTGTCCTATTCCATTGTCCGAGCCAAGCCCCTTCTATAGGCATCTTCCCACAACTCTAACCCTGATAACTCATCTCCTCGCATAACATAACCTCTATGACTCATAATGAGTCATAGCGTGAAATCCATCAGATGACTCATATGAGTCACTGCGCAACATACTGTTAACCAATCATCACCCATCAATCAAGTCATGTGCTCAAATGAGTCACATGCGTGAAACCCATGACTCATAATATAAGTCATGTGCAAAAGTCATTACATCATGTGCAAAAGTCATTACATCATGTGCAAAAGTCATTACATCATATGACGTCACAATCGTGAGTCATGAAATCATTAACTAATCATAACATAATCATGACTCTCTAAGGCCCTGTTTGGCAGGCCAACTTTTGTAAGGTAACACCTTGCAGATTGCGGTTTGTAAGGTTTCCCAAACTGCGTTTTGTAAGGTGTGCCAGGTCATAGTTTGTAAGGTATAGTTTGCCAAACAAGAGACGGAACTTTTACAAGGTAGACACTATACATGTGTGGCTACTCGGGCTCAACCCTAAACAGGAGTGGAGAAAATAACATTATTAGAGTTGTAAGTCGAGTTTATTAGGGCAAACCACCATATTTACCAGTCACCAGTCTGTTTTCAAAACTCTCTTAAACCCTAAACTACGCTGCTTCCAAACCACAGTTCATAAGGTTCCCAAACTCTACCTCTCAAACAATATGCTGCCAAACACGGTTTACCTTACAAACTGAATTTTATAAGGTAAACCTTGCAAACCGCAATTTGTAAGGTGTTACCTTAGAAAAGTTGGCCTGCCAAACAGGGCCTAAGGCTTAATCATGTGAGAATTATGAGTCGAGCGACATCATAATGTAAAACCAACATACCTTATGACTAATAAGTAATAGTCATGTAAAATCTGCCTTGCTTAGTCACAATTTGTGACAAGGGTATTGAACGGGGGCATGGGCCTAGACAGGGGCAGGGGCAGGGGGTGAAAAAAAAAACACTGTGGCCTGGGCCATTGACCGGAGCGGGGCAGCAAATCAGGGCGGGCCACCAGTTTTGCGCCAGAGGCCCCATAACAAACACGAGCGAGACTTGAAGCCGAACGTCCTAATGAATTTGAGCGCTTTCAGGAACTAGAGGAGCAGCTACATGGTAGTACTCCGCTTGATTACTAGGTTAATAAACGTCAATCGCCTAACTCTGAGTCACAGACTTGTGACCTAGCAGCTATAGCAATTGATATCTTATCAATTCCCTCCATGTCCTCAGAGCCAGAGTGTGTATTTAGCAGGTCAGTTCTAGTAGTAATTCTTGATTATAGATAATACAACTGATTTATTTCTATTGTAGTTCTAAATTACTTTTATCAGATCACCCGGAATCGTTGAGGAGATGATATCATTGAGACATGCGAATGTTTAAAAGCTTGGGAGAAGGAGGGATTTGTTATTGATGAAGAGATCATGGCAGTGGAAACTATGTTAAATGATTTGGGGGAGGTTTCTTAGCAACAGATCATTTTCCTTTTATTCTTATAATATTTTCTTTGTTTTCTTTCACATCGGCAGCCCAGATTAGTATCAACTCTAGTCACAATTCATAAGATATTTGAACCACCACATGAGCAACCCTTCCAATGAGATTATAATTGCTAATTCGTCTAGTATCTTAAGTATATTCTAGTATTCTTTGCTAACAAAGCGAAATTGTTCTTATATTTTTAATTGTTCAATTTGATATATTGTGTAGGCCAGGCCGGCCTATCAAGCACCATGTGCAAGGCCTCTATGGCCTATAGGCCTGGCCAGGCCCATCCAGGCTCAGCCATTACTAGGCCTGCAGGCTTGGGCTCGGCTAGATCTTCAAGAATTTCAACAGGCCAGGCTGGGCTTTACCGAAGCCTGGCCTGCCTGGCCCGTTGGGAACACTGTCGTCGTCGTAGTCGTTCCTGGAATAGTAGCTCTTGCGCTCGTAGTCATTGCTGCCTGCTTCTAACTCTTAATCAAGCTCATCTGCTCTCTCCAAAATGCCTCTCCCCACCCGATCCTTTAAACCTCCCCTAGCCATACATATCCCCCAACCCCTTCAAATGTGGGCTGCGCATAGCAGAGGTCATATTTGCTGTTCCAGTATCATCAGATAGAGCACTACTTGCATGGAAGCAGAAAGTCTCTGAAGCCAGATTATACGGGAAGCTCGCTAGGAAGCGCCTAGACATCGAGAAGATTATAGTTCCGGTAACTAGCTGGAATCCAAGCAATGCGATGGCGATGTAGAACATCACTGGGAGGAGAACATGAATATGACCGAAATTCGGGCAGCGGAAGCCCATGGGTCCTCACCCACCGTCGCCACCATTATCATCCTGCAGCGAATGCACCACCAGTGATGGTAGAGTAGATCTAAAAGGGATCCTCAGAAACATCAGACTCGGGGGCTGACGAGTACCCCCTATCCTCCTCCACCAGTGTAACAAATTCCGAAGATGACTCCGGTTCCGATGGCAACCTCTGGGGCCTCCTCTTCTCAATCACACACCCTACCGAAGAGTGCAAGCACAACAATCCCGAAGTCTTCTCTACGACAATGCCGGAAATCCTATCCACGCACTTGGCCATAAGGGCACGCAAGGACTTAGTACTCATAAGAGCGAAGCCTCCTCAGTGGAGATTGAGGAGAGCAAAATCGAGGCGAAGGTTCGTATAGTGGTGGGTGAGGAGATGAGGAAGAATTTGAAGAAGGGGAGGGTGAAGGAGGTTGTACCCAAGGATGACGACGAGGCGGTGAAGAAGATGTTGGAGCTTGAGAAGGAGCTTCAGGAGATGGCACAAGGAAGGGTGATTGAATTATTTAATGCTGTCAGGGTTGCACGAACTAATGGTGAAGAAGGGAGTGGGGCTGTGAAGAGAGAGGGGGTTGTGGGGATTGCAAAGAGGGAGGAGAAAGGTAAGATATATCCACATAGATTTCAGGATCGGGACCAAATGCTAAAGAAATGTTATATTGACAGAAATATCGGATCAGGGCTTCTCAAGTCTCACCCAGTCAGGTGGGAAATGACCACTTCCAAAGGTTTGCTTCCAACTACATACACAAGAGCGATGCATTGCTTATACTGTCTATATTTACGAACTCGTAATTTTATAAAAAGTTTACGTCTTTTGTCTTTGCTTTTTCGGGGACAAAGAATACGAACAAAAGATGCCAGATTGCGGATGTTTTCGCTTTTTATGAGACAACAGACCGTTATAAATCCATCCACCCATCCCGGGTGCCTTACTATGCCCAACATGAACCCTCAAAAACAACCCCTTCTTCGAATGATCACTCGATTGCAAATTTCTTGTCAGACGATATCTTGACAACCAACCCATCAATCGCGTTAAATTACCCTTTTTAACCTGGCACCCCAACCATGACCTGTTACACACACCTGTCAGCTGCATCTCACTTAAAATTCCACTGGGAGGGGAAAAGGAATATACGTCTCCATAAGTCCAATAGCCAAATCTAGCATATCATTCTCGTAATTCTCCAGCCCGAGTATGCGCTCTTACATAGTGTCGTCAACAACAATGGCAACAATGGCATGACATATCAAGCAAGCGGCGGACCCGCAGCAGGTGACTCACGTCTCTAGCCTGTGCTCCTGGGAGATGGCTAATAGGTTTTCTCTGGTTGGGACGGTGAATTTGCGGGATTTGGAGGATCTGGAGGATTTGTCGACAAGTATTGGGTAGAATCTATCTTTTTTCCCCGTAAATGGCTGGTCGTTCGGGGCGAAGCTGTGACGAGCGCTAACCTATAGTGGATGACTGAGTGGCAGGCAACTCATCGCTATCAGCAAAATAAATTCACAATGGTAGGTTTTTGCATATCCAGATATACGAGCTATCGGCTAAGAGTTTCTAGGAAAGAAGTCCAAGCGGGTCCCTGTTCGTCTCCCCCACAAAATTGAGAAGCGCTCTAACAAAAAGGCCCACAGGGAACGAAAGGAGCCCAAAAAGCATCCAGAACTTCACCAAAAAAAGATGAATGACAAACTCAATATTCCGAGCTGTTTTCCATGTAAGATCGTTTACTTTCTGAGATTGAAGAGGGAAAGCTATTGAAGGAAGAGGAGCAATTGCGAAGAGAACTTGCAAGGTAGAGAAAGGAGTAGTTAGTGGGTAGGGCAGAGGGTATGAAGGATGCTATGCAGGACCAGGGAGGAAGTTATGAGAGTTCCAGTGAGTTATATAGCGATGCTATGGATGAAAATGACGCTGATTCCAGAGTATGTTCCGCCATGTGTGACAAGTATTCATTTCTCTTTTTAAACAAATTGCTAAATAATCATAGACTTAAGGTTCCGCAATGGGAGCCCTCCTGGCCTTCCAGTAAGCAAGGGCCTCAGAATATGGAGCCGAACATGGTGGCTTCGGCGGCGAGTCCAATGGCGATTCAGATTCAGAAACTGGCTTTCCAGATCTTGAGTTCAAGAGCACCGGCAAAGATACCTCATGAAAATCGCTTGACAAGATATTCAAGCAAGTGGTCGACGCTGCTGACATAATTTTCTACCTCCTAGATGCTCAAGACCCCGCAGGCACCCGTTCCCGCGATGTGGAAAGACAGATAATGGGGGCTGATGGCAGCGAGAAACGACTAATCCCTATCCTGAACAAGATCGATCTCGTGCCAGGAATGCCTGAAAGGGTGGTTGGATTATCTCCGCAGATACTTCCCAACGCTGCCACTAAGGGCGAGCAGGTCTGCTGCGAATTATCAGACATTTGATCATAAATCCTTGACGGTACAGGGCACCTCAGCTACTCTTCTGGAGGCTCTAAAATCATTTGAGCATGCCAAACAGCTCAACCGGTTGGTATCAGTGGGTGTAATTGGATACCCAAATGTTGGGAAATTATCAGTTATCAACACCCTTAGGGCCTCTGGGTGGCTTATGGACCGCCTGTCCGACAGGTGCTGAAGCCGCTGTCACCACCAGCTTACTAGAAGTCAAGCTAGACAAAAAGTTCAAAATGGTGGCTCAAAGGACGACCAGGCACACCTCATCCTCCTAAGTGCCCTCCGATCAAAGCAAATCCTCGACCCGGTACCTGCAGCTGCCCTCCTTATCCGCCGGCTGTCTACATCGCACACGCTCTTTGAGAAACTCCTCCGTGTTTACAACCTCCCTCCAATCGTCGATACTACCGCCACTGATCTCACAACGGACTTCCTTATGCAGGTCGCACAAAAGTGTGGGCGGCTAGGTAAAGGAGGCATCCCCGACACCGAAGCAGCGGCAAAGGTCGTCATAATGGATTGGAGGGATGGAAAGAGTCAAGGTTGGGTTGATCCCCCCAACCGCGGTCCTTATGACTACCAAGGTGTTAAGCCGGCTACCGCTGCCATAATGACCGATCGGAAAGAGATTGTTAAAGTGTCGGCTGAAGAGTTTAAATTGGATGGGTTGTGGGGTGAGAATTAGAATGCAGGCGGACAGGGCGAGGAGATAGAGATACAGGATTGATGATCCTATGGCATCTTTTGTTTCTTTATATAAATGCCTATATTGTGCTTGCTTTGGCTTTTTGTAGTAGTGGTCCGCCATAGCGCTCTAGCTTTTCCGTAGATATGAGCTATGAATGTATAGTTCCTGCCGCCCATGCTTGTAACATCCTTCGCACACAAAACCCTAGCCTTGGAGGCCACTAAGTCCCCCTCCTCGAAACAAATGCTGTCCCTGTCTTCAGCTAGCTTTGACCTGAGAAGAGACGCGACTCGACTGTCGCTGCTACACTCTCTGTAAAGGAATTCCAACCCTCTGAGCGCGGTATCATCATATTTCTATCATTCCCACGCAGCTCCTCTGCCCCCTCTTTATGGAATCCCTTTGCGCAGATTTCCCACTCGCCCTTACACATTCGCCAATCTGAGATGTGAGGTCCTTCGTGCTCGAGTGATTTTAACATCTCGTGGTGGAAGCCTCTTGCAGACTAATGCCTCCGCGTGAGTGAGAGAGAGAAATCAACCTTCTGAGGGGGAGCAGTGAGCGGCCCAATGGCATCCTCACGCTCCAGCTCAGGGGTTCTCTTCTAAAATAACAAACCTTTCAATAAACCCACCCACCCGAGTTAACAAAGCCGATCACAAACCAACAAGATTCTGAGACCGAGAGGGAGCAGTGATCTTTCGGGCAACCCCATTCAAGAGTCTGATCTTTCGCGAAAAAATGTGCCGTTATGGAAAGCTAACTGTCGACTACTCTATAAACAATGTGGTTATGCAAACAAAAAACAAACAAAGCCTGTTAGAGTCTTCGAACGGACATTAACATCCACATAGAGACAAGTACTAATTACCAATCGGACAACGTTAACCTTGAACTAAGGCTAAAGATGGCGTATTATCCGGCAAGAGTTGGATTGAGGTTAGTGTGGATCATCTTGAACCTGGCCACCCACCCACGGCCACCGATATGCCTACAACTGTGGCGAATGGGCGTTCTTTACGCACTTGCTGTTGGTTCACTTGCCTTTTAATTCACTTTAATTTAGCTCCAATCCGAATTTTGCCTGATAATACGGTAGACAGCTGTCTCACTTACCCAATTTGAGCGCTAAATTTTACTGAGAGTGGATAACGGACCGCCGGATGAGTACAAGTCCCCGGCATGAAGAACCAGAACACAGGGGTCAAACTTTTGTATGATACAGTTACGGGTGGGTCTCTCTTTTTTCCTTTTCTTTTCTGAACAGAAGGGCTAGAGAGGAGAAGAAGAAGGAGTACCTTAGCGCTCTACGCACGGAAATACATTGGTATCCCGGGCCAGGCGCGTGTTTTTGGATATCGTTCACTGGTTATGATATTAATTCATTCTGCCCAACCTAGTTGTGATGGAGCTCGGTATGGGGTAGGAACCCCCTGTAAAATAATAAATGAACCTCGCGATGGAATTTCTTCCAAAACCTCGCTATAATGAACGAAAAAAGCCCGGACCCATAGCGTTCCTTATACAATAGAATGTGAGCTGTGACTGCACTCGTGTATGATACGAGTATTTATAAGCCCGTCCTACCTGGGCCGAACCGGTGTTCTCATACAGGTAATAGTGGTCCCTGATACTCACCCAACACTCTGTCATCCATTATACTCGTAGGTTAGCGCCAGGGGTTGGTATGCGCTACACTTATGGTTCTGTGGATACTTAGCCGCGCTAGGAGTCGCTTAACTTTCTTCTGATAGCTACCGGTGTCAACACTGCCGGTAGAGATCTTGGAGTAACAAATGGAATTCTGAACCGGTAAGCCATCAGGCTATGACAAATACAGAAAATTAACCAAGGCATCGCATTATTATGTGGGAAGAGAATCTCCAGGCGCTAGTGCGTTCAAATAAGGTTTTCATTCTGGTTTTATCTTAAAATTAGTTGAGAGTTGAGCAAGCAAGTTGATGAGGGTGTCTTTGAGGGTGTTTTTAGAGAGAGAAGAGGCAGAGCGAAGATTTTTCATACACTCTTTTGACTGCCGCCTGGAAGCCTGGGCGTTTCGTTTCGAACTTTCGCCAGAGTGATAATTTGTGATCGCGGAAAGTCATAAATGTAAGAATTTCCCACGCAAAAAACCAGCAGAAAGAAGTCAGCCCTCCACTCCCCCGTCGCATTGCATACATACTCGGGAGGTTTTTTCGTTGTATTGATGGAGTGGAGCGGAGTAGAGTGGACGGCTCGAACAGGGCGGACAGAGTTGACCACTGTGGAGGTGGCTGACGACGTTCCAGGAGACATATTAGTGGCCCACTTCCGGTCCACCTTCCTCTCATTCATTCACCTGCTTCGACCACGAAGACGCCACAACAAACAATTAGGGTGACACTGCTATAAGGTTAATTGATTACTTGCTCACTTACTTCTTTGCAAACCACTGACAGCAGATATAGGAATCTAATTAATTCAAGGCCGAGGATCACGATTCCGCCTAGCTGCTTGTGCATTGTTTTTCAACAAACTGGTTGTGTTTCCTTAGAGCTAGTCAAGCTTGTATCCCCTTCCCTGGCCCAATACCTCCCTTTTAAGTATTTTGCAGAGGCTGATGTTGAAAGAATGACCATAATCCGACAATGCAAAATATCAATAACGGGGGACCACTCATTAAGGCATCTAAGGCGGGCAACCGTGAATCAGTGCGGAGGCTTCTCACTCTCAAAAGGATTATCCCGGATAGGGCGGATGAGAATGCCCGAACACCGCTCGCGTGGGCTGCCTCGGCTGGGCATTACCAAGTTGTGCAGGTACTACTAGGACGTGGCGATGTGAATCCTAATGCTCCTGACTCTAAGGGCCAAACACCTCTCTTGTTGGCTGCAAAGGAGGGGCATGATAAGGTAGTGCAGCTACTAGTAGGGCGTGGCGATATTAACCCTAATATCTATGATGCTGATCACCGAACCCCCCTCTGGTGGGCTGCGGGGAAGGGACATAATGGGGTGGTGCGGCTACTGTTAGCACGCGAGGACCTCGACCCAAACATCTCTGGCACCGGTAACGAGACATCACTTACATTTGCTTCGAGAATGGGGAAAGTTGAAGTTGTAGGGATGCTATTAGAACGGGGCAATGTCAACCCGAATCAACCTGACCGCTCGGGGCGAACCGCTCTCTATCATGCTGCCCAGAGAGGCGATAGTACAGCTGTGAATCATTTACTAGCAAGAAATGATATCCAGCCAGATGAAGGTATTTGGAATGGTGAAACACCCCTCTTAGTTGCTGCCGTGTCTGGGAACTGGCGAGTAGTACAGCTGCTGTTGAAAAGAGACGATATCAACCCGAATACACGGGGCATAAAGGTCAAACACCACTCTCTTATGCTGCTCAGTGCGGGAATCTGAGGGCCGTACAACTGCTCCTTGGCTATACGAATATTAATCCAAATCTACCCGACGCTACAGGACGAACACCGCTAGCCTGGGCTGCCAACTACGGGCATGATGAAGTGAGGTTACTGTTAGCGGAAAACACAAGAATTCCCACCCACCGTAAGCCCTCCCCTTCTCTTCCCCCAATAAGCCACCAAAGCTGACATCACCTCCTCCACTCTAGTCCTAGCAGACTCCCCTCCAACCATTTACAGGCTAGAAATCGCCCCACACTTCGCAACCTTAACCCCCAAAGAAAAGCTCTACGCACACCACATCTCCCGCGCCTCCTTCCTAGGCACACGTGTGACCCTCCGTCAACACTCGCCGGAAAGTGAGGCAATCTTCGACCTCATACTTGCTCTATACGCCGCGTGCGCTGGGGACTGGAAAAACCTCGCTTCGGATGGCCCCGTCAGCGAGCAGGATGTTCAGTACTGGCTCGAGTACGCGACGGTATTCCTCGCCTCGCTGGGGAACTACAAGTCCTTCGGAGACCTGAAGTTCGTGCCCCGCATTCCGAAGGCAGAGTTACGTAAGCTGGTGGAGTATGCCAGCGGGGAGGCAAAGAAGTTGTTTTATGAGGTGGAGGAGGTTCTGTATTCGTTTGTGCCGGAGGAGAGGAATTGGATTGGGCATATCGATGCTGGACATGTTTCGGCTTATTACCCCGACTCGCCAAGTATTACGAAGGCAGAAATTGAAGAAGTGCTGGCAGCCACGGCTGCGAATGGGATCCTTGTCGAGAATACAAGGTTAAAGAAGGTTTCCGGCTCCGAGTTTCACATGCTGTTCGCCTCGGCAGATATGACGGCGCCGGAGGGGCAGAAAACCGAGTTTGCATTTGGTGATGGAAGGAGGAAGAAGAAGTTGAAATTGATATACGGGGATTATGCAGAATTGATGGGGAAGATCTCTGCAGAGTGTGGGGCTGCTGCGGAGCACTCGGCGAATGAGATTCAGAGGAAGATGTGGGAGGAGTATGCCCAGTCGTTTGATATCGGGTCTATTCAAGCGCACAAGCAGTCTCAGAAGTACTGGGTACAGGATAAGGGTCCCCGGGTAGAAGCTAATATTGGCTTTATCGGGACATATCGTGATCCGGCTGGTGTTCATGCAGAATGGCAAGGGTTTGCAGCAATGGTGAATGAAGAGCGGACGAGAACCTACGGAGAGCTAGTCGCGCATGCAGAGGACTTTATCGCGAGGTTGCCCTGGGAAAAGGATTTTGAAAAGAACCACTTTTTGAAGCCTGACTTCACAAGTCTAGAAGTTTTAACATTTGCTGGGGCGGGGATTCCGGCTGGTTCGTACCTTCCGCTCGACCACTTCTGACAATCCAAACTAACTAGTATGATACACAGGCATCAACATCCCAAACTATGATGACATCCGCCAGGAAATAGGCTTCAAAAAAATCTCACTTAGCAACATCCACTTCGCGCAATCCCCTAACGAAAAAATCAGCTTCCTAAAACCCGAGGATGTAACCCTCTACTCTGAGCTCCAAAGGTCTGCCTTCGAAGTCCAGGTCGGGGTCCAAGAGCTATTGGGTCATAGCACGGACAAGCTCCTGCAGGAAACCTCCCCAGGGGAGTACAACTTCAACCACGCCAAACCGCCCATCAACCCGATCACAAATGAGCCGGTGAGCATGTGGTACAAGCCGAACGAGACATGGGGCAGCGTATTTAGCGATCTTGCAGCCTCCTACGAGGAATGCCACGCAGATTTGGTAGCAATGTACCTCGGCGGGGAAAAGGACCTACTATCCATCTTCGGCCATGCAAGTGACCAGGAGGCAGAAGACGTGCTGTACATTCTGTATCTGCAAATGGCGCGCGCAGGCCTGTTCTCCGTTCAGGCCTGGGACGCCAAGAGTAAGAAGTGGAGACTGGCGCATTCTCAAGCCTGGTATTTCATCCTTCAGGTGTTCATTTCCGCCGGGGATGATTTTATCACCTTTTCCCATTCTCTACCGGATATGTCGGATCTCACTATCTCGATCGATAGGAGCAAGATTTGGACACATGGACGAAAGGCTGTCGGGGAGTACTTGATGCAGCTGCACGTTTACAAGTGCATTGCCGACGTCCGTGCTGGTAGTGAGCTGTACAATCGCATGACCAAGGTTACCAAACAGTTTGAGCGTTACAGGGAGGTAGTCATGAGGCTGGAGGAGCCGGGGAAGGTGTTTGTACAAGCGAATACTGTATTGTCTGAGGAGGGTGGGGTCGAGTTGAGGGAGTATGAGAATTCGGTGGAGGGGATGGTGAAGAGCTATGCTGAAAGGGGGGTTTGAGAGTGTGGGACATGGGTGCGGTGTCATATCATGAATACCTCAGCGGGCGCGATAGATTGATGGATAGATAGGGTGTATAGCTAAAGTAGATAGTAGATGCATCCATAAATCATCGTCAATCAATAGACTCACCCAGAGGGAGGAAAACCTTTCCATCTCGCAGTGCGCACCTCCCACTCCTGCGACTCTAACTGCACCAGCATTGGCCCCTGCCTCGACAAGACTCTTCTTCCTCCTCTGGCTCCTGCTGCCACCTTCACTCCCAGCAACCGCAAGGCCCAATCCGGCACCGGGTTCCTGTGGATCCTGTCCAAGGGTAGAGGGGTCAATCACGTTTTTTCATTCCGGGCGGTAAGGTAACACGTGGACCTACATTCGCGTATGTTCTAGCTTTCTCGATAGATTCTTTGATGGGGATGGGTTGGCCTTCTCGGGGGAGAGAGGTTGTAGGTTGGGGGGAGGACTTCCTTGGAGGTGATTATGGGGCGGAGGGTGCGCGTTGGCTGGGGTAGATCGGTTAATGTCTGAAGCAATTTCTTGTGGCGGGGGGAGTATATTGCTAAGTGGTGGTGTGGAGGGGGAACATTCTTTGGTGGGGAGAGGTGGTTATTCTGGGTTTTGGTTTCTACTGGACGGTAGACCGCTTGCAGTTAGGAATCTTGACTTGAGGCTCTGCGGGTGTGGTGCAGGGTCAGTTGTGCGGGTGGAGGCTTAGAAGATACAGTTGCCTGGAAATGACCTATCATATTGTCGCGAACTTTCCCCGGAACCAATGGAACAAAAACGACCGCAAGAAGGAGCTCCCCTAAGCATAGTGTGTTTTTTTTGCCTGAACCCTGAGCAGCAGGAGGAGTAAAATTAGGGACAGGGTCTGAAGATTGCGTTGAAAATTACAAGAAAAGTACCTCATTAACTGGGAAAACTGGAAATGGCGCTACTTGTAGAGCAGCCACGCAAGGTTTATCACAATAGGCAAGCGAAATTCACAAGGGAGTTGCCCGCTAGGGTTAGATCCTGACAATCACTTTATTTGACTGCTCTAGCGCCATTTCTAGTTTTCCCAGTTAATGCGGTACCAGTATTACCCACAGCTTGAGCTCTAATAAGATGTTAGGAATCCCCCATCAACCAACAACTAACGCTGATAAATACGCATACTGGTATACATATAGTAGTTTTGGGGCTTCAATCGGAGCTGATGAAAACCTCCGCGGAAGAATTAAACTTGAAAGTTGAATACTGAAGGAAACGAGAGGAGAGGCGGGGAAAGGAAAGACAGTGATGTTCATGGGTAGTTGGAAATCCCGCGGGAGAGGTGCAAATGGTTTAGTTTAGAGGACAGGGAATTGGCTGGCAGTCTGTATATATGGAGGTGGAGGGAAGTTCTAGGAAAGCAGACCATACTGGCTTCAAGGGTGATAGGAAAGATCTAGTTTTTCTGGAGTCAACCAATTTTGCCGTACGGGTATTGGTAGGTTGCTGTAGCTTTACCACTCCCGCATACTGAGAGAGTTGAGAAAATCGCGCGGTTGTAATGGAGGTGATGAGTAGCTCAGACACAGACACAGGTTGGAGCACGGAACTGCAATGATGGTCGGAGAGATTGAGGAAAGCTTACGACATTCTGAGAGTGGAGATCTACCTCTATATATATATACAAAGTTGTGGACATGCCAAGCTGCTGTCCACACATCAACACTTGGGACTGCGTCCACTGACACAGACAATATGAAGTTTCCCTCATACCCTACTACAAACGACCATGCTCCTCCGCTCCCAATACAACAACTCTCCACTGCGGGGATTTCCTTACCATCACCTACCCCTTCTGCGAAACTCATGAGAGCGGCGTCAGACCACCGTTTCACAACCTACTAGAGTTGACATCTTCCCTTTGTAACAATAGCTTTGCCACTTCATGACACCCTCCCTTGGTAGCCAACCCGAGAGGTGTACGCCCACAGCTGTCGGTTATATCTTCCTATCCTAATAGTAGCTTTACTACTTCATCACACCCGTTATCGGCAGCCCAGGAGACCGGTGTTCGGCCATCATTGTCTGGCATATTGGGGTTGACATCCTCTCGTTCCAACAGCAGCTTCACTACTCCATCATGTCCGTCCTCGGCAGCACACGAGATCGGTGTTCGGCCCTCATTATCGCGTATATTGGGGTTGACATCCTCCCGGTTCAATAGTAGCTCCACTATTCTATAAAACCCATAATCGGCAGCCCACGAGATCGGTGTTCGGCCATTATTGTCTCGCATATTAGGGTTAACATCCTCTCGTTCCAACAGCAGCTTCACTACTCCCTCACGCCCGTGATAGGCAGCCCACATGATGGGTGTTCGGCCATTATTGTCTGACATATCGGGGTTGACATCCTCTCGTTCCAACAGCAGCTTCACTACTCCCTCACGCCCGTGATAGGCAGCCCACGAGATGGGTGTTCGGCCATCATTGTCTGGCATATTGGGGTTGACATCCTCTCGTTCCAACAGCAGCTTCACTACTCCATCATGTCCGTCCTCGGCAGCACACGAGATCGGTGTTCGGCCATCACCATCTGGCATATCTGGGTCAATATCTTTCCATCCCAACAGTATCTTCACTACGCTATCCCACCCAAAGGTAGCAGCCCACGACATCGGTGTTCGGCCCTCATTATCGCGCATATTGGAGTTGACATCCTCCCGGTTCAATAGTAGCTCCACTACTATAGAAAACCCATAATCGGCAGCCCACGACATCGGTGTTCGGCCACCATTATCGGGCATATTGGGGTTTACATCCTCCCGTTCCAACAGTAGCTTCACTACTCTATCATTTCCATAACCAGCTGCCCACGAGATCGGTGTTTGCCCATTATTGTCTGGCATATTGGGGTCGACATCTTCTCGTTCCAACAGCAGCTTCACTACTGCATAATTGAAGGCCCACGAGATTGGTATTCGGCCATCATTGTCTGGTATATTTGGGTTGATATCTTCCCGTCCTAACAGTAGCTTTACTACTCCATCATGTCCCCGATGAGCAGCCCATGAGAGCGCAGTTCGGCCGCCTCTGTCTCTCATGTTAAGGTTGACATCTTCCCGTCCCAGCAGTAGCCTTACTACTTCAACATACCCCTCCTTAGCAGCCCACGAGAGTGGTGTTCGTTGGCAATTGTCGGTCATAATGGTGTTGACGCTGTCCTCCTGTTCTAACTTTAGCGACTGTACTCAAAGAACCAAATGAGGCTGAGAAGAGAAGACAAACGATTGACAAGCTTCACCCACTAACAGGAAAGGTGGGTAATCAACACAATCACAGAAATATAATCCACGTGCTGGCAGGATTAGTAACCACAGGCTTCCAAGCCAATAGGCCGCTCGAGGTTCAGGCAGAAAATGATAAAGGAAGAAAGTGAGCCAGTAATCAGTTAATGTGACTGCAGTGTTCAAGAAGGTGTCCGTTGTCACCCTGATCTTTGTTGTTAAAGCAGCACACTTAGCAGAGCAAAGAAGGGCAGGAAAGGCTACTTATATAACTTTCTAGGACAGCTGTCCTTGGCAACACTTGGCAGAATATTCACCTCTACTAACCCAAAGGGACCCTAACTAATACTAACTAAACCCGGTACGTAATTCATTGCACTGCCCAAAGATAACATAGGTCCTGTTTGGCATGGCACAAATATCGTGATATTTTGACTTTAATGGCCGTTTTTGCAATAAATCTGTTTACTCACTCGACCTAAATGGAAATGTAAAAAGAAGAACCCTAAATCCTAACCAACAGAAAATGTATGAAATAAAAATTAAAAATTAAAATAATATTATGTAGAAAGTGAGGAGATATAGTGCAAGAATGTATAATACTCGGGTAGGGACGAAAAAATCGGAACAAGGGATCAGTAAGACTGTCGGGTGAGCGAAGTGGAGGGGGAAGAGGGGGGGAATTGGAAAAATTGGAATAGGAATTGCTACAGATATTAAACCAATTACCGGCCAGAGTGCCACTTTGTTTTCTGTAGAATACTATTATCTATAGTTTTATAATACACACTAAACAGAAGAGAGGGAGGAAGTATCTAAATGCTGTGTGATGTACGATAACCTGTTGGAATTCCGGGTAGGGAAGACGCTAGACGCAAGGTACAAGCTCTAGTGGTAAGTACCCTCTCGGATCGTTCACCGATTCTCACCACTAGTACTTCCGTATATAGGATGTACAAAAGTTTGTTATACACCCGGGTTAACGTCTAGAATACGAGCAGGTGTCCGAGAGAAGAAGCTCGCTATTCTGCTCCCCGAAATGCACTTCTTCGGAATATAAGAAGCGCAGAGGCACGCTTTGGAAAGTAGTCGGGATCTCCACGTGCCGGGAATACCCGATGGTTCTCTGCTCCTCTTAAGCTCCAATCGCATAGCTTCCATCACCACTTCCGGTAGTGCGCTGGTTAGGCTCTAGCTACTAGGAGCAGCTCCGACAAGCGCGTGTATCCCCGGTAGAATAGCTGAGCCAAGAGACCGGACAAGTCAAAGGAATATTCCCACAAAACAGGAATGAGTGAGAGCTGCAGCTGGTCATAATCATCACCACCGCCGTCGCTGTTATCATACTATGGTTATGCCCGGCGGTATAGGGAAGGGTTTGGGTCCTTAGACTTCAAATAGCGCCAAAACTCCCGGACCCTGTGAAGAGGAGAACGCGGTATCATTGTGAGCTCTCTAGATATGGTGATCGAATGGGCCGTAGCGACGGCGGGGGCAATTCCGCGCGGGTACGGGCCGGGAGAATCAGGCCGAGGTTCCTGCAGTTGCATCGCTCGCGTATCCTCGGAATTGTCGGGAGCGGTCAAAGGGCGGGGCGGCGGCACTACACCGCTATCGGCTGCCATAGGAGCCGGATTGTGTTCTTTCCGCTCTAGTAGGCGCTCCATCATATCTCGGGATCCATTCTGAGAGATCCACGCGAGCGCTGTTTGGCCGTTGTTATCTGGCACGTGGGTATTGATGTCATCCCGTTCCAATAACAGCTCCACTACATTCTGCCGCCCGGCCATGACGGCCCATAGGAATGGTGTCCGGCCGCTGTGATCTGGCAAGTTAGGGTTGACGTCATGCCGCCTCAATAACAGCTCTACGATTGTCTCGCGCCCAGCGCTCACAGCCCATACAAGCGCTGTCCGACCCTTTTCGTCTGTCAAGTTAGGATCGAGATCTTCCCGCTCGAGCAACCCCTTTATCGCGCCCTCGACTCCGAAAAATGCGACAGCCCAAAAAAGCGGTACTCGGCCATCTCCATCTGGGAGGTTGGGATTGACATTTTTGTCTGCTACCAGCAGCCTTACAATGCCCTCGTTCTTGTACCCGGCCGCCCGCGAAAGTGGTGTTCGACGATCCTTGTCAAGGAAATTGGGGTCAACATTTTTACATTCCAGTAATATTTTCACCACACTCTCATTCCCATACTCGATGGCCCGAAAAAGGGGAGTTCGACGATTTTTGTCTGGGAAGTTGGGATCAACATCTTTCCGCTTTAGTAGTAATCTCAATACGCCCTCATTTCCACACTCGGCGGCTCGAAAAAGTGGTGTTCGTCCATTATTATCTGGCGAGTCAGGGTTGATGTCCTTTCGTTCCAACAACAGCTTCACTGTTGCCTCGCGCGCATAATGGGCAGCCCAAGAGAGCGGCGTTCGGCCATTGTTGTCTGGTAAGTCGGGGTTGATATCCTTCCGCGCCAATAGCCGCCTTACTATGCCCTCAAACCCATATCGAGCAGCCCAAGAAAGTGGTGTTCGGCCATCGACATATGGTGAGTCGGGATTAACATCTTTCCGTTGTAATAATACCTTGGCTACCCCCTCATTCCCATACTCAGCAGCCCACAATAGTGGTGTACGGCCCGTAAAATCGGTCTTGTTGACATCCCAACTTTTCATCTTCATTAAAAAAGTTGCAATTTCGTTGGCTCCGAGAAATGCTATACAGTGCAGCCCTGTGAATCCCTCCGGGTGATCCCCTAAATCAAAGTACCACGGCAGGGCTTTCCACTCCATTAAAAGGAGCTTAGCAGATATATGGCTATCATATCTCTCAAGCAGGTCTAGCGCCAGCGATTTCACCCGCTCTGTTGTTTCTTTCCTGGCATGGACTCCCCAATAACAGGAGGCGTACTCGAGAAATGGCGCCGTTTTCGGAGCTACACAGAGAGTAGACGGAAGCTCCTTGATACATTGGAAGTTTAGAAAAGTTAAGCAAGCCTCTGCGATTGTCGAATGGGATTTCTGAAAAAGGTCGGAACGGGTGCTGAGATACTCCTGCAATGTAGAGTGTATCAAGCGCACGGTCGATGCTTCCTCATCGACGGTAACAAGCCCTAAGCAGCAGCTCAACAGTGTTTTTATAGAAGGAACATTCTGTGGGTCAAGATCCGTGGCTCCTGCTTCCACCGCCAGGGCCTGGCATATCTCATCGGTCCGTAGTGGGCGCTCGGACCGTGAAATCCACATTAGGGCCGCTATCCCAAGTCTTGGTTGGTCCCCGATTTGCTCCTTCATTCGAACAAGCGTAGCATTGTATGCATCCCCAAGGCCCAACCCAGTGCACATCTTTCTAAGCTTCTCCCTCCTCCGAGAGATAGTTGTCTCTCCCAAAATCGCGGTGATATTTAAAGAAGCAAGGAGAAATCTAAACATATTTATTAGCAAATTACCTACCGCTTGGAGATCTAGGCTCTGCTACGTACATCCCCGAAGCGGTCTTCGGTACAGTATCCATAATATCTGCCTTTAGGTCCTCATCCATTGCTCCAGAGATTGGGTCATCCTCCAGCCTCCGGCTTATAAACCTTCGGATATCCTCCTTCGCCGATTTGATGGGTATGGTTTGCACGCCTCGAGTGAAGTGTTTCTCAATCTCCCCCAGAATGTGTGGCCGCCCCGTAACAAATAGCCGGACGCCTGATGAAGCCTCGACAATTGATCTTAACGAGCGAAGAAGTTCTGGAAGGCGGCCTGTCAAACATTCGTCCAACGCATCGACACATATAAAGACCCGGCGAAGGGATGCGAGAGCCATTTCTAGTAGTTTGAGAATGTCGGGAAGTAGTAAACCTCTTCCCCCAAGGTTACCTTTCTCTTCCAAAAAAGCATCACTTATTTCTGCAGGCACCGATTCTAGCCTTGCCACCACCTGTTTGAGAAGTGCGCCGACGAGACTTGTTGTCGATTGTTCTTTCTGGGTAAGAAAGTCGCAGTACAGGCAAGTAACCACGACGTCTTCCTGTCCGCGAAACTTATTACACAGATCGTCGATCACCAGAGAGCTAAACTTCCGGCATAACTGGTATTTAGCCATAAAAGAATCTTTTTCCAAAGGGGGGAAATCATTCAGCGAATCGTGCTCCCCACCTAAGGTAAGTCTTTCCAACACCAGGATCACCAGAGCAATAAAAAGTAGCCTTCTCGGACCCGTGCTCACCATCTCTCCAATTAGTATACTCATTCATTTGTAGAAGCCAATCCCCTACACCATCCAGCCGACGAATGCGCACATCTTGGTGACGTTCTCGTGGTTCTAACGGTGACAGCCACCTCAAAATTCGCGGCCTTTGATCCAATTGTGTAGTGTTGTAAATATTTGATACGTTAAAACAGTTGCTATTGCCACTGAACTGCGTGCGCTGATCCGTCCCGGGATCCATGCTCCCGGAATATCGCTGGCGTTGTGCTGGTAGATTGATAAGTGGAGAGTACGAGTACAGTTTTGGACTGCCGTGGGGTTGATGGGATTGCGCAGGTTATTATGTAAATTGTTACTAATGCTACGTGTGACACCAGAGGGGATACTTATCGCGCTTGAGTTCAATCGATTAGTGATATAAATACTCGTAGGTGTGGCGCAAAATAACAGCCTCGCCTATCTTTCAACAGAATCCTATAAGGCACAGTAGGGAGTGTGCGAGGGTGGGATAGTTACCAATCTTATTTCAAGGAATAACGCTTTAAGTCCCGAGGGTTGATTTTCATAGGATAAAAAGGAGTGGAATAATTATCCAGCTCTCACTCAGAGCGGCGGAAAGTATCGAGTGATTTCTTGTGTCGGCAAAGCAGTGTATTGACCGTTGACTTTTCTGCACGATGCTGGGTTAATACGGCAAAAACCAACAGCACAAAAATTACAGGCATCCTGCAGTACGGGAAGATTAGAGAGATCCCTGCTGAAGATCTCCAGAAATTCACCGACCACGGCCCGTTGGCTCAATATTCCGTATTCTTCCGAATATGCAAGACAATTGAGCAATGGGTTAATTAGGTTTGGTGGCGCATGTCCTACGAATGGAGTTTTCCCCATGGGTGATAAACCACGATTGTGTTAAAATAAACCACTAGCTATACTCAAGTAACAGCCACAATATACATCTTAAACCGAGTCCCTGGCCCCAACACCAACAAGCCCCTCAAACAGGCTCGCAATTTCTAAAACCCGTGCATCGGAGCCACCCCTCCCCAAGAAAGTAATTGAAAACGGCATCTTTTTTTCTTCATCCATGTAGTGTCCTGCCGGTACCGCGATGGCACACAAATCTAAGACATTGCCAAAGTGGGTGAATGTTCCCATATGAGAGTTTATTGCGATGGGATCTTTCAAAACCGCAGAGATCCGAGGGTGGAATGGGGTAGTGGGAACTATTAGGACGTCGATGTATGATGGGTGGGAGGGGTTGAAAAGTGTGGTGTTGACCTTTCTTGTGAGCCTAGGATTTGTTAGACAGCCCCGGACATAATCGGGAGGGGGGATAATAAATACGTGGTCATCTTTCTCAGATCCTTGTATGCTTCTGCGGCACTCACGCCCTTTTCTAATGCATTCTGGAAGATCTCCCGGATTACGGGGTGTAGCTCATCCTTCTCCTTTTCTAACCACCTGCCGTCTGGTAAAGCCGCAAGCCGCTCATTCACTAAGGCACCGTCGTATAAGAGCTTTCCAGCCTCTTCAAAAAGCCCCCAATCACCCTCCTTGACCTCCCCCCCAATCTCGTAGAGGCTCCCGATAACTTGATAAAATAGCTTCCGGTATTCCGGAGAGCACTCTGCCACAGCCTTTCTATCCGGGAGGGCAAACTTCCACTTCTTCTCGCCCAACGCATTTACTATCGGCAACGGTAGTGAACCAGGTGTCTTTGAGTATGGATCATCTGGATCATATCCTCTAACAAGATTCCAGAGTTTTCGGACATCCTTTACACCCCCCTCCGGCGTGACCATAAATGATAGACAGTCCAGCGATTCACAGGCATTCATAACCCCGCTGAAGGAAACAGTGCCTTTTGTAGGTTTCCATCCAACCACACCGTTAAAGCCCGCTGGAACGCGCCCAGACCCGGCAGTGTCAGTGGCTATAGCAAAAGATGCCAATTCCGCCCCTACTGAAACCGCGGCTCCAGATGAGGACCCGCCGGAGACATAGTCCGGGTTGTAAACGGAAGCGGGGGTACCATACGGGGAACGGCAACCGGTTAGGCCTGTCGCGAACTGGTCCAAGTTGGTTTTACCAATGTAGATTGCACCCAAGGATATTAATCGTGAATATATCTTTGAGGAGCGCGATGGGATATGGATGAGCGGAGGGCACGCTAGGGTTGTAGGAATCCCAGCAACATTTATGGAGTCTTTCAAAGTGAAAGGCACACCGTATAGGGGTGGGAGATTGGTGAGATCTGGGAAGAGTTTTTGTAGCGATTCGGCGTAGGATACAGAGGTTGATTGGTCAACAAGGCGTATAAAAGTTGACTTTGTTTGACTGTATTCCTCAATTCTAGTGTAGAGACTAGTAATAACTATCACGGGGGATAGTCCAGATCTGTAGGATTTCCGGAGAGCAGCTAGGGTTAGGCGCCCATCCCACACTGGCGGTGTTGATGGAGGGCTTTCGAAATCCAGATCTGGAGCGGGAACACTCGGGGAGGGGAGTGCTGGGGCTAATGCTTTTAAGAGGGTTGGAAGAGTAGAGACAAAGCCGAAGAGTCCCTGCGACCAATGTATCATGTCCAAAGATGGAGCTCTGAAGCTATTATTATATCCGGCGGCGCATTCCTCAATTATGCCTATTTCTTGTGAGTTCTCGAGTCCCAATTTTTCACAACTGGTCTCTGGTGACTTACAACACTCAAACCCGCGATCGTTGGCTTCCCGCACCGTGGTTGTCACGCAGCACTCGGTTGTGACACCCCCGACAATCTTACTTCCGTTAATATTGTGATCATGACGACAAGTTGTAGAAATACGTACCAAATGTGTGATTCCCCATCCGACCAACTCCTCCAATAAGTTCGTATTCCAAAATGCTCCTTTTCCGGGTTTATCCACAACTATCTCCCCCCGCTTCGGTCGGCACTCATCCACAATATCGTGCCCATACTCCCCCCTTATCAGTAATCGGCCCAATTTCCCAGGGTCCCCTATAACCTTTGAGTGATTGCTTCCAGGTGCTAACGCCTGGCGGTTCAGCTTTGATGATGGGCAATCGGAAAGGTCTGGGAGGTGTCCTTCGCGGGTATGGAATATAGGAAGGTCCAATTCACGAAATGCTTGAAGAATTCGAACACAATTAGGAACAGCCGCCGTTACCTCTGTGAGATTTGTCCCAGACTGTATGTCGCCAAACCCCGACGGGAGGATAAAGTCACGTTGAAGGTCTATTAAGAGAAGAGCAGTTGATGAGAGTGGGAAGGTGAATGGGTAGGGCTTTGCTTCAATTGTGATATTTTTCGGGAGAGCCTCCATCACTTTCTTTGGCTTGAAGGCCTGCCGATGGGGTTTGGAATGTGGGGACCCAATTTTGAATTATCTTTGATGGCGATTCACCCGATGTTAGGCTCCTGGAGAAAAAGCGGCTTGTTTTCCTCCACTGCGTAGAAAAAGTGGTCGCCAATTATATAGAAAATAAGGGGTACATAGCAGCGGGGTAAACCGGCGCAAACAGGCACCCGGTGGTAGGCTAGGGTCCACAAATACAGAATCCTCATGCAGAGTATCTGCCATGCGGAGTTGTTATGATATTCTTTCCTGGAGCTCCTGTATCTCTGCTTATCGTCGTAAAAGGTGACTTTTTTACGTTTGGAAACCACGGGCTCAAACTGATTGGGCGGATTTAAACCTCACACTTTGCTCTCCCAAGAATTGAACGGTAATAACAAGCTGTTTGAGCGTCGCGTGATGTGTGGGCCTGGGTAGTTGATGGGGGTATTCATAGGAGGGGTTGTCTCGGAGTAAAAGAGGGAAAAAAGGCCGCCGAGAGTAGGACCTGAATGACAACTAATGCATGTGTGATACCTGTAGTCTGAGGCCCCCCGTCGGGCCGAAGGCTTGATTGGTGGTGCGGGGGGATGCTATCGATAGCTACTCGAGTACCTCGATTTAAGCGAGGCTAACCCAAGATTGGCGAATTGGGCGGGTTTTTCTCTCATCACATGAGACGCCCAATGAATAAAACCCCACGATTCTGAAAAAGTCGACTAGATCAACCCTCACAAACCGGGCCGCCGGGTCTGGGAGCTTTGCCTGCCGCAGGGCTGCCGGTGGGCACTTGGGTAAGAACCCCCTCGATCAGGTCTGATCCCAGCACTTCCCGCCGCGAATAACAAGCTGTGAAGCTTAGATTGGCGTTTTCTTGCGCCCAGATACAGCAGGGATTGCTTTTTGAAGTTCTTTACCAAGGGCATTTCAGCGAATATGTGTGAGTGGCGTTGCTGGGGTGGGGTCGAGAACGGTCGCGACGAAGACCGATAGAGCGAGAAAAGAAATAAGACATCTGTAAAGGACTTGTATTTAAGTTGCATGCGTTCTTCCGAACTCCTCTGAACTTCGGATCGTTCAAGAGAAATTGCGGACACGGTATCCGAAGAATTAAACCTTAGCAATGTCTTTATACGCATCAGTGAAGCGCCGCATTCGTGTCCCATACGAAGCTGGGGCATATGGAACCCCCAGATGGAGCAACAAAGGTCAGAGTCTTTGCTCCCCCCCCAAGTCCAATTGATTGATGGAAGAAACTCGAAATAGATCTCGACCCAGTCCCGGTGGAATCGAGGACATGGGGAGGTCTCGATTACTGGGCCTACTGGTGCTCTGACATGCTTGCACCACCGCTTGCGGCAACAGTTAGCACGTGAGTTATCTCCCCTAAAACAATTCTTGAGAGATATTAAGCAATAAATTCACAGTGTAATGTCACTCGGATTCACTGCGAGAGAAACCATTCCTATCGTGTTCTTCGGCTTCATGATCTGCAGTGTTGTGGTCACTCTGACGGGCAAGGTCTGATTCCCTCGTCACAAGTTTTAATTTTTGCGAGTACTGGCTAAGGGAATGGGGATGAAGATGGGTGCGACATATCACGTAGCGTATCCAGTAATTGTGAGGTCTACCTTCGGGATGATTGGAAGTTATCCTGCTATTGTGATTAGAGGTGCGCACTTCTTGAAAGCTTTGGGGACGATGTAGCTGACGTTCTGGATAGCTTTTGTGGCTATGATGTGGACTGCCATTCTCTGTGTACAAGCCGGCGCCTTCCTACAGAACTGCATAGAAGCCATTTGGCCCTCCTTCAAGACATTTCCCAATCACCTCCCCGAAAGTGCCGGAATTGATTGTAAGTCATTTTGTCCAGCATGAACCGTTGAAACAGGGATGGTTCTGATTGCACTTTTATATAGCTGCTGGGTTGCTTTGCTTCTTTCTATATTGGATGATCCAGACTGTTCTCTCCTTGATGCCTATCCAGAAGCTCCGGCTCCTGTTCCTAGCAAAAGCCATCATCGTTCCACCAACCTTCGTCGCTCTCTTTCTATGGGCCGTAATGTTCGTCCCTCGCATTAGGTGCTTTCCTACTCGCAATATCTAACGAAATTTATAGAAAAACACATGGCGGTGGCCCCCTTGTAACGGGTAAATACGTCCTTACAACACCAATGAATACGGCCTATTCCGCCCTGACCGGGCTCAACGTGATGATTGGCCTTTTTTCTTCTATGGCAGTAAACATGCCTGATTTTGGCAGATTTTCCAAGAACGGTCTTGCCGGAGGTCACCAATATTTTGCATTGCCGATCATTGGAACTTTAGGCGCACTAACGCCTATTTTTGTTACTTCCGCACACTCCGAGATCTGGGGTACATTCGAATGGTACATGCCTGCAGTCATTGCGAAATTCGATAGTCGAGCAGCGAAGTTTTTCACAGGGGCCAGTTTTATATTGGCTACAATCGGAAATCAGATAGCTGCTGGGTAGGTCTTCCCTTTTGATATGCCGAGAGTTGTGCGGGGGACATGTAGCGAATGTGTAAAAAATAATAATTTGTAATCGAGAGAATACTGACAGCTCACTTGTTTTATAGTTCTTTCCCTTTCTCGAATGGTAAGTTTCCTGAACTATATCTATAAAGACAAAGCATCACTCGCCACTCAGAAGGAATGGATACTGATTTAGAAGCAAGACGTCAGTGGAATGGCACCGCAATACATCAACATCTTCCGTGGAACAGTATTCATGTCGATTTTTTGCGTCATCTCTGTGAGTAACCCTACATTACCTCTCCTCACTACAGTTATACTCACACAAATAGACACCCTGGAACATCATCAAGAATGCCACAGGCCTGCTGTCCTTTCTCTCGGGGTATAGTTGTATGATGGGGCCGCTGGCTGGGACTATAGTGTGTGACTTTTATCTAATCCGCAAGCGCAAATTGGATGTTCGTGAACTCTACAAAGATCATGGAATCTACTGGTACACTTGCGGTGTCAACTGGAGAGCCTTCACATCATTTCTCCTCGGATTTCTGCCAACACTCCCTGGTTTCGCACACAGCATCGAGAAGACACTCGATGTAGGTGATGCTTGGAAGGTTTGAATACCTGTCTTCTCTTTGTTCTACAGTCATACTAATGAGGAACGGACGGATGCCTAGCTTTATACATTCGCATGGCTTTTCGGATTTTCTGTTGCAGTCACGTCGTATTATATTATCTGCACTTATATCTCGCCGCCAACGGAGAGCTTGGTGGAGTTTGCGGTGTTACCGCCCGGTAAGGTGGATGCGTCTCTAGGCACTACGCTCGAGGCAGAAGTGGCTAGCGATCATAAGACTGAGGATATCGCAATTGGAGAGAAGGAAATTGAACGGGAGAGCAGGGACTCGCCTGTTTAGTCCTTTGATAGTATCCTCCACATGGGATCCCATAACTGTTTATCTGACGAGATTTAATATTATTTTTGTTACATGTATTTCCACCCTTCCACTACACAATAACTTTGTAGCTGGGACATAGCAAGGTCGATCTTGCAGTCTCACTGTCATATAATATTATGCATTCGTGGTTACGGGAATGTGAATTTGATAAGCCTTACAAAGCACAAAGATTCGCAAATTGTCCCGTTCGTCAAATCCACCTGGCTATCCTATGTGCGATTTCACCAATCGAGTGAGAGAGTATGAACGAATATCAATGACCGAGTTATGGGAAAGATAGACTTGAGGGAAAAAAGATACTATTACTGCGTGCATCTCGTACTAGTGGACAAGGTAGCAACACTAAAACACGTATCCAGATACCGGTAACATGAAATTCACCCATTAGACAAGGAAGCCCCTCAAGTCAGGCCTTCCAATGGGTTGGGCCTTCGTTGGGTTAACCCGGGTCTTTCGTTGGGCTGGGCCGGGTTCGTCGGGCCGGGCCCACTCAATAGCTCCCTTGGGCCGGGCCGGGCCTGAGGGGGCC
>Ga0307509_10000848_pt1 | contig 52618 bp, 62 predicted proteins | sample 10_EM_MG_FD_202245 | JGI IMG/M metagenome (GOLD analysis project Ga0307509, IMG submission 202245) | Populus trichocarpa ectomycorrhiza microbial communities from riparian zone in the Pacific Northwest, United States - 10_EM | ecosystem: Host-associated > Plants > Roots > Unclassified | place... | reverse complement strand
CAAGCCCAATCGCTCCAGGTCGACTACAGTCGCTCCAGATTGTCCGGGATCGATTGAAGTTGATTATAGTACAGGTAAAATGGGCATTGTATACCCTGCTGATATACGCCAGTCGCTCACTAGTTCACTTTTTCGATTCTCATCAAGTTGGCGCGATACCTACTCCGGAGTCCGCCGGAGTCGCCCTCGATCAATTAATTTTTTTACTGGGAGTAACCGGTGATCATCGATCGCAGCGCATTACGTGGTCTGCTTGGGAGGCTAGGGAGATCACGGTCATGTGACGCAGCGCGGGTGAAAGCCCCCCACAACCCGGGTTTTGTAAACCGTTTTCCCTGGGCAGTACGTCCTACCAGCTCAACTGTGCCATCGAGCGGCACGGTCACCCCCGCCGAACCAGCGGCGGGGTTCCGTTTCCCCCTCGTCATTGGCTGCGAACAAGGTTTTATGCTGCCTCGCTTGTACTACTACCTCTTTGGTCCTTCCCCGGAAACTGCATCGTGATGACAGTAACCCACCACGGTGCCAAAGGGAGACTCCGACTGACTCTACGCGTCCAAAAGAAGTCAAGAGGGATCAAAGCCTGGCGCCTTCAGTGAATCTCAATTGGGTTAAAAGACGGCCAAACTTCCAACAGAGTCGTTCGCGGCTGATTGGACTGACTGACGGCCGTGAATACTGAAGTCGAATCGTTACCTGTTGTTCTGGGCGTTCTTGAGTGGTGGCACGGTGACACTCTCCAGATCATTCCCGCTGACTTGACGATATCGTTCATGCGAGGCACGTGCACACGTACATCCGCCAATCCCAGCATCATATCAGTTGCGCGTCTCACATCCGGAACTTTCAGCCCACTGAGTCACATCACATCGAAAAAGCAGAAAATACCTCGATAACGGGAAGGGAGATTCTACGCCACAGTCTGTGCAACAACAAGCCGAGCAGCCAATCGGGCTCGCAGCTGCATCAACTACACACTCCTGAAGGCAGTGATCTTCAAAGGGAGCTGCGTGTCTTTGTACTCTTCCCCGAGGACAATGGGGGTCATCAGCCCGTATCTGACGGTCCTGATTTGCGGTTGATGGTCCGCGTGAGAGATGTCGAATTTTCGGATTAGAGTTACCAGGAACGCCTGCATCTCGATGACCCTTTCCAAAAGGAGTTCTCAGTGTCCTCGGGAAAGTGGGAAATATGAAAGGTGTCAACGCACGCGACTCGCCACCCGAGGCAGCCCCTAATACCTCCGGAGAATGTGGAGCTGAGCGGGTGAAAGGTCAACGCTCAAAGGCACTATCGGAACTTCATGCATGACCGTACAGGTTTCCATATACCCCAACGGGCGATTCCACTTGTTCGTCCATTTCGAACCACCGCTCCGGTCGGAACACCTGAGCATCTGGACCCCATAAATCCTGGTTCCTGTCGTGAAAACAATAATACGAGCGCACTGTCATTATCGAGGAGGTGGTGGCGGCTGGAACAGATGTACCGGTTGTACCCAATCGTCGAGATAGAGATAACAATTCCTTTGGGGATGGGTAATTCCGTATACAACCTCCCGGAACTCCCCACAATCGGTTTCGTGAGAGGCAGGACATCGTCTTCTGTAGGCGCGCGAACTATTTCTACAGCGATGGGGTGAAGCCTCAAACTTTCCTGTGAGAAGATCAGACGAACTCTGCCATCGCTTGGGCCACAAAAAAGCGATCCCGGCAAACCTTTGTAATAGCCACCAGGTATGGCATACTCTCGAAGTCTTTGGCGGTGAAATCAGTGTCGCCTCTCGCATTGACCTTCGCCAGAGTTTCGTTGATCTCTGCACGGAGTTTTTCCTGGCAATCCCGGTGCTTGGCCAACTCCCAGAGTCCAAAGGCCAGCTGGATAATTTATGAGGCAGGGTTAAAAAAGAACGAGGTCGAAGGAAAAGTACCCACTGCCTTCGCTGTAGTCTCATGTGCGGCCAAGATGATCGATCTATGGACAATGAGCGCGGGACCTTGGGGCGACGTCAGTAACAATGCTCACTGGACTTGCGGGATGATTTCTTCATCGGTCAATCTCCATTCCTCGCGCTGAGAATCACTAGATTTGACTGGTGGAGAGGGGCCCTCAACAACCGTGCGACCCAAACAGAAGGGGAGCAACAAACCGAGCAAACTCATGGCATCCTTCCTCGCTGTACCATCCTTCAACTCTCGTCTCTTTGAATCGAGTAGTTTCCGAGCTACAATACGCCCCTGGTCCATGTTCAATCGAAGATTCTGTAGTCCAGGATGGTTCCCGTGCTTAAATAACCATGTGATCAATCCCGGGAACCATTTCGTGATGGCCATGAAGAAAATGAGTGATTGGGAGGCGTTCCCGACGGCCCCAGAACTGGCGAACAGGGGAGACAGTTAGCACGAGAGGACTGGACCAGGGAGAATGGTGTCAGTTGGCCGCACATTATATCCATGTAAGATTCTGTAAACGGGTTATCCATCTCGTCTAGGGCGCCGAAGTCGTACTCGAAGGCTCCAGCGCCGATCCTTTTGAGAGACGGGCTCACGGTCAGTCGACAGCCCACGTACACCAAGCACCGACACTAAGACGCACGCATCAAGAGTAGCCTTTCCGAACCACATGTTCACATCGATGGTGGCTGAATGCCCGGACTTGCCGTTCGCAATGATGTTACTCCATTTATCTCCCATCTGGCGAGGCCCCGAGTTAGCCCTCAAGACCAAATGTAAACGAGGACCGCATGCCTTGGTAGCAGTATCCACGAAATACGGCAATAAACCTTTCGCCTCAACTAAGCCAAACGCTGGAGCCATTGCCCTCCTGTGGCGCTTGTGCACGTCGCCTGCGACATTGTCGGATGAGCCAGAAGGAAGGGTCAATCGCGGTTAACAACTCACCCTCTGCGGACAGGATACCGCGGCCGGTCAACAACGCTATCCCTTCACGAAAATTGGCTGGCTTTGCATACAAATAGCCAGATTTCTGAAGAATGTGGTTGACAGCCTTCGGGTCCGCGATCCACAAGATGTCCTCCTGGACCCACGTACCGATCGTTTCAGTCAAGAGTTCGATCAAGGGACAAGACCGGGCCTACCCCGAAAACGCCGTTCCAACGAACGATATTCCCGAATTCCTCGAGGAATCTCTTCTCCGGTCCTCCAGCTTCTTCCGCGAGAAGATACCACTGGTGTCCTTAGAGGCTTTCACGTTCAGTACCGTCCTCCAGGAAGAGGTAATAAAGGGTCGGATTGACATACCAAAAAGCCAGGACGGGTTCACCGGTCCCGGGACATCCCTGATCGTAGAAAGTCTCCTGTGCCTTCGAAAAATGGCATACGCGATGACGACCACACAAGTCGCGAGTGCTCCGAGTCGATATTCCATAGCTGGCTCGTTGTTTAAGCTTCCGCTGTGGAGTAGAGTGAGGAGAACTGAGCTACTTATAGACTGACCTCCGGAACCCGCACTCGTAACGGCCCGAACGTTACGACCTGCCCTCCGCCGAGTAGATCTGTTGAAGTTGAAGGTGTTTGCATCCATGGCAACGGAGTTTTGAGATACTGCACCTAAATGGAGAGCGGCGGACCGTCGGGCCGCTGAGTTTCGTTCGTCGCGCGAAAGCTTCAGGAAGAATAACGATACGCGTGTAGCAAATGAGCTCACGTCATTGGGAAGTATTCAGTCTCTGAATGCCCAAATCACTGCATCGATAACTACCACAGTATGGTTGGTTATCAGACCTTCTGGAACGTCAGCATCCGTTAGGCCAATGCCGAGTTTCGAGGGACCTGCGCGAAATATGTTGGCCGTCTTCTGATCGCAAGAAGACGAGAACACTACGGCTCGTCCTACAGCCTGAAAGTCGGGTAAAACCCCTTTGGAGGAGGGGACATCATACAACAGACAGTTGCCCATCCAGTAACCACGGTCCCAGACGTTCACAGCGGGTCCCAGGCGCGTCCGACATGTAAACGTAAATCACATTGAATTACTCCAGTCGTTGGATACGAGGATAGAGTCCGCATCTTCGTGCCCTTGGCGAAGTTAAACGCGCGGGCGGATTGCGAAAAGGGTGGGCAGTTTGATTGAGTTCAAGTCAGGCGGACCGGTCAAGAGGACCCCGGAAAACAAGGGAGGAGGTCCGCCGGGCGGACCCGGTGAAAAGTTCGGACACGGGAATTGGGGGTCAAAGGAAAAGGTTCGGACGTGGACAGACCTACCCGAAAATCCAGATTTTCGTTCGGACGGGGGTAAAAATCAGCGAATTCTGGCTGATCCTCTTTGCACTCGATTTATATGTACATCAGGAAAGGGCCACGTGGTAAATTAGACATAGAACCACACACACACACACACGCTTCCGGTCAAACCCAGGCCGCCGGACCGGGGTGAAAAACGGTCTACGCGCTGAGCCTTTTAGATCAGGTATGCTTCGGGCGCTGTCAATCCGGCCCTCTACATAATACATTGCCTACACATTCCTAATAGCAGTAATCTTCAAAGGCAATTGCGCGCCTTTGTGCTCTTCTCCGAGGACTATGGGGGCCATCAATCCGGGTTTGGCTCTCTTGATCTGCGGGTGGTGGTCCGCATGGGAGATGTCGAACGTTCGTACCAGAGTCACCAGGAACGCTTGCATCTCGATGACGCTATCCAAAGCCGGCTTTCAGCGTCGTGGGAAGGGTGGATAATATGAGATATGATCAACGCACGCAACTCGCCACCCAAGGCAGCCCCTAACACCCCCGGAGAACGCCAGGCTAGGGGAATGAAGGATCAGTACTCAACGTCTCCGCGGAGTTTCATGTATGACCGTACATGTTTCCATATACCCCAATGGGTGGTTCCACTGGTCCATCCGTTTCGAACCAACGTTCCGGACGGAATTCATCGGCGTCTGGGCCCCATAGATCTTTGTTCCTGTCACGAAACGACAATGAGAGTTCCGTGGAAGTAGTGGCTCGTTGAAAATATGTACAAGTGATATCCGGCCGTCGAAATATCAACACGGATTCCTTTGGGAATGGGCAACTCGTTGTACACCTTTCCGGAGGTGCCAACAATCGGCTTCGTGAGGGGTAGGACATCATCCTCTATAGGCGCGCGCGTTATTTCTACGGCGATGGGGTGAATCCTCAAAGACTCCTGTGCAAAGTTTCGATAAATTTCCCCCTCGTTAGGGGAACAAACAAACGGTTCCGACGGACCTTCGTAACGGCCACCAGATAAGGCATACTCTCGAAGTCTTCTGCCGCGAAATCAACGTCACCTCTCGCCTTGACCGTCGCCAAAGTCTCGTTGATCTCTGCACGGAGCTTCTCCTGGCAATCCCGGTGCTTGGCCAACTCCCAAAGTCCAAAGGTCAACTGGAGAATCGATGAGTACCGCGTTCAAGGTGTGCGCAGCTGAGGACAGAGCTCCAACCGCTTTCCCCGTGGTTTCTGTTCCAGCAAACACGATCGCCCTGCAGACAGTGAATGCCGGACTCTCGGCGTAACCACCGAGAAGCAATGCTCACCGGACTTGCGAAATGACCTCTTCATCAGTAAGCCTCCATTCCTCGCGCTGAGAATCACTAGATTTAACTGGGGTGGAAAGGTTATCGACCACCAGACGAGTAAAAATAAAGGGGGGAGCGACAAACCAAGCAAACTCATGATATCTTTCCCAGGCATGCCGTCTTTCAGCTCTTGTCTCTTCGAATCGAGTAGTTTCCGAGCCAGAGCGCGCGCCTCATTCCTATTCCGTCGAAGATTCTGCATTCCGGGGTCGCTGGAGTTATCACATAGCCATGTGATGAACCCCGGAAACCATTTTGAGATGGCCGTGAAGAAAACGAGTGATCGAGAGGGGTTCCCGAAGGATGCAGAACTAACGAACAGGTAGACAGTTAGCACAACTAGGCGACAGGGTCCTGGGACCATGAATTGGGAATTTAGGCGGTCGTACGTTATGTTCTTGTAAGATTTGGTAAACGGGTTATCTGTCTCGTCTAGGGCGCCAAAGTCGTACTCGAAAGCGCCAGCGCCGATCCTTTTTAGAGATGGGCCCGTGGTCAGTCCGCGACCAATACATCCCAAACGCTGAGACTAAGACGCACGCATCAAGAGTAGCCTTTCCGAACCACGAGTTCGCATCGATGGTGGCCGAATCCCAGGACTTGCCGTTCGCAATGACGTTACTCCATTTATCTGCCATCTGATAACGAGAACCCGAGTCAGCCCTCAAGATTAGGTGCAAACAAGGTTCGCATGCCTTGGTAGCAGTATCCATGAAATGCGGCAACAAACCCTTCGACTCGACGAGACCAAATGCCGGAGCCATTGCTCTCCTGTGGCGCTTGTGCACGTCGCCTGTCAGATTGTTAGACGAGTAGAAGCGAGGAAGGTTTAATCGTGGTAGGCGACTCACCCCCTACCGATACGATACTGCGATCGGTCAACAACGCTGCCTGTTCCTGAAGGTCGTTCGGCTTCGCGTAAAGATAACCAGATTTCTGGAGGATATGATTGATTGCCTTCGGGTCCGCGATCCACAAGCGATCCTCCTGTACGCATACGCCAACCACTTGAGTCAACTCTCCGACAACGAGTCACTGGCATTTGTACGATGCAAGGTGAGGCGTACCCCAAAAGGGCCGTTCCGGCGAATGATGTTCCCGAATTCCTCAAGGAACCTCCTCTCTGCCCCTCCGGCTTCTTCGAGCAGTAAGTACCACTGGTGTCCTTGAAATTTGTCACATTTACTACTATCGACCTCCAGGAGAAGGTCAGGAGGGGACAGCTTGACCTGGACGTACCAAAAATCCAAGACGGGTTTACCGGCCCAGGTACGTCCCTGATCGTGGACGGCCGCCTATACCTTCGGAGAAGGGTATACACGAGGGCTGCCGCACAAGTCACAAGTGCCCCGAGCTGATACACCATGGCTAGTTCGTTGTTTAAACTTCCGCTGCGGAGCAGAGTGGGGAAAACCGAGGTTTTATAGACTCACCTCCGGAGCCGCCTCTAAACGGGACACTACACCCAATCCGCCGTCAGCCACGATCGATGGTTCAGATGGTCGTCACCAAGGTGAATCCAGTGAAGCCTTAACCGCCCGAGTGGACGGCGGTGGTATTTGGGGATTCTATGCCTCAAATTGGGGCGGAAGTCCGTCGGAGCGTTGTCCATGGCACCCACGCTTAAACAGTCTCAATTGGAACGTCGTGCTCTTATTTCGCGATAGGGCAAAGCTCCCACGCATCCTTGACGAATGGACCTCCGACAAGAGAAGCAGCTACCACCACGAGTCGGCAACTTTGGACGTAGTTCTGTATTGGGGTGCAGTGTGGTGCCGTCGGATTGTATATGGCCCTGGTCGTGGTCGGGATACGGGAGGAAGATCTGAAAAGAGAGTAATGGGAACAGAATGGGCAACCAATGGGTGGACGAGATTTGTTCCGTGGCTCCGCGCAACCGGGAACGGGAGTTGCGATCAACTCGTGACGATGTACATCACCGGAGAATGCCGGGGATTACACAAGATCCGGAATCCTGAAGAACATGATGTCACGGTTTTCTGCCTGAACGAAGAGGCGGGCGTTAGATCTCCTTGTCCTTATTCAAAGTTGGGCAATAACACCCTCTGTTATAACGTTCACACAGCCCTACAGAGTTCGCCGCGGAATAGGCGGAAGAAACCCGATGGTACCCCCATCCCGCATTCCGACCCTGCGATCGAACCGTTGCCACTGGTGCTGTAGTTTGTGCACTTACCGCCCGGTTATTCAGTCCTTCTCGGCATTTTGGGGAATGTCGCGTGGCCATTAGCGTTATTTCGTTTGGCGTGATCTGCAGCCCTTTCGTCGTCATCGCGGGATGCCCGTCTGCGCGCCCGGGGATAATGGCTGGCGACGATGCTACTGCAAGTTCGACGCTCAACCGCAGGAGCTCAATACAAAGCATACAGATGCACCGTAGATATTTCAAATTTCTATTCTTCGAATACACTCTACATTGTCATCTCTTTTCAGAGTGTCGCCACCTCGGAGTAGTTTGAGATCCTCACCTGAAAGTGAGGTAGACCGCTCGCGAAGGCTGGGGGGGATTCAACAGTGCGATGTATGCATATGACTATCTGGCTACTCCACAACTATCTTGAAGTCGAAGTAAGGTGTAGCTCCAAGAGGACGAACCTGGACAAAAGGGAGAGAGGTGAGTGTCTGTACAGAACATCTGTGTTCACAATCCCACGCGAACCTGGTGAATGTCGTTCCTATTCGGGACAGGCAAGGGATTGGGGAATTTCCCGTCCTTATCCACGAGGTCAAACTCATACCTCGTCAAAAACATGGCCAAAATTAACTTCATCTCCAACTTGGCTACCCTCATCCCTGTACAAGGATGCCTACCAACCCCCCAACCGAGGAATGGATAGGGAACATTCGGAACCGGGTCGGGTCGCAGCCACCGACCGGGATCGTACTTGTACGGTTCAGGGTAGCATTCGGGGTCCAAGTGGACGTCACCCAAGGAATATGTGAGGAAATCCCCCCGTTTGACGACCTGTTTACCGATCTTTATCTCCCCCCAAAGGTTCCTTCGGATGGCGGCACCATTAATCGTGATTCGCTGCGACTCCCGGGTGCAAGCCTCGAGGACGGGGAGTTCGTCTTCCCACGCAGAGATAGGGATGGCTCGAAGCTTCTCAGATAGTGGTGCAGATGAGAGGGTGTCGCCCAGGTGACGGAAAAATAAATCTCGGATCTCCTCCTTGCACTTCTCTCTCCACTCTGGGTGGATGGCGAGGTCTATGAGCATCCAACATGCTTGTTTGGGTAGTGTCGGTTAGTCGTTCGTGAACCGCACTAACAACCGACGCTTACAAACAATACCGGTGTTGAGGATACCAGCGAAAAGCACCACCATGACGAACTAAATCTGTCGGATCAGACCTTATAAAACCTTCCATGCCGGACTCACCGCAACGATATTTTGGTTTGTGTCTCCGTCGGCGATCAAAAAGTCGATAGCATCACTCGTAAGCTCTGCTTGCCTCCTGGACTCGACGTAGGTGTAGAGCGTGGTATACATCTCCGTGGTGGCTTCCTTTCCAGTTTTCCTCGCCGGGCTGGAGAACCAAGGAAAGAGCAGGGAGGTGGGGGTAGCGCTGGTCTGAAGGGTCAGGAACAGTTCTCCGATCTTCTTGAGATCGGTTTCGTTCCCTGCCAGGTCACGACACGTGGTCATACGAACAGTCATAGCAAAAACGAGCTGAGTGAGGTGATTTCAATTACTGACGAAAAGGCGCACACTGGAAGATCAACTCACATCATAGATTTCGGTGAATGGTTCGATTCTGCCGATTTTACCACCGTTTCCCCACTTGTCGGCCTTGTAGACAATATCCTGTATCAATGTGGGGAGGACTAAAATGGAAATGAGACCGGTGCTCGAGATTGGCGGTTACACAGCAGAAATCAATCATACCATCTTGCATGCGGCCCTTGCTAAACACCTTACTCATCCTTTTGTTAAGGAGAATGACGTCCCTTTCCTCGGTCTCCTCCGTCGCTACGCTCACGTCGCTGACCAGTGGCGCCTGGTGTCATCGGGGTCGGCGGAACGTTCGATTACTACGGGAAAGAAGCACGTACAGCTCCCACAAGTATCTTGTAACCTTCAGGGAAGTTGAGATGTGGGTCGGAGAAGAAGGCTTGGCGAGCATCTTCCCCGGTCAAGGCAACGATGTTATGATGGAGCACATTGAAGGAGAAACTCTTCCCAAGGTTCTGCTTGAAGTTCCACTGGAGGAAATCATATCGTCGCTGGAAGAAATTCCAAGCATGGTAGAGCTGGATGCCCCGCAACTTAGGGAAATCGTGCCCCTTATCCTTGGAGCTGAGGACATAGTAGATACCGGTCGTCGCGAGGACGAGAGCCACGCCAGCAACCAACTGGTTGTCCCCGCAAGGGACGAATGTCAGTGTGGTAGAGTTGAGAATAGACATGGGGTGGGTAAGGAAGAGGTGGGGAGGAGGGCATGGGATTTTGAACCCCAAAGATGTGTGTGTGTGTGCTCTCTGCGTTGTCGGGCGCGGTGGATCTAGAGGCGGTCTTCCGTTATCCCTGATTGAATGACGGTTCCATTGGATCCGGAGTTATAATTGGCCCGCGACCACTGTAGTTGGATTCAAAGCTGGATTATGATTGTCGGGCCAAATGACCAGCCAGCTATCAGCTGGAACTCGAATAAAAAAAGATTCCTCCTAAGTCAGGTTCAAGAGACACACCAAGTAGTCTCCTCAAAAACTGAGGTTATCGAGTTTGCAACATGTCGCATCATCAACCGCAGCGTGTGCCCCCCCGTGGTTATGCGCGCCGCTCCCAAATTTGGAATGGTCGCCTTGTGGATGGCTGGGTGAACCTGCTTCTAATCGGGGGTTGAGCGAGGATGGACGTCGAAGGTCACAGAGTGCCGTACAGTGGTTGTCATCGATGTCGCCAAATTCAGCAAGTCAAAATGGTCCTCGCCAGACGAGCTCCAAACTGGGCGTCAAGGCGTGGCGCCGATCGCGTCAGTCGCTCGGCTCCTTCCGAGGCAACCCGACTCTTTTCCCTTACTTTCCACTCTCAAGGTGCTGGCACCCGCCCCCTACGCTGGAGTAGAGCAACGCGTGGAAGCGACTCGATCAGCCCATACCTCCTTCTCTTGATAATGGCATCAAGAAATCTCACTGGTCGTTCCTCGTCTTGGTCGGGAGCAGGGTGCGATCGGGCGAATCTTCAAGCCTCCAGCTCCAACCTTCACCTTTGGTATCGAAGTTCCCCGAAGCGTTAACCCCAATATCCACACCCAGGTCGTGAACCTCAACCTTTCGCGGGCTCCCGTATCTGCACGATCGTCCGTGTTGCGGTGTTGTAAGGGGTTCAGGTCCAACAGGTGAGTAAACTCATCTTCGCCTTCGCGAACCTCCTCTAACCAATACAAGATGTTACCCCTACGACGGAAGGATAAATCAAGTCCGAAATTAAACGAGGCATACGCGAGCCGAACCAACACGACCCATTCGACAAGAACATTGGTGTCCGGCGACAGCCCGGCCATGAGGACGGGCATTTGTACTGGACTCGCCACTGGATTCAGACATACGTTTCCATCCCCCACCTTCTCGGTATTCGCTTCGGTGGCTGAACACTGTCCCTATGGTGGCCGGTCCCGAGTCACCTCTACCCCCTGTCATATGGACCACGGTTCCAGGTGACCCCCATCCTACCTCAGGTACCGCCCCAAGGTTGGTGTGAACAGCAGATTTTACGCACTCGCATCCCTCCAAGCCCCACCCCACTCTCTGCAGCCTCTTTCAGAAGGTTCACGGGCGATCCGATCCTCCGGTCGAGCTGGAAGATATCGGATTCGCCATTGCAGCGACTATCGTTTGTGATGACACTCTGGACACAGTCAACCCCTGACCTTCAGTTGACCAATTTATTCGGGCCTGTCCTTCGTGAGCGAGGCACCCGTCGTCAAGCGTAGTACGGTGAAGGAGGGAAATCCGCTATGCCTTCTTTCCCATCTCACGTCCATATCTTCCGCTCATATACCCTTTCCAGGGAATTGACCACGTCAGTGTGACTAGCATACTGCCTGTACCCCCCGCTCCATATTGCGGTTCCATATACTTTGTTCACCACTGCACACTCTATTGTCTCGTGGAGTCAAGCCCGGTCGTAGAACTCTCGGTTGTGACTCACGATCGTTACAAACACCAGCTCGGTACTCTTCGTTCAGTTCACAGAGTCGCTCTGACCTGGATCCTATCGTTGCAGGATGCAACACACCCCGGCTGTGATGCACGCCCCGGGGTCTCCCCCACCCTTACGACGCTACTGTGCACTGGACACAGTCGTGCGTCAGGAGGACCAAGATGTAGATTTGATACAACCAATGTGCTTTGGCGGAACGACAGTCCGCTCTAAGCGACTCAGACTGGAGTAATTTTTCACGAATGTGCTTCTGATTCCCACTCTTTGGGGCGCACTGATACACTCCACTGAAGTTTCGTGTAGTGTGCAATTGAATAAACATGTGCTCATTCAGAGAACAGGGAATGATCGCCATCGATTTGGTCTGGAGCCGGTGCACACGGGGAAAGTCTGAAAGAAAAAGTATATTCAGACATGATTACACGGGCTTCGAAACACTCGCATGGTACTGTTGAACGGATAATCACCAACAGACTTACCCTTCGGGATAATCACAAGGTTCAAAGGTTGGACCCACGGCCCGTTCAATGGCTACGGCGGCGTTGTCCTTGTGGACCGCCACCGGCCGCACAAATAATGAGAGTAAAGGACCTCGGGGTTTGTAGGGAGCTCTTGCGCTTCCCCCCTCTCCACATTTCGACAAGCCAACCCGCGTGACGGAAATGGGACGATATCCGTGGGCGGAGGTTCTCCTCTTCGAAATTCTTCACATCAGCATTCTCTACCCAACACCTCACCGTGCCTATCGTGTGGTCCTCCTCGCTGCCGCGGCCTACCTCGCAGTGCAAATCTACCTCACGCCGGAGGTCACCGACCCACTCGCGACGACACACTCCGTTGGCTGTGCGATTGCGTCAAAGTCCATGTTTATGGTGTACCTCCTGTTTACGGAGGGGTCCTTCCCCGATCACTGGAGGCGCGTTCGTGACGAGGTCAATGTGAAGGCTGATGCGGGCGGTTTGGACAAGCTACCGTCGAACTTCCCCTTGACGAAGAAACTTTGGTGGATGGTTGACATCACGTACAGTGTGCGTATGATTGGTTGGGTTCAGGAACCACGAGACTGTATGCCGCCCCATCCACCGCCTTTGCGCGGAACATTCCTCTGGAAGACCTTCTTGAAATTCATCATGAACACCGTCACCGCCGATATTATGATTTCCACGCTCGCCCTGACCCCAGCGTTCGACCATCGTCTACACGATTCCACTGATGGTCCCGAAACCTACCTCGCCGCTGTTCCGTTCTTCCGCCGCATACCTTACACCCTCGCATGGGGCATCGGGACGGGGGCATCGATAGGCGCTATGCACAACGCTCTGGCTTTGGTGTGCGTTGGGCTTGGTCACTCGAACCCCACACTCTGGCCGGACCTCTGCGGCCGCTGGAGAGACGCGTACACGGTGCGCAAGATTTGGGGGTACGTGCGTTGATAAACCATCCACTTCCTCATCAAATAACCAGACGCGCATTAGGCGAACCTGGCACCAACAGTTGCGACCGGTACGAATACTTGCCCTATTTTTCCGTAATTCGTTGGTCTGAGGATCTCGTCCATCAGATGCTCGTGGGGTTTGGAAGGCTGATTGCGAACAAGTTGTTGAAGTTCCCTCGCGGCACCAACCGGTCGTCCTACACCCAACTCTATGTCGTCTTCTTTCTCTCGGGACTCGTCCACTTCGGTGGCGACTTCATAGTCGAGAAACGGATGGTATACGGCTCCTTCAATTTCTCTCTCCTCCAAGCCGTCGCCATCACCTTTGAAGACTTCGTCATCTATATCGCCAAACGCTTACTTCGTTGGGGGGGGATGGAACTCAGACCGGGGGGAGATGACGAATCCTGGGCAGAGGTGGTTGTGAGGGTCATCGGTTATTGCTGGGTAACCCTATGGTTTTGTTGGACGTTACCGATACGGCTCGACGAACTCAGCGCCCTGGGGCTCGGTATTACCGATCGAAAACCCATCGCTCAGTTTTTGGTGGACACATGGAAACAGTGGGCTTGACGTATATACCGTATATCTGTTCACCTGGTTGTACGCGACGTAGGTACGCGCTCCGTATTGTACACAATTTCTAGCCGGGTAGCCAGAACACGAGGCAACGGGTACCCAACCGAAAACAATTGGAATAAAGAAGAACACAGCCGAAGACAAAAGTCCCAACCGCTTTTGCTGTGGTTTCGTGTCCGGCTAACATGAACGACCTGCAGATGGTGAGCGCGGGCTCTGGTGACCCCCAGAGACTATTCTCACCGAACCTGCGAAATGACCTCTTCATCGGTCAGCCTCCAACCCTCACGCTGAGAATCCCTCGCTTTGACTGGGAGAAAGTGGCCCTCAACGACCACCCAAAAAGAAAAGAAGCAAGGCAACGCACCAAGTAAACTCATAAGGTCCTTCCCCGGCACGCCGGCCTTCATCTCTTGTCTCTTCGAATCGAGCCGTTCCCGAGCAACCCTGTGAGCTTCGTCCTTGTTCTGTTGAAGTTTCCGCACTCCAGGGTCACTGGAGTTATCGAATAACCACGGAAGCAATCCTGGGAACCATCCCGCGGCAGACATAAAAAAGAGGAGCAATCGGGATGGAGTCCCGAAGGACTCGAAACTAGAGAACAGGAAGGAGATTAGCACGGGAGACAACCCGGACCGCAGACGCCGAATAGAGATGGTCGTACGCTACGTTCATGTAAGATTTGGTCAACGGGTTATCCGCATCGTCTAGGGCGCCAAAGTTGTAGGCAAAAGCCCCAGCCCCGATCCTTATGAGGGATAGGTTCACGGTTAGCCCACAACCCATGGACGCCAAACGGTGGGATAACGGGGACCGAGGCGTACGCATCAAGAGTAGCCTTCCCAAACCACATATTCACGTCGATAACTGCTGAATATCCAGACTCGCCGTTCTCGATGATCTCGCTCCACTTTTCTGCCAGCTGATTGTAGGGACCAAATCAGCGCCAAGTCCCAAGGCCATACGCAAGCGGGGTTCGCCTCCCTTGGTAACGGAATCCATGAAATACGGCAACAAACCCTTAGCCTCGACGAGACCAAACGCCGGAGCCATCGCCCTTCTGTGAAGCTTGTGTGCGTTCCCTGTGGGACCGTTAAAAATGCTAGAAGAAGAAAGAATTGAAAAGGATTGGCCCATGATGAGGCTGAACCCACCCTCCACAGATGCAATGCCATTCAAGTTGCGGTCGGCCAACAACGCTACCTGTTCCCGGATGTGAGCTGGCTTCGCATAAAAATAACCGGATTTCTGGAGGATGTGGTTGATCGCCTTCGGGTCCGCGATCCACAAACGATCCTCCTGCGTGTTCGCACCGATCATTCAGCCAGGTGCTTGAACACAAGACACTGATGCTACGTGTATTATATTTGGGCGGGGAGTCAGACGTACCCCCAAACGGACCATTCCAATAAACGATGTTCCCGAAATACTCGAGGAACCTCTTGTCCACCACTCCAGCCTCTTCGGCCTGGATATACCATTGTTGCCCTTGAATGTTCACACATTCAATGCCATCGATCACGGAGAAAAGGCAAAAGGGGTCGGGTTGACCCTCTGGGGACATACCGAAAATCCAAGACGGTTTCACCGGTCCCGGTACGTCCTTGATCGCAGCGAGCCTCCTACACCTTCGGAGAAAGTCGTAGACGAAGAATACTGCACAAATCGCGAGTGCTCCCAACTCGTACTGCATGGCTAGCTCGTCTTTCGAACTGTTGCTGCAAGGGAAAGTCAAAGTGGGGACTAGGGAGGTTCTTATCGACTAACACTGTGTGTGCGACCTACTATATACCCGTCAAATAACTTTGCACGCGAATAGCCTTGCGTTTATCCTGCTCTCGTTTGTCTACATTTTTCTGAGAACGTCCGGATCACACTTCAGGATGAACTCGCGGTGAATTCAACGGGTATAGGGTTTGCTACCTCCGGTGCGACCACAGGGCCGATACTCGTGATGGGTGCTCCGCGCGCCTTCTCAAGTTATAATCGACGAGTCAGGGCTGTACAAAGCCCCTCGATTAAAAGGGAGGACGGAGTGCCGCCGGAACGTGCGAATCTGATTGTGGATACGATCAACGGTTGGGGACGGAGGCGGACCATTCAATGAGGTCGAACCAAACTCCAGAACATCCTTGAGGAATGAATCTCCTGGCAGCTCCCTCATCTACACCCCGACGAAGATTTCTCGGTCACCCTGCCCTCGCCATCGCCCCGATCGTCGTCGTAATTCATGATCCGGGCCGTCGTTGTCCGCCGGCGGTCATCCCTTCAAAGTTCGCCCGCTCCACTCCCTTGGTAGCTCAAAAAACCCCGCCCCCGTATAACGTCCCACAGTGCGGAGTTCCAGTAACAAAGACGTTCATACCCAGACAGCAACGGTTCAATTCGTCGACCCGTTGAGGTAGACTCGCCTCCGTTAATCCCAGCGCCAAACAGGGCATGCGCCTCATACCCCACTCTGTTCTCAGAAACATTGGCGCCGCCAGCCAAAGAAGCAGAGTAAGTAATGGCGGAACGAAACCCCACACCGGTGTGCGGCCGGTAATGGCCGATAATGTCTCCATGGCAACGCAGCCAATCAGGTTCACTACACCACCTATCTATCCCTAACAGCAATTATCTTCAAAGGGAGCTGGGCGCCTTTGTGCTCTTCTCCGAGGACCACAGGAGCCAACAATCCAGATTTGACGCTCCTGATTTGCGGATAATGGTCCGCATGGGAGATGTCAAACTTTCGGACGAGAGTCACCAGGAACGCTTGTATCTCGATGACGCTGCCCAAAAGTTATTGACCAGTGTCCCTGGAGAGAGTGATTGATACGACAGAAGATCAACTTACGCGAACCGCCACCCGATGCAGCTCCTAACGCCTCCGGAGAATGTGGAGCTGAGCGAATCGGAGATATCAATATTCAACAGCTCTATCAGAGCTCCGTGCGCGAACGTACAGGTTCCCGTACACCCCGACGGGTGATTCCACCTGATCGCCCATTTCAAACCACCGTTCCGGGCGAAAGCTATGAGCGTCTGGTCCCCACAAATCCTGGTTCCTGTCGTGAAAACAAGGTAAGGGCACCGTTAAGGGGGCGGCTGAATTAAACAGATGTACAGGTTATATCCAATCGTTGAAATAGTGACAGGAGTTCCCTTGGGAATGGGTAACTCTGTATATAACCTCCCAGAAGTACCGACAATCGGTTTCGTGAGAGGTAGGACGTCATTTTCTATAGGTGCGCGCGCTATTTCTACAGCGATGGGGTGAAGTCTCAAAATTTCCTACATGGAACCAGTTGAGTTTCGCCCTCGTTTGGGGACGCGAACAAACAATTCCAACGAACCTTTGTAACGGCCACCAAATACGCCATACTCTCAAAATCGTTGGGCGTGAAATCAGCATCACCTCTCGCCTTGACTTTCACAAGAGTGTCATTGATCTCCGCACGGAGTATCTCCTGGCAACCCCGGTGCTTGGCCAATTCCCAGAGCCCAAAGGTCAGCTAGAGAACTTGTGAGCACCGCGTTACAACAGAGCACAACTGACAAATTCCAACCGCTTTCGCTGTGGTCTCGTGTCCCGCCAACATGATAGTTCTACCGAAGTAAGCGCGGGGACCTCGGGGCAACACCGAAATAATGCTCACTGGACTTGCGGAATAATCTCTTCATCGGTCAATCGCCAGTCCCGGCGCTGAGAATCACTAGACTTGACTGGGGAGAGGGGTCCTCAATAAACATGCGGACGGGAGTAAAAGAAGGGAGCAGCGAACCTAGCAGACTCATGACATCCTTCCTTGCCGTACCATCTTTCAACTCTTGTCGCTTCGCATCGAGTAGCTTCCGAGCGGCAACACGACCCTGGTGCTTGTTCTGTCGGAGATTCTGCAATCCAGGATCACCAGAGATACTGAATATCCATGTGATCAACCCTGGAAACCACCCTGTGATAGACATGAAGAAAACGAGCGATCGAGAGAGATTCCCGAAGGTCCCAAAACTAGCGAACAGGGCAAACGGTTAGTGCAACTTGGCCTCACAGGCGTCCCAGACTGTCAGTGGGAGACGTGAATGGTCGCACATTAGGTTCGTGTACGATTTGGTAAACGGGTTATCTGTCTCGTCTAAGGCTCCAAAGTTGTAGTCGAAACCCCCCGCGCCGATCCTTTTAAGAGATAAGTTCGTGGTTGGGCCTCAGCCCACGTATGCCAAACATCGGGGTGACCGGGAAAAATACACACGCATCAAGAGTGGCCTTTCCAAACCACATGTTCACGTCAACAACGGCTGAATATCCGGATTTGCTGATCGCAATAATGCCGCTCCACTTGTCTGCCATCTGATGAGAAGGACCCGAGTCAGCCCCCATGATTAAATACAACGAAATTCGCTTGCCTTGGTAGCAGCATCCATGAAATGTTGCAATAGAGCTCTAGACTCGACAAGACCGAACGCCGGAGCCATCACCCTTCTGTGCCGCTTGTGCATGTCCCCTGTGGAACGTTAGACAAGCCGGAGGGAAGAAGGGACTGGCAGTGGCAGGCAACTAACCCTCTGCCCACACTAGACCATGGCCGGCCAACAAAGCTATCCGCTCCCGATCCTTGCTCGGCTTCGCATAAAAATAGCCAGATTTCTGAAGGATGTGGTTGATTGTCTTGGGGTCCGCGATCCATAACCGATCCTCCTGCACGCACGCGCCATTTCAATCAGGAGAGAGGGTCCAATGTACGGACATGCGCCGGGCGAAAGGTGAAACGCACCCCGAAAGGACCGTTCCACCGAACAATGGTCCCGAACTCCTTGAGGAACCTCTTTTCCGCCCCTCCGGCCTCTTCTATCGAGATATACCACTGATGTCCTTGAAGGGTTCATATTCAGTGCTATCAGCCCATGTGTAGAGGTGGAAGTAGTCGGGTTCACCCTCCGAGGACTTACCAAAAATCCAAGACGGGTTCACCGGTCCTGGCACGTCTTTAACCGGCGAGGGCTCCCCGTACCTTCGAATCCAGACGTACACAAATAGTGCTGTACAGGCCGCAAGTGTTCCAAGCTGATACTCCATAGATAGTCGAGTCCAAACGCGCGCTGCGGAGCAAACCGTGGAGAGCTGAGATTCTTATAGGCCGACCCCCGTGATTGCAACGGCCCGGATGCCACACCCGCCCTGCCGTTGAGCAGAACCCGTTGCACCCCGTATTATAAGTTGGGCTCTGACTTGGCACGTTGTCTCTTCAAGGAGATGGGGACGGTTTTGAATGGCTTTACAGGCGGTCGCGCAGCCTTCGAGAAAGTCCTCGTTTGTATCGTCTGTGACAGGACCCCCGAAAATAGCGCCAGAGGTCGGTTGGGGGGATTTTGGCAGGCGGAGGACATCAGGAAAAACCCAAATCCACAATTTGCCGTAATTAGCGACCGTGGTAACTTGTCCCGATAACGCAGCTAATTAGTGATGCGTAGTCAGTAGCCTGTACGGTCCTAAGATGAGATTAGAGGGGAATTGCAGAGATTCAAACGCACGGTTCCAATGGGGTCTGGTTCTTGGTGATCCCGTCTATGAGGGACCCACGCAGTGGAATGAAGTCACATCCGCACAGGGCAAAAATTCGGTGGGCGTTATGTAGAAAAATATTGATGGGCGCGCTGTGAGGAGTTCTAGGTATCCATCCATGACATGCACGATGTCGCACATCGGAGAAGCACAACTGATCTTTGCACGGAGGAGGTTCGCGCAGATTCTAATGGCAGGACCTCCCGGAAGAGACCCGAGGTCTGCCGCCTCTGCCACGGCCAAGGCTCCCACAACCTGGATTGGCCGAAAAAGCTTAATGCTAACTCTTTCGTGGATTGGCGCCCGGGATGATATATAAGACAGTGGGGAATCGGCAGCGCTCTTGCTTATTTCCTCCCTTTCCTGACCCCCCGCTGGCGCGCATTTGTCATTTCGCCCGCTGCCCGAAGAACCATTCCCGCCATCTTATTCCGCCGTGCTGACCAGTCACTGGTGAATTGGTCGCTGCCAAGAAGGCAGAGCACGGCCAAGAACAAGGTGTGTCCCCTCCGTTCGACCTGATACATCAAGCCAGAGACTAATGACCTTCCGCAGATCGACCGTGCCACTACTCCCTCGGACGTCCCTTACGATCGGACCGCCGTGGGAACACCACTCTCCCGTGCCCTGCAACCCATGCCGTTACATTCTTCCCGTACCCTCACTGGTGAGTGGGTACCTCTCCTTGGACTGCGTGTGCCCAGCTGACATGACATTCATAGCGTAGAAGACGGCGGGTGGAGTCCGCCGCTCAGCCCGTCTCTCGGTGTTTACAATCCCTACCTAATTACTTGCCGTGTTAGCTTGCTGAATAAATCTGTCCTAATTTTGAATCTCCGCGTGATTATCTATCTAGAACTGAGGTCTAATTTCCTGGGTGCGCTGCGTGGATGGCCACAAATCATCCCTAATTAACCAAAATAAAAGGGGGGGTAATATAATTTCGTCTAATGCAGCTAACCGGTTAATTTCGCCTAATATCTAATCATTAGCATTTTCGTTATTTCCTGATGCCGATCACTTTGGCCGGAAAACGTTCGGACACGGACAGAATTTGGCGGGGAGTGCACCCACAATCCGGGGGGAAACGTTCGGACAGCCAACCGACCTCTGGCGCTATTTTCGGGGGTCCTTCTGTGACGTGGTCGAAGGAATCGCGGCAACGTCATGTGGGTGAAATTTGACCACGGTACCAGCGCGATGTTGGTGGTACCGACCGCACGGAAGTCCCCGTCTCCTTCCTGGGCCGCTACTTACTGAAGAAAATGAAACCCACGTCGAGCATCGGGAAAAATTAGGATATGATTTTCTGGGATTGTGTAACTCACATGCGAGTCCTTGGGTTGTGTTTCACCACCCTGGGCACACATGTGGGCGATCCCCAGTATCACGAAATCCGATTTAACACGACGCGGAATAGGAGTCAGTTCCCTCTCCTTGCCCCCGTTCACCGGGAGACGTAATGTGAGTCTCGTTACCGGTTTTCTATTAATTCACTGATCACGCCACCGTGAACCATTGAAGACGATAGGCAGTGATGAAAACCGTCACCTATCGGTTCGCGTATGTACGTGAACTTCGCCTGTAAAACGTTATACAAAAATACGAGCCCACACGCCCCCCCGCCTCGCCATGGTGTGGCGGGAGTGCGTAAGCACATCATAAACCATCCGCTCCAAACGATACCCTCTCAAATCTTATGGTGGAAGGACTCCGCCTATTCCTCTGGAAGCGAACGTTAGAGAGGGCCGTTCAAAATATGGGGCATGACTAACCTTTCGCAACGCCCCGAGCAAGTGAACGCTAGGTTGGTGGATCGTGGGCATGGGGAGGAGAACCCATTTGTTTGAACGTGATCTCTCCGACTTGAGCGAAGTTGGGCAAGAGGTCCCTCCATCTCTCTCTCGCATCCTCGTCCTCGGTGGGTGCTCTCCACCCATCAAACACTACGTGCAGCTTCCTCTCATACTCTTCCACCAATTTTTTCCCAAGAACCGCTAATACCCCGTCGGCCCTTCTCCAATACTTATTTAAGGGACGCTCGAAATTGATGTTTGCATCTCGCGCGAGGAAAGTGACAGTCGTGAAATCTGGGGAATCGATCGTAGGTAGGACGGCGACAATTTCGGGATTGGGTTTATTGACGTGCACGTTGTCGAATGCGATTTCGCGGAGTTTCTTGCACGATTCGAGCGAGTACTCTTCTGGACGTCCGTACCGGTCGTAGGCTTCAACAAAACGCAGGTTGGCAACGGCGGGAGCAAAAAGAGGGAATACTCACCTGGGCTGGTGAGGTCATAAGCAGAAAGAACGGTCAAAGTCTCAACAGTCTTCCTGCAACCGCCTATCAAACGCCTGAGGTCCCCGGCGGACTCAGGTCCCCTATCAAAGTACGAGACATGCTTTAGGCTCGTGAACCGCTCCGGCATGAGCATATTGATGAAGTATCTCTCCGTCCCAGTCATACGAAGCGTCTCAATTGTTCCAAAGTGTCCGCGCATGTTAGGATCCGTCTCAATTGTCGCATAAGGCAGATTGGCGTGGAGTATGTCAAGATGCGTGATGTTTGGGAGTAGACGGAACAGATTTATCAGGGCGGGGAAGTGTCCGACACAACAATCAATGACGAGATACCGTGTCGAGTTTCCAAAGGGACCAAAGGCGGGTTGGAGTTCCACCTTTTCGTCCTTGAATTTGAAGAAATCGACTTTGAAGATGCGGAGGGTTTCGACATGAGTGAAGTAGGTGAATCGTTCGAGAGAGTTCTTGTCCTTGGATTTGTATGGTGGAGAGCAGCTTAACCACCGAACGTACGTCGACAGAACTTTGGCCCTTTCTTTCGTGATATTCTTGCACCACCGCTTGAACTCCGTCTCGAACCGGAGACTGACGTGATGAAACAGATGGAATTGGCTCCGTGGAACCCACGCTTTCGAAACGAGAGCACAGGATTTGAGAGGGGCACGGAAGTGGCCGCCGGATACCTCTCGAACATAATCGATGATCCCGTCGACGATTTCGTGGTGATATTGGAACATGGTGATGTCGGGCGGTAGATCTCCAGGTGTGGGTGTGGGTGGGTGTCGCGGTGTTGAATAGAGGTCGGGGTTCGTGATCCGTGGGGCAATGACGTATGCGGGCAACTCAGATGGGTTGCCAATGCTCACGATTTTCAACTCATCGTGTTCTTCGAGTTTACCCACCCCTACTGCCTCTACCCCCAGAGCGCAACCCTGTGACAATCGTCATGTATGGCCAGACCTATACACTGGATGCAATCGAATACAATAAAACATGATGTACCCAATGAGTTTTATGGACACTCGTACATATGAGTGGCTTGGGGGAGGGGAGAGGTTGGAACTAGCTATAGGACGGCTTCAGTAACCGAGGCAACCGAAGTGTAGATTCAAGCTCTATATCCTCTTCACTCTGAGTCTTGCGGGTTTCCAGGTGTTCGTGCGGTCCACTAAGCGTCGGTGGCACGAGGTGGAGGGCTCCATCTTCCGGTGATCTTCCCCCGCCGAAATAGGGCGTGGTTGTGTGAGACCACGGTCCCCTTGGTTCGACAGCAGCTTCCTTTAAGGAGAGCATGAGGCGCGACGCCATCATCGGGGTGAGGATCGTGGATGCTCTGAGGGACACAAGTTCATATCGGTCATTCAAAGGTCGGGGAGAAAGGAAGCTTACATCGCAGGCAAGAGCTGAATATCCGCCTGAACATGCGTACACGGTGAGTACAACACCCTTGGGAGTATTGTGCACCACCTACCGGGGCGGAAAGCAAGAAGATCTGGAACAACAATTGACTGGCGAATATAAGCATGAAGTACACCGTCGCATCCCGCCGAATAGTGTCCAAGATACTCGGAATGCCTGGATACCTACCCGCCGTTAATCTCTTGGCTGCCACCAAAATGATCGAGAACGAAAGAACATCTACGATGCCACGCCATCAGAACTCCCGGTGTGGCTTGTGTTGGAAGCTGGTGAGGATGGGGGCGTACCGAAAGCGATCAGCAAATTAACGTAAAGAAGCTCCCCAAGTCGCCACCGTTTGTAAATGCAAACCTTGAACACGTCTAAGTCTATCTCTGGCAACGGGAGCACTGGAAACCGATGAGCCGGCGCACAAACAAGCAGACGGTCGAGGAACGCACACGAGCCCATCCCAATACTGATGACCGAATAGATCCAGAAAACGAACTCCGTGATAATTATAATGGAAAGGGCACCCCCGAGCAACTTGTTCCTCCGCGTCACGGCATATATCCTAAAGAATCACCGAATCCGATTTCAACACGAATTGGTATCGACTGGGAGGGGAGGGCCAGACCTCAACGCAATTGCCACCTGAGCGAAAATGGCACCGGCGCCCGCATGAAAGGTTGGCACCCATTTGGTCGCTTGGCAACTGTCGAATTATTGAGCGGGGTGAAGACCGAAAGAGATATCAACGTGTAAAGAGGTGGAAACGCACAACTGCAGGAGGTCTCGCGGTGAGGATAGTATCGGGTGGGATATTGAAGGAGGGCTTACAGGTTTGGTGTAACTGAACATGGCGGTGTGAACCCAGATGAGGTGCAACACGGGGGTATACCTATTCTATAGCGTCGTCAGGCACGCCCCATTTTGATTCATTTCGGATGTCCTACAGCGATGAACAACGCGAATACTGTCGAGCAACTGGGTTATTTGGGATCAAAACGAGGTGGAGGCGAACTCACCCCAGGATTTCCTCCCGGACCAAGCGTACTTGATCTGCATAACAATCAGAACACAAGACGATCGAAAATGCAGGGGTACCGGACCTCGTCTGCAAGGGTCAAGAAGTAGTCGTAGATCCACAGGCCGTGCATGGAAACCATAAAAACCTGTGTGAGGTTGCATACGAATCAATCTTCGACCGACTTCGACATTCATTAGAGATTTGAAAGGTTACCTTGGTCGCATATCTGAAGTGGACGATCGAACTGAGGACTTGTGGTGCGAAAGATAAAAGGAAAAACAGACAAAAGGTTTCCGGTCTCGACTAACATCGGCAAATCCGCTCCGTCCATCTGAGTCGAGGTCTGGGGTCTTGAGGGGAGACAAGGGGAGTGAAGGTAGCATGAGGGGAGGGCGTTATATGAGCCGGCGACGGGCGGCCGGGTGGAAACAATTTTCTGTGTTCCCATGTCAATCCAACATCAATCAGCTTGCGTCCCTCGACTCACCAAGGCTTTGATTCGGTGGCAATATGATATACCGCGGGATCTACCCCATGGGCGTGAGGTCCGTCTCCCGAACGGTCGAGGCTTCCCAGCGATGTGATGTGAATCGAGTAACGTGGTGGAGGCGAGTGCACGTCTCTGGACTCCCAGAGATCGTGGAAGGGTATCCATTGCCGTGAGGTGCACCGTCTGCAACCCGACAGAGCGGTTGGCGTCTTTCTACATGGTTACAAGCTGACCATTGCTCGGCCGGAACGTTTTTCTATTGGATGCCACGTCAAAAACGTTTAAAATGGTGGGGTGAAGATTCCGCCCGCACCTGGCGCCCCGTACAGGAACCTCATCAGCGATGATTGATGAAGTGTGAGGAAACGAGAAAGTGACTGCGCAGTCTGGCGCTGTGCTACACCACGCGCCTAGCGCCCGGAGACACAGGTGTGCAAAGCTCGTTCATCTCCCTCAATTGTCAGTCCGCTCGGCAAACCACAGAGCCCGGCGTGCGAGAGGGAAAGTTCATTGATTCCAACCACTGCGGACCTGGGCGGATGTGATGGCAGACCGGTGCCGAGGATAGCCAGGGCTCAGCAGGTCAGCTGCGCTTAGGTCAGTCCTCCCAATGGTGGGTCATATAAGGATTGTTCTCATCCTCCAGAACCTCTTCAGCTCTTTCATCAGAACCATCACCAGTATGATCATATCCAACGAACGTCAAGCCCCTTCCTACGAAGACGGCGACCACGACCAAGCCACCCCGCCTCCTTATCAAGAACGCGTCCCACCGTCTCAACTTCTCCCCAGCGAACGCCCCACCGCTTCCGTCTATGCTCCTTCCTCCATCTCCCCCAGATCTGAACCACCCCGCGAGGGGGAAAAGGAACTGCCACCTCATCCAGGCTTCCCAGATGAAAAGTCCAAGGGGAAAGAGAAAGAGGGAGAATGTCCCGCTCAACGCGTTCTCGGCGTGTTTTCTTCCATGATCTTGGGCACCTCCAGCGCGCCCACCTCCCCCAACCCAGCCTCATCCAGTCGCACTTCCATCGTACAAGTTCAAGATTTACTGAACCCAGCCCCAGCAGCATTCACTCGTCCAACACCCAAGAATTACGCATATCTACCTTTCCAGCCCATGACCATGCTCGGCATCAGTGAAAAACTGGTCGACGGCTTTCCGTTGATCCCTCCCCCAATCAACTCCGAAGACGAGACGAGCGCGGGCAAGGCAAACGCCCAACACCCTTTTGTTTCCCATGACATAACGCAAGAGGATTGGCTAAAGTGAGCGTGATCCAACCTGTATCCTTCAGACGCTGACGGTTGTGCTCATCTTCGTAGGTTCCTGGCTGACCTCAAAGTTGTCACGACAAATCCAGACCAAACCCAGAAATCGTTCTTGGCAAAAAGTGCGTTTCCCGTTCCCGTCCGCCGAGTCTCGATCGCGAATACTAACCGCCGATAATCAGTTTTCCAAGGTGAACCGAGCGAACGAGACCGACGGAAACAGGCTGTCCGGTTCATTGACTCATGGAACCACGTAAGTTTCTCTTAAAGGGTTAACCAGACCGTTTGTTGAGTGTCCAATCAGTACTTCTTCCAACCCCGACGCATGAACATCGTCCTCGCCCGTGGTCGCAGGACCTTCAGCGGGGCCAGCAACAATCGGCACCCCCATCCCCCTGGTCGCCACAGACGGCACAGCATTGGTCACGGCCGAGGCAGAGACATCGACACAGTTCAAACGGGAACCCAGCGATACCGGCCCCGGTCACTCTCGACCGATTCTTCATCGTCTGGTTCTTCAACATCCTCATCCTCCATTCATTCGACCACCTCTGAACCCCCCGAGATGCCTGTTCCCCACATCGGCGAACCCTCGCCTGGTAGGCCCTTCAACGGTGGATCCTCAAAAGAACGCGGATGCGGCGGCCGTGGTGGACGCGGACAGCATCATAACACAAGAGCTGGATGGTGCGCTCCGGGTACTGCAGGTCCGAACACGGTACCACCCATCCCGGGCCTGCGTGGTGGACTAGAAGGCGGCGAACCTGGGCCCAGTCACGAGAAATACTCCACACGTCGTGAACAGAAACGAGCATGGAAAGTCGAGAAACGGGGGATGAAATATGAGCATAGGCGGATGAAGCGAGCAGCCAGGTTCGAGAGGCGAGCGGTCAAGCACGAGAGGCGGCAGCGCAAACGGGAATTAAAGGTTGCGAGACGTGCAGAGGGTCGCACTGGGGGAGATGACCTTTGGAAGTTGCTAATCTTCTTCCACGGTGCTCGTGGGGAAACTGGACAGTCATGAACATGGTTTACCAAACCAATGGGACACTTGGATTGTAAATCGTATTGTCATTTACTTGTAGGTATCGGCTTAACGCGGGCATTCGGGTACATATTTATGAATTCTGGATGGAAATTGTCACTCGTTTATTCCGAAATCCACAGGCGGGTTGAGGGAGGTATCGAACGATGAAATGCCCATCGTTCGATGCGTTGTCGAGGAAGGTTTTGTAACCACATAAAACCACCGCCGGCTGGTCGGTAGAACGGCACTTATTTAAGCGACGACGGAGGTTATAGCCTGACTCTTTTTGCCCTCCCACCCGCTGTCCCAGTTCAAACTTACCCAGCCGTGGATAGCGGTCGTTGCCGAATACTTACAACCCCCAACCATAAAGCTCCTAGGCGTCTATCCACACCGATCCCGCCACACCATGACCGTGTTTGGCCCCCTGCTCGAGACGGTCACCTACCTCTCCCCCAACCACATCCGCCGACGCTTCCAGGAAACGCGAAAGCCGTGATTCGAGGGCGAACTCCGGAGTCCGCGGAAATTACCCGGATCCCTGCCCATGTGGGCGTTTGAAGCGAGTTCGGCAGATTCGGTTCCCGAACTATTCCAGCGAGGAGCAGGACCGCGGACTGAGTGAAGGTGCTCCAGGATGCGGCGAGGGTATCCTCCGATTGGTTCTCTCTACTCCGGCCGCGCTCGGTGACGTGAACGCTCCCACCGAGCATTACGAGGTATTGGTCAAGGTGACTAGCTTGTCGTGCACAACTGACACGGAAGGCTCGTAGCATTTCGAAGACGTCAAGGAGGAGATTGGGGACCTTATATCCCAGTTGGAGGTGTTCAAACAAGCGTCGTTACCGCGACGGAAGTCCGTCAGTGTCCATTTGGTAGACTCGTGGATATCCGAGGCGGAGCCCCCTTCCGGCTGCCGGACCACCCCGACAGGAAAGCACACGCCGGCTGACTTTGAACCGGCCCACAATCGAATCTACAGTCCATTGACTATAAAGTCCCGTACCCCACGACGATGTGCCCCTCCTGTCAACTCCTTAGCATCGGCAATTAGGTGGTTCTTCCTCCTCCTCCCCCAATCGCCATGCTCCAAGATAGCACCGAGGACCTTGAGAAACAGTCGACGGTAAACTCTAAAATCGAGGTCTCAGACAATTGGGACACACCCGCGAGGTACGTGCATAAACCCACCAATTCCGAACAGACCCTGATTTCTCCGTTCCAGCGGGTTTTCAAAGTTCAACTTCTTCCATCTTGGCTATCGCGATCCTCCACCCCCCAAGGCCTCGTTAGATGAAGCGGAGATTATCCCCGAGGTCAACGCAAATTGGCTGAGTCTCCTCACTTTCGAGTGGGTCAGCCCCCTCATGCGACTCGGATACTCCCGTCCGCTCGGAGCCACTGATCTCTACAAACTGCAAGACGATCGTTCCTCTGGCATCATCGCGGAGAGGATCATTCGCTCCTTCACGAAGCGCCAGAGGGAAGCCGCGGAATACAATTCCCGACTCGCCAATGGCGAGATCTCACCCGGTATAAAGGGCACCTGGTGGTCAATCAGAGGTCAACGGCAAGAGCGTGAGAAGGAATGGAGAGAAAAAACGGGCAAGAAGAAAGCCAGTCTCACGCTCGCCGTCAACGACAGTGTTTTCTGGTTCTTCTGGAGCGCTGGCATCTTACGTCTCATTTCCGACGTTGCCCTCATTACCAGTCCTCTCCTTGTCAAGGTATCTTTCGTCCCTCTTCCTTGCCCCACCCATCCTTAAATATATATTAGGCCATCATTCGGTTCGCCCAACATTCCTATGTTGCCCACCGCACCGGACAGGTCGCCCCTCCACTTGGGCGTGGTGTCGGTCTCTCGTTTGGTCTCTTCTTCCTTCAGATTCTGGTCTCTCTTGCTATCAACCACTTCTTCTACCGTGCCATGGGTACCGGTGTCTTGTTGCGTGCAGGTTTGACCACCGCGATCTACAACAAGGCTCTCACCCTCTCCACTCGCGCTCGGCATGTCCACTCCAACGGAAAACTAGTCAATCACATCTCCACAGACGTTTCTCGCGTCGACTTCGCTTGCCAGTTCTTCCACATGGGTTGGACTGCCCCAGTCCAGTTGGTCATCTGTTTAATCATCCTCTTGGCCAACTTGGGTCCGAGTGCTTTCGCTGGTTTCGCTGTCTTCGTCGTCATAGTGCCGATCCAAGCCAGGTTCATGCGTCTCACACTTCGTTTCCGCCAGAAGACCGTGGTTTTTACCGACAAACGTGCCGAACTTCTCCAGGAACTCCTTTCCAGTATCAAGGCCATCAAACTCTTCGCCTGGGAAGATCCTTACCTCGACAAAATCAACCGAGTTAGAGATTCAGAGATCAAGTGAGTGTCCCCGGTCGGGGTCCCAAGTAACCCATGCTGATGGCTCTACCAGGAACGTTCGTACTCTTGTATTCCTCAGAGAGGGTAGCACCGCCATCGGCATGTCACTATCCGTCCTGGCCAGCGTCGTCGCCTTCGTCGTCTACGGGCTTAATCATCCGCTTGACCCCGCAACCATTTTCACTTCCCTGACTTTGTTCACCGTGATTCGTGTCCCTCTGATGTTGTTCCGTAAGCCTTCCCCCAATTGTGTCGGTGCACCGTGCTGTTTCTGATCTTAGACAGCTGCCGCCTTGAGCTCTGGTGTGGACGCCTACAACGCTCTCACTCGTATTCAGGAGGTTTTTGAAGCCGAATCCCTGCCTGATCAACAAGCCGAGCATCCTGAACTCGACACCGCTGTCGAGCTGGATGGCGCTTCCTTCGCCTGGGATGCCGCACCTCCGGAACCAAATAACGGAAAAGCCAAGGGCAAGAAGGAGCCCAAAAAAGAGAAGACAGGCAAGAAGAAATCTGGAGTGCCCACGAACACGACCCCTCCTCCCGCGCCTGATTTCGCCCCTGGTTCTTCCCAAGTATCTACCTCTCAGGAGCCGGAGGCAACTGAGGTGTTCAAGATCCGGAGGACCAACTTGAAGATTCCCAAGGGACAGGTCATTGCGATTGTCGGACAGGTCGGTTCCGGCAAGTCTTCGCTCCTTCAAGGCTTGATTGGGGAGATGAGGAGGGAGACCGGTTCGGTCAAGTTCTGCGGATCTGTCTCCTATTGTCCCCAGAGCGCATGGATCCAGGCAAGCCCTCTCACGGCTTGTCATGTTATGTCATGCCTCACTCATCAGATTGCAGAACGCTACCATCCGCGAGAACGTTTGCTTCGGTCGTCCGTTCGAGTCTGACAGGTATTGGAAAGCCATTTCTGACTCGTGCCTGGATTCGGACTTGAAGCTCTTCCCCAATGGAGATCTCACGGAGGTCGGTGAACGCGGCATCTCCCTGTCTGGCGGTCAGAAGCAGCGTATCAATGTTTGTCGGGCCATCTACTGTGGCGCCGATGTTCAGATTTTCGATGTGAGTAGTATCCCTTAGGTCACTTTCCACCGAGCGACTGAAAAAAGACCTTCAGGATCCCCTTTCTGCTCTGGATGCCCATGTCGGAAGAGCGGTGTTCCAGCAGGTATTCATGAATAACCCCGAAGGTCGAACCAAGATCCTCGTCACCCATGCTTTGCACTTCCTTCCCCAAGTCGACTACATTTACACGATCGCCGATGGTCAAATCATGGAGCGTGGGACCTACACTGAGCTCATGGCGAACGATGGTGTTTTCTCCAAATTCCTGAAAGAATTCGGCTCAAAGCGAGAACAAGAGACAGAAGGCGTCGATGGAATGGTGGCTGAAGGTGGGGTAGAGAGGGGAGGGGTAGGTGAGAGAGGACTCGGAGCCAACGTGGTTGCTGCCCCCAAGGAATTCGAGAAGGGCAAGACGATTATGCAAGAAGAAGAAAGGACCGTCGGTGCTGTCACCTGGAAGGTCTACAAGACCTATCTTACTGCCGGGGGTGGTTACATCTTGGTCCCCGCTCTCCTGTTTTCGTATTTGTTGGTGCAGGGTGCTCAGGTCATGTCCAGTTATTGGCTCGTGTTCTGGCAGGAACAGCAGTTCCACCAACCCCCCGGATTCTACGTATGTGATATGCCTCGCATTTTCCTGTAGTTGTTTATCATGATTTATTTTGTCAGATGGGTATTTATGCCGCCCTGGGGGTCTCCTTGACCATCACGTACTTTACCTCCGGAGCAGCCATCGGTCTCCTCACATACTTTGCATCAAGATCCCTGCATCACAGCGCAATCAACTCCACCATGTACGCTCCAGCGAGCTTCTTCGAGACCACTCCCCTCGGACGAATCATGAACAGGTTCGCCAAGGATATCGACACCATCGACACCACTGTTTCGGATTCGTTCCGAATGTTCTTGATAGCGTTTGCGAACATTGTGGGATCGTTCGTGTTGATTGCGATCATCGTTCCGTGGTTCTTGATCGCAGTTGGCGTCGTTGTGATTGCGTACTCTGCTTTTGCGTTGTATTACCGGGATAGCGCGCGAGAGCTGAAACGGTTGGATTCTATCCTGCGGTCCTCGTTATATGCTCATTTTTCTGAGTCGCTCGCTGGTCTGGCTACCATCCGAGCGTATGGTGAAACCGATCGGTTCCGAAAGGAGAGCGAGGACCGAGTGAACATCGAGAACAGGTTTGTTCGTGCCTCTACCGGATGGTACACGATATACTGATCCCCATGTTCTAGGGCCTACTGGTTGATGATTACGAATCAGCGTTGGCTGGGCGTCCGGGTTGATATACTCAGCCTCCTCCTCACTTTCGTCGTCTCCATCCTTACTGTCGCCGCCCGGTTCTCCATCTCACCTTCCCAGACCGGGGTCGCGCTCAGTTATATCATTGGTACCCAGCAATCCTTCGGATGGCTGGTCCGTCAATTCGCCGAATTGGAGAACGACATGAACTCGGTCGAGCGCATCATCCACTACGCGAAGAACCTCGAGCAGGAGCCCCCACATGAGATTCCGGAGATGAAGCCGAAGGAGCCTTGGCCCGCTGAGGGACGCGTCGAGATTAAGGACGTCGTCTTGAGATACCGTCCTGAGTTGCCGGATGTTTTGAGGGGATTGAGTATGGATGTGGCTCCGGGAGAGAAGATTGGTATTGTCGGGAGGACGGGAGCCGGAAAGTCGTCGATTACGACGGCTCTGTACCGACTTGTGGAGTTGTCTGCTGGGTCGATTCTGATTGACGGTGTGGATATCTCCAGGATTGGTTTGAAGGACCTCAGAAGCGGGTTGGCCATCATCCCTCAGGATCCGGTGCGTATCACTCTTTCGATCCTTCGCGATGGTCCGTTCATCTGCCGGGGTTTGTAGTTGCTATTCTCAGGAACGCTGCGGTCCAACCTGGATCCCTTCAATCAATTTGACGACGCCAGGCTCTTCGATGCCCTCAGACGATCGTATCTTGTGGATAACACGAAGCCCCATGGTACCACGGCGGAGGGGGGGCAGGAAGCTGTTGTTTCTGGCCGGTTCACACTCGATACCGTTATCGAGGATGAGGGGAATAACTTGTCTGTTGGTCAGCGTTCGTTGGTTTCCCTGGCTAGGGCTTTGGTGAAGGATTCGAAAGTGTTGATCTTGGACGAAGCCACCGGTAGGATGAACCTTACTATCAGGTTGGTATCACGGAAGCGCTGACACGCCCCCGCTTTGTAGCTTCTGTCGATTACGAAACGGACAAGAAGATTCAAGATACAATTGCTGCCGAGTTTGGAGACCGTACCATTCTATGCATCGCTCTTGAGTTCCAAATCTCACATCGAGAGGTGGGGGGAGAGTATCCGTTTGACGGCAGATTTTTCGGGTTACGCCTATAGACCGACTTCAAACTATCATCGGATACGACAGGATCTGCGTCATGGACGCTGGACGGATCGCCGAATTTGATACCCCGACAAGATTGTTCGATATGGAAGATGGGATCTTCCGTGGTATGTGCGATCGTTCCAAGATTTCGTTGGAGGATATCCGGGGGCCTACCACATCACGGGAGGAGTGAGACAGTTCCCGCCTTTGGTGAGCCCAGCCACGAGGAACACCCCGCACGTCGCGAACAGAAACGACCATGGAAAGCCGAGGAGCGGGGGATGAAGTATGAGCGAGATAGATGAGCGAGCAGTCGAGCGCGAGCGGCGGTGACGCAGAGGGACGCACTACGGGAGATGAACTCTGGAAGTGGCGGATCTTCCACGGTGCGCCTAGGGAAACCGGACGGTCGTGAACGCAGCCCCCCAGAGCAAAGGGGCACTTGAATTGTAAAATAGATTACCATTCATTCGTAGGTATCGGCTTACCCTGTGCAAGGCTTAGATCGGGTCACGCTGGTGATACCCGTGGACCTTCCACCCCTCAAGTAGCCAACACATGCCTTGGGGTCAGATCCAAAATTTATCCATCCCAGGTAACCCCAAAATAAGCCGAAATAAAGAAACGTCCCGCTGCCGTAACTGCTGGAGGGGGGTATGTACCATCCGCAACGAAACTGAAAGATTAGGGGCATTGCGGGACTCTTCGTCCTCGGAAAGGGTGTAACCATCCACGCATGTGCGGTCGGTTTCGCAAATCGTTAGACACTGCCGTCTCTGAAGGGGGGACCAAACGATAACTTACCTTCGTCAGCTCCTTGTTCACACCTGTCGACATTCCAAACGCCAGGGCGGGCCGGGGTGAAAGTGGTTGCAGGCAGGGCTCTACATGAGACTTTCTGCAACGTGATGGAGGTCGCCTCCCCTGTTACAATGTGGGCGGGGACGTTCGGGTTTGAACCCAATAGTTCGCCGCAGCATATGCCTATAAGTACAACCAAGTGTACAGGTACGGGGTACATACGTCAAGCCCATTGGTTCCATTTGTTCAATAAAAACTGAGCGATGGGTTGTCTATCGGTACTACAGAACCCGAAGACGTTGAGTTCGTCCAGCCATACTGGCAGCGTCAAGCACAGCCATAAAGTTACCCAGCAATAACCTATAACCCTCACGGCCACCTCCACCCATGATTCGCCAGCTTTTCCAGGTTTGAGCTCGATTCCCCTTGGACGAAGCCACTGTTTTGCGATATAAGCGACTAAGTCTTCCAAGGTGATGGCGGCAGCTTGGAGGAGGAAGAACTTGAACGAGCGGGATGGTATCCGTCCCTCGGACACGAAGTCACCGGAGGTGTGGATAATTGCCGAGAGGAAAAATGCGACGTAGAGTTGGGTGTAGGATGACAGGTTGCTACCGCGGGGGAAGTTCAAAACCTTGTTCGCGACGAGCCTTCCGAGCCCCACGAGCATCTGATCGACATGGGACCCTCAGAATAAAGCATGACAAAAAAAAAAACAAGGCGCGTGCTCGTACCGGTCGCAGCTGTTGGTGCCACGTTCGCCTAAAACGTGCCTGGTCATTTGACGAAGTAGTGAAAAGTTCATGAATGCACGTACCCCCAAAGTTTGCGCACAGTGTATGCATCTCTCCAGCTGCCCCAGATGTCCGGCCACAGCGTGGGGCTCGAGCGACCAAGGCCAACACACAATATGGCCACGAAATTATGTGTAGCGGATATCGAGGTTGCCGTCCCGACGGCCCATGCCAGGACGTGGGGCACGCGGTGTAAGAGCGGGACCGCAGCGAGGTAGGTTTCTGGGCCATCAGTGAGATCGTGTGCACGATAGTCGAATGGTCGGCTGAGAGCATTTATGGAGGTGGCAAGATCGGTAATGACCGCGTTCATGATGAATTTCAAGAAGGTCTTCCGGAGGAATGTTCTACGCGAAGGCGGTGGGTGCGGTGGCATGCAGTTTCGCGGTTCCTGGACCCAGCCAATCATGCGCATACCCCATGCGATGTCTACCATCCACCACAACTTCTTCGTCAGGGGGAAATTCGATGGTGACTTATCCAAGTCACCTACACCAACTCTTGTATGGACCTCGTCACGAACACGCCTCCAGCGATCGGGGAAGTACCCTTCTGCGAACAGAAGATACGCCACGAACGTGAAGCGGGTCGCAACCATAAACCCCACGGCGTATTTCAGCCAGAACGAGTCGGTGAGCTCCGGGGTTAGGTAAATTTGCGCTGCGAGGTAGATCATGGCGGTGAGGACTGCCACCCGGTAGGTACGCCGACGTGTTGGGTAGAAAAAGATGACGTAAATGATCTCGAAGAGGCGGTACTCTGCCCATGGATATCGTCCCATCGCCGTCGCGTGCGGGCTAGGTTCCTCTGGATGGAGAGAGAGAGAGAGTTAGTGTGTGTTTCCCGAGGCTCCCAGAGTTTTGTGCACTCGATCTTGAACGTTCAAAAAACAGCCAATCCAAGGTCTATAAGACTAACGTCGGAGGCAGCGGGCGATATATCCATTTGAACGGACCGTGAGGCGGCGAGTGGTCCTCCGCGGGACCATCTATTGCACATTGTCGGGTGCGGCCAACAAGCGGCAGAACACGGGAGGATCGCCGGGCATAATTCAATATCCAAACCTTATTAGGAAAGGGTTTTCGAGCCGAGACATCTGTTTTGTGGATGTCGGACAATGGTTCCGTTTCCTAAGTGAGTCTCACGCCGATCTCATATCGCGGTAGAGAATCCACGCTCTGCAATCACGTAACTAATCGCTTATTTTTTTTCTGTTTTTGCGGGACAGGCAAAAGGAGAAACTGTAAGACAGTTTCAGAAATCCATTCGTATAATTCCTCTATATTGGAACTTCGGGTGTTTCCGGGTATTCCGGTCGGGCGAAGAGGTCCCAATGGATGGGATTTCTTATCCTCGCGCTTCGCGGATCCAATGGTCCACGCGGGGTTTCCCCACGTTCGAATCCTCAGACAATACGGGGGGCCAGTGAGGTATTGGTGGCACCGGTAGGGATGGGGGACAGTCAGAGGAGTGGGAACCTGCGGTAGACCAGGTCCCCCCTCTCCCTCGCTCACCGAGTCGACGACGGTAGTCCCGGGTCGTCCCGGGTCGCACCTGAGCAGGACACATAATTCGAAGTCAACAGGATGGGCTGTGAGAAGGTTATGAACGAGCTTCCTTGTTTCTCAGGAGAGATATAGAAGGCGAAAATACCCGCATTACAACGGTACGGACGTTGGGGCCAGATCCTTCAGTTAGACCGCTAATGGACCACCAGGTCAACATAATAACTTCGGTTTACGGGGGGAACAAAGCCCACGCCTGGGTCTCGGACGCGCCTGACATTCGGACACTCAGCGTTCGCTACAGACGTCTCCAGATAATGGTAACCCGGCTTATGCTATCCCCCGAGAAAGTAGCAAACACTGGCAACATTGAATAGACAGTCAGAACCAAAGTCATACGGACCGCCGCTACGGAAACGAGTAGACACGGAGCAGGATCGATGACATATTTCAAGCCGATTTGACTTTAGGAGTTGAACGTAATGGCCCGGCGATTGTGTGGTAGGAATTCCACATCAGCCAAAGCGGGACCAAGACCCAAATCGTGTTCATAAACTAGAGCAGGGGGTTTCAGCAAACGAAATGATGGTGGCTGGCCAGGTATGACACGTACGACAAGGTTTACCCAGAAGTTTACCGCGTTAGAGCTGTCAAGGTTGGGGCTTCCAGTGAGCCATTCGGGACAGAACACAATCCACCTAGGTAACATCCGTTACGTACGCTTTCAAGTTCAAGGACAGAGAGAACCTTACCCTCCGTAGAGTTCAAGGGTAGATAGAACTATGATCCAGTAGTGCCTCGCAGGGTCATCCCTGATCATTTGGCCCATGACGTAGCAACCCAAAGGTCCGGCGGCGAGGACAGTGGGGATTTCCAGGGAGATGAGAACTGGATCAGCTGTGCCCCAACGGAAGTCAACCTTGGCGTATTCTTTCCCTGTTGGTGGACGACCGGCGGTGAGACTCTCCTTCGTTCCCTCACAAGTGGAAGAAGACGCACACATCTCCGCTAGGGGGCCATTGCTCCCATTCACCGTCCTTCCGAACGTGGAGAGGTACAACCACGACCCCTCGTACGTGACATGAATCAATGTGTCGAACGCCTAAGGCAAGACATCCTTCAATAGTTCCATCCTCCATGTCGTATCGACACGTTTGGGTTCAGGTCACTCACCAGCCACACGAACGCGATCTTGTCTGCCTTAGAGGCAGTTTTTGGAAGTGCTTTTACGAGGCCGATATACGCGAAAGCTAGAACACCGAAAACCCCTGCGATGGAGACGGCTGAGGCCGCGGTGAATATTTCGGTTACGGTTGTGTCGGCCATGGCGGTTTCGTCGCGTGACGACACAAGATAACGGGGTATTTATGCATTGGGGAACCTTGAGCTCATTACGAAGTTTGAATTAGTATTCAAAGGACAACCCGAGCGAAGAAACACTCAGTCGACCCATGGGCTGGCCGGTGAGAGTAGTTCCTGTGAGCGGGTGAATGTCCCATTTCATCACCATAGTTTCATGGGCTTCCGTCCGCCTTTACCTTGGAAGAACTGATCCAAACCTCAGTGTGAACTTTTCATCACTTCAACGGAAAAGCGTTACATTCCCCAAGTGTCGTTTAGTCGGATTTTGCCGCGAGTTTCCAACCGCCTCGCCGGAACGCCCCCCACCGGTCCCCCGCACTAGGCCTCAGCAGTGCAAACTAATTATACTCCACACCTACGTTATCTATTGTGTTGCAGCCACCATGGGTCATAGGGTTAGTTCGGCAGAGGCAGTATCGTGTGTGAGCCGGTAGCCCGTCCCACGTGGATAAAAACCAACTCAAAGTTTGGGGTTGGCCGGCGCGTTCTGGCCCTCTCCATTCCCCCGTCTCGACATACCAGCCTCATACGACGGCGATGGGACAATATCCGTGGGCACAGGTCCTTCTCCTCGAAGTTCTTCACCTCGTCATTCTCTACCCAACACGTCAATGGCACACCTATCGGGTGGCCGCCCTCGCCGCCAGGATCTACGTCACAGCGCAAATATACCTAACGCCGGCGGCCGCTTACCCACCCGCGGTGGGATATACCGTGGCCTGTCTAGTTGCGTTCCGCTTTATGTTCATGGCGTACCTTCTGTTTGTAGAAGGGACCTTCCCTGATCACTGGAGGCGTGTTCGTGACGAAGTCCACGCGAAGGCCGACGGAAATGGTCTGGATAGCCAGCCATCGAATTTCCCCTCGACAAAGAAGCTCTGGTGGGTGGTCGACATCGCACACAGTGTGCGTATGGTTGGCTGGGTCCAGGAGCCACAAAACGGCATACCGCCACACCCCCCACCCTCGCGCCGAATGTTCCTCCGGAAGACTTTCTTGAAATTGATCGTCAATACCGTCATCGTAGATTTTGCGACCTCCGTGCTTGCCTTGAGCCCAGCGTTCGACCATCGTGCTCACGATGCCACCGATGGACCAGAAACCTACCTCGCTGCGGTCCCGCTCTTGCGCCGTGTGCCCTATGTCCTGTCCTACGGGATGATGATGGGAACCGGGACGAGTGTTCTGCACAACGCAGTGGCTTTAGTGTGTGTCGGCCTCGGTCACTCAAGCGCCACACTATGGCCGGACATGTGGGGCCGGTGGGGAGACGCATACACCGTGCGCAAACTGTGGGGGTGCGTATGTCGATGAACCTTTCGCTCGCTCGTCAAATGACCGACGCGCTTTAGACAAACATGGCACCAACGGATGCGACCAGTACGAGCACCCGCCGCTCTGTTTTTCCGTGATATATTGTTCTGACCATATCATGTTGACCAGATGTTCGCGGGACTGGGAAGGCTCGTCGCGAATAAGTTGTTGAAGTTCCCCCGCGGTTCCAATCGATCATCCTACACCCAACTCTACGTCGCCTTCCTCCTCTCAGGACTTCTCCACTTCTCCGGTGATTTCATGTTGGAGAAGCGGATGGTATATCGAACCTTCAAATTCTTCCTCCTTCAAGCCGTTGCCATCACGTTCGAAGACTTCGTCTTTTATATCGCGAAAGGCTTCCTTCGTCGAGGGGGAGTCGAGGTCAAGCCTGGGAGAGCCGATGAGACTTGGGCAGATGCGGTTGTGAGGGTTGTTGGTTATTGTTGGGTAACTCTATGGATTTGTTTGACGTTGCCGATTTGGCTGGATGGGCTCAGCTCGATCGGGGTCAATAGTTTGGGTAAAGGAGCAATCACTCAGTTTATATTGGATACGTGGCAACAACGGGCTTGATGTATACACCGTACATCTGTCCGCTTGGTCCAATAACCCATCGATTTGGAAAACCATAGAGTAGCAGATACCTTCCTTGTATTCCCCGCCCACCATCAACAACAATGAAGGAAAAAACCCAACTTTTCCTTGCCCATGCGTCCGAGAAGTATTGGCCTGACACTCGATAGACAAATTTTTTTTGGAGGAATTTACGTGGTTCCATGAGTTGACTAATTGATCAGCCCGCTCCCACTGATCTTGGTCATTCAGTTCACTGAGGGGCACTGACGACTGGAGATTAACATTTGTGATTGAGGTGGAATGAATGGCTTACTTTTCGCTAAAAATGACTTCTGAAGTTAGTTTGGGCTCGATACAACAACTCTGGGGCCATCCGGGGGTCTGCGGAGACGACTATGACCGGCAGGATGGTCGCACTCACTTTAATTGATCCTCTTCCGTGACATCATGAGAAACGAAAGGCTGTTGGAGGTTAATCTTCATTTCGCCTTCGGGGTCGATTGGGTGAGGAGATCAAAGGGGGAAGCTGTCGGCCAGCCCCGGACTGATTCTGAGTATGGCGATTGGTAGGAAGGGTAGAGGCATTGTTCCCGGGTGTTGAACGAGTGATCTTGGGTTCGGACCGTTATAGAAACGTGGCCGGTTGCGGTTGGGCTGGAGAAATGCGAAGGGATGGATGCGCTGACCCAGATATTGAAGAAAATACGCAGAAAGCGCGGGCTATTCTCCAGATTATCTCCCTCCCCACTTAGCGGAGAATGGGGCGCCGGTCCCCCGGGATCGGGAGGAGACCACGGAAAAAGCGGCGGGGTATTTACAGGGAGGAAGTTGAGAAGGCGAGACAGTTTCTTGATAAGAGGGGGTGTGACCTGGTGAGACGGACGTTCTGAAGGGTCAACCGCTCGTCACGATTCTTGCGTCCGTGATGTTTGCCCTTGTTTTGTCCCCCGTCCGGATCACAGCGAGGTGCTACTAACAACCAAGGCATTCAGAGCTGTTCCCGGGATCTACAGTACAATAGGTCCGACGCGTCCGTCTCGAGATCGTCCGCATGCCACCCTCCGACCCGAATTGACCGTCTGCGGAAGCTCGTCGCTTTTCATAAATGGGGCCCTCTGGTAATTTGCTGTAATGTCCCTAATACCGGGAACGCTTCGGAGCGCTTGTACAAAACTCCTATCGTTCCAAGCACTTTCAATTTCGTTGAAGCTGACTCTACACTTCCTTGATGATAGCAAATTCTTCGCCTCAGCGCAACCGCGTTGACGCTAAATAGATCCTATTTCTGTGTCTGCTACTATGATTCACTCTACCATTTTTCTTCTATTCTCGGCCCCCGACTCAACAGCGGGTGCCGAGGATCAGGTGTGTCAGTTCGGGTTCCGGGTGCCGACCCATATCTGCCAGTCCAGACTTTCAGGGGTATTCCATCACCCGCATGAGATCAGACAAGTAGATGATAGAAAGGTCGTACGTGGTCGATATCATACATAGTTCGAGATAAGAGTGGGGAACGACTCTGACAGCCTATACAGAAGTGGCTCATGCGTTTCTCCGAAGTGCGACCATTGGTTTCTCTAGATCTCATACGCGTTCCTAACCGCACTGATTCTCAAAGGGAGCTGCGCGCCTTTGTGCTCCTCTCCGAGGACCATGGGGACTTCCATTCCGGGTCTGGCCCTCCTGATCTGTGGTAGATGATCCGCTTGGGAGATATCGTACTTTTGCACGAGAGTCACCAAGAACGTCTGTATCTCCATGAGGCTACACGAAGGGCAATTTTCAGCGTCCTGGGAAAACGAGAGATATAAACGATGATAAACGCACGCGAACCGCCAGCCCACGCAGCTTCTGACACCTCCAGAGAATGTAGAACTGGGAAAATGGAAGATCATGGGTTAACACTCAATCGCCCATCGGAATTCCACGGGCGGCCGCGTACAGGTTCCCATACACCCCAACGGGGGATTCTACCTGCCCCTTCATTTCAAACCAACGCCCTGGTCTGAACTCGTGAGCGTCTGGACCCCACACATCTTGATTCCTACCGTGGAACAACGGTGTGAGCGCCATGTCAAGGATACGTCGGCGGTGTAGCGAAAATGCCAACACACAAGTTGTATCCAAACGCCGAGAGAGAGACCATAGTCCCTTTCGGAACGAGTAATTGGGCATACACCTTCCCGGAAATACCAACAACCGGCTTCGAGAGAGGTAAGAGGTCATCCTCTATAGGCTCGCGCATTACTTCTACAATGATGGGGTGAATCCTCAAGGTTTCCTGTGTGAGGATTTGATGAGCTTCGCTCCTCGTTTAGGGGCGTGAACAAATGATTCCGACGGACCTTCGTAACAGCTGTCAAATATGGCATAGTCTCAAAGTCGTCACCCGTGAAAACAGTATCACCTCTCGCCCGGACCTTCGCTAGAGTCTCATTGATCTCTGCGCGGAGTTTCTCCTGGCAGTCACGGTGTCTGGCTAGCTCCCAAAGTCCAAAGGTCAGCTAGGGTATTTATTGGGACACGTTAGAAAGGGATGAGGCCGAAGAAAGGAAAAGTACCAACCGCTTTCGCCGTGGTTTCATGTCCAGCCAACATGAACGACCTGCGGGTAGTGAGCGCGGACCTCGGGATGACACCCAGAAACAATTCCCACCGGACTTGTGAAATAACCTCTTCATCGGTTAATTTCATGCCCTCACTCTGAGTATCGTTGGCTTTGACTGGGGGAGAGCAACCCTCTACAACCACGCGAACAGAAGCAATGGAAGGGTGGCAACGAACCGAGCAAGCTCATTAGATCATCCCCCGGCGTACCAGCCTTCAGCTCTTGTCTCTTCGAATCGAGTAGTTCCCGAGCGACGGCATGCGCCTCGATCTTGTTCCGTCGGAGATTCTTCATTCCAGTGTCGTTGGAGTTGTCGCATAGCCATGGGAGCAACCCTGGGAACCACCCCGCGATACACATCAAAAAAATGAACAACCGGGAGGGAACCCCGAAGGACATAAAGCTGGAGAAGAGGGCTGGCGATTAGCGAGACGGGAACCTGGGACCAAGGATGTCCAATATAAGTGGTCGTACATCACGTTCATGTAAGACCTGGTCAACGGGACATCCTTCTCGTCTAAGGCGCCAAAGTCGTAGTCGAAAGCTCCAGCACCAAACCTTTTGCGAAATTATGTCACCGTCAGTCCGTAGCCTGCGCACACCCAACACCGAGGCTAGGACGCACGCATCGAGAGTGGCCTTTCCCAACCACTTGTTCACGTCGATAACGGCTGAATATCCGGTCTCGCTGTTGCCAATTATGTCGTTCCACTTGTCTACCATCTGACGGCAGGGGGCCGTGTTAGTTTTCGAGCTTAAGAGGAAATACCAACAAAGTTCGCGTGCCCTGGTAACAGCCTCTGTGGCATGCGGTACAAAACCCTTAGCTTCGGTGAGACCGAAAGCTGGATTCACCACCCTCCTGTGGCGTTTGTGGGCGTCATCTGCCGGATCGTTAGGCGAGCTGGAAAGAAGGTACGTCTGACGGACAACCCACCATCCACCGATCCGATACCCCTGCGATCGGCCAACAACGCTATCTGTTCCCGCGCGTCGCTCGGCTTTGTATAAAAGTACCCTGATTTCTGCATAATGTGGTTGATCGCTTTCGGGTCTGCGATCCACAAGCGATTCTCCTGCACGCCCGCACTAGTCACTTCAGTCAAGCGTTCGGTAGAAAGAGATACGTACCCCAAAAGGACCGTTCCAGCGGGTGATGTTCCCGAAATCCTCGAGAAACCTCTTATCCGTTGCTCCAGCCTCTCCGGCCTGGAAATACCACTGGTGTCCTAAAAGGTTATCACGTTCGGTGCCATCAGCTTACAGGGAGGCGCTTGAGGTCAGGTTGACCCCGGGGACATACCAAAGAGCCAAGATGGGTTCACCGGTCCTGGCATATCCCTGATCGAAGAAAGCTTCCTATTTCTTCGAAGCATGGCATAGACAAGGACTGCCACACAAGTTGCGAATGCTCCGAGTTGATACTGCATGGCTCGCTCGTCGTTCGCACTTTTGCTGAGGACCATGGTGAAGAACGCCGAGGTTCTTATAGGATGGCCTTCGGGGACTATACTGGTGATAAAGCATTATTCTCCCATCACCTGTGGGTGATGGTCGATGATTTACGGCGCCGGGAAGTTCTCGGGCTCGAATTGGAGGTGAGGGGTCATCAAAGCGATATGCATTGATTATACAATGGGTGGTTTGAGAAGCGGTGAAGGAAGTTTGAACCATCGGAAGCCATTTTCGGAACTGTGGTTTGAGACGAGGCGAAGGAGGTATACAGAATACAGAGAACCAACCGCCATTGAACGAGGTCTCGATTCGCGCCCCCCACCCTGGATTTCAGTGACGTGCAGTGACACGTAAATAGGATCGCAGTCCAGGAGCAGGGTGGGCGAGTCAAAATCAGAACCCCCGTACGTCCTTGAGGAGTGGGCCTCCGACGGAGGAGCCAGGAACATGGTGGACCTATGAAGAAGGCATCAATGGTCTTCGGAAACCCGAGTCGATAAGCCGACGGACTGCCATGAGGTGCTGGGGTGCTCATAGTGAACGCCCGGGCAGCAGCAGCGTGTACTGTACATCGAAGCCCTTGGAAGCGTTTCCAAGCGCTTCGAAGTGCACCAACACTGAAGCTAACAAAATGGCGGCAGTTTTCTACCAGGTCCCATTTCGATGGACCGTTCCCCATCCCCGATCCGTTGTTTACCCCTTGATGGCGTTGGGGTCTGGCATTCCGGCACGACACATAATGGTCGCTAGCGACCAACCCTACAGCCCGAAAATCGAGCGGGAGAACTACTGTACCCACACGACCAACCCGGCATCAAAAATTCCGGCAAAACAGCATCCGGTCAATTTCAGCTATTTACGTTTCGATAGACCGCCTCGTACAGAATACAGTTGTTTACCCTTTGGTCGCATTGGGGCCCGGCAGCACGGCAGGGGACCTGGCCCCAGCCCCGTGCACTATGCCAGGGGTGCCGAACTCCAATACGATCAAAAGATAAACAACGAACTGGGGCGGAGGTGGGTCTATCGAAACGCAATAGCTGTCAATAACGGTGACCAAGACATCCGATTGGCGTGGCGGTAACCTGGCCGGTGACCGGTGACCTGCCGGGTTGGTCATGCCGGTAGAGTATGTTGTTGATTTGCCAAGGGCGGTTGCATGAACTGGCAAGCCACGACGCCGGGATGCCCGAACCTAACGACAGGTGCCAAGGACAGCCAATTAACATTTACACGCACAGTCAATTCGGTTTTGCCTGGAGTGATGATGGCCGGGGTAGCCACAGACCAGGACGATAAAACTAGGGGGACTATCGTGAATCGATCTCTGAAAAATTTCACAATTGTATCACCATCAAATTCCCGGGGCCAGCCTAATTAGCACACCCAAGTGAGCATGGACGATAAATCCGGGACTCCATATGAGAAAGGTAATACTCCTGCGGAGTTTTGTCTCCAAGGAGTAAAAAAACTCCGTGCTCAAGGACAAGATCCCCCCAGGCCCCACTGAGGGGCTTGGGGTGATACCCTTCACCGGGTCCGAAGGGCGGGCGGAACCCGTGAGAAATGACCTTGTAAATGGTTTTGGGACCGTGATTACGAAGCCCGTAGGGTTTCGTACTCTACATCGAGTTCTTTAGCCGAAATTTATCCCGATGGACGGAAACCTGTCCATCACGCGAGCCCTCTTTTGGCAGAGGGCTCCGTGGGGGTCCAATTTGGGTGAAAGCATCGTGTCTTCAGAGATACCCCGGTCTCGGGTTCTGTGAATGTCCCTGCGCCTTGTTTCGTACGGCGACGTCGCTCGGCTGTAATCCTGCTGACAGGATTACTACAACGTGATCGATGTTGACTTTAAACGGTATATATTTTCTGTATTCGTAGATAGTGGAGATTATCTCTCTTCGAAATACCATGATCTGTCGTCCCTTCTGTTGCTCGTTCCGTCGCTCCCGGACTCTAGTGTTGGCGGCTACACGCCGGTGGGGGTGTCGTCAGCGATAATGACAAGGTTTGGCGAAAATTCTGGGCTTCGTAGTGTGCCGCATTAGTGGCCGCAAATGCAAGTCGGGTTCAATCTACGCGTCCCCCTCATCAAAATGTTCCCAGGAGATGCACCCGTGGGAAACCCCTCCTCCGGCTATATCCCCCCTGGGTCCTCCCCACCGATTCCAATTTATATTAAGTAGCGTAGGTATGTGATACCCGGTGAATATACGCGTTCCGGGCACGGTAGATCGGAAATGAATTGGCACGTCAGCGCCGACTTTTCGTCTTCTTCGCCGGGCACGCCGAGAGTGCTTTGATCAAACACATTTTCCAATTCACCGGATGGAGCGACTCGAACTCATTCGAAGTTGTGTCCACCTATCATTTTTGCACATGCCACCAAATATGACTAAACCGAACGCACCGTCCTACAGCCGCTTGCTCATTACCCAGGTTACCAGTCTGCCGAGGCTTGGTGTTGGGGCTGGTCGGTGCCGCGGCGGGCCCTAATGCGACAATTAAAAAGTTAAACAAAATTTGCCATGGGGCCGGATGATGACTTGTAGGAACAATCTATAGAAACGCAAATCGCTGGAAAATCGCTGTCCTGCTGCCCCGAAAGTTGTCAAATGGTAGCTACCTGCCTCACATACTACGATAGGATTGATTCTTTCCGACGGAGGGAAGCCCCTAGAAACGGCCAAAGGTCTCCGCAAAATAAAAAATTCAAGTGGAGTACAACCGAATTTGGTCGGTTCTTCATACTACGCCGACGTTCTTTGCGCCATTCCAGTCCCTGCCACGGTCGTGTAAGTCTAGAGTCACGGTTGCGCAAGATCTCATATTTCACGCCTGTTCGGTTGATGTTGCTAGAACGGCGATTTCCCCAACAGCGGGTCACTGCCTACTGTGCGACCTTCTTGAAGTTGAAGTAGCACGTGGTTCCAAGAGGCCGAGCCTGGAAAAACGGGAGGGGATGGCACGGTGAGTGTCTATCCGAAGTACCGTTGTTTACAATCCCGCACGCACCTGGTGAGGATCATTCCTGTTCGGGACAGGCAAAGGATCGGGGAACTTCCCGTCCTTATCCACGAGGTCAAACTCATACCTCGTCAGAAACATAGCCAGAATCAACTTCATCTCCAGCTTGGCCATCTTCATTCCCGCACAAGGGTGCCTGCCGGCTCCCCAACCGAGGAACGTGTAGGCAGCATCCGGAAGCGGGTCAGGTCGCAACCACCGACCGGGATCGTACTTGTACGGTTCGGGGTAATAATCTGGGTTCAGGTGGACGTCACTCATGGAATACGCGACGAAATCTCCCCGTTTAACCACCCGTTTGCCAATTTTCACCTCTTCGTGAAGGTTCCTTCGGAGGGTGAGGAGAGTAATGGAAATTCGTTGTGACTCTCGGGTGCAGGCTTCGAAGGTAGGCAGTTCGTCCTCCCACGCGGAGAAGGGAATAGCTCCGAGCTTCTCGGCCAGTGTTGCGGAGGAGAGGGAGTCGCCGAGGTGACGGGAGAGTAAGTCTTGGATCTCCTTCTTGCACTTCTCTCTCCACTCTGGATGGATTGCCAGGTCGATGAGCATCCAGCACGCTTGGTTGGATAGCCTTATAAACTAGTCGCTCGTGAACCGCGCCAACCATTGGGACTTACAGACGATACCGGTGTTTGCGATACCAGCGAAAAGCCCCGACATGACAAACTAGAACCGACCGATCAAACTCCACAAACCCCCACGCGACCTTCGTGTGGGACTTACCCCAACGATATTTTGGGTTGTTTCTCCGTCAGCGATCAAAACGTCAATAGGATCGCTTGTAGGCTTTGCGTGCCTCCTGGTCTCAACGTAGGTGTAGAGCATGGTGAACAGCTGGGTGGTGGCCTCCTTTCCTGCCTTCCTCGCCGGGCTCGGGAGCCAAGGCAAGAGCAAGGAGGTGGGGGTGGCGCTGGTCTGGAGGGTCAGGAACAGCTCTCCGATCTCCTTGAGGTCGGCTTCGTTCTTCGCCAGGTCGTGGCATGCGATGATACGGGCGGTCATGAAGAAAACGAGCTGAAAGGGAAAACTCGACACCAGCTCCAAAACGTGTTTCCAAAGAAAAGGCTCACGTCATAGACTTCTGTGAATGGGTCAATTCTACCGGTCTTACCGTCTTTCCCCCACTTATCAGCCCTGTCGGCAATATCCTGCGGAAGCGAGGGGAGGACTAAAATCGAAATGAGGTCGATGCTCGGAACCAGCAGCTAGGCAAAGATCACACATACCGTCTAGCATGCGAGCCTTGTTCACGAGCCTATTCAACTTTTTCATGAAGAGAGCAGAGTTCCCGTCTTCTTCGCTCTCCTCTGTCGCCACGTTCACATTATTAACCTGTGGCACCTAAGGCCGTCGAGATCAAGCGAATGTTTAGTTATTGGGGGGAGGAGACGCGCACAGCTCCCATCAGGATCCTGTAACCCTCGTTGATGTTGAGGTGTGGGTTAGAGAAGAAAGCTTGGCGAGCTTCATCCCCAACCAGAGCAACGACGGTATGATGGAGTACATTGAAAGAGAAGCTCTCTCCGGGGTTTCGATTGAAATTCGAATGGAGGAAATCAAATCGCCGTTGGAAGAAATTCCAAGCGTGGTAAAGCTGGATCCCCCACAACTTGGGGAAGTCATGGTCTCCATCTTCGGAGCTGAGTGCATAGTAGGCAGCGGTTGTCGCGAGGATTGCAACCACGCCAACGATACCAGCGACGAGTTGGTTGCTCAGGATGGTGGAGTCGAGAGTGGACATGAGGGGGATAGAGAAGACAGAAGAGGATGGCGTCCAGGGGTTTTATTTCAATCCCCGGGACTCGGGTGAATATCGGGTCGTGTCAAGGAGGGTCTCAAATCTCTGAACCAACGCGACGATTGTACCACTTCCGGAGGGAAGGCTGCCACCGCCCTCTTTACATTCGTAGTGCCCCTATTGGTGCCGTGGTACGCATTGGGACTCTGGGGGTCCGGTCCCTAACCCTCCGCATTTTGAATGGGAAGAGTGCTAGCTAACGTTTCATGGGTGTTTGGGGGGCTCTTCGTAGTCTTTTTCCGATGGTCGGCTCCAACCTTCCTGAGTGGCTAATTTAAATCGGTGACTGGTAACCATCCCCAGTGAAAATTCTGGAACCGATTGATAATATCGATGAACCTCGACTGATGGTATCCTTCTGCGACGGGCGCGTGCGTATCTGATTTATCTAGTCCTACGGCTGGTCATCCATTTTTAACCCGAACGCGAATCTATCGAACGAACGTCGGGAGAACGCCCGCGGAATTCCTGCACGGGTGTATCGAAGTGCACGGAAACGCCGCCCTGCTCCGCGGAAGTATAATCCGACTCTGCGGCCGATTGAAACTGAGCAGCTCATCGAATAACCCCGTCAAGCCCGGGCCGCACCAGCCGTACGTTTCGCGTCCAATAATTTTCAGGAATAATCACACGCCGAACCAAATCAACAGAGAATATATTGACGGCGGCAAGGAAACCCCGCCACCGCGGTCTTTCCAGTAATAGGCCGGTCACGTCTCTGACCAGTCAATCGGGTTCTTTACACCATCTACATACTCCCGACGGCAGTTATCTTCAAAGGGAGCTGTGTGCCTTTGTGCTCTTCTCCGAGGACCACGGGGATCATCAAGCCGGATTTGACGCTCCTGATTTGCGGGCAATGGTCCGCAAGAGAGATATCGAACTTTTGGACGAGAGCCACCAGAAATGCTTGTATCTCTATGACACTGCCACAAAGCCAGTTTTCAGCGGAGCGAACGGTGTGGAAGACTATAAAAGATGATAAACCCACGCGAATCGCCACCCAATACAGCTCCTGACGCCTCCAGAGAATGATACACTGAGAAAACAAGATATCAATACTCAGCGGGTCCATCGGAACCTCATACGTTGCCGTACAGGTTTCCGTACACCCCGACGGGGGAGTCCACTTGCTCGTCCATTCCTAACCAACGCTCCGGTCGAAAGCAGTGAGCGTCTGGGCCCCACAAATCCTGGTTACTGTCGTGAAAACAGTAATGAGGACACTGTTGAGGTGGTGGTTTGATCAAACGGACGTACCGGCTGTATCCAATCGTCGAGATAGTGACCGTAGTTCCTTTGGGAATGGGCAATTCGGTGTATACCCTCCCGGAAGTACCGACGATCGGTTTGGTGAGAGGTAGAATGTCATCTTCTATGGGCGCGCGCACTACTTCCACAGCGATAGGGTTAATCCTCAGCATTTCCTATGCGAGGAATTGATGAGTTTCGCCCTCGTCTAGGGGCATGAACAATGATTTCGACGAACCTTTGTAACGGCCACCAAGTACGGCATGCTTTCAAAGTCGTTAACCGTGAAATCGCCATCGCCTCTCGCCTTGACTTTTGCCAGAGTCTCGCTGATCTCTGCGCGGAGTCTCCCCTGACATTCCCGGTGCTTGGCCAATTCCCACAGTCCAAACGTCACCTAGAGAGCTTGTGAGGAGCAAGTTTAAAGAGACTGCTGCTGGTAATAGAATTCGAACCGCTTTCGCAGAGGTCTCGTGTCCAGCCAACATGATTGTTCTACGGAAGGTGAGTGTGGGAACCTCCGGGAGACACCCGGAAACGATGCTCACTGGACTTGCGCGATAATTTCTTCATCGGTCAATCGCCAGTCCTGACGCTGAGAATCACTAGATTTGACTGGAGAAGAGAGGTCCTCAGTAAGCATGCGAACAGAAGTAAAAAAGGGGAGTAGCAAACCGAGCAAACTCATGACATCCTTCCTAGTCGCACCGTCTTTCAACTCTTGTCTCTTCAATTCGAGTAGCTTCCGAGCGATAGCACGCCCCTGGTCCATGTTCCATCGGAGATTTTTTAATCCGGGTCGGCTAGAGTTATTGAAGATCCATGTGAGGAGCCCTGGGAACCACCCCGTGATAGACATGGAGAAAACAAGCGATCGAGAGAGATTCCCGAAGGTCCCAAAACTAGCGAACAGGGCAAATGATTAGCCCGAAGGGAACCTTGAACCACGGGTGGGGAACGTGAATGGTCATACATTAAGTTTGTGTAAGATTTGGTAAACGGGTTACCCGTCTCGTCTAAGGCGCCAAAGTCGTACTCGAAAGCTCCAACACCGATCCTTTCGAGTGATTAGTTCACGGTTAGCTCATGGTCCACACACGCCAAAACTGGAGTAACTGGGGACAAGGACGCACGCATCGAGAGTGGACTTTCCTATCCACATGTTCACATCGATAACGGCTGAGTGCCCGGACTTGTCGCTCGCAATGATGCCACTCCACTTGTCTGCCATCTGACGAGGACCGGGTCAGTCTCCAAAATCAAATATTAACGAGGTTCACGTGCCTTGGTAATAGCATCCATGAAATATGGCAACAACGCTTTGGCCTCGACGAGACCAAACGCCGGAGCCATTGCTCTCCTGTGACGCTTGTGTAAGTCGCCTGCGGGATCGTCAGCCAAGATTGGAGCCAGACAGCACTAATTATACTGAGCAACTCACCATGTGCCCACATGATACCACGACCGGTCAACAACGCTTTCCCTTCCCGAAGGTAGGCCGGTTTCTCGTACAGGTAACCAGATTTTTGAAGGATGTGGTTGATGGCCTTCGGGTCCGCGATCCACAAGCGATCCTCCTGTGTGCACGTGCCAATTGCTTCAGTCAAGGATTTGAGCGCAACGGGCTGGCGTGTGCCCGGTAAAAGGAAACGTGCCTGAAAAGGACCGTTGAAATGAACAACGTTCCCGAAGTCCTCGAGGAACCGCTTCTCCGCCCCTCCGGCTGGCTCTACCAGAATATACCACTGGTGCCCTTGAAGGTTTTCACGTTCAGTGTTATCGACCCGCGGATAGACGCGAAAGGGATCATGTTGACCCTCCGGGGACGTACCAAAAATCCAAGACGGGTTCACCGGTCCTGGTACATCCCTAATCGCCGAAAACTTCCTGCGCCTCCGCAGGAAAACATACGTGAAGACCGCCACACAAGTCGCAAGCGCGCCGAGTTGATACTGCATGGTTAGTTCGGTTTGAACCTCCGCTGCAGAGCAAAACGGGGAGAAGCAAGGCTCTTATAGGCCGACCCCCGTGCTGGTAACGGCCCGGGTGTCCTCTGTGAAACGTAATTCATAGTTCGATGTTCATTGAGTAGAATCCGTTGTGGGCGAGTTTTTTTGAACGTGGAACGACGGGATGGGATCCTATGTTCCAAATGGAGGGTCATCGGAGTATTGGGCTTCAAGCTTTATTTATTAGATAAATAAACACATACAACTCGGTGTATTTCTTCCTGATGGAAGAGTTTCTGGCAGAACCATACGCCCGTAGCAAATAGGGCCTACGTCGACATCGAGAAGGAAAAATTAACGGTCCCCAGATAATCAAACCAACACGCCGACAGAACCCAACACCACGCACGGACTTGCCGCGCGGCTGAATGCCACAGCAACGCGATCGGGTTACCGGATCTCCTGGAAATTCAGCGCGTCAGTACCCACTAGACCGGCGCCGGCAAACCTCGAACTCACGCGAGGTATACCTTGTTCTGATTATACGAGGGGAGGAACACTACAACCCCCCTAGCCTGAAAGTCGGGCAGAAACGCACCAGAGTAGGGTGTGTCCCCACCGTCGCCCAATGCGCATCCTGCGTTCCTCGTTCCAAACGGATCCAGGGAACGTGTCCTGAAGCGGACCGGGAGCAATTTGAATCCACGGAGCAACACGTCGACACCGTTCCAAATCGTTGGGTACGAGATATCGAAACTTTTGTCGTCCTTCCCCAATGTGCCTTTGAACGTGTACGGAGATCGCGGGAAGGGGAGATGGCTTGATTGTGCTTACATAATACATGTTCGAATCGAGGTTTGCTGGGGGATCGTAGGAGGCTGGGAAAGGACCTCGGAGTGTAATAGGTCGCTGTTGACCTCGATATGCTCGACATTGTCGCATGCGGAAGGCTCAAGTTCTACACGCGATGAGGGAGATTGGTTATGAGTAAAGCACTGTTCAGTTGCATGGGGTGGGACGAGCGGGGCTTAGCTACGGAGCCATGTGAAGGCTGGACTGAATAGCCAACCAACTTTCGCACAGAACCCGGGTTAAGAACCTGCCTGGAGAGTTCTAGGTTCACGAAGGGTGCACCGACGAACCCATGTGTTGGAGTGGTGGGACTGGTGAAAATCTGAGACGCGACGGAGTCTTGCCCGTGTGGGCGCTACTTGTCAGGGCAGGATTGATGGCTCCCCTGAGCGCTTACGCCGACTCCGTTTGTATACGGTTCTGACCCTATCGGTTTAACAGGCTCCCCAGCTCAACTGGGTGGACAGCAAACCGTCGCACACGATAGAGTCGCTCACGGCTGAGTAAACCAGCGGCCTATGATACCTTGACATCAAATCACCGAAGTAGGGAACACGCCAGCAACAGGAAGACTCCTGTACTTTCGTACAGCAGGCCATGTATGGTAGCGGACGCGGCCAATCAAATACTACACGGCCAACGATCTCAGCGGTCCAGAAAACGTCTACTTTGGCGAATGTCCCCG
>Ga0307509_10000847_pt1 | contig 52638 bp, 36 predicted proteins | sample 10_EM_MG_FD_202245 | JGI IMG/M metagenome (GOLD analysis project Ga0307509, IMG submission 202245) | Populus trichocarpa ectomycorrhiza microbial communities from riparian zone in the Pacific Northwest, United States - 10_EM | ecosystem: Host-associated > Plants > Roots > Unclassified | place... | reverse complement strand
TTCTTTTGTTATGTTTTGTTTTGGGTTTTTATTTGCCATGGGATTTTTCCCGAATGCAGTGGTTGGACCCTGGGGAATGCTAGTCATGTACCTAAAATCATACCAAGGATTTAACAAAAAAAAAAAATGTATTTCGATCGCCATTAATAGCCCACCTAACGGGGTCTGGGAAATTTTGCTGTAAGCTAGCATACGCTGCGCGGTGTCGTAACGTCCGCTCCATAGACATATCATTCGTGTTGAAACGACTGAGGTTGATTGAGGAGGAAAGGTTGAGGATAAGCCCGACTAGTCATAAAAGAAAGTACCAGCCACCATTCACGCGGCCTCACTCGCCGTACCACCCGCCACATTACCGGCTGACGTACTATCTTGCGGGCAACCATCCCGGGTATGGAAGGACGCTCCAGCAACTCGAACCTTTGGGATCGGCGAGCGATGAAGTGTGAAGGAGGACAGTGTTTCCCTCCAATCCTCTGTTTTTGAGACTTAAGGGGTTTCCTCGCACTGGGGCAGTGATTTAGGTGGGCGGAGAGTCTTTTTAAGGTCGATAGTATAGCTTCTGTCACGATTATTTACTGAATAGTGCAGTAGTTTGTGACCGCTGCACTAAGTCTAAAGAATGGTTTCCAGTGTTCAGGAGCCTTTCGGAGTTGGCGATTTTCATTTTGGGGTGTATATTCACTCATCTCCTCCTCCTTGGACCCGGAACTTGACAGCGTTTAAGCGCACGAGCCGGTGCTAGGGAGGATTTGTAGGTTGGCGTTTGCGGGAGAGAAACATGTACTGTACATCACATAAGCCCCAGGCTATAGATGTAATTTGATTCTTGTGACTTCTAAGGAATTTGGTTAAGACCTTATAGGCATTCCTTTCTCCGGTATAGCGCTCCAAAGGTCACAAGGCCGAGAAAACCAAAGGGTTCTTCTATCTATGAGTATATCCACTCCCGGAACCCCGATTATATAGAAACCCGAAGTTCTGCATCTATGATACTTTACGGCATTCCTAGGAGTTTCCCTGTCTTAACGTCACCGACCTCTACCCGGCCGACTCATTCGCCGCATTAACCTAACAGCCCAACCTAACTTGTCCGGGGCACCGTTTCGATCAACTCCGATCTTTGCTGCGGCTTCTAACCCAACCCTTGCGACTTTGGTCCCGGCGTTTGCAACTATGTGAGGGTTTGCGTAGCTCTCTGCCTCACAATCGACGATGCTGGGCTCTTGGTTGGTTAGCATTCTCTCCTTTAATTCTGCCATAAGCCTCAAGCATCGAATAAAATCAGGGTGGTCTTCTCCTAGGGTTGTGCTCAGTCTTTTTATTACCCGTTGGTAACACTGCTCTGCCTCAAAGAATTGCCCCCGCTTTTCATGAAGGGCGGCGAGACGCCATAGGGTGGTATAGGTGGAGCGATGGTCGAAACCTAGAATCTTCTCTCTAGCTTCTAGTGATCGATGGTATAGTTCTTCTGCATCATCATACCTTTCGAGGTTTCGGAGCATGGCCGCCAGATTATCAGCTGTGTCGAGAGTTTCTGGGTGTTCTGGTCCTAGCTCCCTCTCGTGACCTTGCAGTGAACGCAGAAACATCTCCTCTGCTTCGGCCTTTTTATTCTGACAGCGGAGAGCGATGGCGACAGCGTTCATGCTCCTTAGAGTTTCGATTGCAGCTGACCCAAAGGCCTTCTCGGTGGCTTTTAGGACACGCCGATGCATTTCCTCTGCTTCGGCATGATTTCCTCGAAATTGGAGAGCTATGCCGACGTTGTAGATGCTGGCGAGGGTTTTGGGATGTTCTGGCCCGAGAGTTTTTTTTGCGATCTCGAGTATGCGTCGGTACATCTTCTCTCCCTCCTCGAACTTCTCTAAGTCTTGCAAAACGTTTCCCAAACTGTAGGCACACTCAAGAGTGCTCTCATGGTCCATACCTAGCGCCTTTTCTTTGCGTTCCAGTATATGACGGTACATCTTCTCTGCTTCCCCATACTCTCCCAATTCACGCAGAACGAGTGCCAGGCTGTCCGCACTTCTGAAGGTATTGGGATGTTCAGACCCGAGCACTTTCTCCCAACCTTCTAGCACACACCGGAGCATCTTTTTCGCCTCCACAACCTTTCCTCGCCGAATCGGGATTTGGGCAATCTGTAGGATACGCCGATAGTCCTTGCTAAATTTGAGGAACCCGCTCGCGTTCACCCAAAAGACATGGCAGAGACCCTTGTGCTGGTAAACATACTCGAGCGCGATCTGGGTTTTTCTGAAAAGAGTTTAACAAGTGATTTAGAGATGGAAAGCAAGGTTTATACACACCCACATCCGCCCAACCCGTAGAGCGAAATCCGGTTATGGGTCTTGCGTTTAGTCCGCTTCTCGATGTCTTCAATGATACCGGTTCGCCCTGTGAACTCGACGTTCCGGGAATACGGGACCATCCAATAGGGACCTAAACCTGCTTTAGAATCTGTAAGGGCACTAGAAATTAGACCTGTAACGAGCTGAATAGGTGATAATATGTTCGATACCGTTGCCCTCCTCCTCCTCCTCCTCCTCCTCCTCCTCCTCCCCCTCATCAGACCAGTAATGATTGTCAATGCTAACGGTATTGAAGCTATTGAAGTTTCCGCTGTGGTCACCCACCACATTAGGCCCGGGGATATAGCGCCTCGCGCTGGTGCCCAGACAGGTGAGATTTGTTAGTATGGTGGCTTTCAGTTGGGGAGCAAGGTCCGAGGGTTCTCGAGGGAGCAACATACATCTCCATCTCAAGAGGCCTGGCAGGGGTAAAGTTTAGGGCGGATTTCACAAAGATTGAAAGAGATGAAAGACTCTTGCAAACACGAGCTGGGAAATGCCAGAACAGGAGAGAGTTGCGGCTCTATTTTTCTTCTTTTCTTCTAGCTTATGGAATGGCCTAAGTGCTCGGATTCAGCCGCCCAAGTTAGCCGCGGAGTTGCCCCGACTAGGCGCCCGAAGTTGAGCTGCAAACCGCCAACTGCGTATAATAAAAGAGGTTTTATGAGAATAAATTTATGCAAGGGCTTCACTGTTGAGGTCTAGGGGGGGGGTCCGGAACTTAGAGAAAAAGCGAAGGCAGAGAGCGGGATCAGAGCAGGTCTCTCGTGGAGGAGGTGCTCGTACTTGGCTCTCAGGCGCCTGGCAGAGCTATACTGTGCGAGTGAGGCAACCTAAATTTATTGGAGCCGCTGCTGCAAGGGGTGTTTCCGTAGGCATTGCCAGTTAGGTACCGGTACTGTACACAGCCCCTGGAGAACCCGATACCGTTATTTAGGAAGCCTGTCTCCAACAAGTTGCTCTAAATGCTCAATACTTCAGGGAACTTAATTTTTTACAGCATTTCCGAATTTGGTATTTGCTTCACCGTTCCAATATTATCTTACTACCATCCCCCAGAACCCGATTTGTAGCTTGTCGGATTTCGTTCCTTTTTTTTGGCTTGTTACCATATCTTAGGTCTTCCTAGTAGAACACCATACAGGAACGCTTTCCTCGACTCACATTATTGGCAACAAGCAACCCCTCATAGTAGTTCTTGGGCAAAAGCCATCTTTACTGGGCCCAGATGCCGGGAATTGCACAGAAAAAAGGACAAAAACCTTGAGTTTCCAAAATCCCAATTTGCACCCCCACTTCTTAACCAATTAAAAAGGAAAGATATGGCAATAGGTAGCCAAAGATCCAGTGAATCCTAAATTTCTATTGCTATAAGAAATTCCTTTATTACGTGGGCAGTGTTCATCAATTGGCGCGCCCATCCTAAAGCTAGATTTAAGTGCTAAGGATTTGTATAGGCACCCATAGAAAAAGACGAACGGTTCAAAAAATCACCAATTTCGTATTAGAACAGTTAATTCAATATTGCATCATAACCTCCAGCACTGGGATATCACAATTAGAATACCCAGTAGCAAAGTGCTTGAAGATCTTAGCCCTCCTAAGTAAGGCTGAGCGCAAATCAGAGTCGCCGCAAAGTAGTAGGATTCGGCTCTAGGATATGCGCCTGGGAGTTCAAGTGGGTCCGTGACCTGCGGGGTGGCAGAAGGGAGGAGGTAATCAAAAAGGAAAACCAAGCTTTGATCGCTTTGATTGGCGACGAAGGGTGTGAATACACACCCTGATAGGAAAAATGACTACGCATCATGTCAAAAGCGAAAGGAAGAGTCCTGCGTGCTACTTTCAGACGGCGTGCTTCACTTCCCTAGAGTCCGGGGATCACGGGGGGAACATAGAAGCAGCACCCGCACACCGGGGTTCAAGACGAGAACTTCCTGACGAGAAACTGTCGCCAATCACTCCCAGTACCTTTTCCAGCCAGCAACACTTGGACCCGTGATCCCGCGCCCTACTGTGTGGCAGTAATGAGCGAACAAAGTGCGACTTCCATTTAAAATCACAGAGAATTTCTCACCAGGGACATCCATTGCTATCTACCGTATGATATCATACTAACTTATGTAGGAAAATATACACCACCCTTCCCGCTATAACCCGGCAATCCAACCTTCAGCGGGATAAGTATTCGTTCCCAAGTCGACCTTCCATGAAATACCTAGCTGGCGCAGTGGTTAACATGTCAAGAACCCATTTCCCCCTGTTGCACTTAGCAGGAGCCCAGGAGTTCAATTCACGCTGAAAATCAGTTATTATTATTGAACGATCCGTCATGTAGGGCAGGAAGACTGAGAATTCCTCAAATCCTGCCCTATGGGGACTGGGATATTGGAGAGCCTGGCCTTCATCGATAGGGCTGTGGGGCTTGTCAATCCCTGCTACGAGGTGGTAGAATCCGACTCTAGACCTTTAAGGGTTGGCGATCGGCGGGGTAGCAGAAAAGGGGGGAGAAATTCCTTCTTTTGCTTCGTTTGTCTCTGAAAAGCAGCAACACCAGTATGGGTTCTGAAACCTAGAGACGTTTTTAGCCATTTTCACTATCGCGAGCTACGGTCGCCCTGTTCCTTGCCTTGAAAATATTTTTTCTTCCCGGAAAAAAATCGTGAGTTTCTAATTAAGTTACCTTCGATCTTCGTCTTATTCCCTTCATAGGCCACCTCCATCATGCACATGAAGCCCAACAACACCCGTCACTTCTCCCACAGGATTCTACTCCATTAGCCCTTTTCTCACCTTTTCAAGCAGCCTCTTGGCTACGATGCAACCGAACCCACCTTATATCCCTCCCAATCGTTAGTTTCCAGCATCACAACCTCAGGAAAGGAGAACAGAGAACAAAGTCCGAGTGACCCCTTGCGATTCTAGAGGAAAGGCTGCTATATATGATAGCATACCGGTAGACCGCAAGAGTGTAGATGACGGGACAATGAGTCAATACGATTATTTAAATCCACTAGTACAGTGCCCCATTCACAACCCACCCATCCACAATGTGGACGTATGTCAACGCGTGACTACCACCGCAGCAACCTGAGCCTAGAGTACTGTACCGGTACTTGACGGCGACCCCCCCTCTCTCTTATTCTTGAGTCATAGACGAGGAATGCCGTCCCAATGCCGTCCCTTCATTTCCTGTATGGGACGATCAAGAGCGAGACGCGGAGGGCCTGCAGGTAGTTTTCTAACCCAGGTCCTAGGGCCACTCAAATCAAACCATACAAGTTCTTTTTCTCTCTACCGCAAGCAGAGCCATATCATCAACCTTTTTCCGAGACCTTAACAAGTCCCAATAGAAAGCCTTTAATCGATCCGCAGTTTTTGAAAAGCACATTCCATTATACCAGTATCTCAGAATGGGTCCGGGTAGCAGGTGATCGTTATTTTTTTTCTCTTCCGCGCCCCTTATGGAGGAGGGTTAGCGATCGGACGTGAGTGCACTGATCCATCCCGCTTCTATAAGGCCGAGTATGTCTTAGCATGACTTCCGCGCATAACACTCCAAAGATCTCCCCGTACGAGTACAGCACCCACCCGCCCTCGAATATACCAGTACAGGTGAGATCCTACTCGAGGGAGGGGGGGAGAGTGAGTAATACCAAGCATACCTCAGGCAAAGGCCCCCAGACAACACCCTGACAGCGAGTGACGGCATATGATCTCGACCACACATTATACCAAGAACCAAAACCCCTCTAAGGCGCCAACCTTGGCAATGAGTTATGGTATCACGCCTACGGATGTACTAGTACTATGATATCACACAAAATGGGTCACAAAACATACTAATGATGTAAAGAGCGGTGGGTATCATACTAACGATACAATTCCCACTTGGCTGCCTACACATCTATCCATCATCATCAATTGATCAGCAAGCAGGCAAGTAAGCAAACCCAGATCAAAAAAAAAGCGAAAAAAGTGGAAGAGGAAAAAAAGTGAAAAAACTCCAAGCGAGTGTAGAGTACATTGCGCCCCTCTATGCATGTCCGTTGAGATAAAGTGATAGGAAAGAAAGCGAGTGTAAAATACAATCCCTTATATGAATAGTAGAAGAAGAAAAGCAAGGAGAAAGAGAAGCTTGGGTAAAATAAAGGATGGAAAAAGAAATAAGGGTGGGAATAAAAATACTGGTATCAAGCCAGAAAGGGAATAAATATGTACATGAATGTAAGTAGGATAGATAAGTTTTGTTCCAACCCTCCCCGCTTCCTTCGACAAGATGAGCGACTCTCCTGCCAATGAAGGAAAATTACTCCGCAAGCTCTCCCTCACCAATCCACCTTCTAACTCTCCCCCTCACCTCCTCAAATAGACCCCCGAGGCTCTCCCTCCACTCGCTCTCCAGCATCTTGACTTTCTCCTTCAAGTCCTCCGTGAGCACTGCCTCCTCCTTCTCCCGGCGCTCCTCTTGAATCCTAGCGTTCTCAGGGCCCGGTAAGCGGACCTTCCATCCAGCCGCCACGCTCAAGGTCTTGATCTCATGTAGTAAGCAGAGCAGATTCGTCTGCCCCTCGACAAACTGGTATATCGACTTCTCCGCCATTTCAATTTTTGAATGGAGGTACCTCAATGGCTCCCTCAGATACGCGGGGTTTTCATGGTACTCTTCGGGCGGGACAATAGGGTGGACGTTCGTCAGGTCTGTCGGGATCTTTTCAAAGCATTCCATGATCAGCGGCGCAACTTCCCAGAATGCCGAGATTTGCTTTTCGACGCCTTTGATCACGTGGCTCTCCACCAAGTCTAGGAAGCCCTCGTATCGGGTGAGGGATTCTTTGTCGGCTCTAAGGCGGCGGGCATTCTCGTCTGCTGTGAAGAAGTCCTCTGCTTCTCGAATTTTGTCGGCGAGACGGGAAGCGAAGAAGGGGGTTATTACCACTTCCTTATAGCGCCGGTTGCGCTCCGATAGTAGGTCGAAGACCTCACGGTAGAGTTGCTCTCGCACGTCAAAGACCCATTTCAGGCATGTCAGCTTCTCAAGGAGTTCAGGGACTTGGTCGCCGCCTTCTTCTTGCCCACCGAGAGGGTTGTCCGCGTTCGCGGTAATCTCGGCGGAAAGGTCGCCGTAGGCTGCCGATGCAGCGGAGATGCGCTCCTGTAGTTCAGTATGAACTGCGTCAACAACTTGGGATTGGAACAAGTCAAATTCAGACTTGAGGGATTCCTCAGAGAGAACGTTTTCGCGGTTCTGGAAGTCGGTGTTGAGGGTTTCGAGTTGGTCGAAGCTGAGGCGTTTTTGGGCCTTATTGCCCGAGGGCGCGCTATAGAGGGATTGGATGTACTCTGAGTGCTGGTTTCGGCGCTTTAGTGACTCGATGGTGAAGGTTTCTTTCCGCGTCGATGAGGCAGCGTTAAAGTCAGCCTTAATCTCTGTGATGGAAGATAGGTCATTCAGCGTCCGCACAAGGTTCCGGAATACTGCAAGTTGAGGGTGAGAGTTGTTCACTGCTGCATAAACTCGTGGGTAAGGCGGGAGAAGTGTGAGGAGGGGAGCAATATCGAGATTCGTCTTGACTGGTCGGACAGGAGTGCGAGTTCGTGATTGCGAGTGAGCGGGCCGGGATCGAGAACGAGACACGGACATGGCCTTTCTATCAGGGGGATATGCGGGACTGCCGGCATGACTGGCGGGGTCGCCGGGGAATTGTGAATTCCGCGGGGTAGTCACATGCTCGGCTATCTCGCGAAGCGATGCTCTCGCAGTGCGTGCGTATCTGTGACTTGACCGTGCCGCGCTGAACTCATCGTCTCCCATCCCATCAGAACGAACAGCCAAGTGATCGCTAACTGACCCGCCCTCCGCGCTCGCCTCCCACCATCGTGATGATGTTCGTCCGCGTGAGGACTCCTCGTCCCTGATTCTCGCTTCGAGAGCTGCGCCCGCAGGACCACCGTTATCAAAGGAATCACTGTTTAGGTGTAGTCCCCACCACTGTGTTTCTGGTCTTCCCTTGCCTTCCCGTGTATTCTCCATCTCTACATCCTCTCCGTCCATACCCCTCATTACCGGTGAAATTGGTGTTAAATTTTGTTGTGTTTCCTCCGGAAATGCCGAAGCCAATTTTGTCGCTAAAGACGATCCCATCTTCCCGACAGCTCGGGAATACCGCTCCTTCCTCAACTCGCATTCCTTCAATACAAAATCCAGCCACAATCCCAGCCTCTCCTCATCCGTTGACGCTGTAGCCTCCAAGCGAATCGTTTTTCTGTGCCTCTCCATTGCGGATAGATAAAATGTGTCCATTTCTTCTTCCTCCTCCTCGATTAGTGGGGGCTGGAGTTTTCCTCCCGCATTAGGCAGATGTAACAAATGTGAAACCGGCCTGAATTTGGAATCCCTTTCAGCGCCAGGAGGGGGTGTAGGAAGCTGTTTTGGCGGTTCATAATTATTAGCTGGTGGTGAGGTGATATGTATCGGCTTACGCTTGACCCTGTTATTATCCGATGAGAAAGGGGGATATGCAGCTGGGCTGAAGGAAGGCTTTGGTGTTGCCTCAGGGGGTGAAGGGGATCCCCCCGCTTCGTAATCGATCAAAGGAGGCGCTGTCACAGATTGACCACGGACGGCGCTAAAACTCAATCCACGGTCCCTTGGACTAACCATCTCTTCGGTTGAGTTCACCACCGGACTAGTTGGTGCTTGACGCCAGGGATTGCTGTCCATGTCTGGTCGCCTCTGATCCCAAGCGATCCCTAACCCTTCCTCGCCCCCGCTCCTTGGCCCCGGCGAGCTCTTTTTGTGGGGCATCTCTTCCCCTTCCATCTTTCGTTTTGGGGGAGGAGCCGGGGGCTGACTCCTCGAGCCAGACGGTGCACTGGATTGTGCTGTTTCATAAAAATTCGAACCGTTGTCCCCGGTCGATAACCTGCTTGGTTGCTGGGGAGGGGATCTGCTGCTCATCCTCATGACAGCGGGGTTCATCACAGGTGAGGAAACCGACCGACCTTGATTCATGACTCTGGGTAGACTCGGGTTTCTAGGAGGTGGCCCGGGTGGTGGGGGAGGGATCGCACCTCCAGTTTGGGAATCGCTCCTCACAGATCCAGGTGCATAGACATTTCTCGGCACAGATTCACTCCTTGGAGGAGGCCCAGGCGGAGGAGGAGGTATCCTCGATAGAGAATCGGCTCTCACAGCCCCGGGCGGAAGTGACACCGTTGGCGGCGAGCGGGAACTGGATCTCATCCCAATTCCGAGCCCGGCAGGCATGGCCGGGCTACTACTACTATGCGTTCTCCTACCCTGTGCAGCCATCGGTGAGCCGTCTCGCACATAATTATTCTGGGCTGGTGGTGGCCCCGGCGGAGGCGGCGGCACCACGTTGTGCAATGTCGGACGCCGACTCCCGGCACGGGATGACGGCCCAACGCTATCGGCGATGGGACTCGAAGGTGGGGGTATATCAGGAGAAGGATAGGACGTTTGCTGCAAGCCCGAGGGCGCATACCCCTGTCCGCCGGCTACCCCTGGAGGAGAATAATTTCTTCTACGAGTGGGGCCGTTCCACCCCAATTGTTCCTGCAGCAAAGGCGCATAAGGAGACAAGGGTGTCGTATTGGCCGTACTGGTCGCACTGTTTTGCTGTGAGAAAATTGGAGAGAAATCCCGCGTGGTCGCTGTTGAGGGAGTGACTTGCAGTGGTGAGATGGGGGTTGTGCTCTGGCTATTGTATGGCCATGAGTGCTGCCTCTGGTGGGGCGGGTTGAGCTGCAATCTGGGGTTATTTGGGTGTCGCTGGGCACTCGGAGGCGAATACGGCGGTGGAGCTGCAGAGGCGTCAGTCCAGCGCATGCGAAGTATGGAAGTAGAGATTCACGAATATGAGACAGAGACAGAAACCCATTGTCAACATGAAAAGAAGAAGGGGGGGGGGGGGTTACAAGTAATTACAGGTGAGGAGGAAAAAGCGAGGAAATAATAGAAAACGTGAGAAAGGATCCCCTCCCCCCCAAAGAGGAAGAGTGACAATGACAATAATAAGGAAATGAAAAATGTTGGGGAAAGTGGTGATTTTTATCTAGGAAACAAAGGTTCTATACCATCCTCCCCGGCAGGTCTAGGAACAAAAGAGCCACTACCGTCCGCCGCGACAGGGCCGTAGTGTTGAGGGTTGTACTCTCCGCTCGCTTCTCCATTGTCGGCAGGGCTCCTCATAGGACTCGCGCTCGGTCGTCGTGGACCGTACCCAGCTGGCGCGGTCGGAGTGTTGCCAGGAGCGTTGGCGGCGCCAACGGTCGGACTGCCACCAAGTCCACCTGGGTAAAGTGCTGGATTGTAGCGAGCATAGGCGGTTGGGTTATTGTGGAAAGCATATGGCGACGCCATTGTAGAAATGTTTGTAAGTAGTGATTATCCGTGATTCCTAGACTCCCTAAACTCCCATTCCTAGTGACCCGGTCGTCGGCGCGGTAAACAGTTTAACCAGGCCAAAGTGGCGGCGCGAGAAGGGGGGGGATTGCAGATGGGCGGGGTGAAGCGAATATATGAGAAGGAGTGTGGGTGAGTGGGTGGGATGAGAGAACGGGTAGAGAGGGAGAGAAAGTACCTAGGGTGATAGGGTTGGAAGAGAAGGAGAGAGGGGGTGAAAGGGAGAGGAAGGGTAAAGGGAGAGAAGAAAGAGAGAAAGCAAGGTTGGTCTCTGTCAAGCCCGTGTGAGGCAAAGAAAGAGTGAGAGAGGGGAGAAGGAGTGGATTGATTGAGTGAGGGTTGGGCAAAGGAGGGGGACAGGCAATTTTTGGGATTCGCGACATCAGAGCAGAAATCTATAAATAAGTTACGACTAATCCCGAAGCGTGATTCGTTTCCGACGATTCACCTGTGAGCGCCTGAACCTCTCGTCCCGTATATAGGTACAAATGGTACCGGCAATGGACAGGCAAGAAAAGGAGAGGAAAATAGAGTAACAAAGCATCCAAGCAAAACTTGCAAGAGCCTCTGCCCGCCTGCCAATCAATTCAACACGAACTGGGCAAACCATAATGCAAAATTCCACACACACCCTATCTCTCTAACATCTCATTTCATCCCCCCCTCCTTTGCGAAATTCCCATAACCACTCGAGCACATTTACTCTCGCACACCCACCCACAGCATGCCTCGCCATCATTTCCCACCCCTTCAATAATGCACTCTGAACGCATAACATGCCATAGTATGATACCGCCGGTATCATAAGATACGAGTTACTTTTCTGATTGTCTGTCCGTCCACGATACCTGCAAACAAGTCCGACTCGCCAAACTCCGAAAGAAGGGGCTAGAGTCAGGAATGGGAAGGAGAGAGAGAACCTATAAATAACCCCCCACTCGCCTGTCCGCCACTCACCCACAGAATACTGTACTCGTACTCGTACCGTGCCCGAGCACGCACGACACACCCGCAACATTCTCGCCTCCAATGCCATACGGTACCTACCGTACTCGAGTACAAGTACCAACCGCACAACGGTCCCTTAGTCACCAAACCGAACCCCTACCATAAACCGGCGCTTTACCCAAACCTAATAGAATTTGTATGATGCTCGAGTATTTTTTTTTCCCCTTGTAGATCCCCTCCCTCCCTCCACGACACGACGAGTAGCCGCCCGCCCAACCAACCAACCACAACCGGGTTTTCCTGTCTAAAAACCTGTCAAACCTGACCAATGAGTCTCGTTGGTGCCCTGAGCTGGGGTGGAGAAAGCGGAGGTAATCTATTTTCGGTTCTGCCTTTTTGCATGCTGTTGGGTGAAGCGAGGTGCGATCGTCGATAGAGTAGCCTGATAAGGTGCTTGGGGATATTGGTGGGTTAGATCAGGGCGCACGAGTACTGGTACCGTACTGTACCATGAGTTTGGGGTACGGTCCTTGTACTCTAAAGATTCGGCAAGCGGAGGCTGGTAAAAAAAGTAACGGTATCGGTACGGTACCGGTAGTTAGTCTGCAGTATTTTTCCTTTTTTCTCTCTTTGATGTGTTGTTGTTGCTGTTGGGAGAAGGTTTGTTGTCGCGATATGGTAGGTCTTGATAATGGTTTGCTGCAAGAGCCTCAGGGTGTTGTGTGCCTGGAGGAACTGGCTGCATGCGGGGACACTGGGACTGTACGAGTACTAGTACAGTACCAGTGCTGTACCTTACCTTAATCCCCAGGAACTAGTAATATTAGCCACTTCACTAGTCCCCAAAGCACCACAACTCACTCCTCAACTCGAGTGCTGTGAACCATGGCATCGTATCATACAGGTATTCATCTAACTCCCGCAGCTCAGTGTTCCTCCAGAGGTCGGCGCCAACTCACCATCACCGCAATCACACAACATTTCAATTCCCACAACCCCTTGCTGCAGCACTGCGTCCACCCTGGCCTAACGGTGATCCAGTTCGCTCGCACTGTGCCGTGGCTTGACCAAAATATCACCACCTCAAACCCCAACCACAACTCAAAATCCGATCCCTGCCTCTGGTTACGGACCCCTCTCTCTAACAAACAAACCCATCTACACAAAACCCCAAAAACCCTTACCCGCACTCGAGATGCCGTACAGTAACTCAAGAACCATACCCGAGAAACGCGCGTCGTGAACTCGTACAAGTATCATACTCGAGTATCAGAAGGGGCGCTCAGATAAGGCAAAAGATATTTTACAAACCCCTGTGTGCCCGGTTCTTCTTGCCTAGGACAACCCGATTCCCTAAAACTCCCCCCCTCCCATCCTCAACAAACAAACCCCAGCCCAACCGACCAGAACCCATTGCATCCCCCCAGTTGCCATATCCTACTCGAGCACCTTTTTTCCATGTATAAAAATTAATCACGACCGTTCCTAAACCGTGACACCATACAAGTACCCACTAAGACATATTCCGAAACCTCGGACACTCCCCCTGATTCGGTCACCATCATCAATTTCTTTCTTTCTTTCCACAAAACAGAATAACAGCCGGAACACGAATTTACCGAGAGGATTTGAAAATAGAAAGCGACTGGAACCATCACAACTCGTACAACATACGATTACGGGTAAGTATGTGTCAGTAGTACTCGCCCTAGGCAAGAATGGGGGGAGAGAGGTAAACAATACTCGAGTAGTAGTATCGGGGAAATGCGAAGTATCCCGGAAAAGATTCCTGAGATATATCCATCCTTACCGTACCGGTACCGGTATTTCCCCCACCCCCCCCTTTCCCTCCCGATGGCGGGATAACGGTACGGTACTTTCTGCTGGGACGAGCACTTTAAGGTACCAGTACCGTACCGGCACTGTACTACAATGTAAGAAAGGGACCATTTACTTTTCCCGCAAATGTACCTTTTGCCCCGTTCCTATCCCTCGGGAAGTTGGGGGGTGAGGTTAATACGGTACGGTATCCCATGGTTGGACGGACCGCTGCCGTACCATAACAGCACTCGAGGATTGGGGCGAGGGGAGGAGGTTTTCTAATCAAGGGCCCAACTCCTGTTTATTTGTTTTTCTTAGATAGCGCGATACCGCCTATCATCACAATAACTTGGGGTCATACCAGCATGAACACAGGAAAGGACAGGACCCTCGGTAGATATATCATCACGTGAATAAAGAAGCAAAGAATACAATAGTGGGGCTCTGTTGAAAAAAGTGACTCGGGCATTTTATTTTAATAGTCCGGATTTGGTGCGAGAGCTCGTGCTCGGGATATATTTAACTTATGGCACGGTACTAGCGCTCTATCGCTCTCGTTCCTTTGTTGATGATGCTGTGGTTGGACTGTACGCAGGGGCTTGGATGGCCGCTATTTTCTTAGGTAAGTATCATAGCTATGATACCGTCACCTTCTATTTCTTCTCCTTCCTTTAATACTTTTTCTTTTTTTATATTTCGAGTATCACAGTCTATTCGTGACTGATCGCGCTAAGAGCAGCGCAGGGAACAGTTAGCCAGAACGGACGGGAATATATTTGGCAGGTTAACCTTAAATAACTGCCCAATCACTTCTTACCGGACTGTACAAGTATATCTCTGCTGGTGTATAGTCCTGTTGACGTATGAGCATGTATAGCATCTCTCAACCATCCATTCCTCCCCATGTATGGTTTTTTCGCAACCCCCGAATGACCGAGTAAATACCTCATTACACACCATCCATCCAAGCACAATAATAATAAAAAAAACAAAAGTACCGGTATCTTGACAACTGTGCCTTCCGTGACTGTAGGAGGGGCACGGATCTAGAGTTGAAAAAATCAATATAATAGTTTGCATGCATAATCCTCTCTCTCGGAGTTAACTCCTTCCTACTATCCTTCCCTACCACGACTCGACCTATAATACGGCGTTTTTTTTTGGGGGGGGAGGAGCGTTTTTCTCTTCTTCTCCTTCCTTCAAAACCCCCTCCTCCTAATCCCTCATGTCTTTTCGCGAGGGAGAGAGAGAAAAAAGAGGAAAATACGGCAAACAAACAAATCCATCCACTTGTTGTCACACCCTAATAATATATACTTATTATAAACCGAGTGATACCAAATGACCCCTCCCGCTTTTTTTTTCTATTTCCATAATCCTACCCCACATTTCCGAAAATACGCTAGCCTGTAGGCAACGCACTCGCCTTTGATCATGTGATGTCACTCACTCACTCATCCACTGTGCTAGTACGGTAACTGTACTTGTACCTATATTTGCACGCACTTTGTGAAAATTGGGGATGTGGCTTTCTTCTTCTTCCCCCTCGGGCCCGGCCGGGGGTTAGTGGCTTGCGTCTATGTACTTGTGCAAGTATTTACGGCTCAGGCTTCAAGTAGTCTAGCCGATTAAAGAAGAAAAAAACCAAAGTTGGGGGTGGGGGGGTTGCACATTCCCCCCTACCCCCCCCCCCACGCAACTTCCGGCACTATAATAAGGGTACGGTTAGTGTTTGTCACGGGTGCGCGCTGGTGGTATGATAGCAGTAAGTACTAAGTACTCGAGTAACTTAAGCTTGTTTGTTTGTTTGTTTGTTTTGTTGTATTGTGTATGTATGATAGCAATTTTTGGAAATGCGAAGGGGAGGGAGGGAGGGAGGGAGCGATATCATGTGATGGCGTGCTTTTGGCGAGGTCGGTTCCGGAAGATAATGACTTGATTACTTACTGCGATAACCGCTGTGAGCCTCCTTCCATAAACATAGTGCGGTAAAGGTAGTCGGGAAGGCGAGAGGGAAAGGCTCGGGCCAAGGTTCCCGCTGCACCCCTCATAGCTCTAGAAGCAAACCCGAGTGATATTTAGTGATGGAGAAAGCAAGACCAAAGTGAAATGAGAGACAAATTAGAGGCGAAAAACCATGATAATATTATGATACCGAGCGAACGAGAACCCATAATCTTGAATTAAAAAAACATCTAACCAACGCCGACGTAAATCGCATCCCCCTCTATCGCGGCAAGATAGCTCCAGAGTAACAAAGTAGAGCAAAGAGGAATTACCACCCTCCACCATCCTTGCTGGCCAGCTCCACAACACTGACCTCCTTCAACCTGCCCCCTAGATCATTCTCCACCTTCCGGTATCCAGTAAATAGTAGCTTATCTCTAGAAACGCCCGTCCTATTCTCCCATTCCTCAACGAACCTCTCCACCCACTCCTCCTGTGGCGTCCCTCCTTCCTCTACATTCTCCTCATCTTCAGTGGACGAATAATAGGCCTCATCAACCCTGCCAAGCCACTCCTTCTGCGTCCCCGCGCCGAGCCCCGAAGCGATAACCTCATCGTCATACCGAACTTGTCCACCGCCGTTGGTGCAGCCGCCCGGACAGGCCATGACTTCAACATAAGTGTACTCCGCATCCGACTTTCCACCCGCTTGTCTTGCGGTAGCGGCCGCTAGAGGCTTGCGCTGCGAGGATGTGACAGAGGCTTTCCCGAACCGCGGGAGGACTCGGGCTTTTGCGGGCTTCAGGCGGCGGACGAGGTTTTGAATGTTGCGGAATCCGTAGCAGCGGGATAGACGAGCTATTGTCTTTTCGGGGGTGGAAATTACGTAGTCTATTGTGTCCGAGTTGCGGCCTGGCTCGGCTCGCAGGGTGGAGGTTGGGTGGAGGGTTAGGATGTGTTTTGCGATATGGGTGAGGTAGCCGTCGCTGGTCCCTGGGGCGGGATTGGTTTTGGCGGCAGTGGAGGATTTTGTGGGGGGTTTGAGCGTTTGTAGGAGGGTGGAGGTGATATTGGAAGGGGAGGGGAGTATTGGATTCTGCGGGAGGATAGCAAAGTCCACGCCTCTGGCTTGCGCGAGAGAGATCAATTCCCGAGTGGTGATCACGCAGTCCACGTCTCGAACTGCCTCTTCCTTTCCGTCTGTCCATGCTCCAGAGGTCAACTCCCCGCGGGCCCCTTCAAGTTTCTTGTCAAAGCATGGCATTACACCAACGACGTAGATCCCCTTCACGCCGTCTTTCACATCCTTGTATAATAGTGACTTCACCGCTGTCCCCAAAATCGCCTGCGGGCTCTTCAATCTTGACAAGTGCGGAATTAAGGCCGGCTGGGTAGACTCCAGATAGCATACAAACCCCGGACACGCGCTCGCCAATATCGGCATTTTCCTCCCATAGACTCCATCTCTACTCCCATCCATAGCCGTAACAACCTCTTCTGCAGCAAACCTCACCGCAACCTCCCGAGCGGCATTCGTATCCAGGACAAAATCAAACCCCCTCCCCTCTCCGCAAATCCCCTCCGGCGAACACAGCAATCGCTCGATCATGTGTCCAGCAGCATCAACGCTCAATCCATAAGCCGTTGCAAGACTCGCCTTCGACTGCGGGGATATCAGCGCTACGAATAGCTTCTCTGGGTGAGCGTTCAAGTTCGCCAAGACTTCATTATGAGATTGAAGGGAGACGAGGACGGCTTCGGCGGATGTGACGCAGCCGGAGCAGGCGAGGCAGTCTGTTAGTGAGATTTGCGCAGGTGGGAGATCTGTTGGGGGCGCTTTGTCTTCTCGAACTACTTCGTAAGAGTTGGAGCGCAGCGGGTCCGGTGCGGCGGGAAGTGTTTCAATTGGTTTTATGCAGGCCACGCCTGGGGATATGAAGTCGTTAAGGTCGTCGGCGCTGAGAATTGCACTCATAGTTTGAAATTGTGTTGGGGTGTTTTTCTCTTTTTGCCCGTTATGCTGTGATGTATTCGAGTGTTTATTTTGTGGTGTGGTTGTGTGGTGGCTGTTGCGGTGGGACGATTTTTTTTTGGGATGTTGGTGGGGAAAGAGCTTAGGGTGGCAAATCGATAAGGAGTGGGGTATTTGTCATCAACTGTCTTATCTGATGGTGCTCTGATGACGGGAAAGGGGGAAAGAAAAAAGTTCTTCAGTCTACCTCACGAGAGAGCGATTCCTAGCGGTTCCCTCTTCTATGGAGATCAAAGCACCGGAAATTTATCAACTTTGTGAGATGCTGAAAGCCATAACTTTGACAGCCTTGGTTCTGTTGCATCTTGAGACATCTAGAGGAAGCCTCGTGCCAATGATATCTTGACAGAAATTCTGCGTCCCTGGCCTTTCTGAAAAAGGAATTTCTCGGCCAGAGGTTTGCGACTTTTCAAAATCACATATCACAGTTCGACAATACACGCAGATACCCAGAGTCCTCCACCAGAAATTTCGTATACAGCATTTCTCATTTGGTGGTACCTAACATGTATACAAAAAAGAAAAAATGTTTATTTTAAAATACCCTGCCTCTACCAGCCGGTTAACGCCGATAAGAAAACACCAACACGGCTACCTTTAGGCCGAGACGAATGCCTCCGGGAATCTGCGCATATTGTTTTCCAGCCTTCCGTGGGGTCTCAAGAACTGAACGTAAGCACCATCAGACCTGAGCTCTCCCTTCTTACGCTTCTCCAGGTACTCCTCACGACGGAGGGGAGTGAAACCCCAGTTCTTGGAGACGATGATCTTTTGGCAGCCGGGGAATCTGTAAATTCTGTGTCAGAAACTCCCTGACGGATGGGAAGTGGAGAGGGAGGAAGTAAGAGGAGGGAAATTACTTATACTGTGACCTCCTCAAAGCTTCGATTGCAGCTGCACGGTTATTATCACGAGTTCTAACGGAAATAATGATCTGCCCGATATTAACACGGGCGACAGATCCGTTGGGCTTTCCCCAAGCTCCGCGCATACCAGTCTGAAGTCTGTCCGCGCCGGCACAAGACAACATCTTGTTGATACGGGTGATATGGTAGGGGTGAGTACTATTGGGCCACTTATTAGCCACCGTATGCTCCGAACTCTTGGGGGGGGGAGGAGCATACCGAACTCTCATATGGAAGCCTTCCTTTCCACTAGTCTTGACGAGGTACTTGTTTGCGCAGATACGAGCCGCCTCAAGAGCCTCGGACGAGAGTTGCTCGTACTCGTTAGAGACGAGGTGCACGCAGAGAGGGAACTCATCAACACTGGCACGCTTACGGCCCAGATCGAAGATGCGGATTTTGGGGTCGGGAACGCCGCGGTTGAAACGGGACTTTGGGTACGGCTTGTCTAGCAGTCTCTATTAGCTCCTCATATCCTTGTAGCATAGCTTCCAATACATACTCTTGCAGTAACGGTAACAACGAGCAGGTCTACGAGCCATTTCGTCTTGCTTTGTCTTGTCTGTCTTTTTTTTCTCTGGGAAAAAATTCGGTATGGTGTAGTTGTTCGAGAAACGGGGAGAAAAAAATATTGGAGAGGGAGGGAGCTTTTGAGAAGGTAGGATCTTGGTGGATTTCAAATGCAGGTCTGGGTAGGGCATTCCATGAGGCATATATGGGTTAGGGTTCATGGGGTGGCAATATTAGTCACCGACTCCATCTACCGTTAATCTCCCCGTAACTCCGAATTACTGCAGATCTCCCGGTGTTGTATTGGGCAGCGGTGACTAGTGGGGCGACGGTTTTGTCATGCGGTGCACTGCACTGTTGTAGGGTTAGGAATTGATTGTATCACGAGTGATTGGATGTGAAGCTGGAGTATCGGTAAGTCGCACAGGTTTGACACTTGCCACCACTTGTGTGCGATCGCCCTCGCACTGGTACGGTATGCAAGATCAAGGGCGCAGGAACAAGGGATGGTGGGACGCACTTGCTGCTTACTATTTCAGCAGACAACCTTCCTTTCGCTCTTCAACATGTAAATGGCTACCCTCGGATGCCAGCAAGCCATGAAAAAGTATCATAGAAGCCCCAGAAGTCACAGGCAACCCATTACATACACTTTCACTCAAAATCCTATCCAGTTCTGAGGAATGAAGAGAAAAAAAAGAACACCTAGTACAATGGCCGAACTCCTCCCAACGGAGCTCCCCCAATGTTTTGGCACTTTGTGCGCTACATGCGGGAGTTACTACACTATTGGGAATCCACGGAAAATTTTCTTGAATTATCGTTGCCGCTACTCGAGTAGATCGAGATATGATCGCACTCTTACCCCATTCTTGCTTCAACAAGTGGAACTTTGGATGCCTGTGGAGTCTTCGCGAGGGGCGGCCAGGGCACTTATGTAAGAGAGATCTCTACATACACTTATATGGGGGGGGATATTAGGACCGGTGGGAGTGGTGGAATTACTCGAAAAAAATTGGCAGTTATCCTATATACTTTAATGGTTCCTTGATACTTCTTCCGGGGTATATATATGCACAGGCATCTACTACCCCTGCTTGTCCTGACACCTCACCCCTACCCCTAGCAGGGTGTAGCTCCCGCGGTTACATGTCCGCGGATGGTCGTGGGGAGTGTCGGTGGGTTCTGGTCGAGTGGGATACGACCCACCAGCCACGATTCCTGAGCCAGAGTCCAACCGCTGCTTCCTCCGGTTAACTTGATAGCTACGCTAGCCCGATAATTAACCGAAAAACAATAAACCTCCCTAGGCACACTCCAAATCTTGCGGCCCGCCACCTACAGTACCTTTCTACCAGTCGCCAGTACCCAGCTCCTAACTTAGCAAGAAAAAAAAACCTCGCAAAGGCCTGATCACAACAATCCTCCCACCCAGAAAACTATTCGAATCCATTTGTGATGTCACTCCTCCTGTTACCTCATCACTAACTTATCTCCGACTGCTGCTATGGTATTGTGCAATGGTGTACTCTCAGCCCACATCGCTTGCCTTCCCTCCTCTCACTAGAGATTAGTGGTCATTTGTACTGCCTTGTGGACGACCTTGCGAGTAAGGGCGCCAGATGGCCCTGGGTGGGCTAATAACCCGCTGAATCTGGCGGATTATTTACGATTGTCTGAAAAAGGGGAAGTGGATTTAACCTACTTCAGGAGACCAAATCGCTAGCGTGAATTTACGTATTATATAGTGAAAGGTTCTACCACCACCACCAACACCCGCTTGACTAAGCGCATCTTCGTCGCTGCTCTCTGATCTCTTTTGCCTTTTAGGAAGCACCGTCGTCGCTACTAGCTGGAGGCCGAGATTGCCCACCTATTATGTTGTGCAATAGTGATCAATTTCTCTTCGCTCCTCCTGTCAGAGGCGGCACGGGTGTGGTGTCCAAACCAGATCAGATTGTCCCGACTAGCACTCCTTCCACTTACACCGCCCTTGGGGCATAGAGCGTATTCTATCTGCGGCTGTTTCTAGCAGAACTGACATCTCTAGATCAAGGGCAATAGAGGGGTCGGTCTGCCTAGAGGTTAGCAGCCATGTAAGGATTCCGAGAGTACCATATCGAGAGATGTGCATTGCAGCAATATTTGTCACATACCCCGTAGGTAAAAATTTCGGCTGCGTGATTAGAGAGTGTGGAAGGAGAAGTTAGAAGAGGTTGCATGTGGTTGCTCGTGGATCCCTATTGCTAGTTAGAGCAGGATGCTGTAGCCGTTGGGGGTAAGCTGTAACAAGCGGTAAGAAATCCTCCAAGAAATCGCAGGAGAGTGCCCTATGAACTAGCACAACTGAGCTTATTTCCCTTTTTGATTTATATTAGCGGAGGGCAGATTCCAGTATGGATCCACAGAATCCTCGATATTGCTAAAAAAAAAGACAATAACAAAAGTATGATACAGCCTTGACGGAACGCACCATAGTCTGCGCCGGCCCTATGAAAATCCGTGAGAACAGCTGACTCTTCAAGTATGAAGGCCATATCTTCCTCTCTAGTCCCTTTGCGCAGACATACTCTCACCCTGACACAAACCATAAATATCTACCCATAAACCCACCCTAGTAGCAACAGCCACCGAAGAACAGGACGTCGGCTCACTGGGCGTTTTTAACATAGTTCTCGACCCATGTCTACTCCCTTGCTATAGCGGGTGCCGAAACGACATTCCTTAGCGGGCGAGCCCCAGCGATGCCGTTAGCTTGAGGATACGTCCCCCGAATTACACGACAAATTTTTGTGCTGGCGTAGTCTATTCCTCCATCTTGGATGTGATTGATAATAGTGGAGGCGATGTTCACGAGTGGTCACTCACATTGAGCCTGAGACGTAAGGCACAGTAGCTGTTGCCTGCGGCCGTCATTGCGGGGGTAGGGTAGTTTTATCGCCCCACGGCTACCCACTCGTAGTTGCGCCATACAGTACACACTCGCTAGCTTCTTTAAATATCCACCTTCTTCATCGTCGGTATCTAGACCCTAAATTCTTGATTGACCTTTTTTTGAGTCAGCTTCGTTGCGTGCTGGGATCATGGTCACGGTGGGTGATATGAGAGTTGCATTGTCTGATGTTATTATCAAACTTTTTTCTTTCTTCCCCCATTGAAAATTACCTCTAAAGGAAGATTGGATGATATCATACAAATTTTGAAGGGGAGGGGTTTGTTATCGACTAGTTTCGATGGTCTAGGGGCTCGGGAACAGGTCGGTTCTAATTTGAAGCAGAGACCACCACATGTTTGAATCCCCGCCAAGTGGATGTAGTCGGGCATTAAAAATAAAATAAAAAAAAGCCTGGCGAACCACTTTTGTTTTAGAGATGAGGGTAGAGAGTGGTTGATACCCTAGTATTTATTTTTTACGGGAGATAGAGATACAGGGCACGGTAAGGGATAGAGAGCAGGTTCTAATGATATAAGGATTGTAGTGCTTGATACAAGGCCATTTCACCAATCCTTTTTATTATATCATAGCCTCTATGAACGATATTTTTCTTCTTCACAATATTTTATCAGATCATATTTTCCAGATTCCTTTTTGATCCGATGAGATTTTTATAATTACAATTTGATGTGATAAGAACTTTGTGATGGGTTTTATCGTTTTCAGTATGATACCATACATAATATAAGATCCTTAAATCCTCACACTAGTAATTTGGTGCAATGACGCCATACCGTACCAAACCCGCGAGAGCCGACGGGTTTGAATGACCTCCCTCCGTGCATCCCTGCGGCGAAGCTCTCTAGGGGAGGGAAGGTTCGTGAGATCACCCGTAGACACACACACACACATGAGACGATATGGCAGGAGCTGTCAAACCTATTATCATACTCAGTTCGGCTACCTCTCTACTGAACAATTAGTTTCATAGATTAAATTTCGTTGCTATATAGTTTTTTAGGCCCCAGCAGTTATACCTGATGGGAAAGTCTTTGGGCAACAAGAGGATTTCTTTCTTGTATTTAGCGATGTATATTCTTATTATCGCAGCGGGATCGCGCGTTGGTAGATGAGTAGCGCTAGGTTTATTGTGGCTAATAAATGGTTCGAGAGACTATTCCATATGTTTTTTTTTTAGATTTCAGTGTACAGTATATTTCGAGCAAGTTGTTTCGAAGTCTCATTATTCAGAGCTCCAAGAGACGAACTGCTTAAGGAGGGAAGGATGCTGGCTGAATGGTAGTGACTTTCTCTTTTATGCTCTGGAGGAGGAGTTCTGGGGCTAGGGTTGGAAAAGGGCGTCGTTCGGACACTTGGATTATTTGTGGATGAGCTAGCTGGAGAGATATATCTGGAGCCACCACCAGAAAATCGTTGGACACGGTGTTGTGGGAACTTGGGGAGCGACTTGTGAGTAGTGATCTAGGGAGGGTTATAAAATTTCGTATGCTTGAGCGTTAGTATCCCTTCGGAATGCCGGAATAATTTAAAATGTGATAAACACGAGATTATATATGGATAGTTTAGACGAGTGAGCAGCCATGACTGCTCAGAAGGAGACTTGTCGTTTTGGGGACGCCGGTTATTTCATTGGTGTGAGGTCTCAGTTGCGCTTTGGCGTCCGGCCCTTAACCGCGATTGACTTTCTAACCTCATATATATCAGTATGATAAGTGTCTGACATATCTAATAGACCTGTGGTAGTCCACAAGCGGGGTTGGAGCAAAAGGCATTGCAGGCGGCGACCCGCATATGAGCCGATAGCCCACCCCCCCAAAAAAAGCACACCCGTGCTCGAAGTGCCAGGGACACTCCTTCGAGATAGGGTGTTCCACCACTCGCTACACAGAGCATCCTCGTAATTAGTCTCATGATGTCCGGCATATACTACCAAACTGACGAAATATAGGTATAGCAGCCAAGCACACGCACAGCTATTAATTGATATCTAGGGGTTCGCACACATGCGAAATTGTGCCCGGAAACCCCCCAGATGAGAGCAGTAGGCTGCGATATCTCATCCCGCTCGAGAATATTGACATGCGAATATAGCCAGTAGCCACGGCCGGAGACACCTCACCAGAAATAACCCTCCGGAAAGTTTAAAACATGGCCCTAGAAACGAGTGGGCTGCTAGTATAGAAGGGGATTGTTGGTGGAGTGTTGGTAATATAGATAAAAGAGTGTTTGCAATTTAGTCGCTGGGGAAGGGAGTGTGTATCCAGTCCCCGACAACCTTTTTTCCTCTTTCCCTTTGTTTGGCTGAACTGTGGCCGTCTGGCGGCCGAGTCATCAGGGCAAACACAAGAGGGATACTACTAGTAGTACTCAAGTAAGTTATAGCACGGTATCTGAAAAAGCGAGGCCTATTCTTGCCTCGCTGGCACCGAAATTGACCACGTCCAAGTGTCTTGAACCATATTCATATGGCTCTGAGATAAAGAAACCTGGTATAGGGTAGAGAACAATGAACAGGAGGTACAGCTAACAGCATGACCAAATTTGATGTTCACCACTGGATTTTTGATGTGTCGTTCGCAGTCCCCTCTGCCCGCTCTGATACTCACTACTCTTCTGCGATATATTTTGTGAATCTCTGTTTTCGGATACCTGTTGCAGGTGCTCGGGTAGCTGCGGTATGTCGCCGGTATTCAACCGTATCCTTGTAGTTTAAAGCGGGGTCTGTTCCTCTACAGATAAGTTAGATTTCCATGCCCCATGTCCTCCACTTAACCATAAGCTTAGATCCCTTAGTATGGGGCCGTTGCAAGGACAGATGCAGCAACTTACACAAGACGAGTCCCTCCATTGTCCTATGAGCCAACTAAATTTCAAGTCCCCTAAAAAAACAATTCTTGGTCTTGGCCAGTGGAATTACTCCTTGGTATCGCAACGTAATACTCGGATATATGGAATTATTATCAACTGACTCGGTGGTAGGGCTAGGCTGATGCGAATGCATGTATCTGCAGAAAACCGGCGGGGTATTAGACAGCAATATGCCTCATTGACGGCTGAATGTTGAGGGCTCGAACTTTCGCTGAATGCCCCACCTTTTTGTGCAGGGCCCATAAGTTATTGGACAGTTACCAGTATCGGTATTCATGGCTCGCCGGCCAGGTGGTGTATGTCCCTGTGCGTTCTGGTTAATTGTTCCCTGCCCTTGGCCTAGAGTGTTCAGGTGTGTTCATAAAAATCAGGAAAGGCAACCCTTGTTCGAGTATATGTACTATACTCGGGTAAGAGAACTGTCTCTGATTTCTACTAACACCCGAGCAACTCACCCCGAATGACGTTCAGCTGCTATTCCTGGAAACTGCAGTAGTCTACCGGTCTGCCAAGCTAGGTCCACCCCCTGCGATCCCAGTCTGCCATGTTCGTCCCCAGGGCAAAACAGCGTGTTTAGATAAACCCCGCAAAATTTTCTCGGAATAAATTTCCCCCTCCTTGATTATCCGGCTCCCTAGCCCCTGGTACACTGAGCACTGGCCTAGCGATATCGTTGAGATTCTGGGCATGTTGATGTGCAAGGAGGATCTTGTCCCAATTTCTTAATCGACCATGGCCTGATGCTGCCATTACGACCCTGAAGCCAAAAGTCAAGAGCAGTATGACCGCACAGCCGAACCTCTACATAGCAACCGCCGTGTCTTCATCCAAATCACGACAGCCCGCCCGCTGGCCATGGATGGGACCCCAACCAGGACTGGAGCCCCGATGATGCTAGACTGGGGACTCCGCAAGACGAGGCAGCATGTCGTACCGACGTTGCTCAACAGGCGATTGGTAGTTCGGCTCGGGAAGCGCCCGAGCACTATCGTCAGCAGAGCAAGTGAACTAGATGACCACCCAAGCTCAGCCAGCGCGGCCTTCGGCATTTAATCTGAATCTTACGCAATTGTGAGGGCAGAAGATTATACCGGCGAAGACCAGAACAGCAGGCCGGATTGAAAATTTCAGCTGAATACTAGTCAATGTGCACTTGCCACTGGGGGCTGTATACGGTGTAAGGCTTTCAAGGAGCCTTTCGTAGATCATAGTGCTCAAAAACCAAGGCTTTGCTACTCGAGTGAGCATTCCGATAGGACAAAGCAATGGCGGTGAAAACATATACGGTGACGGGGCTAGGTTTGATGCCTCTCGCCGAGGCCCCGCCCAGACGACACGATCCCCTTCCGAACGCTATTCTAATGATATGTAATATTCAATACGGTATGCGTTCGATAGCGGCCAAGAGTCAATAGCAGTATGAGGCGCCATTAATCATAACTGGAAGTCTGAACTCATCTCCCTTTGAGTTAGCAGAAAGCGAAAAGGTGAACACAAACTGACCTAAGCAGGCGCTGAAAATCAATCGCGGGACCAGACTTCTACAATCGACGAGGATACGACCTACTGGGGGTCAATGCATTAGGGATAGGGCCTCCTGGCGTGGAACAAAAGATGTCTTAGTTGAGTCAGAGGAGCTGGGGACTCTTTTGCACCAGAGACCTGCTTCATCACCCAACTTTGATCCAATTGAGAGTGTTTTTGCGGATCCTTAAGCAACCCATCAAAGTAAAGAGACCACTTCCCCGAAATTTAGACTGAAATGCGTTAGGCTGTGCAAGAGGAAACGGGGTAAGCTAGAACCCCCCAAATTGTAACGTCCTTGTTGATACAGGCAGTTTGCTGGATAGACACAGGGAATCTAGAGATGGAAGCGGCCTGCTCACTTGGCATTAATCACTACACCACCCCTCCTCCTCTCTTCTATACTAGTATATATCATAGAATATCGTTTTCACCATAAAATATTTTGTGGTAGTACTTGTATCACGGTTCTGCTGGTGACTTTTGACGCCAAGACCGTATGTGTCAATTGTACCTGACTCGCGGATAGACCCGTGGTCTAGTAACATCGCAGCTAAATGGTAGTGTTTGCTCACAGCGAATATGTCGATATCTTATGGTGGATTGATTGTACTCGAGTACATCTACCGTATCGTACCATTTCTAGGGAAGAGGAGAGTATTGAGTTGGAGGGATTGCCGCACCCCCAGCATCTATATTTTATTGAAGGGCGCTTTGGGACTAGCGTTCGGGGGGGTAAGGACTAGAATTATCCGGAAGAGGAGCAATCCCTACACATTTCTTTTCTTCAACTACTTCGAGTATAGTTTCTTGAGATTAAGTATGTTCATTTGCTCCCATACCGGTATTTTGATAGAGAGAATTTTAAACAAACATGCCATCGATCCCTTCCTTGTAACCAACCCATGTCACCCATCCAACAGGCGGGGACTTGTGTCCAAAAGCCCCCGTTGTTGATAGAAATATACTTAGTCTATGCCGCCGGATTGAAGTTGCATTTTTTTTTGGTGCATCACCACCGAAACCAGAGCAACTCCAATCCAGAGACCCAGGCGCCGGCACTCGAGGAGACATAAGGCATGACCCCTGTGGTCCCGACTCCCGAGATACCCCTGTTGTCAATACCAGTGCTCCAGTCGTCTCCCCACGAAAAGACGCATAACCCAAATATCCCCGTACTCGAGTACAAGTGCAGTCTGACGTTATGACACGATCCTCGCACCATACATCCCCATTGGGTTCTCTGCTGGAAGCACAGGTGAACCTCGCCAGCTGTCCATCTTTCCGTCCGGAGAAGCGAAGATAAAGAATGACGAGTTTTTTATCTCTAAGCCACCGATAACCTTCGGCACCGAGCCACTTCTACATTTAAAGCCTTGGCCCTACTGAATTAGTGCCTAACCTTACCGTGATGAGAAGTGATGAAATCCTGAAGTGGCGAAGGCCAGGAGTGGCACCGATGGCTAAGCCACAGCTAACCTAATTTCATCCAAACCTGTTTCCCCAATCAGGGTGGAAGAAACGGGGCGAATTTTGCTCCCGCCACAAGCCCTTCAATAAAATTCAAAGGGGTCAGCCCAAATGTGATACCGGTATCATATCGCAATACGACTTGATCCACGCGGCCCAAGATTTGTGTCCCCCTTATCATACCGTGCGGTACTCGGGGGATTGTCGACCGCACTTGCACCGGCTCTCCTACAAGGTGTTGAATGTCTAACTGGGCATCCGACCCTTTCCTCCTCTAATTCTAGGCCAGAGCATCCTTCCCCCGTTCGCTCTACAAGCACAACACAGACTGGTGTCTCCCTTTCTCGCCTGCTACTGGTGACGAGACTTACGCTCACAATGGTTCACTGCAACGCGACCCTATCCGAAACCCACTGTAAGCCTTCTCTTCTGGTGCCCCTTCCCCGAACTTCGTGCGATGGCTGATTCCACGGCCACTATTTGCAAATCTAGGGGAGACGGACAAGATTGCTGGAAACTTGAGTTTACATACCTTAGGATGGATGATATGCGGTGTACGTACCTACTTTAAAATCCCTACTCACTTCAAATGCTCAGCTTCGCTCTGCGCAAGCGCGTTGCGCGGGGGAAATACTGACTTGAGCTTTTGTCCACAGGCTTGCGCTATCATAGCTTCAATCATCTCGTTTTTCTTAATATTCCAACATGCCACCCATTACACAAAACCCAATGAACAAAAACAGTAGGTCTTACTGTTAGATCTCTCACCAGCACTCTCGCTAACAAAACCAGCATTATTCGTATTCTGCTCATGGTTCCCATTTATGCTATAACTTCATGGCTTTCATACGTATGGTACTGGCATGCAATATATTGGGAAGTCGCGCGGGTGAGAATAGCCTATGTCACATTCCGGGTTCTAAAATCTAACTTATCGCTAGGATTGTTATGAAGCCTTCGCAATTGCATCATTCTTTACACTCTTGTGCGCATATATTGCGCCGGATCTCCATGGACAAAAGGACTTCTTTGCAACGATGGAAGTGAAGCCGTGGCCTTGGCCAATAACATGGATCAATAAATGCATGAGCGAGCGACAAATACGAAAACCTAGGAACGGTTTGACATGGTTTAACGTTCGATTCACCCTTTGTTTGATCTACCAATGCGGTACATTCTGACAATGGCGTATACAGCTGATATGGATGGGTGTCTTTCAATACATCTTCATTAGAGTCGCAACCACTGTGACTGCTACCGCAACACAAGCCACCGGAAACTACTGTGAAGATTCACTTCATCCGGCATTCGCGCATCTATGGTGCATGATTTTCAATGTCATAGCTGTGACAATCGCCATGTATTGTCTGATTGTGTTTTACCTTAATCTCAAGCAGGATCTCGCCCCAAATAAGCCCTTTTTCAAACTACTTTGCATAAAGTTAGTTATTTTCTTCTCTTTCTGGCAAATGGTATGAGTATCTCCTATCTCACAACTCAGCACTGTCATTAACATTTGCCAAGATAGTGTTAGATTTTCTCTCTTCGTCTAATGTTATCAAGCCAAGTAACGTTATGTCGCAAGGTGATATCTCCGTTGGATTCAACTCTCTTCTTATTTGCTTTGAAATGATCATCTTTGCTACCCTTCATCTGTGGGCATTTGCATGGAAGGATTTCGACCGGGGTCCTGAGCAGAAGACATCTGTTTTCAGGACGGTGTTAGATGCGTTCAACCCATGGGATACCATTTGTGCAACGGCAAGAGGACTAAAATGGATGCTTTGGGGCTGGAGGAAAAGACAGCAGGATGTGGAAAAGATTATAAAGCGGAAGAAGGAAAACCAAGGGTTGACAGAGCTTGCCGCGCCAATGGGAATAACACCCGGAGGGTTACAAGTGCACCACCCCACTCCCGCAGATGCAACAGAAGACCAAAGCCCTGCGGAACGCATGTACGACGATCCGAAGATGGGGACACCAGAAACCACAGGAAACTCCTGGGAGTCAAGACCCTTCTCATCACAGTTACCTCACCATCCTGAGCCAACAAGAGCTGACAGTCCTCGTACCCCGGACACATCCCAGCCGTATCCACACAGCGCTGGTTCTCCTCTGTCCTATCCGGACGTACAATCCTATATACCCCAAGTCAATAATCAAACAAGGTACGGCCGCCCACGTCCATCGCCGTCACAACCAAGCGCAGAGCCATTACTTCCCGGCGACCAGACAGATCCAAGCTTCAGGTACACACCCAGCATTGCCGGATCCGGTCAGGTGTACCAGGGTGACGCAAGGCCGGGAATGCGAAGGAACGCGGAGGGGCAATGGGACAGACCATGAAGGGAAGTATGAGCGATGACCACAGGGATATAGAAAAAAGTAATCAATCTCGTTTCTTTTTGGGCCGGTGTTGGGGGTTTTTCTTTTCCTTTCTTTTTCTCAAAGGGGTTTTTTCCTTTGCCCTCGTTGTTGGAAGATTTATGTGTGCCTGCGGGTTGTAATTTTAGTCATAATTTATTACGATAGCTGCTATCATATCATGATATCATATCATATGATACAACAATGAAGATTTAGAAATACGGTACCTGTACCCCACACATTGAGTGGTAAATTGCCCCCGAACGTGCAGAATGGGGAAAGCGCAGGCAATCAGATACGTCGCGGGAAGCTAGGGCATTGAGCAGGGACCAACCCACCCCAGAGCCAAACTATAGCTATCATAGTTCCCGAGGGTGGCTGATCACTCATGGAAGCGACCTTACCTTATCATGATATCACAGCTATAATGTATATCCGCATGCTACTCTGCTGAATCTATCTCCGGATAAGGTTCCCATACCAGAGTTTAGCGCAGGAAACCCTTCCCGTGATTCCAGGGCTTCTATTCTGTCTGAGTGAACTGCTCTCAATGGCTCCACCGCGATATCTACATAGCGACCTAGGGCAAAGCATTTAGGACATTAGTGGTCTAACTTATGATACTATCATACCAACGCGCTACGGCATTTGTCTTAAAGAAGTATGATATGATATGTATCATAGTAAGGGATAGAATTCCGGTGATTGGCCTGAGATACCAACCAAATGGCTCAATTAGAAAAGGAACCTGTTTTTTTTTAGTTTGGTTTTGTATATATAGCTTCCATGATGGCAGTAATTAACGCATGAATCCGAGGAGAAGAAGAAGAAAAAGGAACGGACGAGCGGGTAGGCTGGTGTAAGAGGGGGGATCAACTGTAAAGGAAATTGGTGACACGAGTGAGTTTTCGTGAAGGTTAGTTTTGGGAGGGAGGGAGGAAGAGGGGAGGGGTGTCGATCTTGCCAATACCTTTCAGTTCCGAAAGTGTCGCACATACTGTACCTAATTCCGCCACCTTATGGTGGATAGTTTAGTCTACTCGAGTACTCGCCCATGAAAAGGAGGGGGAAGGAAGATCAGCAATATCATGTGTGAAGTAAGTTAGGTAGTTATGATACTATAGGAGACAGTTTGCATCGGTGGAAAAGTTCTGGGCCTTTTGCTGACAGCTTGTTGGAAATTGTCGTTGTTGTGGTGTTCTCATACTCGCTGTTGCCACGATCACGAGTGATGCTGCATGACCGCTTGGGTCACCTCTCTCCCCCTTTACCTCCACCTCCCACTCCCTTTTCTTCTCTTTCGCTTCTCTTTTCTCTCTCTCAATCTTCAACTCTGTTTAGCAAGAAATATAATTTGTCCAGCTACCCGAAGACCGCTCACCAGTTGAACTTGTGATATCGCTTGCTTCAGCTTGTCCACTCCGGGTACCTTCCGGCACACTTGGTTTCTGGATTTGAACAAGTTGGTATCTTTCAAGTAAAAAAGTATGCAGATCAATTTCTCTTCATTTCTATAAGCCCCATAAAAGAACCGTTCCGGGGGGGGGGGCTTGATTCCTTCTCTTTTGGCCTCAGCCTTGCCTTATAACAGCCAGACACGGAGTACAACCATCCCAAGTTAACAGCATCACATACTCGACTACTATAACACCCCAATTTTTCCACAACCCCTTATCAATCTTCACTCCAAATCCTTGTCTCACCACCCAAAGTTTTTCCCGTCCTTTTCTACCATGGGCGAAGATACGAATACCATGCCCCGCTGAAGATCTGCGGAGCGGAGGGGTCGTCGTGACCAGTGAATCGGCTTCCTACAGGTGTGGCAACAGCCCTGAGCACTGTACTGTACCTGAAGCCCCCGAGGAAGTATCTAAAGTTGTTACACCGTCGGGAGTTCCGAGAACTAATTAATGGTGTTACCAACTCTAGAATTAGGTTATCGCTGCCGGTGGTGGTCCTACGGGCTGAGTTATCATAATTAGTAGATTTAAGTTTATTCGTCGGAATCAATACTACTGCAGGGGCGATGACGTATTTTGATCATCACCAGTTGAGTTTGCTATTAACTGGAAGAATAACTTGAGTATAATATTGGCATTGAAAATGCAGGGCACGCGCTGTTGGCTGGCAGGGCCCGCACAGTCAGTGATCTTCTCCCCTTGCTTTTCCTCTTTCCCTATCGTTTTCGGTGGACTGAGCTCCGTTTGTACTCGAGTACTCCCAGTGTGCATACAGTGCATGACTGCTTCTCGGGTGTTACATTTCCATCCCTAGTTTGGATTATTGCCCTCTCTTACCTAATTAGGCATGTATTTCAAGAGCACTCGATGGATTGGTCGGCCAGCGCTGGGTCGAATATTATGAGTGTCTTGGAAGGAAGACCAGGAGGTCGTGTTCATGGATAGTCACTCGATCTGATGATCTGCTCCCTGAAGGCCAGGCGGAACGTCTACTTAGGGTTGCGATATGAGCCTCGGCCCGCGGTTTGCGAGAGACGACATACTGCCCCCTCTCGTGCGTACGCCATGCCCCATTCGTTTGGAGAACAGAAAATTTTTATTCCAGCTGTAACGCTCGATACCTAGGGGCAGCAGATTCCCGGGGGAACTGTGGGAGCCCGTCTTACCCGCACTATGGAGGGATTGCTTTTCGTCTCTTCATGCATTGTCACCCAGGACAGCTTCACCAATACGCCATTGGAACCGCTACAGGGGATGGAAATGGGATAGAATATCGTATCATACTTCCGATCAGCAGCATATGTTGTTGTTTGCCTAGGCACCTCGGCATTGCGGGAGGACCATTCCCAATAGGATCCTACCAAAAGATGACTTGAAAAGGGAACCCTTTCTCCAGGGATTCGTCCTCCTCCTCCTCCTCCACGTGTTGACTTCCTCCTCGTGATTCCGCCGTGGTATGTGGCCGGCGCACACAGGGGACCGACGGGGTCGTTTTTTTATATTTTTACCCTTCCGTGCCGTGCTGGTCTTTGCTACGCTCACTATGGAGAAGGTTGATGTATCTGGCCGAATATTCCCTGAGGAAGGGAAGGGAAGGGCTTTTTCCGATCGAAACTAGGTAGTTTAGGCTTGCTAGATTGGCGTAGTTGACCTAGCACTCTTTCCGTTCCTTTCCGCATATGCAGACTTCCTTGAGCTCCACTTAGCTCCCTCTCCTACGTATGATACTTCAATCTCGGAATTACTTATGAAAATTCACACCCCGGTTATCAAAGGAAAGAAAGTAAAAAAAAACTCTCACCGGCGGGGTGAAAACATTTGGCAATCGGAAGGAATTCAAGTTGTCAAGCTGATAGTCAGAGAAACAACGAGGGATCCGCTCGTGATTACTTCAAAAAAACCAGGTCTAGATAAGCCTTAAGTTAGTTCTATTCTAACCCCACCTCGAACAAATCATTAAAGCTAAATTTAGTCATTGTTTCCCCTCCGATTCCTCAGGTTATGAGTCAGTTCACTTATGGTCTCGAGGGGGGAAATTTTTGATGTTCGCGGGTCAGGATTACCCCGCGGTCGGCGCGAGGCGGACTTCCCGTGGAGTCGAGTGGGGTTTGTGTGCCCGAAACCGGGGGGGTTTTTTTTTAACTGCACTTTGGGAAGTGAGATAATACTATTAGTCTAGGCTTTCCACTCAGAGTTTGTATGATAGAAAGACCTGGGAGTTATCATCTCTATCACCTGAAATTTCCCACCATACCACCGAAACGGCACACACCACACACCTATCCCCATCATAAGCGTCTATCAGGCACTCTCATTGCTGACACGATACGCGCTCTCGCCGCTCTGATACCATGGCAGAATTAGCACGTAGATTACAATATCTAGGAGAATTCAGAAGGTATGCGCGCTTTCTGCCCACCCCAAAAATTAAAAACGCCACGTGGGCTTAGTCTAGCCTAGCATGATAACCGGTGTATTCCATAATATGTCAGATTTCAACCGATTGCTTTGTAAATAACTGATCGACTGATTGGCTGTAAAAAATAAAATAAAAAAATAGTTTCATTGGAATTGATTTTCTTCCTCTCCACTCCACTAGCTGAACCTCTTGTCAGATAGATAGATAGCCATTTCTTCAATCATGTTTTGTAAAACAATCTCTACAGCATCGGATCTCAACTTCCTTTGGTACGGTAGTCGAATCGAAAAAAGGAAAGAGAAAGAGAAAAAGAAAAAAGAAAAACTTGGTTGTTCATACTTCCATCCGATCCACGTGGTTTGCGGGGTTGGGGGACTTCTTCGATTTACCTTCCTTTCCTTTCTTTCCCCGTTTAAGGAATTCGTCCCACCCAAGTTTATATATACAAGTACGGTATATACCATGGTATTTTGCGATGGGGGAATTATTATTTGGCCCCCTTGCTAGGGGAAGGGAAGAGAAGAAGAAAACGACTGTGCTGGGCTTAAATCGATGCATTTCCTTTCCTTTCCTTCGATCACGGGTTCTTCTCTTCTTCTCCCAGAAAACAGCTTATCTGGGTTGCTGTGCTATGCTGTGCTGCGCCCCGCCTCATGCCTTCTTGCATTTTTATGCTCCCAAGTGAGTGAGTGTGATCCAGGAAAAGAAAAGAAGAAGAAAAAAAGAAGAAAAAAGCCTGCAGCCACCACGGCAACCTACTTATGTTCGAGTGACACTTTGTGAATAAAATTTGTAGCTTTTATAAGCGCGCGGGCCACGTTTTTTTTCCTTCGTCGGAATGGGCAATAATTGAACTATGGGAGGATGAAAGGATGAAAAAAATAGAAGAAAAAAACGAAAAAAACACTCTAAAAGTGATATTGGCGCAAGTGTACTCGAGTAAGTGCTAGGAGCTGATCTTAGTCGCATTTTCTCGTTTAGCGATAGGTACAAAAGAGTACAAAAAGGTATCGTAGCGCCCGGCATAAATTTTTATGCGTATTCGCCTACTCTCTAAAAATGTCCCTCTCAGAGTCGAAGAGAGGGAGAGGGAGGGAGAGGAATGGGCTCTGGATAGTGTTTTTTTTTTTTTTTTTTCTTCTCCAAAACTTTGTGTGGTTGGTGGGGGGGGCCCGTTCGTCGCTGGATTCGGCAGTGGTGTATAGTGAGGGTGCGATTTCAGAATGTTACTGTACCGGCACCGTATGGGCAAAAGGGGCGTGCACCATCGTATGATTGGTTTAGGCGACTCTACGGCAATGGTGAGGTTGGACAACAGGAGTACCGTACGGTACTCGAGTAGTCAAGGCTTTTGGGGGAGGGAGAGGTTCATGGCAGGAAAAGCAGGGCGGTGTGGTTGTCGGTACCATACCGCCTAACTTGGCCCTCCCTCCTTCCTCCCTTTCCCACACACTTTTTCTGTGAATTGCCGTACCCGATATATTATTGGTACTTGTACTAATTTGTCGAGGGTGAAGTGAAGTAAGGTTGGTACCGTACCGTACTGTGCGGTACGTACTCGAGTACAGTACTCGAGTACTCGCACTATCGGAGGAGTGTGTGGTGGATCCCCCAGAGCGGTGGGTCAATAAGCCTCATCAACAGGACAGGGTTTCTGTTCTGTCAGGCTGATTTGGGAGTAGCCTTTATAACGCTTGCGGTTAGAGGTACTTGAAAGGAAGGAGTGGTTAGAAACCAAGTCCATACAGAGAATTGAGTCGAACTTATAATGGTTCCAAATACGGGAGGGAAGGGATGAAAGGAGGTCTAGTTATATTATCATAATTGCTTTTTTCCTTTCCCACTTCTTTTCGTTTACTTTTGCATGTTCTGATAGCTATTTCTTTCTGTTTTCGTCCCGCTTGCGGCGTCCCCCCCCTATTCTGCCGTCCGATAGTTCGCCCGGACAATCCGTGAGGTGGAGCCGACAGGCGGGGAGTACCGGTATATCTGTTTGGACTCGACGTGCTTGGGCACCGGTATTTGGGAGGAGAGGGCCCCTGCACTGATATAGTTTTCTTAGCGAGATAGAGAGGAGTTCTGATCTGCCAGCACCGTTCTGTGCTCGAGTGTAGCGCAAGTATTGTAGGTGCCAGACCCTGAAAACCAGCCCTCTTTCTACCGTTTTTGCTTAGTAATATCGTCCCTGGTACTCGAGCACGCAGCAGCAGGCAGGAAAAAGTGGCGCGTCGGCATAAACTCGTATGTGTGCTCACTTTTCTTTTTTTGTGTTCAGGATAGCCCACTACCGTTCCCAACCAGTGCCCACTTTATCAAGGAACTAGGTTGATAGAGTCAAGCTCATGGAGTTTAAAGGGAAGCCAGTTAAATGATTCCACAGAGAATTTTTTCCCAAGACTCTGTTGGGCCTCCTCGTCATTGGACCCCGTAATCGAGCGAGTACGAGTGAGTACTCGAGTACTGCATGGACAAGGTATAACCCTTGTCCGCCAATTATCATCAACCGATTGCGATGCCGAACCACATTATTCGACACCATACCGGTATCATTTAATAAAAAAAACCGTTTTACTCGCGTGGGAAAGAAAGGGAAAAGAAGGGGGGGGGGGAAACGTTTAGAGCTCGTAAATACAGGTACGGTACTCGAGTACTGTACTCGTAAGAGGCTATACGCGAAATACCGTACTCTTAACATCCTGTATGCGCGTACCTTACAACTCACCACTGGAGATGCTCACCGCCTTGCTTGGGTTCTTCAAAACCCTGTGGGGTAAGACTACGGACTTTCCAATTGGCCCTTAAAATACAACAAAAGCAAAAGTTGGGGGGGTTCGTGAATGCCCCTGGTTGGTTGGGGGCTTCTGTTTCCTTTTTTTCTTTGCTTTTTTATTTATTTTTCTTCCTTCCTGGCAACGTGGAGCGGGATCTAACGTGGTTGCTGAAATTTGTTCTGGGGCTGGCTTGGAACAGTAACTCGAGTGCTTCGACTGGACAGGAACTGAGACTCGAGCACCACACCATCGCTTCCATTTCCCCTGCACTAAGTGTTCAAGGGGACTTGGAAATTGGGGAAACGGTTTTGCATCGTATCCTGCGGTTCGGGAATGTTTATATCCCTTCCCCTAGAACATGGGGGGGGCGTTCGCCCAGTGGGGAAGGGGAGAAACAAAAAAGAAAAGGAGGAAAGGGAAATACTTTTGAGAAGGGTGCTTTTTCTATGTGTGGCTTGATTGGGTGCTGAGGTATGATTCGTTTCACGACTCGGGGCTACATCGACCAAAGTGCAGGTCTATCCTTACTCGTACTGTGCGAATAATGCTTATGGTAGACAGCACCACACAGTAGCCTTGGTCGGTGATGTGTAATGGCTGACTGAATGATGGCTTGCAGCTGTGATGGTTAGGGCGACGATATTGCGAGTATATGCGCTGGTGAGTGAGCGAGTGAGTGACTGAGGCTTGGGGAGAAGATACGAGCACTGTACCGGCATCCCGTCGGCACCAGGCAACACAGCGGCCAACATGCCGTGTATGGTGCTAGATCACTCTGCGCACCGGGCATCACTTTGACTGCCTATTCTATTTCTATGGAAATACAAATGGCAGTTAATAAAATGAACGGAAGGGTTTAGGTTTGCCGTGGCTGGTCCCAGAGCTGCCATTGTTCTGCGCGGTCTTGGGCCCTTCCTCCCTCTCCCCCTTCCTCGGTCATTAGTACTGCACCTACCCACCACATCTTTTACTCACCCCTCTCCCACCCTCCCTTTCTCCTCCTCTCCCTTCTGCATATTCCTTCGGGCAAGGCTTTTCCTTTTCCTCTTTCCCGCATTATCTTCCTCCACCATCTTAAACTCGCTTGGTCGAGGTTTGTTCCCTTGTGATTTTTTCCTTTCCACGAACGTATGCCTCCCTTCCGCCCTATAAAGTGCTTCTATAATTCTGACAAGTTTCCCACCCTAAAGTTTATTTCCTACCTCTTCCACCCGTTCTAACAAGAACATCCCGCCGATTCAATTTACTTTTTCTCACCATCCCCATTGCTCACAATGTTCTTGAATATCCTCGTTCAGGCTGTATACGGCCTTATGCAACATAAACTCTACTTTTTCGCTGGTATTCTTATCCTGACACTTGCTTACTGGACACACGCCTACCTGGCAAGTCCCTTCCGCGCACAAAAGATCCCTGGTCCATTCCTAGGCAAGTTCACGAATGCCTATCGCTGGTACTATGTCATGCGTCACACCTGGCACAGGGACTTGGTGGACCTGCACAAGAAATATGGCCCAATCGTATGGATTGCGCCGAATGATATCTCGGTCTCGGATCCTAATCTCAGGAATGTCATCTATGGGTTTCAAAATCATAAGAAGGAGTTTACCTTCTTCGCGAAGTCGCCCTCATATGAGACGGGATCTATCAATCAGGATTTCAGCTTTATTTTCGAGCAAGATCCCGAGAAGGCTCGGCTGGGAAAGTATCATATGTCGCATTTTTACTCGGAACAGGGATTGTTGGGTCTTGAGGAGAATTTTGATAAGGTTCTCTCCCCCCCCAGCTGCTCTTTTTGGAATTTTTATATTAATTTTTGTGGGAAGGCTGTGGACGAGTTGATCGAAGGTCTCGACAAACATCATGCAAAGACCGGAACTCCTTGTAAGATGGTTGACTGGGCAGAGTTCTTTGCCTTGGACTTGGTTGCACAAATTACGACGGACCAGTCTGCAGGGTTTTGCCTTGCCGGCACAGATGTCAACAACACTGCTTACGGAATGAGAGTTATTATCAAGACCGTTGGTGCTCTTATGCCATTGCCATGGGTATTGTCGGCTACTTCTCGTGCTATCCGTCAGACCCTTTTGATCAAGTTTTTAATCAACCTCTATCGCAATGTGTTGCTCTTGCCGACATTTACCTTTGATGCTGGGACTGTGAGTGCTCTTCATAATATTGGGCTCAAGGATGATGGCTAACGGTTAGTGGATAGGCGGATCTTGAAACCCTCAAAGAGAAGCACCCCAAACACCTATTGGCAAAGTTTCATAATGCGCAGAGTAAGATGAGGGACCATTATCCCCATGGCAACCATGCGGAAGGCACAACTATTCAACTCTTCAACTTGATGTATGTGACCCACCCCTCTTAAACTATTTTTCACGGGACTAAAAATCCTCCTCCAGTGCTGGCGCTGTAGCCGTAGTCCCGCATACCCAGGTAAAACTAATCCAGGAACTCGCCCTTCACCCGGAAGTCTTGCAAAAAGTTCGTGAGGAGCTTGCAACAACAAACAACACTTTCCACCTCAAAGACTTCCTCCGCTATAACAACCGCCAAAACAAGTACCCAATCTTCGAATCTGCCGTACGCGAAGCCGTCCGTCTCTCACCCGCCGTCTCCTTCGCCCTGTCCCGCAAGGTTCCCCCGGCTGGTTGCCAACTCCACCAGTACCACATCCCGCCTGGCTACAACGTCGCCATGGCCGCTTATCAGGTCAACTACGACGAGGGCTACTTCGGCCCGGACGTGGCGCAGTTCCGCCCCGAGCGCTGGCTGGAAGACCATCCGACCGAGATGCTCGAAGGTGAAAAGCGTACTATGAAGAACTACATCGAGGCCGGCTGGCTCACCTTTGGCGCTGGTGGGAGGGTTTGCATTGGCAGACATCTCGCCATGTTCATGATGATGAAGTTCACTGCTGCTGTGGTTCGCGAGTTTGATATTCGCGTTGTTAAGCAGCCGGTGGAACATTTTACGCTTGTTACCGAGATGCTGGGGATGGAGGTTTTGCTTAGGAGGAAGTGTACTGTTTGAGTGGTGGGCATGATAAGTAAATAGGGGTGCGTCTGGTGGATGGATGGATACCTGTGATAAAAATGAGGGTGACGGTTGATGGCTGATGCGTGCTTTCCTTTCTCTTTCTTATGGGATTTCGGGACTCATTTCCTTTATTTCATTTTATTTTTATTAGAGGGTAGGCAGTATATTCATTCGTTGCGCTGGGCATGGGGAGTTTTGCTTCTTTTTTCTTTCTTTCTCGGTCCACCTCGTTGTGTCTGTGTCCTTCGTGAAATAGTGCCGACAGAGCAGCAGGATGGAGCTTGTACATTCTCTTTTTCTTTTCTTTTGAATATATTATTTTCCCATTCCTCATGACCGTATCACATCTCACCAATGTGATGCCACATCATCACTCCGAGTCTCGGGCCAGTTGATTGAGTACTAGGTATGGTGCAAAGGGTCCCCAACGTGTACCAAGCCCGCTGCATCGTGACACCTAATTTACGATGTATAGGCCGGAACAATGACTTTCAAAGTCCTGAGTTCAATTTATGATACATGGCATGATACCTTGTGAAAATTATCGTGATGCATTGTCACAAACAAATTGTTCATTCATCGGGCTTGAAGTGCAGTGCCGGTGTAAAGGTAGGAATAGGGAAGAGAGTTGAGGGCTTTGATCTTCAAGAATAATTTTCCCTCATGCTTACCCTTTTTACCCATATGCTTGTAATTACTTGATTTTTGTAAAAACGACTACTATTGCACATTACGGGTTAAAAATCTTGAGGCCTCGGGCAATCTTTTTTTTTCTCTCCCTCCGATATGCAATACCAGCAGTCTGGTCGCCTCCACAAACGTCAGGCCGTTACGAGCCCCACCATGCAGCAGGCTTGGCATACGTCGCAGAAACCTTGTGCCAGAGATGAGGGCTCGGCTGCGCGTATGTAAATTTATCACAGGTACGTAGGGCACCGAGCGAGAGAATGGGGGTGGGGTTTCGCGCCTGGACAAAACAGGGCTGGGCAGGGTATTATCATCGTGCTGCTGGGGGTCGAAAAATAGTTGAGTTTCAAGTTGGCGTAGCTGGCTGGCTACGGTAGTAAGACGTCTAAAATTACCGCTCTTGGAAGAGTAATAATAATACATAAGACAAAGGAGGTTACTTGTGCTGGGAAAGGAAAGTCCAACTTCTGGCTGTGGAGGAGAAGCAGCTTTGTCGGGGCTTGGTTGTTGGAGTTCTGGGGTGGCTTAGGTGAGTACGGTATCGGTAGGGGGTGGAGCCTTGGTGGCAACAGGGAGATTAGGCGAGTGATAGTTAGTGATTGGATGGCAGGGGGTTGGGGCTTTTTTTGCTTGTGTGGCAGGGGGAGGGAGGGTTATACTGTACTTACAGTAAATAGCCCTTGTGGAAGAGAGGGGGGTAGTTTAGCGTAAGTAAGTCACTTGGGTAGGTATTATGAGGTATTCTTGTGGTCTATCATACCGTTTGGAACGGAGCTGTGGTGTAGATGCTGCTAAAATTGGGTATTATATTATTATAGTAGTTGGGTTCGGAGCGCTACTTACTTGCTGACAGCTGTTTTGGGACGGGGACTTTTGTTTAAATTATTTTCCTTTTTGTCGTGATCGCGTTTGGACAGTACGGCACACTGGCAATAAATTTTTGTTGTTACTGCTCTCATACTATCATAGGCTGGTGAATGCAAATTTATTATAATCGTGGGGTGGGCTGGTTCGTCTTCGGGGGTGAGCTACTCGTAGATGTGTGTGACTAGTGCGAGTGATAGGAGACCGGGAAATATGCTAGACAAAAGTTGAAGGATTTCGATATCCTCCATGAGTGCTAAATTAAATAGCCGATAACTAGCAAGAGGGGAAGCAGAAACATGAGAGAAACGAATCTCTCACCATACAAAAATACCTTCCGGAAACCTGTGATAAAAGGCTGACAGGTGAGTCGGTAACGCATGGAATACTACAATGTTGACACTGGTGAAAGGGGCCTTTTTTATATATATATATTTTATATTTATTTATTATTATTTTAGGGAGTGGACACCCCATGCAGATGGCTGTCTGTCTACTCCGAATGGTATGGACACCACAATAACTCCTACTTTATCTCCGCCCTATAGAAAAGCAATAGTTCAAGCACAGTATTATACCGCAACAGCAGCGGTAAAGTTTCTACAAAGTTTTAGCAAGTTCACACTCATTGCGACAAGATGACACTTGCTCGGCTTGCTTGCCCCCCCTCGCATGATACGCCGAGGATAGTCTTGGCCAATTGATTAAGTTAAGTTAGCTTTAATTGGCGATGAAGAAATGGTCGTACTTGAGGTCTTGTCGGTCGATTGGTACGGTACAGTATCTCGAGTACCATGGAAACTCTAACTATTCTATGGTTGTAGTGTCATGTCGTTGGACTTTCCCCCTCTGGTAAGGTCTAGTGCCTTTTTGCTTTTATGTCTCAGAAGGCAGCAGGGGCTGAGCAACTCTTTCCTTTTTCGCAATGATCTTCGCTGCCCCTTTTTTTTCCAAAGTAGGGAATTCTGGACTACATAGCATGATGCTCGATTATTATGATTGTGAGTTTTTACGGGCGTCTTGATGGGAAGCTGAGCTGCGCCCGGAAGGGGGGGAGGGGGCGCTGGATGGGGTTGGGAGGAGATCATCTAAACCACCCCCCCCCTTGGCCTTGTCGACATAACTTGTAACGTGTTGGACCGCCAAGGTGGGTCGGATGGGGCCGAGGAGATTAATTATCATAGTTGGAACGCACGAAAAAAAAAAAGGAAAAGAGGTGGAAATCTGGAGATCTCAAGTACGAGTACTGGAAGGGGGGGAAGTTAGGAGAATAGGAGATTATTCCGGGTGGTAGCGGTGGGGTATGACGATATATTATTATAGACTTGCCCTTTTTCCTTTTTTCCCCTTTCTTTTTTCTTTTCTTTTTGTTCCGGATTTGGTGGTTCGGGAGCATCGTACTCGAGTACTCGAGTACCTTGGTCGGGTTTGGGCGAGCAGTTGACTTTTTAATCTGATTCACTTCGCCGTGTGATATGCAGCGTGCAGAAAGCACAAAAAGAGATGGGAAAATGTGGAGATGAATGATCCGGAGCACGGTTGCTCAACTGGCTCGAGCACGATGGATCTTCCAATCGGCATCCGAGAAGCTCTTTCAACGTTTTCGGATTTCGGATTTGTTTTTTACAGCAGGCTGTATCATAGTACTTGTACGTTTGTCTAGGTTTGGGTATTTATATTGGGGAACTAGGGCGAGAGTGTTGGTGGAATGGTCCTCTGCTTTTAAGGCTGGAGGTATGATATCAGATTTTAGCTGAGTAATTATAATTTGTCAAGCGTCAAGGTTCTCCTTTTTCTTTTCTTTTTACAATTAAACTTCTGGTTTCGGGTTACTGTACTAGTACCGTAAAGACTGTAGTGATTGAACAACGTGCTACTTGTATGTCGTTGGACTTGCCTCCTCTGGTAGTGTCTGGCGGTTTTTTTTACTTTGGTATGTCTCTCGGGGGGGCTGAACAGCTCCTTTTTTTGCAGTTTTTTTTGCCCCTTTTCTAGAGTAGGGAATTCTGGATTACATAGCAGGGTGTTGCAGTTTTCACAGTCGCGTTTATATATTCTGATGTGGGTTTTAGTCGTTTTGGTTGAAAGGCGGGAGTGGGATCAAGGTAGTTCTAAAGCGCCAATATTCCCGTTTTACTTACTGTAGGAAATGAATACAGTAGTGGCCATCTTTGGCCTTGGGGATTTGTAACTTGGCCACGGGGAGTTGTTGGTTAAGATGAACAATATATGAAGCCGGTAGACGAGAAATAATTTTGATAACAATGGTACCCCCTCCTCCATGAACTCTGCTGTCATGGTACCGGGGGAACAGAAATAAATGCAAATGCATCGTAGAAATTGATATTTGGCATACCATCCATTAACCTTAATGACTACTTCCGTCTATCTGCCGTGGACCCTGTCAGAGGATTCACATCTTTTGAATCCAAAAAAAAGAAGGAAAGGCGTCCCTAATCACTTGCTTTTACCTTATTAACAAACATCTCGATGAGATAGAGGTCGGGATAATACTCATGAAGCTTATCCTTTATTAGAGACTAAACGTGTTAATGATGGGGAAATTTGGTGGATGGGTAGTAAGTTACTTTCCATGAGTGAAATTCACTTTCCTCAAAGCCATCTTCTGAATAACAAGTAAATCTTAATATTGTCGATGGTAAAGAGGCCCTCATCAAGCTCCTCTCCAAGCTCATCCCTCATCTTTCTATATACACGGAGAGTTATGTTGATCGTATATGTTACTAATTCGCTTTTCACCCACTGGTTACTCAACTTCTAGTAGAAGTTTCGGGAAAACAAAAGAGAAGTCGAGCGTATTGTGGTGTTCAGGTGGATGGGTTATTGGCGGACTAGACTAGGGAAAACCGTCTTTCTGAAAAAAGGAGCGTTCGGCATGGTACATATATACAAACTTTACAAACGCCAGAAAATAAATATGGTCTTGACATCAATTTATCGGATGACGCTGATTCTACTACCCATATATATCTGCAATTCTGTAGACCGTTCCAAATCACACGGGAGGGGACACAGTTTATGCTTGCCTAACATTTATTTGAAAATGTGCTATAAAAAAATATAGAGAGAGGGGGGGAAAAGTGGAATATCCTTTTCAGCCATGTCTAACACCGCCTCAAGATCAAACTTCTATGGTGAGAGATCTATGCCGTAGAAATAACTTCTATGGCGTGAAAATGACATGCCGGGCGGGGCTATGGTATATTAAATTTCCTAGGCGAGCAAGAACTAAAGGGTATGGACGGCCTTTAAGTTCACACACCTGGGGGAGAGTAACATGAAGGCACGATCTCCGTCAAACGATATCCAAGGTGGGAGGGAGCCAAGAACTAATCATCGCTATACTTTAGGCGGCTTCTACGTCGCTTTTGGAGGATGTCAGAAGTACTTGTGCTTTATATATGCTTTCTCTATATATCTAGATATACACGTCTATGCCTCAGAGGCGAGGGAAATGATAAATGGATAATGAATATGCAAAAAGGGAATACAATCGGGAGACCAAAGTAAAAACAGGTACGACGGTGATGGAAATCTCAAGCCGGACTGGCTTATCTCAATACGATGGAAATAGCGCCTCACCAATGCCAAACTCTAGATGGTAACAATATAAATCACAAGTCCTCACTCGGTACATCAGAAAGTTGTGGTAGATATTTGGACGGGTTTGTGACAGATATGTGGATTCCCGTCGCGCGTGATATTCTCTCCACCGGGGGGGGATCAAAGCGGAGTCTCAACGGTTGGAGCAGTAGGCCTCCGGGACTGCAGCGGTTCCATGTGGCCGGGCTTAGCGGCCCACAGGAATGGTATTTCGCCGGCCATATTTGTTGTGGGGGTTGACGTCCCATCTGAGAGTGTTTTCACCACTCCGCCGTTCCCTTTCCGAGCAGCACAGCAAAGTAGTGCTTGACCGGAATTGTCTGTTGGGGCCGATGTCGCCCCTTTGGAGTGATACTTCCACCGCTCCCTTGTGCCCATTCTGAGGAGCCCGCTAGAGTGGTGTTTAGCCATCGTTATCTGGTTTGTCGGGGTTGGCGTCGTCCCGTCCAAGCAGTATATTCGCCACTCCCTTGTGCCCATTTTGAACAGTCCACCAGAGCGGAGTTTGGCCGTCCTTGTCTAGTTTGTTGGTGTTGACACTGCCCCGGCGAAGTAGCATTTCTACCACCCTCTCGTGGCCGTTCCGAGCAGCCCACCAGAGTGGTGTTCGGCCGTCCTCATCTGGTTTGTCAGGGCTGACGTCGTCCCGTCCGAGCAGAATTTTCACAACTCCCTCGCGCCCATTCCGAGAAGCACAATAGAGGGGCGTTTCGTCGTACTCATCCGGTTTGTCAGGGTTGACATCGCCCCGTCCGAGTAGTATTTTCACCACTCCCTCGTGCCCATTCCTAGCAGCCCACCAAAGTGGTGTCCGGCCGTACTTATTTGGACTGTCGGGGTTAACTCCAGCCTGCCCCAGCAGTATTTTCACAACTCCCTCGTGCCCATTCCAAGCAGCACAATAGAGTGGTGTGTGGCCATAGTCATTTGGTTTGTCAGGGCTGACGTCGTCCCGTCCGAGTAGCATTTTCACCACCCCCTCGTGCCCATTCCAGGCAGCACAGCAGAGTGGTGTTTGCCCGTCATCATCTGGTTTGTCGGGGTTGACATCGTCCCATCTGAGTAGTATTTTCACCACTCCCTCGTGCCCGTTCTGGGCAGCACAACAGAGTGGCGTTTGGCCATAGTCATTGGGTTTGTCGGCGACATCACCCCGTCCGAGTAGTACTTCAACTACTCCCTCGTGCCCATTCCGAGCAGCCCACCAAAGTGGTCTTCGGGCGTAGTCAGTTGGTTTCTCAGGGTTGATGTCGCCCCGTCCGAGCAGTATTCCCACCACCTTCTCGTGTCCATTCCGAGCAGCCCACATGAGAGGCGTATGGCCCATACAGTCTTCTTCGTTGGTATCACAACTTTCCGCTTCTACGAAACTAGCTACGATTTCAACAATCCCGAAGACGGATGCACAGTGTAGGCCACTGAAGAGGAAAGGTTTTTGGCAGTTAGCAATGTGCCAATATGGCCTCTGTGCCTTTAAGAGGATCTTAGTGGATATGTGGTTATTGAGGTCGTCAAATAGCTTTAGCGCAAGAAGGTTCGCGCAATCTGAAAAGTCCCTTTTTGCGTGGACTCCCCAATATAGAGAAGCGTATTCGAGAAAGGGTGTGCTTCGGAGATCGGGAGAGAGACTCACCGAAAGGGCCTTGACCTGGTGCGAATTCAGATAACTCAAGCAAGTTTCTGCTATTGTCGAATGAGCAGTACCAAAGAGCTCGGGATGAGCTCGGAGGTACTCTTGAAGGGTAAAGTGGATTAACCGGACAGTGGAAGCCTCCTTGTCTATGGTAACCAGTCCTTGACAACAGGTTAGGAATGTCCCAATTGAGGGAACGTTGTCGGGATTGAGATTCGGCGACCCTATTTCGACTGCTAGGGCGTGGCACAGTTCGTCTACGTTTAGGGGTCGCTCTGAGTGAGAGATCCACATCAAAGTGGCCATGCCGAGCCTCGATTTCTCACCACCCTGTCCCTTTATCCGGTTTAGCGTTGCATCATAAGCGTCCCCTAACCCTAACCCATCGGTCATCGAGTTGAGCTTTTGTCGCCTGCGATAGATCGTGGTTTCTTGCAAGATCGCATCGATATTTAGCGAGACGAGCAGGAACCTAGACGTATCTGTTAGTGGGTGGTTTAAGGTAGCTTCCCTATTGGCCTCACTTCTACCTACATTTCAGAAATATCTTCCGGAATTTTCTTAAGTATGTCTGCCTCAAGACTGCTGTCCATCGCCTCTGGTGTTGTATCTTCGCACAGCCTGGTATGGAGGTATGTGATAATATCATCTCTCTTGGGGCTTATGAATAGGCTTGCCACTCTTCCAGCAAGACACCTTTCGATCTCAGGTAGAATGTGGGCTCTCCCAGTCACAAATATTCGAGTGTCTGGAGACTTTTCTAGAATCCGGTTCAGTGAGTCGAGAATCTTCACTCGGAATTCTGACGCGCATTCGTCCAGAGCGTCGATACATATGAATGTGGGCTTTTTGGAAGAGGTAGTCTGTAGCGTCTTCACAATATGGGAAAGTTGCAGCCCCCGACCACCAATAGAATTTTTTTGGGCTTGGTATGCTCTCGATATCTCCTCCGGGGCCTCCTCTAGTCCGTAAACCAGTTGTTTCAGCAGGGCGCCCAGGATACTCGTGGGGGACTGCTCCTTTTGGGCGGCGAAGTCAAAATAAAAGCATGCGACGGTGGCATTCCGTACTCCAGCCTGATCACACAGCTTGTCTATCACCAATGAGCTAGCATCGCGACCTGTCAGCGCTCGCCTTTTTCATCCGCTCTTTAAGGTTCGTCCTTGTTACCTAATATAAGTTTTTCCAACACCCGGGTTTCCATAGCAAAACAAAACTGCCTTATTGGATTCTCTTCCCTCATGGCTGGTGTGCCAGCTTCTAAACTCCTCGGTTTGTAAGAGCCATTCTCCTACATTTTCCACGCGGCTGCTTTGAATGTCTTGATGCCTTAGCCTAGGCTCTAGTGGGGATAACCAGGCCAAGAGGCTAGGTCGGTCGTCGGCAACGGTAAGGTAATTCGACACGTTAACCGTCGTCACGGTGTTCGAAGAGTTTATGTTATTACTAAAATATTGAGACATTTTCTGTTTTTGCTGCTTAAGATACGAGTATTGTAGGTGATGGATGATGGAGCTAGTCGACTTCTGGAATTGCTGGGGGCTGAAGAAAGCGGCGCTTTTTGTGGAACCTCATGGATGCCTCAGGACAGTCCAATCCATCTTCCCCGAGTTCGTACCAGCAACACCCTGCTTATGCCTACTGCGTGGGTAACTTAGCAGGAAATGCGACACCTTTTTCAGTGATATCCTGGAGCACTGCGCAAATCTTGCACTCCAATGAATGGGCACTCTAGAGCGCCTGCCGTGGTTGTATATTGACTAGTGGGAACCAGGTTGCATAGCCAGTATCATATATTTGGATTAACTGCCGTGGGATGGGCTATCTTGATATATATATACAAGCACATCGAACCTTGTGGATGGATCAGCTAGAGAACTCATGTATGACCAAGTTTAAAGTGCTACAGCATACATGGTTCTTCGCGGTGTCTATAAAAGCAGGAAATCTCTCCTCGCAGCCTCGTGCTGGGTTCTATGAAGATAGGACCGTGCTATTTGATGTCCCGACCACCAAGCGCAGTGCTGTGCATACCATGATGGGTTGCTATTTACCATAATATATCCCATCTTTCCGGTCATTGGGGGGGTAGGTTCGTCAAAACTAAATATCATTCGGCTGCTAACCTAGGCAGTAATTCAAAGAGTAATTGAATATGGTAATGAATACTCTTCTGCCAGAGCCTGATTCAAGATTCAAGGCTTACCACTAGCCGAGATAACGGAGTAAATCTCCGGTGCACCACTCTAAAAGAAATTACCATATGGATGCGCTCTTTCTCTGCTGTACCCCGAAGTATAAGTATGGCCAGGACAGTTTGTGCAAAGAAAAAACTTAACTCTGGCTTGGTATGTCGACGCACACTACTACATTTGAGCGCTATTGTCCCCGAGCGGGTAGCTCAGTTATTATCGCCCCCCCGGGATGTTTTAAACGCCGTCATAGATCGTCACTCGTCTAGTTACCCCAGACTTCCTACTATTCACGTGGTCGCCTAACATCTTCCGCCCTCAGTCCTGGAGGTGCCTCAGATAAGCCTACCCTTGAGCTCAGTATATTGGAGTGCGGATTTAGGAGGTTGCTTGTTTGAGCGGGCTTAGGATGGACGCAGCCTTGTCAGGTCCAGCTGATCACACTTCCCTTCGCCCGGTTGAATATTTGTCGCACGGTCTGATGTGATGCGATGCGAACGCTGGCGTCTCGTGTTGCGTCCTTTCCCGCCCGTTGGTTGGTTGATCCCAGGTTTATGATAATGGAACCTTTGTGCCTTGGGTTGGGATTTCAGGGGGTGGGGGAGGATTGAACAGATCAGCGTGCTGCAATAACCCGAATAAATGGTATGATACCTTGTGTTAAAAAGTTGGACTTGCCTCTCCTAATAAGATCTACTAGCTTTTCTGGCTAACTTGTCCTCACAGTAGGTTTCTTTGCGCTTTTTTCGCTTATTTTCCTAGGAGGAAATTTTGTGCTATGATATCATACCTAGCACATTGTCCGTTTATTCCTGTTCTTAGGGTAAGTGATGGTACCATACGCCGCCACGGAGTCTGGCCCTTAATGGACCCGCCCCACTTGGAGTAACCTCTGCCCTTTTTCAGGGATGTTTGGTGGTGGGGTAGTGGGGAGAAAAGTGAGGCTTTGAGAACTCATTGAAGAGGAGGGATGTTTAGCCTAGTCTACTACTAATCCTAGGGCACAGGCCGATCGTGGGCTGGGCTGGGCAAGTTCGTTGGCAGTAGGGGTTTGCGGTGTTATCTCGAAAGCAATGAACAGGGTTGAGGGGGTTTCATGGTCAAGGAGAACTGGTTGAAAGAGGGGCTATCTACGGGTAGTAGAAACCTCTAAATTTGTCCGAGACTTCTCCTTATCGGAATGATAGAGCATTATAAAACTAGAATAGCCCTACTAAGACTGGAGGCTTCGAGGATCGGTGTTGCTCCAGCAAGTGTTTCACCAGGGCTTCCATCTCTTCCTAGCGTTTCACTAGTCTTTCTAGGATCGCTGTGCCACTGGCCGGCGCCGTGGGGTCCCCCTACCGAGAAGGAAAGGAGCCGAAGGTTTGTGCGCGTAGGATAACCTACCCCGTCAGGTGCATCACATCGTGCTCGCCCCGTAAAGATTAGGGGGCTGTTTGACATACGGTAGTGATACTTGAGTGGTGTGGTCTGCCAAACACATCAGATAAATTGCGGAAAATGAGAAAGTTACTAATCAGTGCGAGAGGTGAAATTCCGACCTGATGAATAGAAGAAGGGGGTGACACCAAGTAAAAGTAATAATGAATTTAATTGGGCTAAGCTGGGGTTAAAAATAAATAAAAATAAATAATTATTGGGATTTAACGAGAGTGGGAAGCAATTAACCCAAATAGGGAATGGTTCGGCTGGTTAGCCTTAATTAATTGCTCAATAACTTGCCTGACCAGGCACCTTACCGAAAGCTTGTTTTTTCCGGGTCCACTGTTTGGGGACAACGTGCAGTCAGATGCCTTGGATAGGCTTTCCACCTAAACGTCACCGGTCCAGGCAGCCCCTAGATTAGTAGTGCAGTATCGTAATAATAATAATAAATTTGCCAAGAATGCGGGGAAATTGGGGCCACATTTCAACTCCGAGTCCGTAATCAATCAATCAAACGCTAATAGGTAGTTACGGGCTGGGTTACATGTAGGATGCCGAACGACTGGGGTTCGTTGTGACAAGACGAAGCTAAGTTAAGCGAAGTATCATAAGCCTAAGTAAGTTGACAGAGTGCCTGTTGTAAAGAACGATTGATTCTCAGCGAAAGCCACATATTCCAACAGTGCCAACTATGTGGTTGACGAGTGATGTTATATGATTACCTTGTTGCGGAGTCACAGGGAAGTAGATTTTTTTTCTTGTATGGTAGGCGAGAGGGCTCTGTGTTAGTTAATATAGTGAGTTATCCAAGTGGAAGGGAGGGAGTTTGTTCTAGGTGAGTGGGAAACAATAAAGTGTCAGTGTCCGGGGTCTCTAGGTGGATGGGATTATATGGGTTTACATCTTGAGGTCCGAACAATTCAAACACCGCAGCGATGATTTTACAAAATTTTGGCCTCTCGCAGTGGTTATTCCTGTATTGCCATGACTCTTGCTCATTTGACCGTGTGTGTGACACGGCAAGAACATTCTTGTTTGATTACTTTTTTCTTACCGGTGTACCAAAAGCCCTGGAATTCTCAAGTCCTCAGAGGCTTTTGGGATATACGCTGGGCTTAGGGGTTTTTATTGAGCAAATTATGGGAAAGTCACTCCATTGTGAAGATTTTGATACTGAGTAAATAATGGAGATTGACTTTGGAATGGATCAACCTACCCCCCCGGCGTTGTCGACATAGTTAGCATCGCGGATCTATTCCACCTCTCTTTTTTTTTTAAGAAAAAGGATTTCATTTACCCGTCAGGTGTGTGTACTGACCGGCGCAGGTTAAAAATCCAGGGGCCTCGGCGATGTATCATTCCCGGGTCAGAAGTCCTTCCTAGGAGACATTGGTCTCGCACTTCACCGACTGTTGCAGTGCTCTTGCGACTGAGAGAGTGGGACCCCCCCCAAAAAAAGGAAGAGATAAGGGGGAGCAGAAATCCTCTGCCAATTTTCTAGTAGTCGGTTGATATTGGGCTCTTCGATTAGCCCTGAAGAGTTGGGGTGGATAACGTATAAGCTGGGAAAACTCGCTAGCACCTGGGAGCACGGGTAGGAAAACGGAGGATTTGCCTGCATAGCGGGCTTTTTGGGGTGATATGGTGCTCATAGAAGGGGGCTAATTTCCGAGTTAAAAGGATCCTTATTATATATTAAATCTCCTTGATGAGTGAGAACTAAAAAGTATAGGTAGCCTCCTAAGCTCACCTCTGAGCTGCGTATGATCTCGGTGATAAGAAACTTGCCCCAACCGGGTTTTCATTACGGTACAAAATACTTATTTTTTAAAAGGTGCATACTTAACTTACCACCATAATCTTGGAGAAATCTGTGGATTTTCCGGATAGCACAGCTTAACATGGGGATTCGCGTGATTGGATACTAGGCTACAGAAACCATGCTAGGAATTCTGAGTGTTGGGTTCGAGGAGAAGGGCCCAGAAGTATGGCTGAGACTGCCATTTTGTATGGGATTTCTACATGGCAACCACTGGGTGGCTGGGTTCATTCACTTACTGCTAGAAAATGGCGGGGTGAAAAAATTGGCAATTTGTTGCCTGCCTTTGCGGGGCTGGCTAAACTTGAGCGTTTTGTATGGAAAATAAAGTGGGGGTTAACTTGTTCTGTCGCCAAGTTCGTACTTTGGGGGGGAGGAGGAGGGATTTTTTTTTTTTGTTAAATCCTTGGTATGATTTTAGGTACATGACTAGCACTCCCCGGGGTCCAACCACTGCATTCGGGAAAAATCCCATGGCAAATAAAAACCCAAAACAAAACACAACAAAAGAAATAAAATCATAAACAAAACCAAAAATACCCAACGGTATAAAATCAATGTGAATATCC
>Ga0307509_10000846_pt1 | contig 52682 bp, 57 predicted proteins | sample 10_EM_MG_FD_202245 | JGI IMG/M metagenome (GOLD analysis project Ga0307509, IMG submission 202245) | Populus trichocarpa ectomycorrhiza microbial communities from riparian zone in the Pacific Northwest, United States - 10_EM | ecosystem: Host-associated > Plants > Roots > Unclassified | place... | reverse complement strand
GCTTCATGATCGAATCAGTTGAACTATTGAATATTATCAACCTTCGGAGAGGGGCATGCTCTTCCATCCAGGTTGACACTATTCATGACTCCTAAGCGAGCGGATTCCATTCAGGCCCTTCCTGACTCTGGCAGATTGCAATGAGGCCCTGCCAGACTCTAGCGGATTGCAATCAGGTCCTGCCATACTCTGGCGGACATCGGCCAATGCCCGATGAGGTATCTGCGTTTTTCTTCCTACTGACCTCTATAGCCATGCGGACGCTTCGAGACCTATACCATTCGATCCCCCTTAGCGAGCGGACTCCAATGAGACCCCTCCCAACTCTAGCGGACATCTGCCCGCTAAGGTATCTGCCTTTTTCATCCTGCTGACCTCTATAGCCATGCAGACGCTTTGAAACCTATACCATTCGATTCCCCTCGACCGGCGGATTCCAACGCACCCTGTGCCGACGATGTCCGACAGCTGGTCAAAATGTTATCCAAATCTTTGTACTTGAGTTCCCCGGGCAAGTACTTTCAAATTGGCGGCTACTGGGTGCTATAGGCATGCGGACACTTAGAGACCTATACCATTCGATTCCCCTCGGCGAGCGGATTCCAACGCACCCTGTCCCGACCATGTCCGACCGCTGGTTGAAATGTTATCCAAACCTTTGTACTTGAGTTCACCGGGCAAGTACTTTCAAATTGTCTGCTACAGGGTGCTACAGGCATGCGGCCACTCAGAGACCTATACCATTCGATTCCCCTCAGCGAGGGCAATCCAATCCACTCTGTCCGGACACTGTCCGACCGCTGGTTTAAAGGTTATCCATACTTTGTACTTTTGTTCTCCGGGCAAGTACTTTCAAATTGTTAGCTACCGAGTGCTACTGTTTTCTAGACTAGCTTTAATAAATATATTCCTATATTAGTATCTCAATGACTCAAATAAGTAAACATGAGTAGTACTGGATGGATCTTTCCGGACAATTTGGATATTGTCCACAGTTTTCACTAACTCATTCAAAGTCCTTGAAGGTAGAGTTGTTGACTTAGCAGGTATCCGATGATAGCCAGTTACACCTGAGTACGTCCACTATTCTACTATCCGATAGGGTTGCATCCGGAGAACCTTTTTGCGTCCGGAGAACCTTTCTGCGTCGGGTACCTTCTGAGTCCATGGTTGCGTCTGATGCGTCCGGGCCGCATGGACCCCTGTCCACCAGCACCCAATATACGACCGCACACCCAGAACGCGAGTTTACGTTCTATGCGCCTGGACCGCCGAACGCACAGGGAGCACGGGGTGCGTCTGGGTGCAACCTTTTTTTTTTGCTGATGTGGTTAGGCCCATATGATAGGGTCTTGGGGGTACGACGAGTGGGTCATGCTTGATTGCTTTCATTTGGGTGGGGGGTTTTAGTTTGTCCTATAACGAGGTGAAGCAGGCCGTTGAATTGTTTATGGTTTTGTTTACGTCATGGCTAGCACTTCACATGGGTTCTTGTACCTTAACAATGAATGCATGATATAACGATTAAAAATTAAACAAAAGTCTTCACATTTCACATTTCTTGTAGCTTGATAAGTCAACCCATCACAGGGATTGGCTTGTCCCATAGAACGCAATCCCCTTAGGTAGATCCTTGCTATGGATAATCCAGTAGTTCTACGGGTATCCCTTGTGTGGTCTGAGACAGTAAAATTCCCGACCAGCACGCTAAAGAAAAGGTCACTAATGATAGGCAAGAGGTGACAATGTCACCTCTCTCAACATTTACATGCAGAATAAATCAACGAAGAAGATACCAAGCATCCAAGCCCCTCATGCCGCGACTACAAAAGTCATGAATCCCTCTTTTACCGTCTTCTCCAAATGTGATACATGCAGGTAGCACAACATGCGATGGAGAAAAGCAAAGATCACAAAAGCCCGGCTGAGGCCAATCAAGCAACAATGACACCAATACTGCTCCTCTGAAGCCATACAAACCACTTCACCCACGGATGGAGAATACCGGTCAGCCTTTGCTCCCATGAAATGATAGTGAAATAACTCCACTACAGTTGTTTGAACTATTTTGGGATAATTATACTATTGGTATCCTAGTAGAGGGTACTAATAAGTATCTAGCAATGAAGGAAAGTGAGCAGGTGAGAACATCTGCTGGAAAGTTAGCATGGAGGAGGTGGAAAAAGGTGACTTCAGCTGAAGTACGGGTTTTTCTAGGTTTGCTTTTGTATTTAGGTACACGTAGAGAGGTGAGAGTATGGCGCTACTGGAAGGAGCAACGGTGGGGGTCAACCATGGTTCGAGCGATGTCATTAAAGCACTTTTGCCAGATTAAGCGCCTTTTGCATATATTCGATCCTGAGCTTCAGCTTAGTCGAGCAGAGTGGTTTCAGAAGTTGGAGCCACTCAATCACATCCTTCCTGACCGCTGTCAGCAGTATTATCTGCCGGCATCAAATGCGATAGTGGATGAAATGATGATTCACTTTGGAGGAAAAAGCTATCATACCTATCAAATGCCTAGTAAGCCAATCACAGAAGGCTATAAGGTATTTGCGTTATGCGATACCGGGTATACCTATAATTGGCTATATGCTTCCAGAAGCGAATTGGGGGGGGGGTTTGCTGGGCTTGAGGTAATTCTTGTTAACAAGTACTGATTTTTTTTTAATTAGAAATATTAAACTAATAAGCCTAGACTGAATATAGTGATCTTAAGGTTACTGGATCATTGGTATACCAGTTAGCTTTAGCACTACCACGCACACCCCACCTTCATTTTAACCTTTATATGGATAATTACTTTCCCTCTATTGCCCTTTTCGAGAGGTTAAGAGACCTGGGGATTGGGGCTTGTGGTACAGCAAGAGTCCAGAAAACGGCCTTTCCACCTCATTTACATGATAACAGGTCATGTTTTCCTTGGAATTCGCTCGCGGGTGGTCCTGCTAGTAGTACTGGAAAGGTATTAGCTGTACAGTGGCAGGACCAGGGTGCGGTTCACTTCCTGACTACAATACACAGTTTGGAAGAGCGAACTACAGTTTTGCAGAAAAATCCTCGTCAGAGCAGCAGCAATGGGCCTGCAATCCGCCAAGCCTTTGGTGCTATGGAGCGAGCAAATGTCCCAATACCTGTAATCCCGAATGATTACAACCGGTATAAGGTAGGGGTAGATGTTGCAGACTAGTACAGGAGCTACTATTTCACACAGCTGAAGTGCTTACGGAACGGGCTTCCCATCTTTTATTGGCTTCTTGATACTACTGCTATCAATGCCTATCTTCTCTCCCAGCGAGTTTCCATACATTGCAGATCACCTTCTGGATCCCGGCCCTTCCGCCTTGCCATCGCTGAGGATTTAATCTCACAGTATGCACAAACGAACAATTCAACCCCTCGCAAATCCTATTATGTCCGGAAAACCTCCTATCCTCGCTACAGTAAACTTCAGCAGCGGACAACCCTGCCTCCGCAGACTTCTTGCCCTCCCTCTACTCTCTCTCCCCCCAGGATCCTGCAACCCGGGCCCCAAGGCCACCAGTATATCCATTTTGCCTCTAAGAGGCTTGAATGTACACAGTGCCGATTTATTTTACATGGTATGAATCGGAAAGGCAAGCGAGCACCGACTACTCACTACGGGTGTCGTGGACCGGGGTGTGGATTTTCTCTTTGCCGTGATTGTTATAATATTCGTAACAAGGATATTCATATACTATCATAGGTCTTTAAGTTTCAGCTCTCTCTTCGGAATTTGGCCTTTTTTCCTCTCACTTTTGTCAATTTCTTTTTTCAAAGGTTGTTTTCTCAGCTATTTCCACATAAACTTTCTTCTCCTATTTTGATATCACGGGATCTCTTAATAAGCTGCCAAGAGCCCAAGTCTGGATTAGCGTACTGGTTAGTGTGTTGGTCGCGAATTTTACTGTCTCAGACCGCCCAAGGGATATCGAATTGAATGACTCGCCCGTTTCACATCCATCCTTGGGCGTCGCCAAGGTGCCTTTATCCGCTATTCCTTTACCCTACTGGTATTCTCATCACGTATTCGGAATCCGGTTGCTACAAAAGTGCCGGCCAGTATGTAAGTATTGTGTCAAATATCGAATGTATGATGGGGTTAATATAAAGAGGAGAAAGCAGCCGATGATAACAGGTTAGCAGATCGGACTAGAGGGCAAAACACTCCGGTTTTATGTTTTTAGTGGTGGTAATTGTGGTGCACATGGCCACGATTGTGACGATAATACAATCCCACGCATGTGGTAACAGGACACGTGCGCAAAATTCATCTGCATGCAACCCCTGCCCGAACATCACCAACCTACCCAACATGCCGATTGATCAGAACACAGGAAAACGACAGCAAGCCACAGAAACTGAGCGTATCACAGTTATTGAAAAGCATGCTGAAGGGAAAAATTACGGCCAAATCGCCAGAGAAACCGCTGTCTCAAAATCTGAGACTCAGAGGATCGTGAAGCGATGGGAGACTACGAAAATAATCAACCCCCCACCACGCCCTGGTTTTAAGCCAAAGTTAGATGAACGTGCCAGGAGGCGATTACATGGAATCAATGAGCAAAATCCTCATGCTCCACTCGGTGATATCACAGCTGATCTTAACCTAAATGTGTCAGAAAGGACTGTGGGTGAAACACTCCGCTGTATGAACTTTTATGTTCATGTTGCTCGCAAAAAGCCTTTCTTAAACTATGAACGCAAGTGGGAGAGATTGCGCTGGGCTCGAGAAAGAAGAAACTGGAACAATTTTGTTTGGAGAAAGAAGATCTTTGTTGATAAGATGAAGCTTACGATTGGGCAAGGAGGAGGGAAATCCATGGTCCGACGCCCTCCTGGAACTGCTCTTGAGGATCGCTATCTTGAGCCTTTGTTTCCTGACAATAAGACTACTGTCATGTTCACTGCCGGTTTCACCTATGGTTTTCATACTCAGCTTATTCCAATCCGCCAGAGAACCCAGAGGGAGAGTGAGAGTGGCAGGGACCGACAAGGCATGAATTCGGTTCAATATTGTCAAGAGATTTACACCCCACACTTTCTTCCTTGATATGAGCTTTTAGGTGGGGCTGACAATGATATCGAAATGGTGGAGTACAATTCTCGTGTACATAATTCTCATTATTCAAGGAGATATAGGGTTCTGCAGGCAGTTATCCAAATGCCTTGGGCCTCTTGGTCTCCCGACATGAATCCTATAGAGAATGTGTGGTCTTTCTTTAAGCGGAGGTTTCGCGAGGCTTGTAAGACAGCTAGGCGACCCCCTACAACAGAGACGATATTATTACACTTGCGCATGAGGTTTGGGAGGAAATGCCGTGGAGGAGAGTCTATCGTTTCATTGATAGTATGCTAAGGAGGATCACTACTCTGATACGGAGACATGGAGGTCATACTAAGTGGTAAATTGGGCTTCAGGGGCACAGGTTTCTTACTCTCATTTTTCTCTTTTTTTACTTCAATTGTTAATCAGGAATTGGGTTTCCTTTTCTGACTTCACGATATCTTCATCATGTGCCAAGCCTTGTGTCTAGTTACCACTTGCGTGGGGGTGTATGAGAGGAGCAAGTTGTGATTTCTAAAAGGTTACTGCCTTGGGCATAATATAAAGCTGGGTGAAAGAGTCTCAAAAACCTGCAGAGTTTTTATTACAACTATCGTGAGCTGGAAAATGGCATTGAAACACCGTGGACCTACTACTTCTCTTGCGAAGCGTGGTCAAATTGTGGGGCTAGCGAACCATAAGGGAAATCAGCGACTATCTTTGAAAGAGATTGCTGCAATTATGAAGATTTCTCTTTCTACCTGCTCCGATATCATTCGTTTGTCAGTTCTCCATATATCCGAAACTCATAGACCCACCGTGCCCTGAGCGAGATGCCCTCAGCGAGGCGCGGCACTCATAGTCCAAGGAGGACTCTTACTAAACACCGGTTCCGCCACAGCAACTCTACCTTGCCTCGCTGAGGGCACCACCTCGCTCAGGGCACAGTCTATCCTCGACCCTTGCTCAGAAGAGAACCTACGTCCTAGGCCAACTGCCATAAAAGGTTCAAACCAAGACCCAGATGAGACTAAATAATACATGTAATAGTGGCTCCTCCTAGCCATATTTGGACATAGCACTAAGCTATAAATGTTTATTAATACCGGATTCCGAATACGCGATGAAATTACAAGTACTCGTGCGTCTTTGCCAAGAATACCTCCGTTAGCCGAAAGTGGAGTACTTTCTAGGCTCAGTCCGGATTGCAGGACATGAAGAATACCTACTTCTACAACAGGGTGTTGCATATGATGAATAAACAATCATCTCCTAACCCGTATACCAAACATCCACATTCTGAAGAGTACGGTAAGAGAAAACAAGAAACCAGTCGTTATTCTTGATTAGGGTTCAGAGGGGTGTATTGAGATCCAAGGGAATATTGGCACTGTGTATGCAAGAACACGATTGGTACATGTATTCTTTGCTCACTGAAGTTGCCACTGGTTGTTGCTGTCGTCAGAGTCCACATTTAGTGCACAAGTACCTAGGTATCGGCTAGCGGAGGTATTCTTGGCAAAGACGCGCGAGTACAGGTTACCTGGTTGTTAATATTGCCAATACGGTACCCGCGGGGGAGTGCCCGAGGGGAGGCCCAGCCACAATATGTAGAATACCGACGTATTTCCCTGACCCCGCGCGCTACGGCTTGAGAATGCTCCATGTTTTGTTTACTTTTTGAGTCCGCGGGGAAGGAAGCATATCTTGAGCTTTCCTGGGGGTGATGACGATATAAATACGGTTTCGGACCCCTCCCCCACCTACCTCTGCAGACCAGAATCTTCAACTCTGTCCGTAATATAACATTATTCCCACCTGCTACCGGTACCTACCATGGCAATGGCAACCACAACTGAAGACCTCACCGAACTCTCCACCATTATCTCCACAAGCGTACAGAATTACCTCTCTCACGTCCCCACTCCACCAACCCTTCGACCGGTACCTCTAGTCCCCGTGACCGATGAGGTGGCCGTCAAAGCAAGAGAACAGCTCTTGCTGGCATGTGGGAAGATGATTTGCCTGGTTGGGGGCCCTATAGAGACATTGATGGGGATGACAACTGGGTTTCAAGAGACTACCGCAATGAAATTGGCCTACGACATGAAGCTTGCGCATCACGTTCCTCTCGATGGGTCGCCTATTGCTCTGGCAGAGTTGGCTGCAAAGACAGGAGTACCGGAGGAAACTATCGGTCAGCCCCACCTCCGCGGAGTGGGGCTAGTGAGTGGGTGATAGCGTGCTGATGTGATTTCGTTCTTCGGAGGATGTAGTGAGAGTAATGCGACTGTTAACATTCAAGGGTGTGTTTGTTGAGGCGTCGCCGGGGTATTTCGCACACACTAGCAGCTCTGTGGTCACCGGGACTCCTGGTATGGAGGACTTGATTGGGCTCCAGTGAGTAACACTCTCTTTACCCTTCTTTCTATATATATGTTTCTCATGAACTTCACTTACTCACCACTTTCTCTCTTCCATAGTACCAGTGAAGTCTTCCCCTCGGCCGTACACCTCCCCGACGTTTTGCGCGAAAATAACTTTGAACTTCCCGAAGATAGTAGAAAATCCGCCTTCAGTCGGGCCTTCAATAGTACCCCATCCCCCCTCCCCCACGGACCCAACACAGCTAATCATCCCCCTAGCAAACAAGAACTTTTTTGAGTATGCCTACACCGACAACAAGCCCATGGGCACACGCTTCGGCAAAGCCATGGCAGGCGTAACCAGTGCCCGTAGCGCATGCAACCTCCTGACTGTCTATGAACCCCTCCCCTCTGTCCCGAAGGGCACAACATTGGTAGATATTGGTGGTGGCATCGGACACAACGCAATCGCTGCAGCCCAGAAATTTCCGAACTTGAAGTGCATCGTGCAGGATATTGGAAGTGCGGTCAGTGAAGGGCGCGATGGGCTTCCAGAGGAGCTTAAAGGCCGTGTGGAGTTTCAAGAGAATGATTTCTTCAAAGGGCAGCCGATTGGTGGGCCTGGGGTTTACTACTATCTTAGGAGTATCCTGCATAATCACCCTGATCCGTAGGTTTCCATCGCGTCCACTCCCTTGGGCGAAGGAATATTAACAGGGGGCAATATAGTGCCTGCAGGGAGATCCTTTCGCACATTGCTAATGCAATGGAGCCGAGCTCCAGAATTCTCATTGAGGATTGTATCATGAGTGAGCGTGTGGGGCCCGAGGGTGACAGGTTGGCGATTGTTAAGGATTATATTATGTCTATTCTGTTTAACGGCAAGGAGAGGACGGAAGCTCAGTGGGCGGCGCTGCTAAAGAGCACGGATGAGAGATTGGTTTTTGAGAAAGTGTGGAGGGCCAAGAGCGGGAGTGCAGGGATTATTGAGGTTAGATTGGCTTGATGGTGCCTATTGGGCGATGTTGATAAGACTACAAGCAGGACTTGATACAGAATGAATATGGATTTGTTGTCCTCATGAATTGTCTTTTCGGGGGGAGCCCCTGGTTTTCGACCCAACGGGGCAAAGGGGTGTGGGATCTGAAGTATGCTCTCACCAGGCCTAGATGGACTGCTTGTGCTGTACTGTCTAGCCCCGTTCGCAAAGTTTTCGCGGAAAGAGAGATACTGTGGAACTATCATTGCGGCAATGAAAGCACCAGAAGAAGACTCTGCCAAACATGTGCAGTTCGACTACTGTAGGGTAACACACTTTAGATTGACTTATAGATAGTATGCTGGATGCTCATATCAAGTGGTAGCTAAAAAGTTCGGATGTATTTCTCATGGAGTGGATCTCTAGCGAGGACTCACGATGAAGGCGTTATTGATGAATCCAGGTAGAATATTTGTACGAGTAGGGCACAAGTACTTTTGTTGCCGTTATGACATTACCGCAGTACCTCTCTTTCCGCGAAAACTTTGTGAACGAGGCTGTGCTAGTACATTATCGTTCCAATTATTATACATTCCTTGCTACTGGAGGTGAGGTGGTCACCCTGTGTCACTCGTGCTGTAAGGTCCCAGACGCTCGATCTGAGAGCATTGGTTTCCCGGGTGTATTATATTGATGTCATTCTTGGCTAATTTGAGCAATTTACTGGAGGTTTTTCTCCCTCCCCCACTTTTTATTATTATTTTCGCCCACTGCGCTTAAGCAGGGCTAGGCACTAGCTTGCTTTCTTAACCCGGGCGCTCTGTCAGCGAAATCACTGCCGAGATTCCGTGGCACGTCATGTACCGGTAAAAGATTATTCTCTGTGCTCTCTTTGATTGCTAATGGTACAAGTGCAGCTGCTATCATAGCTATTCGCAAGCACTACGAGGGTTGTAGCCGGCAATCGGAATAATCGCAAGTTTGTCGTGATTAGGAATCTTCAAGTTCTCAAAGTATGTCCAGCAACCGGGAAAATCGATCTCAAAAAAGGTCACTCAAAAAAAAGCCCGACAAATTGGTGGCTATATTTCGACTTATTTATTTACTTTTCTTATTCTAAAGTTGATAGCTCTAGTGGGTTATTACGGCCACGCGTTCTGTTCTAAAATGTGGAACACTGGTCAGATTGGTATAATATTTCGGGAGCCTTTGCTTTGACATCATCATTGCATCTTGATTGTCGAGTTTTCGTGCCAACCAGACATGCCACTCAAAACCGGAGTCAATATGATGGTTTGAGATGGCAACCAGATGCGCCCTTGGCTTCCAACAACGGTGTTGGAAACCTCATGCTTTATCGATCGACAGCCTGGCGGTGAGATTTGCGTCTAGTACGAGTAGTTTGGCTTAGGCAGCGTTCCGTTTATGACGGGGGTGATCCGCACCACATAGCTACGTTGAGGGACGTGCATTCGTCAAATTTGAGTTCAACCCCGCACAAAAAATTACCTAGCGGGGGGGGGCTAAACTGGAGGTCACCTTTCGAGGTGTAGAATGTTGAATGAGCGAATATTTTCATTTCCGATTCTGGGGCTTGAAGAGCTATCAGCCCCGGCTAGGAGAAATCTGCACTGGGTTTCTTACTGGTATGATGCAGCGTTCCTACGATTGGGACTACTGATTAGGTACAATTCTGCAATCAAACAAGTCCCCCAAAACATGGGGTTGGAAGGTAAAAGAGCTATGGTATCTTCAGAATAAGGAGGAGAGTTGTTCATTGCTCTTTGTTACAATGGAAAATATGACCAAAGGAAGAAACTATGTGTGAAAGCTTATATGAGAAAGAACGATGTACAAAATTCCGTGTGACGGTCAATGGTATTCCGAGTCTCAATACATGTTTTTCAATTTTCAATTGTTGTTATTAGCAATCCTGGTCTTATTTCCTTTATTACCGTAGCATATCTCATGAAAAAGAACCACTTTTGAATACCAGGTAAAGTTGAAAAGAGGGGACGGATTCCAGCGGCACTGCACTAGTATGCAATAGCAGTCTTTTTTAAAAGCGCTTGGACAGTAAGCGAATGCTTAGTACAGAGGCATCCAATGAAAGAATCCCATACAGGGGAGGCTACGTACGAGTACATTCCCCTTGTCACTTCTGGCACCATGCCAATATTATTAAACTCCAGGGCCCAAGGGAGAAGAGGTAAGCCGCCTCATTTCCATAATTTTTTTACTCATCCGCTAGCGACGTCTCCAGCACCTCGCGGGGATAGCTGCATATCCTCAAGCAAATTCCGATGTGATCTTTCGGGCCATCGCAACAAGCGCTTACAAGCACACAAACCCACTTTTAGTATCTTGGTTAGCATGATACCCGTTTATCTGCTCTCATCGGTTTCCCGGGCGCTGCTTAAGGTAGGGTAGGACAGCACAGTATAGTCTGAAATGGGCCCTTTCAATGCTCCAAGTTAACATGGCTGAGGGTAACTACTCGTACTTCGTAGTTTTAGGTGTCTAATGATACACCGCTAAGTTTGTGGCGCTTGTTCGATCACTATGCTAACCTTCGGAAATGGGTGCTTGTGACACGCTCGGCCGTCCAGTCGTGGTCACCTAAAACAACCATGCGCTTACCGTGCGAACTGGGAGTGACTTATGGAGAGGAGGATTTCAGACCGCGGGGGCCGTTGGGCCCCGCCGTGCTCGGTGCCGGTCGGCAACCCCGGTCTTGGTGGAAAACCGGATAATCTCAGGTAACACGATATGTTGCTTACTGGTTCCTCCGATGATCCCCAGAGATACATCACTCAATCAGAATGAGGGACAACACTGAATCAACCACACTGCCGTGATACCGGCCTGCCCAGAACGTCATGGGTCGGGAGCGTTCATTGCTCCGTTTACTTTTTGGGTTTGGGAGGAGGGGGGGCATGTCTTGAGAGGACCTGGTAGTAATGACGATATAAATACGGTATCAGACTCCCCTCCTCCTCCTAGCGCTGCCTAAGTAGCTCTCATATTCGCAGAATCTTCAACCCTACCCAAAGGATCACATTATACCCATCTGCTACCAATTCTCTTCAAAATGGCGACAAGGACTGAAGATCTCGTTGAACTCTCCAACATTATCTCTGCAAGCGCGAAGAGCTATCTCTCCCACGTTCCCACTCCACCGACCCTTCGGCCGTCACCTCCAATACCCGTGACCGATGAGGTGGCCGCTGAAGCAAGAGAGCAACTCTTGCGAGCATGCCGGAGGATGATTTCTCTGGTTGGGGGCCCCGTAGAGACAGTGATGGGGATGGCAACAGCGTTTCACGAGACCACCGCTCTGAAATTGGCCTACGACATGAAGCTTGCGCACAACGTGCCGCTTGATGGGTCTCCTATTGCTCTGGCGGAGTTGGCTGCAAAGACGGGAGCATCGGCGGAAACTATCGGTTAGTTTGGCTTCGCTGTGCGGGGTTAGTGAACGGGGGATAGCATGCTGATGCGTTTTTTCCCCTTGGGAGATGTAGCAAGAGTGATGCGAGCATTAACTTTGCAGGATGTGTTTGCCGAGACGGCGCCGGGGTATTTTGCGCACACCAGTGGCTCTGCGACCATGGGGATTCCTGGAATTGACGCTCTTGTTGGGCATTGGTGATTAGCACTCCCTTTACCCCCCCCCCTCTCCATATGTTTCTGCCATAAATTTTACTCACCCACCATTCTCTCCCTCCCGCAGGGTTGATGAATCCTTTGCCACGGCCCCACACATCTCCGATGTTCTGCGCGAAAATAACTTCGAACCCCCCGAACATAGTAGAAACACCGCCTTCAACCGGGCGTTCAATAGTATCCCACCCCTCCCCCCGCAACCCCATGATAACTAACTCTCCTTTTAGCAAACAAGACCTGGTTTGAGTATATCTACGAGGAGGATAAGGCCATGGGCAAACGTTTCGGTCAGGCTATGACAGCCACGGGGAGTACCCGTAGCGAATACAACCTCCTGGCGGTCTATGAACCCCTCCTCTCAGCCCCCGAGGGCACGACGCTGGTAGATATCGGCGGTGGCATCGGACACGTCGCCATTGCTGCGGCGCAGAAATTCCCAACCCTGAAATGCGTTGTGCAAGACATAGGAACGGTGGTCGCTGAAGGGCGCGATGGACTTCCCGAGGAACTTAAAGATCGTGTGGAATTTCAAGAGAATGATTTCTTCAAAGGGCAGCCGATTGGCGGGCCCGGGGTTTACTATTTTCTTAGGCACATCTTGCATGATCACCCTGATCTGTGGGTCCCCCCCTTGTCTGCGTTCTTGGGGGAAGGGAGACTAATCGGGGAGGCAATATAGAGCCTGTAAGGAGATCCTGTCGCACATTGTGAACGCTATGGACTCGAGCTCTAGAATCCTGATTGATGAGGGTATCATGGCTGAGCGCATGGGCCCCGAGGGTAACAAGCTGACGGCCACTTTTGACCTTCAAATGCTTATTATATGTAATGGTAAGGAGAGGACAGAAGCTCAGTGGACGGGGCTGCTGAAGAGCGCGGATGAGAGATTGGTTGTTGAGAGGGTGTGGAAGGCCAAGAAGGGTGATAGCGGTATTATTGAGGCTAGATTGGCTTGATGGTGGTCCATTGAGCGATGCTAGTGGAACTGCGTGCGGGGCTTTACGGAATGAATGTGGATTGGTTGTCATCGTCGGTTCTTTCGTTGATCGGCCCGGGTATTTTGGCGCAACGGGGGTGTGAGATCGGGAGTGTAGACTATTGGCTCGAGGATGCTCCGGACCCTTTGTTAGTGACGGTGAGGTGGTTCCAGTATGTCACTCCTACTGTAGAGGGTTCTGAGTCCTTGATCCGCATATGATACGTTTAGTTTCCCAGATGTATAAACACTAGTATGTCATGCTCATCTGATTTGAGAGGCTTGTTGGAGGTTTCTCTTCTTTCCTTTTTTGCGAAAAAAAAAGAAGGAAAGGGAAAAGGAACACGCCAGCCCTAATAAACGACTATTAAAACACAAAATTACCGGTAGAACTCCGAACTTCGAGCGCTCTTCCCCATTGCCCCTCCAATCCCACAACTACTTTATGCCGTATCTATCGCCAACACCTCATCAACCCTAAGAATTCCATCATTCGTAGGACCAGTAGATCCGATACTACCACCCACCCCTTATCATACAATGCCCCCTCCCCAACAGGCCAATCACTTAAGGACAATATTCGCCCCCCTCAATTCCAAATACCTCTCCGCACTGCCCGGCTGCAACATCCGTATAGCCGCGTAAACCTCCTTATCAGCATACCTAAGCTTCGTCTTGGGATCCGTGTACTTGGCCGGCAAGCCCGTGATGTCGCACCACTTCTTCGAGTGCGCGGGGTGCAGCGACGGCGCCGACTCGATGTTCGCGTACGTTGTCTGCATTGGCCCCGTCGCTGGTGCCGTCCCTCCTTCGCCGGCGGCGGCGGTACGCGTCGCGTCCGAGAGGATCTGCTTGAGAGTTTTTGTGCGCCGGGGAGGGGGCTTCCAGTTTGGGTTTTTGAAAGGACGCGGACGGGGGGTTATGTCGAGTTCGTCGAGGACGGTGTTTGTCTGGGGGGTGGCGGCTGGGGGTGCCATTCTTTTTTGGAGGATGTTTTTTTCTCGCTCTCTCTTATGGGGTGGTGGTGGTGGTGGTGGTGGTGAGAGGCCGCTGAAGAGTGCACGCAGGAGCTTGGATGTTTGGAGGCTGGTGCGATTCTTGGTATGATATGATAAGCTTTGATTTGGTTGACACACCTAACCCTGGTTTCCTTCTAAGTACTGCCGGTTGTTGCTTGCCCAATAGCCATCCAAGTTATGGATCACTGGTTGAACATTCGCGTATGCGATTTCCATTTGGGAACCACTATCATACCCGAAATTTGATGGAGGTCTAGTCGTGCGCAGGGACAACTGCCGCCGTACAAGCACCGCTGTGAGGCTGCCGTGAGGCGAGCGTCGTGAGAAGAGATCCGGAACGTAGGTCGTAGGATAACTGAAGTGTGTTCGCTACCCGACGTGTAGAGTGATGATTGTTACAGTATTGTTACTATTGTTACAGAGAGAAAGAGAACGGAGCTGAGACTAAATGCAGTTTGTGGTAGCCACTCGCACAGTGGGCTCTCTATCGCACAAACAACAGAAACACCAGTCACCCTCGACATGGTGACAGTCGAACTCGCCTGCTAATTAGTATGCCCTAACATCCCATGATGGGGTTACTCCACCAAAGTTAAGCCCAGAATTTTCTCTCAGATATTATCGCACCATAGCTCCCCAGCTATCATATCTAACTTTATTTCTTGGCATGAGTGCAGTGGTCGAATACCGGTACTGGTGGGGTTATCCGTAGTATGATGCCTATAGGGTCATGACAGTCTACTAGTACCGGTAGGGAAAACCAGTCCCACAGTAGTACTAGTAGATTGGTACTATGGGAGCGTGCACTTGGTCCATTGGCTGTCCCTGGGCCACAACACAAGTGCAGTCACACGTCTGTTGTGGTTATCTCCCTGTTTTGTCGTGAGGTATAAAATGGACTGAGGACAAGGTACCCTGCCTGTGGAAGTAGCTTCTCCAGAATATTTGCATCAAAAGAGTTATTAGGCCACTACTAGTCAAGGATTCAATGGTGTAGAGGTATCATGGGCGCTTGCCATTTCACAATGTGCGCCCGACCCGGGTTCGATTCCCGGTTGAATCAGTAGTTTCCTTTTTATTCTCTCTTCTCTTATAATTCAATTTTTATAAAAATTTAATTGTATATTCTCAACAAAGAAACTGTCTATTATATTCCTAGAAACATGTTTTTCTTTTATTATTCTACCCTTAGGGCGTGTAAAAAAACTGTAGATTCTAAAAATTTAATATGTATTTTACTATTGTCATACCCAATTCGTTAAAACATTTTTCAAGGTAATTGGGCTACAGATATAAGCTGGCTGCTGGCCAGCTGGTATCTTGGTGCTGTAAGGGGTTTGAAGCAGTGCTGTTAGAAAAACTTGAGTGATCTATCATAGGCTCTTTGAATCTTTATTAGCCATTGTTCACTCGCTGGGCTCTGCAATAGGTTGGGTTACAAGCCCTCTGTTCTTCAGCCGGAGTTCGACTGTTGAAAAATCACATACCCTACCCTTCTTCCTCTATTTCTACCCTTAGGCCCACTCTTAGCCAAGGCAAATGCCTTCACCTTTGGTGTAGCAGTACTATAGCTCGGTAACACACCCTACTCTATACGGAGACACCACCACACAAAGCATCCTTCCAATCCTACCCACCCTCCACCAAAGAACCACGGAAGTCAATCATGCAAGCTCACGCGAGAAACCCCCGCCGAAATAGAGAAAACAAACCCACCGTCACTACAGTCACTACCGAGCCGGCCAACCTCGTCCCGACCTTTACCACCACTATTATCGCCGCGGCTATCAGCGCAGCCGAAAATACCGGCTCGATCCCCATCCTCAGCAAACCCGTCCCAAACTCTACCCCCTCAATCTCCGAGTCTGTCGCCAAAGCCACCGATCCTCTCTTCGAAATAATCAACAATAGCGGCCATCTGATGGAGCTCGTCGACCAACTTGCGGAAATGCAGACCGGTTTGGGGGAGCATTTGGATTCGATTGGTGAGGGAAAATTGGCGAGGGAGGCGCAATATCTGGAGACTGCGGTCAGGGCCTTGGAGATGCTGATTGCTAGTAGGAAGGAAGGCAATAGCGGTGAGAGTAGGGATTAATTTTTGGTGGTCCGTTATTTATTCTTTGTGTATTTGAATGGAGGCGGGATTTTTTTTGTTTTTCTTCTAGACACTGTGAATGTGTGCGCGTTTTGAAGTGAAGTGAAGTGATACGTGTTGGGGAGGATGTGAAGGTGGTTTTGTGAAGATGTCGTAGCTGCCGGTAGGTATTGGGTTCATTCCGCCAACCGCCTCTGCTAGTTCGCAGGCTTACTGAGATAGCCGCAGCATGGTGCGGTGGCCAAATGGTACTATTTGTTGAGATTTAATCGGAGGCCTCCGATATGAGCTCCTATTTTACGGCAATTACAAATTATGTGAGCATTTTTAGGCCCAAGATGGTCTTAAAGCAAGTTATAGATATAAAAAAAGGGGGGGAACAGAGACAGCCAGTAGAGATTATTTTGCTCGTGTCCAATATCAACGCTGCCACTAGTTGAGCTCTTGACTCCAGAATAGGAGCCGAGATTTGGTGGTAGTAATCCCTTCGTTCGCTTTCCAACTCTCACCTGAGTATTTATTAGCCTGGCATCGGGACTCGATACTCCTGATTTATAGCGAGATTGGATAGTGATACCCCCTGGGGATTTATTTTTTCCACTAAAGGTATACTGGACCTTTCCTTATCTGTTCTCCTAGGATTGGTCTTGTCTTTATGCTATTTGAGTGTTCCCTGGATGTGAAAAAAGGGAGGAATAGAAGTGGTATGCACTTATCTTAGAAGCTTAGGAGTTTTATCAACATCTTGCTTCAAGGGGCTCCCCAGTTTAGTTTATTTGAGCCAGTAGCTCCTCCACTACTAATATTGAGTGTTCCCCTGGTTTTGCTAAGCGGCCCCGGGATTACAAGACGGCTGACTCTGGGCATCGAAGGGATAATGAAGATCATGAAAACTCACTCGGAGTATTACACACCCGACTTGGCTGTACAAGGTGCTCAACTCAAATTCCTAACTACAACTAATAATTGAGGCGAACCGACTCTGCCCGGGAGTGGATATATGAGGTGCGTTCCAGGGGTAACTGGTGATGCGCCGGGGTGGTATCTATGGCTGGTGCCGGAGGTGGTGGGAGTATGGAAGGAACCGTATTGCGGGCCTCTTGAACTACCATCTTACCCAGATTCTCCTCGCTTTTCCTTTTAAATCTTATCCCACCAAATAGTGGTAGGGGACCCACTAGGCTGTAATAGCGGAGTAAACAAATTCACGTGGAGTGGACTATAAGCAAAACTCACAAGTGTGAAATCTGTAGGGATTTATTGTGAAAACTGGTATAATACGTGTAAGAAGGGAAGAAGGAAAAAATAAACCTCAAAGGATGGATATCTTTTTCTTGTACAAAACGGGTAGGCTCGAAAGGGTATTATTATTCACAGCAGACCCACCCCTCCTGGCTGCCTCCAAGTAAAAAAAAGAGAAACCCCTCCGGAATCTCCTACTAGGGCATAGCACGGAAAATATCTAAATTATGATACTTCTCCTCACCAGATCTTACCTCTACTCTAATCCGCCAAATACAACAAATGAAAACAAAAATATCCCCATCCCCATCTCCCGAAGTGACTCCTCGATACCTACTCGCTCACACCCTCCTCTCCCCACCCAATAACCCCTCCCTCAAAACCCTCCCTAACAATCTCCCAATCGACCAAATCAGCAAAATAATTCAGCCCTTCAGTCAACAATCGCCCTAGTACCGCAACATCAATAGGTATCGTATCGGGGTTCCTAATGGCTTCCGGAAACTCGGTGAGGATCGGGAGGAGGGCCATGAAGGCTTGGATAGAGTTTGTGATTTCTTGAACTGTGGCCGCTGGTTCTGGACTGGGTTCGGGGGTTGGAGGTCGGGGTGGGGGTGTTGCTCCTGTGGATTGGTCGGGGGTTTGAGTGAAGGTAGCCATTTCGATAAGCTCTTTTTGTTGGGTTTGGCTGAGGAATTTGTTTGAGTTATTTTTTTTCCGTGGGTCTTTGGCTGTTTGGATGTTTGGATGATGCGTTGTGTGTTCGGTGGTCGAGTATCTTTTGTTTGTTAATACCGATGGTGGGTTGAAGTTAAGCTATGGCGTTGAACTGGATTTTATACCAGACAGGCGGGGTCGTTGTTTTTCAAGGGGTTTCATTAGTTAAGTTGGATCTGCCTTTCGTTCAACATGGGTAATTTCAAGAACACAAGTAGTTCGTGGGTCTGTATGTAGGGTTTGAACTCAACTACCGTTATGGATGTTTTGTTATCATGGACTCAATATCCACACAAAACAAGCTCAATTAGTGCCAATGCGCTGGTATACCGGATGTCGTGGAAATCATGAGATTTTAGAATGAAACTTGTACAGATGAAAGTAACTACTTCTCACTCGCGATGTGGAAGGCTTAAATTGTGGGTTACGTATCATACGCAGACTTGTTAGGGCGAAGGGTGGTCTACCCTTTGAATCAGTGGATGGCTCCTTGAATTCGATAAGAAACCGAATCACTCGGCATCGGAAATTTAGGTGCTAAGTGCTGTTTGTGTCTCACCCCCGTAGTTTTCTGCAAGCCATAGTAGTTTACAGCAGAAAGCGTGTTGCGCCATGCTTGGCCCCACCACCCTAGGTTGCTTGAATCCGGAACACTTGATTCCACACTTGGAACGGTTAAGCAAATTTAGGCTACTAAATTTACAGGATTTATGGTGCTCAACCGGCCGAATTGAAGCCCGACACTTTGTGTGGGAATTGCCACCTCAAGAGTCCGGCTTCAACTCGGCGACGTCAGGACTTTGTAACCATTTGGAGACCTTCAAGGGCTATGGTATGCATCCCTGCCTTTCCTCGGAATATTGTAACCGCTAGAAATGGCCAATGTAAATTTACTGTCTAATGGATGTGCACAAAGAAATAGGCGTACTTCTGGAATATGGATTGCCTATTATTTTTTTGCAGAAGTTTGCTTTCCTTTCTTTCAATCTCCGAGTGAGAGAGGTTCACAGGCGAAAAATACTGCCGGATAATTTCTTTCCTGGCTGGCCCCTTCTCATGGAAGGCTCTTAAACCCCTGCTTCCAAAAGGATCCCATATCGCCCTAGACCACTATAAGGAACTATGACACTTACCACCCTCCCCGCAAAACTCACCAGACAAGTCTCAAAACTACTAGAGGCTGGTACCCCAAACTGGCACGCCGTTCTCCAAACATGCCTCAAGCCAGACAGACTACAGGTTCTATCACCACTCCTAATACCAATCGCATTTACCTCAATACCCAAGAAAACCCCACGGAAGCGACCTTTACCCCTGTGGACACAAACGACAAATCACTCCTGAGGAGGTTAAGGAGATGCGGACTTATCGCCTACCCAAGGGTGGCCATGACAATAAGTCCACTCCGAAAGGTTATGCGCACACTCCCATATAGCATAGCAACCGCAGTGCAGCAGCAGCAGAGAGGGCGGGGCGGATGAATTTGCCCAGAGAAGTTTTTGAATCGACAGGATACGGCCGGGGTTTGCGGATCATGTAGCTGAAAGTGATGGCTTTGGCGGCAGTGCTTTCTCGTTTTTGGCGGGGGCGGATGGATAGTGTTTGGGGGTTATCGAAGGATAGGAGGGGGAATATTCATTTTGGCGACCGACGCGTGTCGTTGGAGATGGCTGGGGGCAGGTTGGTTGGTGTTGTCAGGGTCCAGTTTTTTGGTAGGGATGAAAGGGCGTAAGGACGTATGAGATCGGTGGTATTGAGGTGAACGGGGCGATGCCTTGGATTGTGCGGCAGGGGCTTGTTAAGCTGGGTGTGCATGAGTATATATTATATTGGATGCGCAGGGTTTTAGAGATAGTCCCGAATTTCTCTCCGTCCTGATAAACACCGTATAGTAGAAGCAGCAGTATTTCATTCTTGTTGGGGCAGGCAAACTGACTTGTGGTAGGTTCCCCCTATTGACAAATGATGACCCCGGGAGGTCAGTGACCGTCAGTCCAGCTTCTAGTACGGGCGTACTAGTACTATGATACCTCACTTGACTAAGAAAAAAAGCTACGTATACGATGCAATAAATAGGGAGAGGGGCAGCAGCTCCCTTCCCAAGGTAAAAGAAGCAATTATTTTATTTATTTATTTTTCTATACTTACTTTTATATATTTTATTTTTATTTTTATTTCCTTTTATATTTTTTCATATTTCTTTCTTTGTCAACCCCCCTCCCATTCGCTTCTGCTACCCGCCGATCGCCAACCCTTAAGGTCTAGAGTCGGATTCTACCTCCTCGTAGCAGGATTGATAAACCCCACAGCCCTATTGATGAGGGCTAAGTTCTTCAATCTCCCAGTCCCCATAGGGCAGGATTATTTAAATTCTCCTGCCCTACATGACGGATCGTTCAATAATAACTGATTTTCAGCATGGATTGAACTCCTGGGCTCCCGCTAATTGCGACAGGAGTATAACCACTGCGCCAGCTAGGTATTTCATGAAATGTCAACTTGGGAACTAATACTTATCCTACTAGAAGCCCGATTTTGGGATTTTAATGGGTGGGTAGTACGTCTCTTCCCGAGTTGCTGGTAGATTTCAACGGAGGTGTTTCTTACTCCTTAGGTGTTCAATGAGAGATTCTCAGTGGTTTAAAATAGAATTAGTGCTTTCTGCGCTTGTTGCTCTGGTACGACACGGCTAGCAAAGCCCCACTCGGGACCCCGGGCCTCCCTACTTGCTCCCATGTGTTATCTCACTATAGTCTTCTGCTCGTTCTAGTGTTTTGTGGAGGTCTTCTCTCCCTCTCTCCCTCTCCTCCTCTTTTTCTTTCTTTCTTGCTTGCATTCGGCCCACCCAGCTTTCTAGGTATTCATTTCTGCTGCTCCCAGCAAGCAAGTAAGCATTATGGTATATATTAGATCGTATTTTGAGATAGAACATTTAGATACGACGCACAGTACATATTAGATTCACCCAACTATTCCCTAGTACATCAGAAATGGACTGCGTGGGAATGCATCCCTAAAACACAAGGTTGGCACTGCCCTGGATGCTCACAGGCGCAAGGATTCTCGCGATCAACTCTGATTAAAGCTTCTTTTGAGTGGAGCCTTGGCTATAATTAACTCATCGCCTCACTCTCACTATGGACGACCACAGGTGAAGAGACTACCGTAAGAACTCGAATAATTGGACCTGGCGCTAAGACGTCCGAAATTCCCTCTCTTGGATAGGGGGTCGAGCGCACAGCGAAAACTGACCCCCTCAACCCGAGCTTAAGACAAAATAAAAAGAAAAAAGAGCCAGACCTTACCAGCAAAGGCAACTCCAACGTCCTAGCGTGAGGTCCAATTATTCGAGTTCTTACGGTATATGCTTCGCGCGGATATCTCAGATTGCATATGCATTAGCGGGGAGCAGCATATTGCTTTGGGTATTTGCCTACCCATTCTCTTGATACTGCTCGTCCGTGACGACGGGAAAGAGTCTTGGCCAGCAAACCCTGGTTGTTCGGTATCGCAGCCAGATTCACCGCCTGGGATCGCTGGAGACAAACCTTGAACGATCCCGATGTAGTACTATTCCATGCCACTTTCATTCTAAGATCCCCATGGTTCGAACCCCGGTAGATGGGAGCCGCGCGCATAATTAGAGTAGGTAGCACCTAACTTTCTGCTCCTCTACCCATCTAAGACTACAGCTTTCCCCGAATCTTCAACGAAAGCGAGCTGGTTTCCTAATTAGATGTCTTTCACAGGAGGGCTCCTAAACCAGACAGCCAACTTTGCGCTCTCGCATGTTTTTGCCCAGAACCAGACTGTATTTTCCTTTTCGGACACGGAAACCATGACATTTCTCCCAATGGGTGAATGAATTTCCCTGTGGAAAGGAGAACATACTCCATTGTGGCCGACGTAACACATCGTGTAAATAGTCTGTAATCCCTCGGGAAGTGAACACAGCAGTTCCCCGGCCAGTCAGTCTAGCCAGTCCATTCCCTGAGCCGTGGGGAGACCCGCAAGGGGGGGTCTCTCATATCGCCGAATCCACCAATTTCCTATCTATAACAGCTAAGGGCTGTAGCTCCCTATGCACCATTGCTAGGAGTCACCGGTAACTAGAGGAGCAAGGGTAACTACTGTCACAACGTTAGAAGGTTGACTTTCCAAGGTGGAGCGTTCTTGTCGTATGCCTTAAGGCGCAATACCAGGTATATCTGGGATGGGAGTCCTCCTAGTATTATGCCACACCGCACTTGGAAGGCTTGGGATCTGTGATTAAGCTTGCGTTCTCACCGACGCAGTAGGTCTCTTAAGAATTACTCTGCCTTACTGAAGAACGGCCCTTATCACTGGGGTGTAATCGCTAGCGTGTGTGTGTGACACCTGTATTTTTCGGATGCTAGCCACTCGTTCTCAAAAACGGCTAGGCCATCCGCTGCTCAAATACCAATTTTTTTCTTCGATCACCTGAGGTTCATCAATCTAGAACGCCAGTGGTGAATAAAAATCACACCGCGTCTTGGGAGCAAGTGCACAAGCACTGACCCGGGAAGTCAAACCGAAGCGAGGTCTAGACTTTTTAGCCAATCATTCAGAGTTTGGGGTTGCTGGAATTAGTGTATGTTTCAATTAATCGGGAGGCCTTCCTTAGTTAGCGAGTGATCGGATATGAAGGTCAGTCACTAGTTAATTCTGACGGCTCTGCACGATAAAGGAAACCATTTCTAATGAAGGGTGGCTATATGAGATTCTTAGTGAATGCACAGCGAACGGAGTAGACTCCTCTTGCCCATAATTCTTAAACTACGCTCAATTTAGTTGGGAACATGGCGGAATCTGTACACTTGCAGATATTCCAACAGTCGAGACTGGCTGGGGCGATGAACCTCTCGGGAGCTCTGGCACATTTGAAAACTGCCGGAAAGAAAGGGGTACAAGCAAAATGACAATGACTTTGGAGGGTGGAGCAAAAAGAAAGTGCCAGTTGCCGGAGGGGATGAGAGCTCTCCCCCTAGCAGGGGGAATCTTCTGGCGCATGACCCGTGTCTGTCTTGAAGAGGAAATTCAAGAGAGACCTAAGGCGGAGAGGGTAGCGTTTCGGTTTGGGTGGGTATGGGGAGAAGGCTTGGTTGAGCTAAGGAAGTGTCTCGGCGGATCCGCCAACTTGTGGGGAATTAAGTTCTACCAAGCGATCGCAGACGGAAAAGCGGGGGCATGGATGCTCTATACCTAATATGAAAAGGCGGCACTGTAGACTTACGGCCCTTGAGGCACAATATCTCAAATTCGGCTCGCTATGAGGGATAATTGGGAGAAATAAGGAAGGCCCCCTTGAGATCTCAAAGGTCTGTGCTTTCTGGCGGAAACATTTGCTCTAGGAGGAGTTTCGCAAGGACTTCCCCTGGCTTGGTGTTTGCTTTCATCCCTCATTTCTAGAGTTGGGGCCATGGTGGGTTTCCACCAAGCAAAGGGTTACGACCATTGCCCGTACGCTTAGGGAGTAAATCACCTTAGCATATTACTGTATCCCCCCGCCCGCTATCCCTGAGGGCCAAATCCAAAGAATCTCTCCCTAGATGGCATGTCAATCTTTAGGATAAGAAATTTAAATCTCTCAGCGGGTTTATACGGGATAGCGAAGTATCCGGATTATCGAGATTCGGGATAATGGAGTGTTGCTGTAGACATTTTCCAGCATAGTAGTATGGGTTAAGAATGCGCCCATAGATTACACCACCCGAGTGCAACGCTCCCCATCCGAGTGATACTCTATGACCACTTAGTCCTCTGCTAATTCTGCCTGGCCCACCCCTTCTGCAATCCAGAGCTTCCGCAGAGAGCTACGCTCCGAGTAGCTTTAACTAATAGCTACCGTCCCGGGTTCACTGTGTTGGCAAGGGTTTGTCTGAATAGGTAACGGAGTGACACGATAGAAGAAATCATGATTTATGTGAAGCATCAACGAATATTAAAGAATCTACTCTGGATGGACAGATAAAATGTAACTATTGCCTTGCTCGCTCCTCTCCCTTTCCCCATATTTTCGATTTTGGGGGGAATCCCCCTCCGCAACATTATTAACATTATTCGAGAATACACACTTGAACACGCAATCCCTCAGCCCCATATTGTCCTCGAATAGGTTGAGCGCGCACCAATCCTCTCCCCTGCAACCTTCCATGTTATCTTTCGCGATCGCGCCTATACCACTACGAACTTAACTGTATCCTCGATCTTTACAGACTATAGCCCACACTGGCAACGCGATGGTCGCCTTTTATGTGGTAAGTTAGAAGCTACCTTCACAAACCCAATATCCTCAAGCCCACTGTCTCGAGAAATTTTGGGAGGTAATTGGGGTAAGCATAGTTCTTTCAGGTTAATTTTTGGCAAGAAACTACACCACGAGAACCGGAGATGACGTATTTCTTGTACAAGTCGATCGCTGGTGTATCATAAATTAGTGTACAGGTAGTCCCACAGCACCGCACGTCCATGGTACTCACCATCACTAGCGCTCCCCCACTCGCTAATTACTATGATACCACGATCTTGGATCATTAGGGTGCTGCCATAGAACCCTCGTTGCCATAAAGACTACACATCACCAACCGTTAACCACCTCCAACATCTACTCTGGATTCACCCTGCAAAGTAGTATCCTACCACCCTGCAACAGAAGGATAAATTAAAATCAAAGCTTAAATACCCCCGAATTTATTGCAAGCTTCGAGATGCAACTTTTTCGCGCCACCTACAAAAAAACCTTCATCATGCAAATCCTCGCCCTGGCAGCCCTAGCGGCTCCCTCGACCTTCTCCTCCCCCTGGGCCTCACCAACCCCCACCTTGACCGCCGCAGCAGGGATTGAAATCCCTCCCGGCGGGTCTGTTTCGCTCCCCCTTCCCGACTCGTTAAGACCCGGATACTACGCGTGTGCAACCACTAGCAGCTCTCCTCCGATCTCTGACATCATAACCATCGGAAAGGGCATTCTGAGGAACGGATACTTCCCGCCGAACTTCCCCCGCGGTAAACAATGCGGGGAACTAGCGACCTCTGGTTCCGCAGTGTTTTACATCTGTGGGTTCTACCCGACCGGTGGTCAGGATGATGGAGTTGTCGTGGGCGTTACGAGCATTCTAGATCATTGCGAGATGGGGGGCAAGGCGGAAGGGGTGTTCAGGGTTTCGGAAGGCGGGGTTTTGGTGATTACGAGTGTTGTGGGGGGGTTAGTTGTTGATGGAGAGTTGAAGGGGGATTTCTGAAGGGTGGGCTTCGGAGGTGGTGATAGTATGATGTGTGGGCGGTTTTCTGGTTTGTACTCGGGGGGTTTAGTAAAAATCGGAAAACTATTTCTACCGATCCCACACTCATCTCCATGGAGACGAGTGTTATGGTTTCTGATTTTCAATGACTCTCCCAAGTATACCCTATTCGGGGGATTTATTAATTGTTCAGCTTTAATTGATGGATCGTGGTATGATAGTAGAGGGACATGGAGGAGAAGCCTCCCCTGATGTAACTGCTATCATAAATCCTTCTACCTCGCCCTCATAGGCACTCGCCCTAGACTATAGGTAGTAGTACTGGTAATGCAGTGAGGCTTGTTAAATGGGTCAGACCTGCCTGGAGCCGCACAAACGCACGAGAGCCCACAGCAATATTTAATTCAGCTCATAGGCGGGTAGAAAAGATTTGGAAGCAAGTCCTTTTTATCAAACTTAAGAGAGCGATTCAAAAAGAAAAATAAGCGAGATACCAGGAAATTAAAAAGGAAAATTATTTCCTTCCCGGTTATCAATATAAACCTTAGTCCATTCAGGGGTTGACTGAATATCACGCTAATTATACGTGTAGGATTAAAATAATCCATAAGTCCATCACTCAATTGATTGGAGGGGCCGACATATCTAGAAGAACCTTCCGCCTGCAAAACTAAACTAAGTAGGGCAGTTGGAAACCAGCCCATAAATTGTGAGCAGTTTTCCTGTTCAAAAAAAGCTCCATGTCTTGGCGGAAGTGGCCGAAGGTGAGACATCTTGTTGCCGGAACTAAGTTGAAGGTGAGCCCGCTTTCCAAGCTCCCACTAAAATAGCTTGCTTGTATGGAAAACTTTGAGGAGCTAACCTGAGTATGAACAATACTATGCAAATGCGGCCTATAGATCTGTTAGTCACGTGTGATGAGATGAAGAAAAGATGGTAAGTTGTAGTCTTAGAGATGCGAGATATGAGGGTATAATTGATGCTACAGAGATAGAACCACCAGAGGAAGGTGCAGAAGTCCAGGAGAAAGGGGAAAGAAATAAGAAAAGAACCGAAATTGGTATGTCAGCGGTTCAGCTCTCTCTATGAGGATGTTTGATGGCTTGTTCCTAGAATACTATCTCGAAAGGAGGTTTGAAATAGAAGGATGCAGTTTCATAGAAAGAGTGACTTCTTCCTGGAGCCATCGGGTGTCTGGTGTCTGGTGTTTTGAATTATACTTATAATATTCCTCCCATTTCCCCAGTCTACGATTTTCATATGCTACCGCAATAGCAGGTATTGGGGATATAGTTAGCAGATATAGTTAATGAGCAGGGGGAAATGCTTAGATAGGCTGATTGGGTCGCTACGTGGGTCGCTAGCAGCGGGGGGCTAGTTTTCTCTTAGTAGCTTCTAGGTAATCTTTTGGATAGATATCCCACTCTAGAGAATGAAAGAGGAGTTAGTTCATATGGCGCAGGTCTACTTCAACAGCTCTCAAAGTTTGTGGCACCACCAAGAACTAGCGCAGTCGTCCCAAGATCTCAAGGAGATGGAGATAGCTTCCGTTTATGGCACCCCACCTCCGGAAAATGTGAAAATCCCCTCAGGAAGCTTTCTTTCGCTTTTTCCACCGGGTCAGAGATTTTTAGTGACTCCGTTTTTGCTCCGTTAGTTTCTCTTTTCTGCCTGTTCTGCCTAGCGTTCCAGGTATGCTCCGTTGTTGGTAGACCGGAGGGGGTAGGTCAGAAAGAACAAAAGAGTGCAATAGATCTGGTTGGGTCTCCTAGATTGTTGTATTTGTCCTTCCATTGTACCATACATATAAGAGACAAAATCGAGAGATCCCCCGAAAGAAATTCCGGCACAACACTATACGCCTCGCACTAACTCAAGTCCGCCCTACTATCAAGAGAGTAGTAGAAGGCGAGACTTATCTGGGAAAAAATCCTAGAATCAGTCCCCTCACTCCGGAGAAGGGGGGGTCAAAAAAAAAGCACACCATATATCTCAGACCATATAGCATACATTCTTCCTATTCGCCTGACGTTTCCGGTACCTGCAGACGGCGTTGTCCGCTAGACGGTCTGACCCATCGAGGGGGGGTCGAGCGAGGATCAATGGGGATGGTATAAGGACTGTAAAGAGTCTACTGATGCAATAAACGGTGTATGACTAGGATCGAGGGAGCCGGGGGCGCCGTATCTCTAAGGCCTTACATCACTGCGGATGCCGCAGCCACTCGGTCCTCGAGTAGCTGCTCACTCTGGGCGGCCAGCAAGAGCGGCGTCCGTCCAACATTGTCTGCTCTATCGGGGTTAACTTTTTCTTTTTCCCAATAGTAGAGTCACTACTCCAGAATGCCCATCCCCGGCGGCCCACGAGAGCGGTGTTTGGCCACAACCGTCAGGCCTGTCGGGGCTAACTCCCCGCCCCAACAGTAGCTCCACTACTCCATCATGCTCGCTCGCAGCCGCACGGGAAGGAGGCATTTTTCCATCGCCGTCCAGCCTATCGGGATTAATGTCTTACCGTCCCAACATTAGCTTCACCACTTCACCATGCCCGTTATTGGCGGCCAAGAAGAGCGGTGTTTTTCCATCGTGGTCAGACCTATCGGGGGGTTGAAGTCTCCCCGCTCTAGTGGCTGGGCCAAGTTGACCACAGGGAAACTGATGTGGGGTCGAAGGCTCCCCACCTCCCACAGTGGCACATCGGTTTGGGCTATCAGCTAAATCAATTATAGAACAAATTTGATACTAAATTTAGATAGCAGGTCTTCCAGGTATCATCCATTATCACTAATAGCGCACCTCTATCCATCCAGAATGTACATTACAGCACCCCATTACAAAATCCCCCCCCCAGCGCAAGGCTTATGTCCCATGCCTACAATGTCCCCCCAAAGGGAGCACCTAGCGCAGCGAGTACTTCCCCGGAAGCTCTCTTAAACCATGGTTTATAACCGCACAACCACTGATATAGAGCCTAGCCAATATCTCCACAGCCAATGGCGACTGCTTGTTATGTCGAGGATTCGTTTTGTAGGAAAAGATCTCCTAGACTGGCAAGACACTAAAAATTTACTGCGGCTTCTGCTAGTGTTTGGAATAGAGGTCAATAAACAACTTTTCATCAGCCCATGAGATTTCGCAATGTGTAGACTTCAGGTCATTACCGGTAACAGTTATATGACATCCTACCGGCGCTCTGGTAATTAGCGGGGAGTACATGTATTGAAGGAGGGGGTCGGGCTCTCCCTATCCAAGTACAGTATGATACAACAACTGTGTCCCAAGGGAGCCAGACCACTAGAGGCAGCCAGAAGTCGGCAATCTCAGCGACACTAAACATAATTCTGGCAACCCGGAGATTACTCGGAAGGCACTACCGGTAGTACCCCATACCCCGTCTGTTCTTCCGCTCTTCTAGAAGGTTTTACATGCAAAGGCGGGACCACGCAGGTGTTCGGTGGTGCAATTCCCGGAACTAATCCTTGCTTGGATAGGGTACCCGTAAGGTACCGGTACCGTACCACACTGTGGCATGCGAGGGGTTCCACCTGGTTAAGCTACATATCGGTACCTCAAAAACATGAATAACTGAACGGTGCGCCATTCAGTCAACAATTCCGTTGCCTGGAAGGTTGGCCAGAAAACACTGCAAAAACGCAGCCCCTTCCCCCCTTCCGAAATGGGAAAAAGGCAAAGATATCCAAACCTTGCTGAGAAAGGAAAGCCGACGCATCGCAGAACACGGTTCAATCACTCAAGCTTTTACGATACTATACTGCGGGTGCATAGTAGACACTCGAGAATGACGCTAGGACCTGGTAGGTTTCTTTCTTTGGACCATGGAGAGAATACTCTTCGTAGACGAGAAGTATCTGACAACAGGGATTCATGAAATGTATGGCAAAGTATCCCTGCGCATCTGGCGCCCATACAAATTCACAACCCTTGGTATTGAGCACTTGTTGCCTTGGGCGGGTACAGCGAAAGGATTCTTTTCAGCCCCCGGTTGGGACGGGTACGGGTAGACAAAAAGACTCAGACCGTGCTACTGTAGGAGGGGCAACACTAGCGCCAAAACGAGATTCTCGTTTATTCTAGTTTTTGGGCTGGGCTTAGAGATTTCAGAGCATGGAATTCTAGTATGGTATAGTGTGATATTTAGCATGGTAGGCTGTGCAGGGGATTGGGCTATGTGATGTGATTTGGCAGTTGATAAAGATGTGAATGGAAAAGGAAACAAAATAAGCTACAAGGGATTAACTCTCTAGTGTAAATGAATGGTAAAAAGAGGAACTAGACACAAAACAAAACAGAATGAGACGGAACAGGACAAGGCTGAATAAAAAGTGAAATAAAAATAGAGACTGTTTTTCAAAGTCGCCCATATCCTCCACTCTACTACCCCCCTCCCGCTCAATCCTAACTTGACTCCCTGTCCCCCATCGGATACCCGTCCTCAGAAACCTTTCCCTTCCTACCGGGCACCGCAATGCTTGGATGCACAAAATTGAAAAGAATCGTGACAGAAAGCATAAGCACCGCATCAAAAATATACAACCACACTTCTTTGCTCATCAAAAACCCGTCCCTTCCCTGGATATATTCGACAACCCTAAACGCCGACCTAACCAATATAAGCTTACTAGCAACGTACACCGCTATCAAAAGTGTCCGCCATTTCGTGCTCATTCTCGAAGCCTCAGTCGGATTCTTCCGAAGCCGCAGGTGAAATACGATCGAGGCGACCATGAAGAAGCCGAAGAAGATGATTTGCACAAAGAGACCGCCGAGGATGATGCGCTCTCCCAGTTTTGCAGAGTCCTTGTCCCGCTTTGCCATCATTCCTCCTCCAGTCGATTGCATTAGGAAGCTGAGTATATCCCCGGCTACGAATATCTTCGTCAACCAGTTTGGGCGGATCATGGAGTGGTGGTCTGCTTCGATGGTTGTGATTATTCTGCCCAGGATCATGTAGATTGAGGCGGCGTATAGGGCTGGCGCGATGAGTAGGAAGAGGGCTTGGATTATGTAGGGCATTAGGGCCCAGCGGTCATTGTGGGAGATCGCGCGGGCAACGTACCCCACTGCTTCCACTGCGGGTGTGTTAGTAATGCGGGGGGAAGAAGGAGGATGGGGGGGTTATACTGAGAGCGCCGATGACCAATGGGATAAAGTACCATGTTTTAGTTTTGATCAACTGAATCACATGGCATACTGACGAGAGGAAGAAGAACGCGGTGAAGGTAGTCGCTGCAATAAGTGATGGGGTGTAATGGTAGTGTTCGAACTTTTCTGTCATTCTGTCCCTCTTTTCCTCTCGAGAACCAAGGTATAAAGGTGGAGTCGAAGTAGAAACGGAAAAGGAAAAGAAGAAAAAAACCCCTTTATCAAAGCCAAAATAACGCCTTTTCTTATATCCTCTAGATAATATTAATAGAAGTAATAAAGAAGGAAGAGAACTCTAGTGTTTGTTATCGTACTTTGATTTCGGATCCTCTTCATGGGCCGGGACCCACAACTTAAGTACTAATCAACTAACTTACTACCCCTCAGTAGGGGCACCAAATCTAGTTTCCAAATACGGTACAAGCAGGCTGTACAAGTTACGGACATAAAGAACCCGAACACAGGGATGAGGAATTTGTATGGCAAAATGTCTGTGCGTGTCTGACCGCCCATACAAAATTCGGACTCAAATGTTCGGGTTCTTTATGCCTGTAACTTGTAGTCTATCTACCCGAATATCAGACCAACCCAAAAAGCTTAAGCCCCATTGGTGCCCGCGCTCGAGCACGTCGCCAACTACTACCTTTGGCAAACCTACCATAGTATGATAGCCATGCTACGGGTTATACCAAACCCCCCTCCAAGCCACACCAAGAAAATTTCCTTTCGTATTCGTACCCGCTCTCGCACACACAATCCTCAACTCGTAGGTGAGTTAGCTTAGCCTACCAATACGTAGGTACAGTACGTATATATCTATACTACAAACCCCTAAGGATTCCATTTATGAATCTCTCACTCGTAATTCCCGGAAGTGAAAGAAATACAGTAATAACTTTATTTCTATCCGAGTACTCCGCTAATGGCAATGCTCCTACTCCATTCTCCGACGCTTCCATTCATGGAGTGGCCAAGCAAAATGAGGTGGGGGACGGATCAGATCTATTCCGGAGGGGAAGGGGAAAAAAAACACCTTGCACCCCCAACGATGCACATGGAAGAAAAGCTGGCGCTAATCCCCCCCGATCCCATTTCCATGGTGACGACGGCATACTGGTAGCACCCGCAGTGGTTGGTTGGCGCAGGAGAAGCGTAAGGCTGACAGGTCTTGCCTCTAGCATACCCGGACGGAAGGCTGGCCTTCCGGAAGCATAGCACAGGGATTGCCGCGAGGTTGGTTTGATTTGGCTTGGTGTTACGGTGCCTCCCATGAACTTTACCGTCTCCAGGGTTGTGCTTTATTTTTCTAGCGCTGGTAGCGCCCCAAGCTTTGGAAGGTTCCATTCGGTACCCAGCGTGGTGCGAGAGAATGGTCCGGAATTAATTTTTGTAGCCAACTGTGCACTTAGGGTATAGTTTTGGTATCTGAATATTTCAGACAACTTCTCATGTTAACTCTTTCTAATTTTCCCCTAACCTATCCACTTGGTAATAGTTACCAAAATTGGATAATGAGGAAACTTCAGAATTTCTACTGCTTATTACTTTATCTATAAAGTCGAGAACATTAGTTTGGGCCGGGGGCCGGTTTATAATTGACAAAGCTATTCTGAATAAATCCAGGTTTATTAGGTACCCATAGCAAAACCTCATATATTCGAATGCGTCACCCTAACATAAAGCAACACACCAATCCTTTCCCTATCTTGAGGCTTGGTCTATTAATAGGTCAACGATTGGGATTGCGGGTAACTTAGTACCCGTAAAAACTTGAATAATTGGACGGTGTGCTATGTCGTTGGGCTTTCCTCTCGTAATAAGGTCAAGAAATTTGTTTTTTTTTCTGTCTCGGAGGGGAAAGGGGCCGTGTTTTTGCTGTGTTTTTGCTGTGTTTTTGCCCCCTTTCCAGAGAAGGGAATTCTGGACTTCATAGCACCCGTCCAATTATTAAAGTTTTTACGGTACCGTATTAGAGATTAGGATTCCAGGGGGGACACACTCCCCCACTTGCAGAGATGTCGCTTAGTTGCTTTCCTGTGAGGAAATCCCGCTGATCTCTCCGGTCGCAACACTTTCCCAAGCCCACTATGGTCAGTGGACAAAATTAACCGCGCACCAACGATCTATGGCAACGCAGCCCTCCTCATCACCGCCCACTTCCAACACCACCCGAAGAAACCCCTCTAGACCAACCTCTGCTATTTATTCTACTATGCATTTACGTTTTTAATCTGTATTTATTTTTTTGGTTTTCGTGATGGTGGCGTTGGTGGGGGAATGGCGTTGTCATGGCCGAAGTTTTGCCTGTTGCTTGGGACAATGCCATGGGAAACCTTCCTGTTTAACTTTAGTCGTCCGGGTGAGTGGGCATCCGAGTGGCTGTGGTTTCCTTGGCACCAACCATAATTTCGACAGCACAGGTTGTTACAGAACTCAAGAGGTCAGTGGATCAGTTTGAACCCCTAGTAATTTATAGTCAAGAGAGGAATAATTTCCGGGTCTTGTCCTTCTCTAAAAAAGGTCTTTTGAGGGCGACCCGGGGCAGACAAAGCACACTGGTATCCCATCCCTACTAAGAGGATGTGCCTACCGTACTAGTACAGACCCTACAGTGCTAGTACAGGTTCCCGACTCGACAAGAGACCACCCTTTCCAGTATGATACAGTCTTTCATCAGGGCTTGACGAATATCAGGGGATGACGAACAGGGCATTCGGCCAGTAAAAAATCGAGCAGGGTAACAAAAAATACCTGCTAATCCCTGTTCGTCACCGGCTGATATTCGTCAAGACCTGATGAAAGACTGTAGCCGCAGCAACAGCATTAAGCTCTTCCTGGACCATGCACCAGTTGTACGGTGTGGTACAAATTTTCGGGGGGGGGGGCATTTCGCGCACCTTGTACTCGTACAGTAATACGCATAGCATTTAACGTCCGGATGTAAGAAAACGTGTTTGTGCCCCCGGGTAGGAAGCGTGGCGCCATTAACCATGAACAGTCATCTACGAGTACTGTACTCGTACATGTAGCAGGCCCTGGCGGCGAACACTAGCTTCTAAGGGTATTGCCCCTGCTCTAACCACAAACGCCGGTGCTTTCGGATATCGACCATCCGGTAATGGTGGTTTCAGGCTGTCAGCGTCCCCCGACTGGTCAAACCGGACTGCAGGCGGGAGACTGTCTGTGCTAGGCTAGATCTTCCCGAGGTGAGGCCGTGGATTAGGTACTGTAGTCTATCGTAGTCAGGCAAAATGGCCCAGACTGGCCATTTGCGAACACTGCTGTCAATCTACTCCGTAGACCTGTCTTTAATTCCTTTTTTGTCAAAAATAATAATGGAGCTACTGCAGCAGGGGTGTTGCATTCGAGTACTCGTCCTCGAGTAGAGAGTGCCAGTGACAACCGGTATCTAGGGATCCGGAGAGCTTCGTGCCACAGGTAAACCCCATCCACCGATAGTCTCCCCCATTTATCATAGCTTAAAAGGCACTAGCGGGATGTTTTCGTACAAGTCAAGTACGAGTATTACCTTGCGGGCTGGCCTAAACTAATTGTGCGAAAACATCCCCCCATAGCACTTGTACTACAGTAATGTCAGGCTGAAACAAAGCCATCCCACATGATCTACCCCCCCACGATCTACCCAAAATCATCCATAGCTTGCTTCCCTGTTTTGGCCCCTTGTATATAAATATCAGTGGTTTGGGAGGGTTATCCCAGGGCTCTTAGCAAATAGGGGGAACTCGGAAAGGAAATATTCCGGTAAAGTATCAGAGATCTCTCTGGGTATGATACTCTATCGATGATCAAGACTCCACTTCGCCCATGAAGCCAACGAGGTCTCGTCCTGAGGCTAGTAGAAAGTGTCCGAGACATACGGGGATTTTTTTTTCCATTTCAGACCCCACTACTTATCAAGCCTTTTGCCAGCCTCCATGCCCCCCGCTCTGCCAATAGTGCCGAGTTTCCCTACATAACTCTAAAATGCAAACTACAAAACTGGCTTCGCGTCTCTAGAGGGGTCAATCGAGTGATATCAAAAGCATTTCAGGCCAAGTTAGGATGCAGATCTCTTTCCATCTACAGGAGCACTGAACCTGATATGAGAGTAATTTTACCAGTATCTGTGGGGTGGTGCATTTGTCGATATTTCCTAACCAACAACCAGAGCCATGTGATAGCATTACATCTCTACGAAGTTGAATCTGCTAATCAAAGAAATTCGCTAATTTCACCAGTGCCTCTTTAGCATGATGTAGGGAAATTCGGCACTATCAGCACTGCAGCTAGTAAACTAACTAAGCCAACCAAAGGAGGATGAATACGAACTGGCTTTTCCAGCCCGGAAAGTTTTTCTTCCTTTTTCCTATATATATATGGCTATTCAAGGTGTGCGGAATAGCTTACACTGCTGGGCCCCACTCCCGCATCGATAGCGTGGGTGGAGTTGCCTCCCAGTGCTGGCGAAGTGAGTTGGGCTCCACGGAGCTTACCGCCAGCGCTCTATTAATCGGTCTGCCAATCCATCCTTCAATCCCGTCATCCTGAGAGAACAATTCCTTGCGCCTTCCTGTAGATTCCTTTTTCTTTCTCCCGTTAGGCATCAACCAACATGGCAACATTTCGCGAGTGATTCTACGTGGACAATCTGTCTGCGCTTCAATCTTGCTATCACAGGACCGGGAATGGGGTAGCCGAGACAGAAACTGTCTGCATTTTTCTCTAGGCTTACAAGTGCCAATCTTTATCAAAATAATTATGATACTAACTTAGAGCCTGGAGCATGTCGATGAGTTTCAAACCTAGCATCGCTGCTGTATCCAGGGTATATTTGTATACCCCCCTCCAAACGATTGGCTTTCCCTAAACCTGGCTCAAACCGTAGACGTACTACGCTCCATGCCAACAAGGGGACAAAATTCGTTCGGCTTAAGCATCTTTTCACCTTGCCGGTGTATGGTGCCCCGGAGAATCAAAGTTGAAGATTCCCGATATAGGAGCTACTCTGGAGCTCACGGCTCTTTGTCTGTCTCTGATGTTGCTTAGTTGCCACTCCCAACAAGCAAGAGTGTTCAAAGCCACTGACGGTAAATTCACGTCCAGGGCGCTGTCAAAAATAGAGCATAACAATGGACGCGGTAGGCTAACAACAGCTAACTATGTTATCGCTTTTCCCACCTCTCCCACCACTAATAGCGTTACTCAACACCATCACCTTCACCTATTCCAAATTCTACTAGACAAACTTTCAATTCTTTTCTTTTCATACACCTAAGAGTGCTTAAAGTCTATTCAGTGTCCCTAATGGCATAGTTTGTCCTTCTTGGAAGTGGGATGGGACGGACCCCTGGTATGATGTGGTAAACTCTAACAGTCAACCTCTATCCCCCGTGGCCTCCTACCTTCATTCAATGTCTTTGGGGTTCTGCGGGGTAACAAAAAAAAGAGACAAGCCTCCATGTAATAAAATTGATACCATCTGGGCACTAGATTTAGAAGCGACTACTGACACTCGGTGGACAGACACGCAACCTACATCCCACAGACTTTAAAGAAAATACGTCGAGTGTATCACTGAGAGGTCCCCATACTTAACTGCAGTCTGGTGGCTCCTGCAAAGCACCCCGCTTGTAGTGGAGCCAATTCAGCGATAGCCGGTGACTGCCCTGAGAGAGTAAGGATCAAAGACACTGTGGAAGCAGAAGGCTATAAGTATCTAGATTTCCTGGCTGCTGGTGGTGAAGGTATACTCCCTTTCATCAATTAGCCCTGTCGGCTATAATGGCTGGAGGGCCTCCGGGAGCATATCCAAAGCGATGGGAATTGGATATTGTACAAGGTGATTGGAGACGGAGAAATGGTATTTCTTATCTCTTCCGCATACTGTAAAGAGATTTGATATCTCTTTTGTTTGTGTGTTTATGCCTGATTTAAATCTGTCACGTCGAAATGGGCGGATGTTCTGGAGCCGATTTCTCACTGTCTATATTACCGATAGGTGCTCTGAGTACTTTGATCGGAAACCTTAAAGTGTTTTCTACCCAAGGGCATTCCACATAGTGGTCTGGAACGGTCGTCTAATTCCTTTCGTTGTCCCGAGATGAAGGCTTGGGTATGTTAGTTGTTTGTTGACAAGGGAGACGGGCAAGAATATCATAAGAAGGGCCAATCCAGTTTGGAATACCACTCCCCCCCCGTAACCACTCCCTCCGACACAACCCAACTCTCTTCTCTTCTGTAGAAAAAAGCAGTAGCATCCATTTCGTTAAAATTTAACCCGCAGCTACTCGGCAGAGGTCTTTGTGCGACATATTTCCTATTAGTCATCCACATTGGCTCAGAGGGAAATGAGAGGATAGTAATTGTGCCACAACAAGCCACATCGCCCCGCTTTCCTCAGCCCTGGTCACAGAATGTGGATGAACTCCCTGGTACCCCTACAGACCACTACACCGTTTTACATTTAACCAATAGCATATCATGGCCCAAGCTTCACACATGCAATCGGTCAGCTTCGGCGATGGTAACGCCAACTGCGGTAACATAAGCGGTAGTTTCAATACCTATATGTCCGATCAGGATGCGCGGATCATGCGTTGGCTCTCTCCATTGGAGCCAAATAAGAGACATCAGGGCGTGCGCACCGACCGGTTCGACGGTGTCGGTGATTGGCTCTTGGAAACGAGAGAGTTTAGAGAGTGGAGAGGTGGAATGGACTGTGCCGATGGGGCTGTCTTGTTTTGCTCCGGGAACCCGGGAGTGGGCAAGACATATCTGAGGTAAGTAGTGAGATTCTTTGGAAGGGGCGAATACCACTGACTGTCAGAAATACCAGTTCTCTGGTGATCGACAGTCTTTGCGACCAGGCGGGGAAGAAAGATATCGCCGTTGCGGGCTTGTACTGCGACTTCCTTTCCCAGCAAGAACAGACAATCACCAACATCATGGGGGCTATTCTGAAGCAGCTGGTAGGCAGAGGGGGCATCACGGATTATCTACGGGAGGCGTTTCAAAAAGGGCAAAAGGAATTTGGTGGTAGAGGGCTGCGACTTGCGGACCTGATGGGAATGTTGAAAATTGCTATTGCTTCGCTACCTCAGGCTTTCATTTGTCTCGATGCCTTGGACGAATGCCTACCGAAGCACCTGCCAGAGCTTCTCGAGTCTCTCAGAGATATTGTTCGGGAGTCCCCTAGGACCAGAATATTCCTCACCGGGAGGCCCCACATCGGGGAAGACATTCAAAGATATTTCCCCAAGGCGATTGTGATACCCATCAGCCCTAACCCTGATGATATCCGGAATTATGTGGAGATGAGGTTAGATAGGGATTCCGAGCCAGAGGCAATGAACAAAGGTTTGCGGGCGGATATTTTGAGAATTATTCTGGAAAGGATATCTGATATGTGAGTAGGACTATTAAGCATTCCCAGTGTATCTGTGATGCGTGCTTACCAGAAATTGTGTGTAGATTCCTCCTTGTTTCGCTAAACATCGACGCTATTCTTGGAGAGGTGACAATTCGCCGGAGAAGAAAGAAGCTTGAAGAGATGACACAAGGCAATGGACTGAGCGATGCCTACACGGAAACTCTATCACGACTGAAGGCGCAGAAGGGATATAAATCGGTGCTCGGGTTGAAGGTCCTGATGTGGGTAGTGTATTCAGAACGACCTTTGCTAGCCGAGGAGCTCTGCCATGCCATGGGAGTGGAGATAGGATCTACAGATCTGGATCCGGAAGACGTTCCTGCGTTACGGACACTCGTAGCATCTTGTCTGGGACTTGTCACGGTCGAGGCGTCTTCGTCCATAGTCCGATTGGTGCACTTTACTTTGCAGGAGCATCTCTCAAGTGATCCAACCCTATTCCATAGTCCCCACTCATCAATTGCGGAGGTTTGCTTGACATATCTCAATATTGGATTTGTCCGGGATCTTTCGCCAACCATTTGTTCGACCCCCGTAACAACACCCCTTCTAGAATATGCGTCTGTTTACTGGGGGAGGCATGCGAGAAGGGAGATGGTGGAAAATGTCAAAATACTTGCGCTGAGGCTTCTGAGTGGATTTGATGAGCATATATCTGCTCGACTAATGTTGCTCCATTGTCGGGATGCATCCTCAGACCCGTGGTTTGATGGCGCGGAAAGGCCCACGGGATTTACAGGACTCCACGGAGTAGCATTACTCGGAATCGTGGAGATAGTAGCAGCAGTATTGGATATGAAGGAATGGAACATTAATGCAGCCGATTGTACGGGGAGTACGGCTCTCATATGGGCAGCTACAAGAGGGCATGATGGGGTAGTAAAGATGCTTTTGGAACGAGGGGACGTCAATCCCGACCAGGCAGATACCGCATATGGCCGGACGCCACTCTCGTGGGCGACTAAGAATCAGCATGAGGGAGTAGTAAAGATGCTTTTAGAACGAGAGGACGTTAATCCCGACCAGACAGACACCTATTATGGCCGGGCGCCGCTCTCGTGGGCGGCTGAGAGCGGGAATGAGGGGGTAGTGAAGATGCTTTTGGCGCGAGAAGACGTCAATCCTGACCGGGCAGATACCAAACAAGGCCGAACGCCACTCTGGTTGGCTGCTAAAAATGGGAGTGAGGCAATAGTGAAGATGCTTTTGGAACGAGAGGGCGTCAATCCCGACCAGGCAGACACCCAATATGGTCGGACGCCACTCTTGTGGGCGGCGGAGGAGGGGCATGAGGGGGTAGTAAAGATGCTTTTGGAACAAGAGGACGTCAATCCCAATCAGGCAGACCCCAAATATGGTCGGACACCGCTCTTATTGGCAGCTAAGAACGGGAGTGAGGGGGTAGTAGAGATGCTTTTGGCACAAGAGGACGTCAATCCCAACCAGCCTGACACCGAATATGGCCAGGCACCACTCTCGTGGGCAACTGAGAACGGGCATGAAGGGATAGTAAAGATGCTTATGGAACGAGGGGACGCCAATCCCGACCAGGCAGATACCAAACAAGGCCGGACACCACTCTCGTTGGCAGCTCAAAACGGGTATGAGGGAATAGTAAAAATGCTTTTAGAACGAGAGGATGTCAATCCTGACCAGGCAGACACAAAATATGGCCAGGCACCACTATTGTGGGCGGCTGAGAACGGGCATGAGGGGATAGTAAAGATGCTTTTGCAACGAGAGGACGTCAATCCCGACCAGGTAAACACTAAACAAGGCCGGACCCCACTCTCGTTGGCGGCTCAAAACGGGTATGAGGGGATAGTGAAGTTGCTTTTGGAAAGAGAGGGTTCCAATTCTGACCAGGGAGACCCTAAGTATGACCAGACCCCACTCTGGTTGGCAGCTGCAAACGGGCATGAGGGGATAGCAAAGATCCTTTTAGAACGAGAGGAAGTCAACCCCAACCAGGCAGATACCAAACAAGGCCGGACGCCGCTCTCGTTGGCGGCTGGAAACGGGCATGAGGGGGTAGTAAAGATGCTTTTGGCACGAGAGGACGTCAATCCCAGCCAGGCAGACACGAAACAAGGCCGGACGCCGCTCTCGTTGGCGGCTCAAAACGGGTATGAGGGAATAGTAATGATGCTTTTGGAGCGAGAGGACGTCGATCCTGACCGGGCAGACACTAAATACGGTCGGACCCCGCTCTGGTGGGCCGTGAGGAATGGGAATGAGGGGGTAGCGGAGGTACTTTTAGAGCGAAAGGACGTCAATCCCAACCAGCAGGTCACCGCATATGGCCGGGCTCCACTCTCTTGGGCGGTGGAGAAGGGGCACGTGGAGCTAGTTAAGATGCTTCTGGAACGAGAGGACGTCAATCCCAACCAGGCAGACACCCAATCTGGCCGGACGCCACTCTTGTGGGCGGCGGAGGAGGGGAATGAGGAGCTAGTAAAGATGTTTCTGGAACGGGAGGACGCCAATCCCGACCAGGCAGACACCGAATATTGCCGGACATCACTCTCGTTGGCGGCTGAGAATGGGCATGAGGGGATAGTAAAGATGCTTTTGGAAAGGGGGGGCTCTAATCTCGACCACCGAGATGCTAAATATGGCCGGACCCCACTCGGGTGGGCGGCTGCCGAAGGACGTGAGGAGATTGTAAAGATGCTTTTAGAGCGAGGGAACGTCAATCCCAATCAGGCAGTCACCTTTTGTGGTCAAACCCTGCTCTCGTGGGCCGCTGAGGCGGGGTATGAGAGGGTGGTAGAGATGCTTTTGGAACGTGAAGACGTCAATCCCGACCAGGCAGACACCGAATATGGCCGGACAGCACTCTCATGGGCCGCCTGGCGTGGGAATGAGGGGGCGGCAAGGCTGCTTTTGGAACGAGAGGACGTTAATCCCGACCAGGCAGACGCTAAATGTGGCCGGACGCCACTCTCGTTGGCGGCTGAAAACGGGCGTGAGCGGGTAGTAAAGATGCTTTTGGAACGAGAGGACGTCAATCCCGACCTGGCAGACACCGAATATGACCGGGCGCCACTCTCGTGGGCGGCCGAGAATGGGCATGAGGGGGTAGTAAAGATGCTTTTAGAACGAGAGGACATCAATCCCGACCAGGCAGACACCGAATATGGCCGGACGCCACTCTGGTTGGTAGCTGCGAATGGGTACGAGCGGATAGTAAAGATGTTTCTGGAACGAGAGGGCGTCAATCCCGACCAGACCGACACCGAATATGGCCGGACGCCGCTCTGGTTGGCAGCTGCGAACGGGCATGAGCAAATAGTAATGATGCTATTGGAACGAGAGGACGTTAATCCCGACCATGTGGACACAGAATATGGCCGGACGCCACTCTGGTTGGCGGCTGCGAATGGGCATGAGCGGGTGGTAAAAGTGCTTTTGGAGCGAGCAAACGTCAATCCCGACAGAGCAGACACCAAAAATGGCCGGACCCCACTCTCGTTAGCGGCTAGGGCGGGGCGTGAGGGGGTAGTGAGGCTGCTTTTGGAACGAGAGGACATTGATCCTGATAAGGCAGACACCGAATATGACGTAACACCACTCTCGTGGGCAGCAGCCAGCGGGTATGGCGGGGTAGTAAAGATGCTTTTGGAACGAGAGGACGTCAATCCTGACCGGGCAGACACTAGATACGGCCGGACGCCACTCTGGTTGGCGGCCGCGAATGGGCATGAGGGGGTAGTAAAGACACTTTTGGAACGAGAGGACGTCAATCCCGACGGCGCAGGCACCAAACACGTCCGGACGCCACTCTCGTCAGCGGCTAGGGCGGGGCATGAGGGGGTAGTAAGGCTGCTTTTGGAACGAGAGGACATTGATCCTGATAAAGCAGACACTGAATATGGCGCAACACCACTCTCGTGGGCAGCTGCTAGCGGGCATGATGGGGTAGTGAAGATGCTTTTGGAACGGGGGGACGTCAATCCTGACCAGGCAGACACCAAATATGGCCGGACCCCACTCTCCTGGGCAGCTGACAACAAGCATGAAGGGGTTGTAAAGATGCTTTTGGAACGGGAGGACGTCAATCCCAACCAAGCAGACACCGAATATGGCGCAACGCCACTCTCCTTGGCTGCTGAGAACGGGCGTGAAGGTGTAGTGAAGATGCTTTTGGAGCGAGTGGACGTCAATCCCGACCAGGCAGATACTAAATATGGTCGGACGCCACTCTCGTGGGCGGCTGAGAACGGGCATGAAGGGATAGTAACCGCGCTTTTGGAACGGAAAGATGTCCTCACCCCCGCGGCGGATAACAAGAGCCAAATCCCGCTGTCTTTGGCTCTCTCTAAGGGGCATGGTGGGGTCGTGAAGATGATACTGGACCGGGAAAATGCCAATTCCGACACAGCAGATCGCCGTAGCCAGGCATCCCTCCCGCCGTCTGCTGTACATGAGAGCCAACGCGCTGAGGAGGTGCGGTTCAGAAGTGATGACCCTAACACCGACATCGCGGACTTTAACAGCCAACCTGCACTCCGGTCCGCAGGGCATGATGAGCGGAAAGTGGTACTGGGCTTCCAGGATTCTGTTTCCAAGCCCGCATATAGCGACTTCTCCTCAACCCAACCACCCAGGCTGCCTCTACCCCCTTCTGTCGGGCCCCTAAACTCCCAGTGCCCTCAAGGGAAAACCCGTGCCCACCCTAACACCGCCAAACAAATTCCTTCATTTGCCCCCGACTATCGTTTTATTATTTCCTCTCTTATTTGTTTTTTCGCTCTTCTCCTCTACATCCTTTCTCCTCCGTCACTAGATAATATATTCTCCTCCCGCAAATACTTGCCAGGTGAGGGATCGGGGTAGCAAGATTTCGGTAGATTTATATGTAAATAGTCTCGCATAACGCCGTTTTCTAGTTTCCGCTCGCTATTTGCTATTTGTTGATCTTTGTGTTTTTTCCCTTCTTTGCTTTTCCCCTCCATTAGAGTTCTAGTTAGGCTTAGTCCCCAGGTACCGTTCTTCTTGTTGTTTTTTAGGTTGGTATTCGTCTTTTGTTCTGTGGATAGCGGTGTATGGTAGTGTGTGGTACGGCCCCTCGCGAGCAATCCCGTAGGAATGGATGATAAACTTCAAGATATCCATCCTAGATTCGTAAGCAGCCAGTCCACCTCCTCCCCGCAGCTCACTGCCGTCAAGCGGCTGCCTTTACAGACCATCCTACTCCGAGACTGGTTCTGCTACATGGTCAAGCTACCAGGGGAGGTCCCTAACCGTTGGAACTGCAGCCCTAACCCTAGCTTAGTGGATATCTCTTAATTATTACTCGTATACCCGCGAATTGTCTTGTAGTACTGTATCAATAAGACGGCGTTGCTTCCAGATTCTGTAAGTGTCGGCGGCTGTGGGCTGGCTTATGGTATAACATTTGTTGGATTGCCTATGGGGCATGCGGTTAAGTGGTTATGCGGATATACAGTTGTATGATATGATAATATGATACGGATATATTATACGGGTATGGGAATAGGCGGGTATCTGGCTAAGAGACATGTAGCTATAGGGTATATGGCCTTGTGGCGCACGGCGACCGGGAACCCGGCAGCGGGTTGTTGTATTATGCTGCTAGGCATAGGATACTAGCTTTCGGTTTTGTTGATACTCATTGTCATTGGGCATTAGGCATCCGGTATTTTGTTTCATAATGTTTCCTTCATGCCCTTTGTCCCTAGATATAGGGGAATTGGCACACTCGCAGGGCATATTCTTTAGAGATCACGGAGGATCATAGGATGTCAGGATGATTCTAGGTATGATAGTTGAGATCGTTAGTGTTTAGGTGTTTGGGTGTTTAGGTTAGCTTAGTGTATTTCTTTAGTGTTTGTTGAGTTTTTGGGAGTTTTGCGGTGCTTTTACTTTGACGGAGATATACATATATCTCCTGGTCTGTCCTTAGCTAGCGGAGATAATAGCGAACTAGTCTATTGAGAGCCTACTCTTGTTCTTTTCCTTCTTTGTGCTAGCTTTAGGCTCCACTGGTGGGAATATTCGTGGACTACGATCATAGGCATAGCCCTAATAAAATATGGAAATATCACAAAAACGGGAAAAAAAGAAATACGGTTGTTAAGGTCTTCTATGACAAATAGTTCTACATATGATATCATACCTCCTGATCTCTCTAACTATTGATGCTTTCTTGCGGCAGGAGACTACATAGCATGCAACGAGGCTCCAAGTCATGATTTTGATTCGAGAGATATGATGCCGAATCAAATACCGGCCTGAATGGCAATGGGTATGGATAGCTCTCAATTTGATTTCCAGGCCGTCGCCCTCTCCCAACTAGGGGCTAGGGTAGGAGTACATATGAAAGATAGAACAATCCTATCCTTGTATCGATCACAATGGGTATTAATTTTCCTTCATGCATCTTCTTAATTACCTAGCTTACGTCTAAGATAATAAGAGAAGAAAAAACCTCTTCAATATTAGGGCTAGAAATGCATAATGAAGACTCCCGCTTTCCGCGTAGTCTATTAGGCCCTCCCCTCCGTCTTGAGTCCTGTGAGTTACAGCATCCGGCCGACCCATCAATAGAGGCATCCCCGGGGCTTTAAATTTCCCCGAAACTGCAAACTTTTCTAGAGCAATCTAAATTTAACGAGAGGATACTGAACAGCATGCTCTGATCTCCAGCAATACCTACGACCGGCAGGGCAGGGTTATATATCCGGGCGGAGATTGAGAGGGGAGTGAGTGCGCCAGCAACGAGAGTGTTTATAATCCTAGTCAGGGGCGATACTAGAGAATATGTCAGAGACAGGCATAGCGAGGACATAACTCTCAAAGGGATGGAGAGCAGTTGTGAGGGCGATACTTCAGACAGAATTTTTGGTAGGGGCTCCGAAACCTATGCAGGGGTTAAGAGAAAGCGCGCCAGTGAACCACCACAGCTAATCCATCGACATCTCAAATTCCAGGCATGCTTGATTTCCCTTCATAGCGTGGGAAACAGGCATTTCTCACAAGGGAAGGAGACTCAAGGCAACGGCCGATGTAGTATGGTTAAGGGGTGGATATGGTGCAAAAAATGGGGATCCAACCTAAAGAGAGAGCAGAAGCCGGATGGGGGCCACTCTGAGGGGGATTTAATCGGAAACGGCCACTGCTGGTAAATGAGCTTACCGTGCACCGGTAATCGTGATATGATGCAGCCATTTCGCAGAGGTCTTTGTGAGACATATCTCCGATTAGTCATGCTTGTTAGCCAAAGGGAAATGATCGGAGGGTAATTGCGCCACAACAGACCACATCGCTCTGCTTTCTTCAGCTCTAGCCATAAAATTCCCCCAAACTTTCCCAGTACCCGGACAAAGCGCTACACCATTTCCAGGTTCAACTATTTTGGATAGAACACGATAGCCTAAACTTCACATACGCAATTTGTTAGCTTCGGCGGCGTCAATGCGCACTGTGGCAATATACTGGGTGGTTTCAATAGTATGATACCTGCTATAAGCCCGACGACTATGCGCAGATTATCTATCGTCTCTCTTCACTAGAGCTAAATAGCAGATATCAGGACGTGCGCATCGACCGGTTCGACGGTGTCTGTGATTTGCTTTAGGCAATGAGGTAGTTTCGGGAGTGGAGAGGTAGTGAGGATGTAGCCGATAAGGCTGTCTTGTTTTGCTCTAAGAACCCGGGAATAGACAAGACATATCTGAGGTAAGTAGCAAAATCCTTTGGAAGGGGTACATACCCCTGACGGTCAGAAGTTCTCTGGTGGTCGACAGCCAGTGCAATCGGATGGGGAGGAATCTGTCATCGTTGCGGGCTTGTACTGCGACTTCCTTTCTCAACAAGAACAGTCAATCGCCAACATCGTGAGGCAGCAAGTAGGCAGGGGAGGGGGGGTCCTGAATTACCTATGAGAGACTTTCCTGGCAGGGAAAATGGAGTTTGGTGGTAGAGGGCCGTCACTTGTGGATCTGGAAGAACGTTGAAGGCTGCTTTTTCTTTGTTTGCTACCCCGAGTTTTCATCCGTCTCCACACCACGGACGAATTTTTACCGAAGCACCTGCCCGAGCTGCCGGAGTCATTAGGAGATATTGTTTGGGAGCCCCCTAGGACGAGAATATTCCTTACCGGGAGGCCCCGTGTCAGGGAAGCTGTTCTAAGACATTCCTCTGGGGCGATCCCGATACCCATCAGCCCTAACACGGATATCATATCTGGAATTATGAGGAGGCCAGGGAGGGGCACCGGGATAGAGGGGGTGAACAAGGATTTGCGGGCGGATGTTGTGAGAGCTATTCCGGAAAATATATCTGAAATTTGAGTAGGAGTATTCGACACCCCCCTTATCAATGATGAATACTCACCAACGATTGTGTGTAGATCCCTCCTTGTTTCGCTAAACATCGACGCTATCCTAGGAGAGGTGACGATTCGTCAGAGAAGAAAGAAACTTGAAGAGATGACACAAGGCAATGGACTGAGAGATACCTATCCGATAACTCTATCACAAGTGAAGGTGTGGACGGAATATAGATTGGTAAGGGGCTGATGTGGGCGTTGTATTCGGAACGGCTGCGGGAAGCCAAGAAGCTGTCCTGCCTTGGGAGTGAAGATAGGACCCGTAATCTTGATCCCGAAATCGTTCCTGCGTTACTGGCACTCTTAGAATCTTGTCTGGGGCCTGTTGAGATCGAAGCGCCTCCATCCGCTATCCGAGAGGTGCAATTTACCCTGCAGGAGCCTCTCTTGCACGATCCGACCCAATTCTATGCATAGCCCTACTCAACAATTACCGAAGCTTGCTTGAAATGCTTCAATTTTGGATCTATCATCCCGCAGGACGACGCCAAGCCTTCCAGGCTCCAGCCGGTGGAGAATAGCTAATGGTACTTATAATTTTTATACCCCCACCAGAACAACACACATACCAACAAAGCCCGTCCAACAGCACTCCCCAAACCGAGTCCACATGTAGCCGACCTTATACTTCACGTCTCCCTCACGATACCCCACTCTCGAAAACCCAAAGAGCTTATGTAGTACCCTTCTCATCCACCGGAAGTCACAGCCAACACTCGTTCCCCTCTCTTCCGCCCCTCTAAGCTCCGCGACCAAATATCCCGAGATAGCGCGCGCAGATAGACTCCCGGCTGCCACTAATATACTAGCCATAGCCGACTGATGATAAATGTGTCCGCCGCGTTTACACCCAGGAGAGAGAAATGCGTTTTTCGAAGAGGTGGGGTGTAGGGTTGGCTAGTAAAGCATGATTGAATCTCTGTCATTGCACGAATGCGTTGGGGCAAAGCATAAATAGGTGATAGGAGATTCAGTGGGCTGAAGATTTCATCATCCTGTTTTGAGATGGGGCTTAAGGTGAAGAGCTGCAGTTGAATGCCCTACAGAGCCCCATTCGATACCCCGGCCCGACCTTATCCCCACTACCTCTATAATAGTATAATGTCACCTCGGGTAGAGCTAATGAATCATCACGACCCGGAAAAAAGAAAGGAAAAGAAAGGGGAAAAAATAAAAGTCTGGTTTCATGGATTACCAGGTTCATTGTTTCCACTCACGATAAACTATAGACTAACAAACCCAAGGGAAGGTACAGCAAAGAATAACCAATCCCTCTCTCTCAAAAAAGCCTCCGCTGAGCTGGGACTTACAAACAGTAATGATACAAAATTTACAACACAAATAAAGAACCCTTCCACAAACAAAAAGGGCGTGCAAAGTCGACTTTGAAAAACGTGGCCCCAAGCCTACATAAGCTCCACAAGGGCAGCAGTGAGCAACGCCAGCATCACTAGTCCATTCTCGGAAACACCTATCCAGCACCGTCAGCGAAACTAATCCTGGAAGAAGAGAGATAATACAAACCATCAAGAACCCCCACCCCAGCTCCATTCTCAACCGAAACTTCGGTGTAGCACAGACCAGCAACCCGCACCCCAACCCTGTTCCCACTAACATCCTCACCGCTACCGGGGCTAACATCCGCGGCTTCGGCAAAAACTTCAAGCACCCAAACCGGCCGGCCCCAGCGTACATTCCCCGTCTTCCTCCAAATGGCCTCCCCAGGCAACCCAGCCCTAGTCCACACCCACCTTTCAGGACACCACTTAGCTATCCAGCGTTGGCCCAATCCTAGATGTAGCGTGGGTACAAAGTCCAATAGGCGTCTGGGGTGCAGCAAGCTAGTGCGGAGACGGTCATAGGTGTTATCGGGTTTAGACACGGCAACGGTGTCTCCCGAATCCGGAATTGTGATCTTCAGCCTGTGGCGGGAGAGGGAGATCGGGTAGGAGGAGAGATTGTAGATTGGGGTCGTGTGGAGAATAGGGGCCGAGGGGCGGTTTGTGGAGACAATCGGTAAGATTGCAGAGGCTGCGGGGGTGGTAGCAGCGGTCAGTGCTATTGTTGAGGCGGTAGCAGTGGTATTTGGAGAGGAGAATGCCGTGGTGGCCGCGGTGCTGGGGCCGGAGCTAGAGGAAGCGGTGGGGTTCGGAGTACCGCTGGTTATTGGTGGGGCAAGATTTCTTCTCGGTTCCGGGGGGGGGTACCGTTCGATTTGCAACCGGATTCTGCGAGAGAAAGGGTTTGAAGCGAATAGGTTTGAATTCCTCTGGGGACGGAACAGGAGGTACATGGTTCTCGCTGGCACTGCGGGTGCGGGCGGTTGATCCTGCAGGGAGGATCCTACCGGTGCTTGGCCAGACCCTTGGTGGGGGTTGGAAGATGTGGGTTGGGAGCCAGACATCTTGATAAAATAATATCGGCAGTAGGTAATGAGAATAATAGATGAGGAAGGATAAGAGATGAAGAGCGGATAAAAAATGAAGAATCAGAGACGAAGAAAGGATAGATGATGGATGGATAGGAGATGAAGAAGGGATAGGAGAGGGGATTAGTCCTGGCTATAAATATGCGGAATCGTGAGCATGTATTGGCACCCTATGGTAGTGCGTAATGTTTCGTGGCCAGGTACACGAACCAGATGAATCACCCTCACCGTCGAAAACGTAACCCCTGTGTCTCCGCCGCGTAAGTTGACAATCAAGCTATGATACCCGCACACGATATCCCTCCACGAACTACATGCCTGACTGCCCTACTAAGCCACAAGTTGAGTGACCACCTGTGATGTGCCATGACATAGTGCCAAGTTACCGCCTGCGTTCTTCCTATGATCACTCCCATATTTTCTCCAAACCTGGCGGTGAGTCTGCCCCGGTTGTGGGTTCCTTACCAGCATGCTCACGGTACTAAAAGTACTTGTTATCATTTCGGGATTTTTGACTTTTCTTCGTAGCCCAAGTGCTACCGAAGCCAGGTGTGTGCTGAGTGCAGTACAGTGCACTACTTGAATTTCCAATATCTAGATAGTCAACGTTTCTTATTAGGAAAGGTTATTTTAACTAAAGGGGAGTGATCGGGGTTCATTCTTAATGCCAATGATTTCAAGAGAAAAACTAAGATGCCAAGAGGGCTACCTCATCTGATGGATTTGCTGATGAATGGTGGCTCACATCGTCACGGTCAATCACGCCCAGGGAGGTCAACCAAGTCATTCGAAAGGACTAAAAAAGAACCTAAGGGACCTGATCTAAGAGGGTTTACGCATACCATCCTGAATCTCCCTAAACGATATAATTAAGTAGTGACGTTGGTTAATCCGGGGAAATGAGCAGGGGCGAGATTGTTGGGCTTGGTGGCCGTAGGAAATAAATTTGGTGGAACCGGAATAACTTTGTATGAGGAAAATAAGTAAGCGGAAAGAGCCCGGAGAAAAATCTCAATGTTAGATTCACCCCAGTGGTCCTGGGCTTCCAATTATTTCCTTTCGAAAACACGATGAGATGAGTGATACCACATGATTCAAAAGAAGGTGCAAGATTTATCCTATGGTTAAAATTCTTGCGTTCACAGAATAGGCGATGTGACCAAACGAGAGAAAAAGCAGAAAGATAAACAAGGGTAGATCTCGTTACAGACGCTAAATGACCGGCAGCCCCGGAGCTGATGCGCCGGAAATGATCCGTCGCGGGCCGGGTACTCTAAGCAGTAGGCAAAATGAAGTGTTTGCGAGCCGCTTGATGGGTTACCGAGCGTGAGAACAAGAGAGAGATTAAAGGACAAAATGAGAGTCGTGTTGAGAGCAGTTTCGTTGGCTTTAGTTCACTGTGTAGAAAAAACTTATTGAATGGAAAGGAGAGGAAGCGAAACGAAACAGAGCGCAAAGAAGACAAGCGGGCCCCATAGCCAATGGCAGCCAAGTCAACCGTATGACTAAGCCTCGGCGAGCAACCCCGGATATCCAACGATATCCAACAGATTGATAAAATTTGCTTGGATGGAGTGGGAAAGGAATTCTTGCTGCATGATTCATCTGATATTAAGATCGATACGAAGGTTCCTAGGCAATCCGAACTTGACATTTGGAATACCCGAGCCACCCAAACTCTAAGTTTTGGGGCCTAAGCCAACCCCACCCAAGAAAAAAAAGCAGCCCCTTCCCTAGTTAACCTAAATACAGTGGAACGAAAATAGAAACTTGATTTTATCTACCCACTAGGCCACGGGGCGATGCCAGATCATATATATCTCCTAGAGATAGCTATGCTCCCGCGCCGAAACTATAGGTTAGTAAGAGTGTGAAAAGAAGACATCGATGAGTTACTGTGAGATGAGCTTCGGGTAATGATTTTCCCAACGGGAATCCAACGACAGCGAACACAAGTACTTGACAGCTCATCAAGTGTAAGGACCCCTTGGCACGGAGATAGGCATCAAATAATTCTAAAATTTCTTGATACGGTCCCGACATACAAGTAGTGGAGAAGGCACGGGATGGAACAATGAATAATGGAGGGAGTATATGGCTGGACGAGGCTAAACCTACATTCCTTAGTTAAAAACCTCTGGGACAAGACTTATGATCCCCCGAGCCCCTTAACCGTGCCAAATTCCGGCTGATTATGTAACTGGGTACAGTTCCAATTTTGAAGCACGTCGACCAGGTGCCTGAACGCTCAAGGGAAGGTATCAGCTCAATCGAATATTTACCTCAAGTAGGGCCCCCAACTCATGTTTCCTTCGCCCTATCTTGCCACAAATTTTAGAAAACTATACTGACAGTAAGGCGGGAATCCAAGCTACATGTTTCAATTATTCAGACCTTAGGGGAAGGGATATTACCGTAATATCTCGAGTTATATAGTTTTTCGCCAAGACTGGGCATTGGTTAAGATCGGACGGTGCCCGGAGTCTGAAATGTGCCACTTCAGTGCCCCAATAAACACAGTAGACGAGGGGTGGGTTTTAGATGTCTACAACAAGGCGTCCGAGTGTCTTCTAATCACCATTTGCAAGGGCCGGGATGGTGATCAGACCAATGCTCTGCAAAAGGGGGTGGGGTACTGGGTGCCCAAAACCCATCACTTGGTTACTACCATATCAGTATTATCTTGAATAAGGGAGAATTGCTCTAAGAGATCAAGTTAAGGCTGGGACGTTCACTTGTGTGATATTATAAGATTGGGGCGATTGACAACACAATTCTTCAGTTATTAGAAGATGGGTAATATAGTGAATTGCTTTATTATCTTCTGCCTGCAGGATTTCCTTATTATTCTCACCAGTACTCTCAATTCCACCAATTCAAGCCTTTTCACATTCTGCTGTTCTACTAATTCCATCCACTTGAGAATGTTATATATTTTCTATAAACTTCTCCAAAGCAATAACATAGAGGAGGGGTCAAGAAACAGGGGGGTTCAGCGAATGCTCCACGGGAGGTGAGATAGTAAGCTACAATTTTGATTGGCCTGTTTATTGAGGCCTCCTGTTTGTTAACCCCTCCTTCATGTGTTCTTCCAAGACAACATCAGCAAAAAAGATTTTGCCTTATGCATATCATACTTTGATTCATGTAGCAGGTAGTATTACCCGGGCCTGGTAGTCCTATGCCTCTCATGCCTGATAAGATATTATGTATCATCAGCAAAAGATTACATTTTCCCCTTATACCATATGAGGCATGTGAGGAATAGGGGGCCAAAGTATGAAACTTGAGTTGATGTACTACGGAGTGACAATAATACAGGAAACCAGGTATTTACTGGGAAGAGTAAACAAGTTTATAACATCGGCAAAAAAAATACCTTGCGTTCTGTCTCTCCCCACTCACCTTGTGCGCCAGACATTCCAGGCGCTTATAACGTAAACTCCAGTTCTGAGTGCCTCCGCCCAGGCTCATTCTGTCTGGGAGTGCAAGGGACTCTCCCTGGTGCAGCCACTCCCCAGATACTCTACCACCAGTGCCCAGCCTCTTTATCCCTTCTGTCCCAATGTACTCATTCGCATGCTGCCCTTTTGCGGACGTCTTGCATCCGCAACACCTCTCTTTCCAGCCTTCCCCCCCAATACGTCCGCCCACCAGCTTTCTTCCCAGGATACCCTCTCTCCTTTAACCCTGTCACTTGCATCTCGTTCAATCCATTTCTCATCCGGAACTGTTACGGGGTAGCTAATACGGTAGGATTCCGGGCTAACTAGGCCGGAGGATATTTGACACAACGGAATATAGGTCAGGAAGGCTCAAGAAGAATTGTTCGATAAAGTAATAGAAGAATATCGTAATAACTTATAATATTGTTAAGGTCTCTTCTCCGTTGCTTGATGATGTTCTCAACCATCGGG